>Ga0172379_10010695_pt1 | contig 11056 bp, 10 predicted proteins | sample GrowelOW334metaG_FD_119756 | JGI IMG/M metagenome (GOLD analysis project Ga0172379, IMG submission 119756) | Groundwater microbial communities from an aquifer near a municipal landfill in Southern Ontario, Canada - Groundwater well OW334 metaG | ecosystem: Environmental > Aquatic > Deep... | reverse complement strand
ACCATGACAAGTGGTTTTGAAAAATACGTTAAAAAAAATGTTTAAAAAAATAGATATATTTCTTAATAAGATCACAATGTACAAACTTGTTTTGTATTATTTGATTGCGCTTATTGCCATAGCTATGGGGTTGAGTTTTTTTGGTGTTTTGCCATATAGTCCATTGGCTATTTTATTTTCAACTCTGTTTATTACGACCGTCTGTCTTATTGTAAATATTATATTTTCTTGGGCTTTTAACGCTCCAACAAATGTTGAGTCTGTATATATCACAGCTCTTATTCTCTCTCTTATTATTTCTCCAACCTATTCTCCTGCTGATCCGCATTTTTTCATTCTTGCTTTTTGGGCGTCTGTTTGGGCGATGGCATCTAAATATATTTTTGCTATCAAAAAGAAACATGTTTTTAATCCAGCGGCATTTGCTGTTGTGCTTACAGCTCTTACCATCAACGAATCAGCGAGCTGGTGGGTGGGAACACTATGGATGACACCTTTTGTATTTGCTGGAGGATTTTTACTTACTAGAAAAATAATCCGATGGGATCTTGTGTTGAGCTTTTTTGCTTTTGCTATCTTGGTAACATTAGGCTCTCATAATTCCACAGGATTTTTAGATTTTTTGAAGAGCTTTTGGATGCTTCTTGCTAATTCTCCTTTCTTCTTCTTGTCTTTTGTGATGTTGACCGAACCTCTAACTACTCCGCCAAAGTGGTGGCAGAGAGTTGTCTATGGGTCTTTTGTGGGGCTTTTATTTGCTCCATCGATTCACTTGGGTTCAATATATTCAACTCCAGAACTTGCCTTGATTGTCGGAAATATCTTCTCATATTTTGCAAGTCCAAAACAGAAATTAATACTGAAGCTAGACGATAGAATTCTCTTGTCTAAAGATACTTATGATTTTGAATTTATTCCAGATCAGAAATTGAAATTTAAAGCAGGACAATATCTCGAGTGGACACTTGACCGCCCTGAAGTAGATAGTCGAGGTAATAGGCGGTATTTTACTATCTCATCATCGCCAACAGAGAAAAATATAACTATGGGTATAAAGTTTTACCCAGAACCAAGTAGTTTTAAGAAAAATCTCATGAAAATGGAAAGGGGTGATATGCTTGTTGCTTCTCAGCTTGCTGGAGAGTTTGTATTACCAAGAGATAAAAAGAAAAAACTTGTGTTCATTGCTGGAGGTATTGGTATTACTCCTTTTAGAAGTATAATCAAATATCTTGTTGATACAGGGGAAAAGAGAGACATTGTTCTTTTGTATTCAAATAGAACAGTGTCGGACATTGTCTATGAAGAAGTATTCAATGAATCTTCAGAAAAATTGGGTATAAAAACTATTTATGCTATTACCGATACAAATAGTCCTGGATATAGTGGTGCTATAAATAGTGAGATGATTACTTCTCAGATTCCAGACTATAAAGACAGATACTTCTACATATCAGGACCACATGGAATGGTGATGGGTTTCAAACAAACTTTAAAAGATTTGGGGGTAAAGAAATCTCAAGTGAAGATAGACTTTTTCCCTGGGTTTGCTTAAAAATAATTATTATGAAAACTTCAATGGATAATACTAAAGTATCAGTACGCACAACTAAAAAATACGGCAAAGCAGTTTTTGCTAATGAAGATATCGCTAAAGGAGAAGTCATAGCTGTGTTTGATGGAGAAATTTATGATATTGATTTTGAAGGATGGAATGACAGAATTTGTGATCATGTCGTACAATTTGAAACAGGAAAGTGGAGAATCTCAAAAGGGATTGGTCAGCGTATCAATCATTCATGTGAACCGAATTGTGGAATCAAAAATTTGTTGAAAGTGGTTGCTATGAGAAAAATTAAAAAGGGAGAAGAAATTACTTGGGACTATGAAATGACTGAAAAAAATGTCACTGGTTGGAAAATGAAATGCAAATGCGGAACAAAAAGTTGTCGAAGAAAAATAGGGAATTACGACAACATGCCAGAAGAGACAAGAAAAAAGTATAAAGGCTATATTTCTGAGTGGTTGCTTAAATAATACATTAGCGATAGTATCTCGCACAGAGCTCAAAAAGAGCTTGGTTATTTAACATTATGAAAATATTCGCACTAGGTCCTCAAGGCACAAATGGCCATGAAGCTGCCAGAAAAGCTCCAATGTCTCCGCTTGATTTACTCTCAATGCGTACTGTCGAGTTTTGTTCGACCCATGAAGAAGTCTTCTGTAGTGTGGAAAAAGATATTCGTACAGCAGGTGTTGTTCCGATTGAAAATATTATTGAAGGACATGTACCTGATGTTATCGATTTTTGGACAAACCACCCTCTGCGAAGTGAGGTATGTGTGATTGGTGAAATTCACATCCCAATTCACCACCAACTGCTTGTTCATCCAAGTATATCGAGTGTGGAAGAGATCACTTCGGTGGTTTCGCATCCGCACGCCCTCGGACAGGTTCGTAGGAGTTTGGATAAGTTTCCGTGGATTACGGAAAGGGTGCCGTCAAAAAGCACCTCTCTTGCCGCTCAAGAAGTGGCTTCGGGAAATATTCCTTCAAGGGCGGCAATTGCAACAAGATTTGCCGAACAAATCTATAATCTTAAGAATCTCTTGGAGGATATCGGAGATGCCGAAGGAAATGAAACTCGTTTTCATGTTCTTGGTAGTCATCGGTTTCCTCCTTGTGATACTGGTTATGACCGTACCGCAATTTTATGCGTGGTCGGAAATACTTCAGGCTCTTTGAGTCGAGTGATCTCTTCAATTGGTGTGAACATCTCTTCAATCAAGATCCCTATCCCACTTGGTTCAAAGGATCGGTGTGGTCTGTATCTTGAGTTTGATGAACACTTCCAATCAAAGAAAGGAAAAGAGGTTATGGATGAAATCAAAAAAACAGTCGAGAGTGTGTTTGTTCTCGGCTCATACCCAAGAGAAAGGGGGCGGTAATATGCACCTACCAAAAAATATTCTCATCTTTGGAGTCAGTGGTGAGTATGGCAGATTTTGGAGGAGGTTCTTCAAAGATCGTGGGTACAATGTCCGCGGTGTAGAAAGGAATACCAAAATTGCTTCCAGAAAACGTTTGGTTGCTTGGGCTGATGTGATCATCTTTTCAGTTCCGTCGTGGAACACTGTTCGGGTGATTGAGGAAGTCCTGCCTTTTTCAGAAAAGCGTCAGTTGTGGATTAACACAGCAAGTATTCAGACGCCTGGTATCGAAGCGTTGAAGCGGTCACACGCTGAATACGCTTCGTTCCGTGTCATGGGATCAGTCCCGACAGATAAGACACTCAAAGACCGAAAGGTTGCTGTGTGTTCCGAGGAGGGGCTGGAGTCGTATGAGAAGTGGTTCTCATTTATTCTTCATGACACTGAAGCAAAATTGGTTCGTGTTGATAGCGAGAAGCTTGATAGGTTCACGCAGGTGATTACCTTGCTCAATCGCTTAGCACTTCTGGTGCAAGCGACTGCCATTGCTTCGTTTGGACTTGATCCAAAAGAGTTTTTGACCCTCGGGACAACTCTCTTCGACGATCAGTTTGGAACGGTCTCGAGATTCTTACTTCAAAACGACGATCTCGACGCTTCTCTTTTGGGGGGTGAAGAGGCTGTTGTTCCGATGAAGATTTTGCTTCAATCTTGTCTTCACCTTCAGTGTGTGTTGACGGAAAATGAGGGCGAGGGAGTCAAGGATTTGAAGAAATATCTGCGAGGGTATTTCGGAGAGAGGGTTCTCAAAGAAGCAGTGAGAAGAAAGTACGGAAAGAAAAAGTAAACACCGCAGGGGTTGCTCACGCAACCCCTGCTTTTTTATATTTAATTTTTATTGTTACTGAAGAAGATTTTTAAACATCTCCAATTCTTTTCCTTCAATTTTACGATGTCCGTTTGGTGCGAGAGCTCCAAGTTTGATATTCATGATTCTAACACGCTTCAAATGAGTTACGTCATTGTGCATGTATTCACACATTCTTCGGATTTGATGTCTTTTTCCTTCGGTAAGAGTGATACTAAAAGATTTTTCTCCAATGATTTTTATTCTACAAGGTTTGGTTTTGTAATCTCCAAGATCAATTCCTTTTTCCATGTATTCTTTGAAACTTGGGCGAAGATTATTTTTTACACCAACTACATATTCTTTTTCATGAGCATATTCAGGACTTAAAAGCTTTTCTGTGATGCGTCCGTCGTCGGTCAGAATAATTAGTCCACTTGAGTTTTTATCAAGACGACCGATAGGGAAGACCCCGTGCAGGTTCGCAGACTGAAGAATATCTTTTTCTCCGACTAGGGGAGAATGGGTTGTTACTCCTATAGGTTTGTTGTATGCGTAGTAAATGTGTTCTCGGAAGATTCCAGATTGCTTTACTTCTACATCGTCACCTTCATTTACTTTGTCTCCAAGCTTAGCCACTTTTCCATTGATGAAGACTTTTTTCTTTTCGATTAGTTCATCGGCAGAACGTCGAGTGCTTACGTTGTTGTGAGCAAGGTATTTGTTGATACGCATTGGGTACAGAGGTTTTTCCACGATTTTTTTGGGATTTGCTTTCATTTGACGAACTATATCATACGTGTTCCTTTTTGTCATTTTTGTTCTCGTTGAGATGTTTAACCTTGTTGAGTGATAGTGTACAATGATTAATTATGCAATCAGGATATTCTCAAAACAAAGATAATAAAGGTCTTGAAGATGCTCATGTAAAACGCATGAAGGAAGAAGAAGCCCGAAGACGTAAGCAACTTCTTGAAAATGAGCTTGATGCTAAAAAGCGTTTTCTCTTTTCTACTAAGAGTGTTATCGATGCAAAAAATCCTGTAATGAAGACTCGGGAAATAAAAGCACATTCTTTGGAAACTGAAATCAAGACTCTTGAGGTAAAAGAAAGACAACTCGAACAAAAAATACATACAGAGGATCAAGCAAAAAAGAGTCTTGAGACAGAGGGGAAAGCTAAAGAAAATCTTCTTGAAACAACTTCTCAAGTAAAACGTCGCCAGCAATCCGAAGACCAGCGTAAGATTGAAACAAGACTTCAAGCTCTCCATGAAGAACTTGTTAAGCTTGAAGAGCAAAGAAAAAGATTGGAAGCGTCACTCCTTGCTTTGAAAAATGAAGAAAGTGAACTTCGAAGAAAAAAAGAAAATTCTGAGCTTACTATTAAGGGAGGTAGTACCGAAGGTTTTGCAAAAAAACAAGAAATAGCCGAACTAAAACGTGGTGTCGATAGGAAGGCTCGAGAGGTAACCTATGCTCAAACAGAGCTCGAACAAACAAAACGACAGGTTGACCAAAAGAAAAAAGAGCTCACTGTTATTGAAAGAGAGATTGAAAACTTCAAAAAAGAATTAGATCAACTTACAAAAGACAAAGAAAAACTTGAAATAGAGGTACGAAAACTCGAAATGGAAATGAGGCAAGCTTGAGTGGTTGACAAAATACCCTTTATTTGTTACTTTACTTAGGTAACTTAAATATCTCTTCGGTTTCGCCCTTTCAGGGCTTTAGCTCACAAGCTTTCATGACCTCGGGGACTTACCTGTCACTATCGAATTATTAATCAATCGACTGGAGGTTATGGAAGGCTTTGCCTTCGTTAGAAACAATATGTACGAAAGACTACCTGCGAGCAAGGTTCCTCGAACCGCTTCGCGTTTTAATAATCGACCATCCACATCTTCACGATTTGGAGGTTCTTCACCCAGCTTTGGTGGATCTTCAAGATTCGGCGGAGCCAATCGTGGAGGATCACGTTTTCCTGCTAAAAAGCAGAAACCTGGATTCATGGACATCTCAAAATTTATCAACAAGCCAACCGTGGCTGAATCTGCTGTGGTGATTGAAATTAAGCACAAGTTCGCTGACTTCAAAGTCGACGAGCGTCTTAAAACTTCAATTTTAACTAAAGGATACGACATCCCTACACCTATTCAAGATCAAACAATTCCTCTAATCCTTGAAGGACGAGATGTTGTTGGAATGGCAAACACTGGTACTGGAAAGACCGCTGCTTTTCTTATTCCTCTTATCAACAAAGTTCTTCTTAATCCAAATGAGCAGGTTCTTATCATGGCGCCTACTCGTGAACTTGCAATTCAGATTGATGCAGAACTTAAAGATTTTACTCGAAATATTCAACCTCTTATGTACTCAGTGTGCTGTGTTGGAGGAATGTATATCGGACACCAAATTCGTGAGCTTCGATACAAGAATAATTTCATCATCGGTACACCTGGACGTCTTAAAGACCTCATTGACCGAAAGATGATTAAACTTCCTGAGTTCAATACTGTTGTGCTCGATGAAGCTGATCAAATGCTAGACATGGGATTTATTAATGATATGCGATTCATTATGGATTGTATGCCAAAACCTCGTCACACACTATTTTTCTCAGCAACTATGTCACCAACTATCGAAAAGATTATTGCTGATTTCTTAAACAATCCTGTACGTGTATCTGTAAAGACTCGTGATACTTCAAAAAATGTTGAGCAAGATGTTGTTCGTGTTGACCGTGGTGCCAACAAGATTGATGTCCTCCACAAACTTCTAGGAGGTGCAGACTTTAGCAAAGTACTTGTGTTTGGAAAAACTAAGCACGGTGTGCAAAAGATTTCTGACGAACTTACTTCTAAAGGCGTTTCTTCAGAATCAATTCACGGAGACAAAGATCACCGTCAGCGTCAGCGAGCTCTTGGTGCTTTCAAGCAGAATCAAGTGAAAGTGCTTGTTGCAACAGACGTTGCCGCTCGAGGTCTTGATATCTCTGATATCTCTCATGTTATCAACTACGACCTTCCTGCTACTTACGAAGATTACATTCACCGTATCGGACGAACAGGACGAGGGAATAAGAAGGGGAAAGCTCTGACTTTTATTCATTAAAAGGAAGGGTTCAAAACCCCAAAACAAAACACGACAAGTTTCGCAGGTTCAATTTTTAAAAAGGCCAGACCCACCCAACCCCTTTTTGAAAAATTAACCCTTGAAACTTGTCGTGTTTTGTTTTGGGGTTTTGAACTTGATATTTAATTGAGGTTTTCTGATTCAGTAGAATCATCTACTGGGTTGGGTTTTTCTTGATACTGTTTTAGTATCATTTATAAAAAAAGAAATGGCTAACTCTCAAAACTATATTTTCATAGATGAATCAGGTGATCCAGGGAAACCCTTTAGGACTAATGTGACTGGGGTAAAAATTCCTACAGGGGCAAGTCTTTATTATATTCTCTCTGCAGTTTGTCTTGATTCTCCAAAACTTTTTGCATTAGAGAATGGAATTATGGAAATTCGAAATAAGTATGGTTTTAAAAGTGAAATAAAATCAACCATAATCCCACTTTCAATGTACGAAGAAATTTTGAATTTGGTGAATATAATTGAAATTCCAATATATTGGAGACTTGTCGACAAAAGAACATATAAGGGTCAATTTGCTACTGCGGGGCATGCAAAACTACATAATATATTTGATGATTACAATTTATCAAAACTACTTCTTTTTGCTGCTAAGGGTTGTGGGGTTGTTGGAACAGAAGTAGTAATTGATAGGGCTGAACGCAGGATGTTTCAGGGAGAGTTCGATAATTTCAACAAATATCTAATTGAAAGAGTGAATACAAAAACAATTAAACGAATCAAATATATTACCCATGTAAACTCAGAATATGTAAATGCAATGCAACTATCTGATCTTGTAAGTGGGGCGCTTAAAGATCATTTTACAGATAAAAATAAGGATTTGCGAAAAATAATAGATAAAAAATATTTACATAAAATATGGTAGAAACCAAAAAAGTGGGCCCTAGACCTAGGACACACTTTTTATAAATACATAGTATCAACTCATGTTATTTTGTCAAAAAAATTATGATAAAAATTTTATATTAAAAAACCACCTGACCGAAGTCAGGTGGTGAGTGATAGTCGAAGTACGTTGAGGGTTGTTTTTTTGCCGAAATCTACAAGAACGACTTCTCCAGTTGATTTCCTTCGTCTGAATTGATCAGGTGTACCCATGTCGGCATTTTTAGGTACAGTCGAATAATTTTGCACAGGATGTTCCCGAATAAGTTCTTCAATTGTAACTTCATCACCACCTTCTTCTTGAATAATCACCAGTCCCCCAAAATATTTGGTTGTGACTGGCATGACCCTACCATCCCTGCACTCAAGGCAATAATTGTATTCGAGAAGATTTGAAATCGGTCCCGCCATCAAATCTTGCCAAAGTGCTGGGAGAAGATCGTGTCCGTATTTATCAAAGAAGTGCTCACGCCTTGTCTGTGAAAAGGGAATAGAAAACAAGTGTAAAAGAACACGAACTGGACGAACCCTTCCTATCTTTATTGCCCCTTCTCCTGTCAGAATCACAAATCGGGTGGAACCCCAACCGAATTGAATGTGTAAAGTTTTCATCTTTCGATAAATTACAACATATACTCTGGGTTGTAAAGGATTTGGGTGTGTGTTAATGTTCGCCAAGAGCTGTCCTTGCCTTTTTAAGGTTTGGACGCATAAGCTCATAACAACTGAATAGAAATAAATAAAAATGAAAACTGACCATGAAAATGCTCGGTTGATCACTGTGACGGAAATCGTCGGACTGATCAAAACGTTGATGGACTACCTCGGTGGCAAAAGAGCCAAATTTTGGCTCAAAGCGTTCAAACGCTTTCTTCGAAAAGAGAATCCCTGGATTCCTTTTCAGAAGGTGATTGAGGTTGGTTCAGGTGAACATACTGGACTGACTATCAAGCCTCATCTCGAAAGACTTCAGAAGCTAGGAATCGATGTCTTTGAAGGTGGCCTTTCTGAACTGGAAAAATCTGCTCGATATGGGGCAGACTGGGGAGAGCGGTATTCTTTTGAAGAACCTATCAATATCTTTCCTCTTCCTCAGCATTCCGTTGTCGCTGTGCGAGTCGAAGATTTGCTTTCGGTGGAAGAACGATTAAACTTCACCTATCATCAAATCCTCGACAAAGCCAGTAATGAGTACGGTCTTGATTGGTGCAGTATAGCTCAAGGACTCGATGCTTGGGAGGTCATTATTAAGTCGAAGAAAAATGAAGATCCTCAAGACAGAAATCTTAGCTGTTTTATTTGTACAAGACCATTTCATACACCAAAAAGTGCACAACTTCGCGTACCAATGGTGTTTGTTTCTGGTAAGGAGAATGTACCAAGTTTTGCTTGTATGCATACTACCAACATCAACACTCCAACCAGTGCTGTGACTGATCTGACGAAACCCAACACAATCCTCTTGTTCAGGTCGATTCCGTACTGACCAAACACCACAACTAAAAAAAGAAACCCAGCCACCCATTACCGAAAGGTAGGGTGGCTTTTTTATTGTGTAAGTTTTTTTACGATAAAATAAAAAAAGACAAATTTCAAAAATATACAAAAATACAATTTCCATAAAAACATTGCGGACTGCAGGAGCATAGCAAATTTTTAGTAGAAAATTATGCGTGTTTTTATGGAAATTGTATTTTTGTATATTTTTGAAATTTGTCTCAACTATATTTTACTCCAACAGACTTTTCACAAGTTCAAGCAAACTAATAGAAGCAACATTCACCACAGAGTCTGCACCTCCATAATAGATGATTAGGTCATCACCTCGGACGATTGCTCCGCAAGGGAAGACAACATTTTTAATTTGACCTTCTTTTTCATAGCGTTCCATTGGTTCAAACACAGGATCGGTTGTTCGTGCGAGAACTTTTGTAGGGTCTTCGAAATCAAGAAGTGCTGCACCGATTCGATAAATAGAATCATGAGATACTCCGTGATACAAAAGAATCCATCCGTACGCAGTTCTAATAGGTGTTGCAGCAATTCCTACTTTTTCTCCATCCCACATTCCATGTCGTCGGTGAAGTATTGGAATATTTTTGAAATTATTTCTCTCTTTGAATTCAAGTGTTGATGCGTAGTCTCCAACAATGGTGTGATTGACTCGATGAAAAAGAAGATACTGACCTTTTACTTTTTCAGGATGAATACATGCATCTTTGTCGTCAACCCCATCTCTTGTAATGAGAATAGGCTTTTCCCAATTCCAAATTTTATTTAAGAAATTATCTTTTGATATTGAAGTCAGTGCTACTTGAGGGGGCTGGATACCATTGTAAGCGGTATAGCACATGTAGATACGGTCTCCAATAAGTGTCACTCGAGCATCTTCACATCCAGAGTTTCCCCCAGGGACTCCTTTTCGTTCAAAATTTTCTCGGGGAGTGTAAATAGGGTAGTCTAGATTTTCAAGAATTGTCACACAATCTCTAGTCATTGCGTATCCTACCACTGAGGTGTTGTCTTTAGACATTGCACGATACAAGATGTGAATCTTTCTTCCGAGTTCTAGGGTTGTAGGATTGAACACAGCATTTGCTTGCCAAGGGAGGTCTGGATTCGGAGAAAGAATCGGTTCTTTAGAAAGTCTTTTAAATCCATCGCCAGTGTGGGGAAATTTAATAGAATTGAGAAGAGGTTGTAAAGGAAGGGAAGCCATGGATGTGGTGGTATCTGTTGATCCATAAAAAATATACAGACGATCTTTTCTAATAAGTGCGCCACTTGGAAAAATGATGTTTGGTTGTGTGCCGTAGAGTTCGTATGTTTCTTCAGGAATAAGAATAGGCCCTCGGGTCTTGCCGATAATTTTGTGAGGATCTTCTAAATCTAAAAGCACTGTCTCAATACCGAATATTTTTTTATCACTAAAATATCTTTGAATATGAGAATAAACAAGAAGCCAACCATCTTTTGTTTTGATAGGTGGAGCTCCAATTTCTACTTGCTCAGTAACTTCTTGAGGAATAGTGATGACATGTGTATCTAGTTCTGCGTACCATTTTTCCCAATATTTTTTATCGAATATTTGGTCTAGGGTTTTGAATTTCGCCAAAGCAATTACTGAGGGTTTTGGAGGTGTATCTGTATTTACTGTGAGAAGTGCCCAGTATTTGCCACCAATCTTTTCAGGGAAAAGAGTCATTGCTTTTGCATTGAATGGAGTGACGAGGTGCCTCTCTGT
>Ga0172379_10010694_pt1 | contig 11056 bp, 14 predicted proteins | sample GrowelOW334metaG_FD_119756 | JGI IMG/M metagenome (GOLD analysis project Ga0172379, IMG submission 119756) | Groundwater microbial communities from an aquifer near a municipal landfill in Southern Ontario, Canada - Groundwater well OW334 metaG | ecosystem: Environmental > Aquatic > Deep... | reverse complement strand
GCGTCTGCATTGTCTATGAGGTGCATCGCTGCGTCGCAGGTCTCGCGCAGGTTGTGCGGCGGGATGTTGCTTGCCATACCTACGGCGATGCCGAGCGTGCCGTTGAGGAGCAAGTTGGGAAACGCGGCCGGCATCACGACGGGCTCTTGCTTTGTGTTGTCGTAGTTGGGACGAAAGTCTACCGTCTCTTTATCAATATCGCGCAGCATCTCACCGGCGAGACGCGACATCTTCGCTTCTGTATAACGGTACGCCGCTGCTCCATCGCCGTCTATTGAGCCAAAGTTGCCCTGACCGATAATGAGCGGGTAGCGCATCGAGAAATCCTGCGCCATACGGACCATTGCATCGTACACGGATGCGTCGCCGTGTGGGTGGTATTTACCGAGCACATCGCCGACCACGGTCGCCGATTTGCGTGTCTTTGCCGACGCAGAGAGGCCCGCTTCATGCATGGCATAGAGAATGCGGCGATGCACAGGCTTCAGGCCGTCGCGCACATCGGGAAGCGCGCGTGCCGTAATGACAGACATCGCGTAGTCGAGGTAGGACTCGCGCATCTCCGTCGTGATGGAGCGCGTAATCACGTTTACGTGTGCAGGTTTTGGCACCTCAGAATCAGGCTGTTTTACCTCTTTTCCGCGGGCCATAAAGTACTCTTATAGTATCACAAATTCGATTGAGAATCCACTCTATTACGGCTCTATAGAGGCCTCATTTCTAGAAGTTTTGGTCGCCCCCGAACTGATCGGAACTGCCACCGATTTCTTGTAGATATATCTCGCCTCCACCCCTGAGCTGATTGCCCGCTGCATCATCGCGAAGTCGGTAGAGGTCTTCGCTGGACTGATTGCGCGACGCCTCTATCGCATCTTGCGCTTCGCGCGTCGCGCCGAAATTGAATTCTTCCTGTGCGCCACTGTCGAAATTGATTTCTTGCGAACCGTTTTGAATGCGCTTAAAGAAAAGCACCGCCCAGCCCACGAGCAAAATCACGACGACGGTGACCGCGACCCCGCCGGCCACGACTTGACGCTCGTCTTTGGAACGCTCTTTGAGATTGTCTATTGTCTTTTGGACTACCACTCTCCTATTTTACCTTATGTTTTCCTATGCGGAGAGCACCACGACCTCATTTTCTTTGCCTGCAACGTCGCGCGGCTTGATGGTGAGCTTTTCTACGGGCTTCACACCCTCGGCACCAGCTTCTTTAAGAAATACCTTGAGTGACTTTTCATCGTAGAGAATCGGGATGATTATTTTTGCTTCAAGCTTCACCGCGAGCTTCGCCGCTTCCGCAGGCGTGAGCGTGCCTTCAGAGCCAATCGGCAAAATGAGTACGTCGGGGGAATCCATCTCAAGCAAGTCACTCGGCAAATCCAAATCACCGAGTGCGCCGAGATAAAGCACGCTAAGCCCGTCGAAATGCACTGAGTACACTGTATTTATCTTCCCCTCCCCACCGTATGTAGAGCCCGACGGGAAGCCGGAGCAGCTGATTTCCTTTACCTCATACTCTCCCGGACCAAAGACGACAAACGGCTGCTTCTCCCCGCGCCCTGCCTCGGTGGCACCATTCATGTCCGAATGATTAAAGGAGACAAACGCCACATCGGCCCCAAAGTTGACCGGCTTGAAATTCTTGGAGGCTTTTGAGACCGGACTGAATACAATAGTAGTATCGCCCGCACTCGCCTTGATACAGGCCCCTTCGTGGAATGTGAGAATCATGGCCGATAGTATAGCAGTTTCTTCTCTTCGCACACACTCTTGACCCCATTCATGGAAACAGTAACCTGTTCTGCGGTTGTGCCCGGGGCGATTGGAAAGGAGCGCATGGGCGCTTCATAAATCCTGGGAGTCGGACATCGCGCATGATGATCGACTCCTGGGTACCATTTTTATAGAGAAGACGTCTTATCTGTTTGCGTGCAAAACGTTATCCACTCCCCTGCTTGCAGGCGTTCATGAAAGGCATAGTATGAGCGGACGGGAGAGTCTTTCTTCTCCCGCGTTCGTCCGTCTCGAAGGAGCGGACTTTTCAGAGAGAGGCTACAACGATGAACAAGCTCAGTGCGCCGACCGGCATCGCTCGTGCGAGTCCGGAATACACCACCTACATGTCGACGATTTCTGGCCCGACCGCCGATGAAGTCGCCGACCATCTGACCACCATCAACGTCGCCAAGAAGCAGCTCGCCGCCTAGCTCCGACGCGGAGCGCCGGGACTTTGCGTCCCAAGTCGGCACACCCTGGTTGGGGATTCTGGTTTTCCGCAACATACTCGCGGATATACCGAATCTCCACCCAGGGTTCGTCTTTTTTATACTCACACCAGTCGATGGACATCTGCCAATAGGAGGCGTAGCGTGTTACCAGTACCCGGGGATTCAACCATCAATCCGCGGGAATCGTTGCTCACCAATGGTGGATTGGGGAGGCTGCCATGAGGCCCATGGCGTACGCGATATTGATACTGACGACTGCTCTAGCAAGTGCGGCACAGACCGCATCTGCGGACTCTTTCGACGACCGCTTCAAGGCGTCCGGCCGAAAGAACACCGCGGTGGCGGCTCTCGACAGGTCGAGGCCGGCCATCGTTGAACTCGACGAACCGCTGCTGAAGCGTCACCCTCTCGATGACTTCGTCGAGAAGCGCTCGGCTGACCTTCGTGCGTTTCTGCACGATGGTGGCTCGCTCGAAGACCTGGTGTTCGTATGGACTACTCCCGCTACGACCTGGCCGGTACTTTCGGCCCAGTTCGAAGAGCGGGAGCCGCCGCCTACCGCACCGAAGCCTGAGCCTGCTCCCGCGATGAGCGCGGAAGCAAAACTCCCGTAGTGGGGAGCCACAGGAGAAATGACCCCGGGAATCCGGGGTCATCCTTTTTATTGTATGAAGTCGCTTTTCTTTGCGGTCTGCTCTTTGAGAATGTCGCGAATTTCACAGAGCAACTTCTCTTCAGTGGAAGTCGGCGTAAGCGGCTCTTCCACCTCTTTCTGCTGGAATCGAGCGAGAACCCCGGAGAAAAGCTTGAAGAGCCCAAATATTGCAAGGCCCACGATAAAGAAATTGAGCGTCGCTTGCATGAGCTTGCCGTAGCCAATCACGAGCTCGGGCGTCGTGGTCCCCGTAAGTACCGTCTCGGGTCGAATCGTGTACGACCATGTCGAGAAGTTGACGTTGCCCGTGAGGACGGAGAGAAATGGTGTGATGATATCGGCGACGAGCGAGTTTACTATCGCGCCAAACGCACCGCCGATGACCACGGCAACCGCGAGCTGTATGGCATTGCCCTTGGCGGCAAATTTCCAAAACTCTGTAAAGAAACCCCCTACACGTCGTTCGAATCCACGCATACGTATGTGCCTCAATGTACCACATTGCATGAAGGGGGGTGTTCATATATATTGTGCCCACCTGCCTATGGCAGGCAGGCGCCCATGGCGCATTATTCATTAATAGAGCGGACGGTTAATTTCTTCCCTGCCGACTGACACGGTAGCGTAAGCAGGAAGATCCGTGCGCATCATTATATGGTTACAGAAACAGAAGAGAAGGTAGTAAAGGATTCCGATGAATCCGAGGTTGCAGAGGTGAAGCCACAGGGCCCCATGGCGGAGCTCCTCACGGCATCGCCGAAAGCTCCTGCGACAGACGATGTAGTAGAAGGTCCGGTCATCGCTCTTGGCCGCGCCCGCGTGTTCGTAGACCTGCACCCGTTTGGTACGGGTATCATCTACGGCCGCGAGTATCTCTCCGCGCGTGAGACGCTGAAGAACGTCCACATCGGCGATCTCGTCACCGCAAAGGTGGTGGGTACCGACAACGAAGATGGGTACATCGAGCTCTCGCTCCGCGAAGCGCGCCAGGCACTCATCTGGAACGAAGCCGAAGTCGCTTCTCAGAAGAAGACGGTCTTCGAGCTCCCTATCACCGACGCCAACAAAGGCGGTCTTATCATCAACTGGAACGGCATTCAGGGATTCCTCCCGGCCTCCCAGCTCTCGCCTGCGCACTATCCGCGCGTGCCCGATGGTGATAAAGACAAAATATTCCTCGAACTCAAGAAAATGGTGGGCACCAAGCTTGAGGTCATGGTCATCACCGCATCTCCAAAAGAACAGAAACTTATCTTCAGCGAGAAGGGCGCGGGCTCATCAGAGCGCAGCTCACTCGTCGAGAAGTACCAGGTCGGCGATGTCATCGACGGCGTGGTCACGGGTGCGACAGAGTTTGGTGTATTCGTGAAGCTCGAGGACGGCCTCGAAGGTCTTGTGCACATCTCCGAAATGGACTGGGCACTCGTGGAGAATCCAAAGTCTCGCTACAAGGTCGGCGAGCCGGTCAAGGTGAAGGTCATCGAGATAAAGGATTCGAAGGTATCTCTCTCCATCAAGGCACTCGTCGACGACCCGTGGAAGACCGCGGCTGCAAAGTTCACCAAGGATCAGCAGGTGGATGCTGTCGTCATCAAGTACAACAAACACGGTGCGCTCGCCTCTATCGAGGAAGGCGTCGCCGGACTCGTCCACATATCGGAATTCGCGAGCGAAGACGAACTTCGTCAGAAACTCGAACTCGGCAAGGTGTATCCGTTCATCATCACCTTCTTCGAACCCAAGGAGCGTCGCATGACACTCAAACCGGTCCAATAGACAAGGTGGGCCAAAGTGAAAGGACCGTCCGCGATTCCGCAGTCGGTCCTTTTTCTTTTTCGCCTCATACGATGCTCCATTCGAGCTGCAGCCCGTATTCGAGCGTCGTGAGGTAGCGTCGCTGGCACATCGCAATCCACCAGGCTCCCATCGCATCGCATGACGCAAGTGGGACGTCGGGCGCACATCGCCGCGCATCTTGCACAGCGAGCTGAATTCTTGGTCGGACTGACCATGTCTGTCCGTGCAGGCACCCATTGGTGTCGCGACGGACGATGGTGGCTCGCCAACCTTCAGGCATGGCGTCGATGCGCACGCCGACGCCCGGCATCTCAGAGAGATCTCTCTCGCTCAGCACGTTTCCCTCCCTTTCAATGACGACGTTCGTCGTCGTTTACGGCGTGATTGAAATTCTCACACCGCTCATAGTCCGCGGCCGAACACGGCAGCGGGACGTGCATTTCGCAATATGCACACACCTGCACGAGGTCTCCCCCAGGCGGAGGTATATCCGTGACAGGCGCTCTATGGATATCTTGAATCATGTTCCCCCCTCTTGATTTCCCACGAGTTGCTCGCGAGAGCATGCCCCATGTACGAGCCTCAGTCAATGAGCGCGCGCCGAAGCGACTCCGCGCTAGTTGTATCGATTCATCGCAATTACCGCACTTTCTGTCACGACTGTTTCTATCGCTTCAGATACAGTCTTAAATACTTTCTTGAGATCATCCATCTCGCTCGCCTTAAATCGCTTCAATATAAAATCTACAACATCATCGCCCGCTTCCGGTTTGCGAAGCTTTCCTCCCGCCGTCGTTGGCGAAACTCCGACGCGGATGCGCGTAAACTTTTTTGTCTTCACGGCGCGCATGATGGACTCCACACCTTTGTGCCCCCCACTTCCGCGGTCAAACGATATCTTTATTTTGCCGAGCGGAAGGTCGAGGTCGTCGTATATGACGATCATCTTCTCCGCTGCCCTCACCGACTTCACAAACTTCGCGGCAGATACGCCCGATTTGTTCATAAAGGTCTCCGGAAGCACGAGTGCGAGCAGACTCTTGCCGACACTCACGCCCGCGGTGAGCGATTGTGAGCTTTTGTGAGCCTTCCAAGCACTCGCACCTGCCTTTTTAGCGAAAAATTCCACCGCCATACGACCGGCATTGTGCCTTGTATCCGTATATTCTTCACCCGGATTTCCCAGACCGATGACTACCCATGACATGGCGGCAAGTATATCGCATCTCCCCCCAACAAAAAGGAGCGAAACGTGCGCAGAAAATATTTTTAAAGTGTCGCGCAGGCCGACGGGCCGAGCGGCAGCAATTTTTTAGAAAAAAATATGCGACTTTAAGAAATATTTTTGCGTAAACGTTTCGCGAATGACGCACCACTCCATTCATTTGGTGTCAATGCCACTGAGCGAGTAGAATATTCGCACATGTCTCCCGTTAGAAAAAATTCTGATGGGCTCTTACAAGAAAAGAGGTTGCCGCTGCGCGTATGAGTGAAAGCGGAACACAAAACACCGTGCAGACGCCGATTGCGAAAGGACCTGCTGAGCAGCCATCGTCCTCAAAATCGCTCGTAGCGTACACGCTCATAGCACTTGGTCTTGCGCTCTTCATACGCTTCTTCATCGCCGCTCCATACATCGTTCAGGGTGCCTCTATGCTCCCCACATTCCAAGATCTCAACTACCTCATCATAGATAGAGTGACTTACAGCCTCGGCGAACCCGCGCGTGGAGACGTCATCGTCTTCGATCTCCCCCAAAATACCAGTAAAGCACTTATAAAGAGGGTTATCGGCCTGCCTGGCGACACGGTAGTCATTGCCGGCGATGCCGTCACCATCATCAACGAAGAGCATCCGCAGGGTTTTCAGCTCGACGAGCCGTACCTTTCAACAGAAAACCTCGGCGGCGCCAACCAGGTGAGCATTAAGCTCGGCGCCGATGAGTTCTTCGTGCTCGGAGACAACAGAAAAGTCTCGGCGGATTCGCGATTATGGGGCGTCCTACCTCGCGAGGACATTGTGGGGCGGGTACTCGTACGACTTTTCCCGTTCGGAGAAATTTCCATCTTTCCCGGAGTAGCAAGGTACTAGCAACATAAATAATCATCATATGATACGGCTCAAGGACACGCACCATGCTTCCACTGCCGATTTCCTCTCCGAGGCGATTCGCACCGCGGAGTACTACGGATTTGCACCCCTTGAGGAAATGCGCATGACACGCATGGCGAAATCCGGCGAGAAAGACGACAAGAAGCGCGCGGCGAAAAGCGACTCCGATATCGCATACGCGAGGCGCGATGAGCGTCCGCTCACTTCTTCTGCGAAGCGCTGCGCCGCATGCGCGCGCACGCAAAAAGAAGGCTTTCTCGCATGGCGCACTGTGCAGAACACGACAGGCATCCCCTCAACGACGCTTGAGCTGCACGTCGTCGGTAGTACATCCGCCGTCTCAGAGGCACTCCTTCTCGTGGTCGCACACGCTATCTTGGAAGAAGCCGGTATTGGTGAGAAATACCTTGCTATCAACAACATCGGCTCGCATGAATCGTCGAATCGTTTCGTACGCGACGTATCCGCATATTTGCGCAAACACATCGAGACGATTTCTCCCACACTTCGCCCGCGCGCAGCCACAGACCCACTCGGCACACTCGTGCAGCTCATAGAGCGCGGCCATCCGGCTGCCCCAAGAGCGCCGCAGGCTATGGAGTACCTCACCGAAGAAGAGCGTCGAAAGTTTTGGGAGCTTCTCGAATACCTCGAGGTCTACGGACTCCCCTACGAGCTCTCGCCGCAAGTACTCGGTAGCCGCGACTGCTGGGCACATTCACTTTTTGAAATATCGACAGTCGACGAAGAGAGTGGTTCCCGCGTCGCTATTGCCTTCGGTGGCAGGTACGACCCGCTCGCTACGCGCTTCGGCTCAGAAGCCACGCCCGCCGCGATGATATCTATCAACTGTGAAGTCCGCGGCAAGACCCAGGTGAAGCGAGAGAAGAGGGGTGTGCCGGCCATCTACTTCGCTCATCTCGGCGCGGAGGCGCGGAGGCGCGCACTCAGTGTCCTCGAGACACTGCGGCACGCAGATATCCCCGTGCACCAATCGCTTCTCTACGACCGCATCGGTGAGCAGATGGTGCAAGCGAAGCAGCTCGCCGTCCCCTACATCCTTATCATGGGATACAAGGAAGCCATGGAAAACACGGTCCTCGTCCGCGAAGTCGTATCCAACTCGCAGGAAGCCGTCCCCCTTGAGGACCTCTCCAACTACCTCAGGCGCCGCCGCATAAGCGCGCCCCTTACTGCTCTCTCCGCATAAGCCGCAGGACTTGCTACACCCGCAGTTTTCGTGTTAGACTCTGGCCCACATGTCAATCAATGCAGAAGTCACGAAAAGCGGCAACGAGAGTACCCTCTCGGTGATTCGCAAATTCTCTCGCAAAGTGCAGGGCACGGGCCTTATAAAGAATTCCCGCAAGACCCGTTACTTTGACCGCCAGAAGTCCAAAAACGTCCAGAAGAAGCGCGCACTCAAGCTCATCAAGCGTCGCGCAGACTACCGCCAGCTCGTAAAGGAGGGCAAGGTCATCGAGGCTCCACAGCGCCGCACCTACTCCCGCGAACCACAGACCACCACCGCTCCAGCTCGCTTCGGAGAAAGCACTCCAATCGCTCGCTAAATGTCCCCTATCGTAGAAATACGAACAACTATTCGCGGCCCTGTGCCGCGAATTGCGTTTGAAGACCTGGCCCGTGCAGTGCTCGGTCCCTCGTATCAACTCTCGCTCGTGCTGTGCGGCGACAGGCTCGCACAGCGCATCAACATCGCCTATCGGAAGAAGAGCTACTACCCCAACGTGCTTTCCTTCGAGCTCGATCCGAAAGAGGGTGAAATATTTTTGAACGTTCGCAAAGCGGAGCGTGAAGCTCGGCAATACGGCGTGACACTGAAGCAGCGAATCGCACTTCTGTATGTGCACGGCCTCTTTCATCTCAAAGGTCTCGCGCACGGCGACGCGATGGAGAGTGAGGAGTTGAAAGTTCTCAAGAAATTCGGCTTACAATAAGGATTATCCCCTCACCGAGGCTACGTGCATCCGGCCAGGACACGGTACAATAGTCAAATGAGGAAGTTCTATACCGGCATCGACATCGGTTCTTCACTCGTGAAGGTCGTCATCGCTGCACCTGCAGAAAGGCCCGATGTCCCCATGCAGATAATCGGTACGGGCACGGCCGCTACAAAGGGTGTACGCCACGGATATATCATCGACCGCGTGGAAGCGGGGCGAAGTATCAAAGAGGCGCTCATGCGCGCGTCTGCTGCGGCGAAGGTAAGTGTGAAGAGCGCGCGCATCGCCATGGGCGGTGTAGGCCTCGACGAGACTCGCTCTATGGGCGATGTATCTCTCACACAATCAGGTGGCATCGTCACAGAGCGCGATGTCGAGAGAGCGCTCAAAGACAGCGAGACGCGTGCCTCGGCCAAGCTGACCAATCGGAGCGTTATCCATACGATTCCCCTCGAATACCGTGTCGACGGCAATAAAGTATTCGGCAAAGCCGTCGGGCTACAGGGCACCAAGCTCTCTGTCGACACGCTCCTCATCACGATCCTCACCCAGCATCACGACGACCTTATAGACGCGGTGGAAGCCGCCGGTGTGGAGGTGGAGGGTGTCATGGCCTCTCCCCTTGCCGCGAGCCTCGTGGCACTCACCAAGGCACAGAAGACCGCCGGCGTTGTGCTCGCCAATATTGGCTCCGAGACACTTTCCCTCGTCGTATTCGACGACGACGTACCCGTATCACTCAAAGTCTTTCCGGAAGGCTCGGGAGACATCACCAACACTATCGCACTCTCTTTCCAGATACCGCTTACGGAGGCCGAGCAGATGAAGCGCGGCGCTGTCACGGGGAGCGATATTGCACCGAAGAAAATTCAAACCATCGTCACCTCGCAGTTGCGCGACATGTTTGGTCTCATCAATACGCACCTCAAATCAATCGGTCGTTCGCGCTTGTTGCCCGCCGGCATCGTGATAACGGGCGGCGGTTCCGGTCTCGAAGCAGTATCGGAAATCGCGAAGACAGTCCTCAAGCTCCCATCGCAGATCGGTCAAGCGGGAAATATGGCGCGCACCGCAGCATCGGATGCGACATGGTCTGTCGCATACGGACTGTGCCGATGGGCATACGGAGAAGACATGAGCGACCGCGGTCACTCGCTCGGAGATATGTTTACGCACGGATGGGAATCCTTTAAACAAAGTTTTCGCGCGCTCCTTCCGTAGAAATTGAGACCGTATTCACCCATTTTGTCGCTTTTTTGCGACTTTTATGAAGCATTGAAAACGGCACACCGTCAAGATTGTCATTTTTCCCGAAGTGCTATGATGTCCACACTATGTCGAAGCAGGTCAGGTCCGAAGTCGAGTCATTTGCGCGAATCCGCGTAATCGGCGTCGGAGGTTCCGGCGGCAACGCCGTCAACCACATGGTGACCTCAAAGGTGGAGGGAGTGGACTTTATCGCGGTCAACACCGATGCTCAGGACCTCCACAAGTCGAAAGCTAAGAAAAAGATTCACATCGGTAAGACGCTCACGCGCGGTCTCGGCACCGGCATGAACCCCGACCTCGGCAAGCAGGCAGCTGAAGAGACCCGCGAAGAAATCCAGGATGCCATCAAGGGTTCTGACATGGTCTTCATCACGGGCGGCATGGGCGGCGGCACCGGAACCGGCGCAGCACCAGTCGTCGCAAAAATCGCACGAGAGCTCGGTGCGCTTACGGTGGGAGTTGTCACACGCCCGTTCATGTTTGAAGGACAGCAGCGCCTCCGACTCGCAGAGCAAGGCATCTCTGAGCTCCGCAAGGCAGTCGACGCCGTCATCATCATCCCCAACGACAAGCTTCTCACTATCGTCACGCGCGAGACGGGTATCAAAAATGCTTTCGCCATGTGCGATGACATCCTCAAACAGGCTGTCGAAGGAATCTCCGACCTCATCACGCAGACCGGTATCATCAACGTCGACTTCGCCGACGTCCGCTCCATCATGCAAAACGCAGGTTCGGCACTCATGGGTATCGGCACCGGTATGGGCGACAAGCGCGCTGAGCAGGCTGCACGCGCTGCGATAAACTCACCGCTTCTCGAAGTCTCCATCACGGGAGCCAAGGGTGTACTCTTCTCAATCGCGGGCGGCGAAGACCTCGGCATGCTCGAAGTACAGGATGCGGCAAACGTCATCACCGAAGCCATCGACCCCGATGCAAAGGTCATCTTTGGAGCCGTCACCGACGATACCCTCAAGAAAGGCCAGGTTCGCGTCACAGTCATCGCTACAGGCTTTCCGGAGACGACGAGT
>Ga0172379_10010693_pt1 | contig 11056 bp, 7 predicted proteins | sample GrowelOW334metaG_FD_119756 | JGI IMG/M metagenome (GOLD analysis project Ga0172379, IMG submission 119756) | Groundwater microbial communities from an aquifer near a municipal landfill in Southern Ontario, Canada - Groundwater well OW334 metaG | ecosystem: Environmental > Aquatic > Deep... | reverse complement strand
CCTGGACATTTGTACCCGCGCCAAGTTTCGGTGTAGATCCCAACAGAAAACGAACATCACCGCGATTAGTGCGCTTAAACAAATCGGACTTCTTTGACGGTGTATCGAAATCATGAATAAAAGCTATCTCGCTTTCCTTAACACCGTTGGCAATCAACTTCGCTTTGATGTCGTCATAGACCGAGAAGGCCGAAGCACCTGAAATGGCCTCCAGATCGTTTGTGCTAATCTCGTTATTTCCGTCCTCTTCTACCTCAATATCATGGGCATCACGGTACTCAGCAATACGTTCCGCCGTAATAGGCTCATATTTCCCCCGGACATCAAACCATTTGTCGCGACTCTCTTCTTTCGCTAAAAGCGTTTCCACATACTCTTTAGCAGCGGTCTTATCAGCTAGTCCAGATCGAAGCTTTGCACCACTTACCGGCTCGTAAATGATATAGGGTGCTTCAGCACCCTTACCATCGCGCACCAGGTAGAACGGAAAACCCTCACGGCCTTCGACCGTATGCAGCGTCCCACGCTTGTGAGTCAACATCCCGCTTTCATCCATCACATACAAACGCTTTTCTTTGGATGCTGCCGCCTTCCGTGCCGATGCCGGTACAGACAGATCACAGAAAACCAACTGCGCGCCTTTATCGGCTTCCCATTCCTTATGCAAACGCAGCATATTACCGATTGCAAGATTGATCTTACTACCCGAATGATCCGCAGCATGAGGATTGATAATGCGCAGATCCAAGCCTGCTTTACTGGCCAGCCCGGTCAATGACAGTGCATTGATTTTTCCCTTACTGGCTCGTGTCAGTTCCTTCAGGTTCGAGAACTTACCCAACAACGATTCTGGATCAAGATCCAGTACCGGTGAAAGCGATTTTTCAACCAACGCAAGTTCGGCATCTTCCTTTTTCTCGAAGTAGCTTGAGCTGCTCTTATCAGACAACACCCACCGGCCATCTTCGTTCTGCTCGATCTTGGCCGTATCAATATCCAATGAATAAACGATACTGTTCAACCCGTCGATACCGAAACCCTCATCGGCACGGCGCACCTTTGGCGTGCCAAAATACTCACGCTGCGCTTCAGACCGTTGCGCTACGATATTCTGAGGTTTGCCACCTACCAACTTCGGTACCGGAAAGCGTTCACCGCGCTCAATGGCATGTTCCTTCAGATCGTCCAGCGTGATCGTATCGGCAAATGACTTGTAATGCCCCATCAAGGACGGCAGATTCTTGAACTTGGAAAACCGCTGACTGATCCGGTATCCAACACCCGACGGCGCTACTTCATACACGTACTCATCTTCACCGTACATACGCGCCCAAGCATCAAACAGGTGCAAGCCGTCACGTCGCAGTTCATCGTATTTCATGAATCGCTGCATCGTGAACATTTCAGCCAGCGAATTCGACACCGGCGTGCCGGTTGCTGAAATAAACGGTACATCCTCACCGTAGGTTTCCTGCATCCAACGTACCTTCATAAACAGATCGAACGCTTTACCAGATCCCTTTGGATTACCCAGACCGGAAACCCGCTGTTTCTGTGTATGGAAAAACAGATTTTTGAACTCGTGCATTTCATCAACAAACAGCCCGTCAATGCCCAGTTCGTCAAACGTCACCACCTTGTCTTTGGTGCCAGCCTTGTTTACCAGGTCAAGCACCTTAGCTTCCAGATTCGCCTTAATCTTCTCCATATCGCGCACAATGCCGCGATCACCGCGCTCACGCTTCATATCCTCAATGGCATCGGCGATTTCGCTAATTTGACCGTCATACATGCGTTTTTCAATCACTGGATCTAGGCCGATTTTGACCAGTGACGAATGACCAATAATCACCGCATCATAGTCACCCGTAGCGATCTTTGAAAACAAACGTTCACGGTTGTCCTTGCTGAAATCCTCTGGTGTTGCGGCCAACACATTCGCTGCCGGATACAACCGGGCAAACTCCGTGCGCCATTGCATTGTTAAATGATTTGGCACGACAAAGAGCGGCTTGCGAGAAATACCCAACCGCTTCATTTCCATTGCGACCGCAGTCATGGCAAACGTCTTACCTGCCCCGACCGCATGATCCATCAACACATTACGATCCTGCACAGCACGCCAAATGACGCTTTTCTGATGCTTACGCAAACCAATTGTAGGCGTAGCACCTGGCAACGTAATATGTGAGCCGTCAAATTTCCGCTCAACCGTGCGGTTGTGCTTTTCATTGAAGATCCCAGCCAGCAAAGTAGCCCGCTCACCATCAGACCATACCCACGAATCCCAATGCGTCCTGATCTTGTCCACACGCTGCCGAGCCGCCTCCGTCGCCTCTTCGTCGGTCACATACACGTCCTTGCCATCCCGTGTAACCGGTTTCTTAATTTCCGGCGCACGACCGTTCAACATCAGCTTGAACAGATCGAACGAATTCATTTTGTCGGTGCCGTAATCATTCGTCATCTTGCCGACATCACCGCCGGTCATATCTCCCAGCCATTGCGCAGTCGCACCGACATAAACGAATTTTGCATCCCCTCCCGCAATTTCCTTCACATACGCTTCAAACACCTTCGCTGGAATCCAGCCAGCACCAATAGAAGCAAATATCTCACTGGGCAACCTGTCAGCAGGAATAACACCTTCAAGCGCCGTTATGTTGCGCTGATATTCCGGTTTATTTGTGAAAGATTGAGCGATGGCCAGCTTTGTTTTTACATCACCAGACAGGTACTCATCCGCAGTGACTACCAATTCGGTTTCGGGATCGAGATAAATCAAATCACCTAGCTCTTGCAAAATGACATCAACCTCCTTGCCGTAAGCTTCAGCCATGTAGTTCAGATCCACCCGCCCCTTTGCATTCAGCGAAGCCAACAACGCGTCTTTCGCACTCTCCACTTTAATCATGTTACTTGGCGGGAAAAGCACCCGACGCGTCAAAATATCAGCCTTAGTTGCGGAAGGCTTACGTTCCTCCATCCCTTCCCGCTCTGCCTTCACACGGCCAATACCGGAGTCATAATCGAATTCCAGTGATTGCAACAATGCCGCCTCGGTATCATCCAGAAAGATACGACGGTTCGTTGAACTGTTAACGAATCCGAACTTTTTAACGAAACTATCATAAGCCGCATTCAACAACTGGCGATTCCCATCAATATCCCGCTGGTCAGCCATTGAATCGCGCTCAAGCCGCATTTGCCCACGCAACTTGTCACGCAATGCGATCATGCCAACCATGCGCTCCCTGGCGCTTTCAGTTTTTGGCATCCACTCAATCGAGGTGCGCTCACCGGCAATATCATTACCACGCTGACGAATGCCGCCCGTGTCACTCACATAAAACGAACCCGGCTTAATCCCGTCCGGTACCGAACTATCTGCGCTATCAAGCTGCTCTACAGTCCGCGTAATTGATTGATAAATCCCTGAAGGTATCTGGGCGACAAATGCCGCAAGCTGCTCACCCAGATCACCGGTAGCCTCGACCGTATAATTATCACCACGGTACATCGTGCCTGCAGCGCTCTCACGGCCCAACACGTTTTGCTTGTTCGCCTGAAAATAATCATTCACACTCACAACGGCTTCATTTTCCGTTTTTGGATTAACCACCGTCATATCTGACGAGTTGACCCAAACAGGATTCAATTCAGGTGTATCCGTTTTCTGGAAAAACAGAATATCGGTGACGACTTCGGTACCGGCGTTTTCGCCAAACGCCGTATCCGGCAAACGCACTGCCGAAATCAAATTCGCACGTTGCGCAATCCATTCCCTTGCTTTTGCATTGTTCGCATCCATGAAACTGTGAGATACCACCACCGGCACAATACCGCCGTCGCGTACCTTGTCGATCATCCGGGAAATAAAGTAGTTATGGATGCTCAGTCCGGAATAAGGATTGCGTTCGCGATCAACAATCGCTTCACTGCCAAACGGCGGATTACCGATAGCCATATCGAAATAACCACTTGGCACGGCATAGTCCTGAAATCCGGTTGCAACTGATATGACAGCATTAGGATATAGTGCTTTTGCCAGCCTGCCGGTAAGCAAATCGAGTTCGACACCACGCAGATCCGAAGCATTGCGCATATCGGTTGGCATCATGCCGAAGAAATTGCCAGATCCCATTGCAGGCTCCAACACACGACCACCGGCAAAGCCCATCTTCTCAACGGCCTGATACATCGCACCTACGATTGTCTGACTGGTGAAATGCGCATTCAGCACCGACGCACGCGCCGAATCAAATTCTTCTGATGTCAGCAAAGATTTCAACTCTTCGTGCTGCTTGGCCCACTGCTTGTTTTGAGGATCAAACACCCCTTTGAGCGCACCGAAACCGACATACCGGGCCAGCGCCCGGCGCTCATCAGCAGTTGCAATACGCCTCTCGCTTTCCAGCGATTTGATAATCTGAATTGCCGCAACATTGTCGCGGAATTTTTTGGCGAGGCCACCCTTACCGATCTCATCGGCGACCTCAATAACGTGATCTAATCCAGCGTCGGCGGCGATTTCTTCAACCCCTGCAATTCCTGCTTCTCCCAGCTCGACAGATGACTGTACTGTGCCGAGTTCGCTTCCGCTTCGATCTCCTGCTCCAACTGCATCTCGAATGCCGCTTGATACTCCTGCGCCTCGATCAACGCTTTCACCCTGTCCGGCCAGCCCAACATCCAGCGATTCGCCAACTCGATACCCATCCGAGTTTGCGTTATCAAATTGCGCACTTCCTCCGGATAGTCCATCGGTCTGAGTAATTCTTGCATGGTTTTCCCCTTGAGATTCATTAGAATTAATTGTACCAGATTTGCTAGTTTGATGTGCAATGTTTAATGCCGGATTTTTTGCATAAATTGCTGCCAATACTTGTTGATCGACAGCTTCTGAAGCCGCCTGATCGTCTAACATACCAAACAAATCTAACTGAAACGTATTTTTATTTTTCATTCAATCTGCCTACCTTCCCTATTAAGAAGCCTGCTTTGGGGATCAGTTCTGCCCCCTCTGAAACTGCACGGCTTATGCCGTGCTAGTCGTGACCAAACAAGCCGTTAACCTCGGCCTTGTCCTTTTTCCAGCGAACGACCTTGCTCTCTGGAATCCTTCACTTGCCCTTGCCCTTCCTTGTAATCAATGACAACACGATTACCAACGAGTGGCACCTTGTCGAGATCGTGTTTGCAGTGGATAACAGCATCTGCTTTACCCAAATGTTGAGCCACATGTAATTTGCTATCGGCAATAATCATTCCACTGTAACTCTTGTCATTTTTACCGGAGTCAGTGACATCGCGCATACTGGCCGCCATTGCCTTGTTCTTTGCATCCACGAAAGATGCGTGCCACTCAGGATCGGAAGTCTGCTTTTGATCGACTTCCATTTGTCTGGCTTTCACGATTTCATCCTGAGAAATACCAAACTCTTGCGATGCCTTTTCCAACGACCAAGCAGAACCGAACATCATCACCCTGGCAACACCATTCTCACTGTAATCAAACGACAACATGCCAGAAGGTTCATCAAGATAAACGTCGGATGTAACCTGAATTTCTGGCGTTGACGCTTTTTCTTTTGGATTAGCGATCCGCGCATCAATCGCCTGCTCAACCAGTTTGTCATCCAGTCCATGCGCTTTGACGAACTTATCGAAACCGGACAATGAATTGAATAACACCACCTGATCGACACCTTGGCCGTCTGTCAGACAGATTGCCAGATCACCGCTTTTCTTATCGACGAACGGAACAGATACCTTTACGTTTTCCAACGAATCGACCACCTGGCCGGTGCCGCGATAATACGAAACCGTTACTTCATCACCGATTTTCGGAATAGACTCCAACCGGCGATTTTCATGCGTAACAATTTCACCAGCTGTTGTTTGCTGAACGGTAAAGTCCATACTGGAAGCTACCACCTTACCGATGGATACCTCAGTAGGCGACAAATCAGCGACTTGCACACCAACGGCCTCACTCGCTTTATCCAGAACCGGCTTCAAGCCTTTTGTCAAAGCATGTTGCTTGTCCAGTTCGTTCTGGATACAAGGATGAATCATCCCTTTGGTCAACAATTCGTAATCGGTGGCAATGGCCTCAGACAAAGGCACTTCATTTCTTTCATCCCATATTTTCGAATTCCCGTTCCACATATGTGAACGTGCATTTTCCTGCGACACACTGTCCATCCAGGCACTACGTGCTGCCGCCAACTCTGCAACCTTCAGATTGTCACGGAAGTTTTTTGGATCAAGCCCCAAACGTTCCGTCAGTGCAGTTACCATCACATCCTTGAAATCGAATTCACGAGAATTCTCCGGCAAATCTTGTTCAACCGAACCATTCATATTCACAACATACGAATAAACCGGCTCACCACCACGGCCAATCCCCGGCAAACGATTTACCGCACCACTCGGCTTCGCATTTGCGTAAAATTCATCAAACGACATTTCCCACGGCATTTTAGACATCACATATTCCTTTAAAGATTGCAAAAACAATTACCAACCACCAACCAAAAAACTCTTACGTATTTCTTACTAATTTCCTACATAAGAATTTTCCAACGAAGAAAGGGGGCTATCGCCCCCTTCCAGTCAAACTTATCGCGCCAAACCGTCTTTGTCCCGTTCTTTATTGCGATCTTCAACTTTGCCACGACCCTTTTCATAGGTAATTTTCAAACTCTGATCCTTTTGCACATCCTTGTGATCGAGTGCATCGCGCCGATGCAGTTTGAATTCATTCTTGCCGCCATGCTGCAATACATATCGGTCAGAAACGTCAACAACCTTACCGTAATGCGCGAGACCATCTTTCGTGAACGCATTGCCTACCCGCGCACCGTCCATTTTGGTTTCAGCCAGCGAAATCAACTGGGCGCGTTCCTGATTGTCGGCAACAAAATCACGGCGCATATCCGACACCGCACGCACCAGGTTGTCGCGCAAATGACTCGGCACCACAAAAGCATTGGCATCTTTGTCAAACGTCACATCTGCGATCTTTTGCAGACGCTCCTTCATTTCAGGGTTGTAGTCAAATGCCACCAGGAAGTTTTCGCCATACGTGACAGTAACACCCTGAAATCCCTTGCCCAAGGTATTCTCAAAATCCTTGCGCTGTTCATCCATTGTCTTCACATGCGAACGATCAGTCACTTCTGCCAGTCCATGCTCGCCATATACAATCCGCACCTTATCGCCTTTCATCACTGGCTCTTTCAAGTCAGCAACACGATGGATCGAAACGAATGCCGCGCCATTTTCCTTACCGAATCCCGTCAGTTGCGCAGCAAAACGACCATTAGCATTGATTATCTCACCGACAGTCGGCTCTTTGGTAAAGACCGGTGCGATCTTCGCTTCAACACCCTTTTCGGCACCATGCGCCTTCATCAGCACAGCGGCACTACCATGAGCCAGCGTCTCGATGTCTGCACGATCACGATCAATCGCGGCAGACTCAAAACGCATACCTTCAACCGCTTTAGTCAGCGCTTCCTGCTCACTGACCGGAACTGTCCAAACGCCCTGTTCCTTATCAAACTCAGCGCCCTCCACTTCCTTGATACGCCGCACCATTTCACGGTCAATAGCGAATGCAACTTGAAACTTATCGCCGTCTTGAACAACGGCCACACCACTGTTACTGCCCAACAACTCTTTTTGAACGTCCGTCATGATATTCACCTATAAAAATAAAACATCAAAAAAAAGACACCCCTGTTTCGGATGCCCTGCAATCAACCTGCCCGCAAAGCAGAGGTTCTTGCCTTGCTTATTTCTACCGCCACATCAACAGCTGCCACACCATCATTTACAACCGGCAATCCATGCCCATTGCCAAATAACTTACCAACTAATCCCACAGGCACAAATTCCCCGTACTTCGCTTTAACATCTTCAAGAATCCCTTTGATAGCATCATCGCCTCTAACCACCTTGAAAACAGGCAACATGTTAATTTTTTGTTGCACTGAACCATTCTTAGCTAATTGCATATCAGACTCCCTAATATTTATTAAAGTGTTGTACAAAAAAACTATCTGCGAATTACCTGATATTCTCAATGTCCTGAGATTTTTCTTTCGCAACGATCAGCCGGGCAAAACCATCCTCATATTTAAGTTGGCACGACTCGCCCAGCTTTGGAACCATATCCAGCTTTGCTAACTCATGCACCATTACCTGGCCTTTAAGCAAATCCTGAACAAGATGAAACTCGGTTTTAACTAAAATCTTTCCTGCACATAAACCATTTTCAGGCGGATTCCTAACCAGAACCTCATCACCAAGAATGTCACGAATTTCTTTAACAGCTTCCGCTCTACTTAAATCTAAACGCGCAAAACTTAAACCATGAACCTTATTTGCTTGTTCATTGAGCTTTTCAGCCTCACGCTCTAAAACACTGAGCGATCTTGATAATTGAGCTGGAACAACACCCATATCCCGACAAACATCAGCCTGCCGCTCACCATCAACCAGAACCCGACGTGCAGCTTCACGGCTCTTATCGCCTAATCGCGTTTTTGCAACCACCTCTCGAAATTCGGCTTCTTTCATATCTATTGCTAATTAACGTAGCACCATTTGAATTTATTTTAATCATCAACAAACACGTTGTCAACACTTTGTTATCTGTTTGTTAACAGTTTGATAACAGTTAACTGCCATCAAAAATCAAATGCAAAAAACAATCGCACAATGCTACCTCAATTTCATTTAATTGTCTGAATTTTCTAATTACTTATCTTTACAAACAAACTTGACTAGATTAGTTACTTAGCACGATTTTATAATGGAAGATAGCTACCACAAGTGCTAGTTGTGCAAAGCCAAATTTTCATGTAGCGCATCAAGGCTGAAGCCACTCAATTCTTCCACCGGCTACTTGGATGAATCCAGATAACTCGCTCGCGCATGATTTGCTTATAGACCCATGCCAACACCAATTCCTGCTGTCATATTTGAACCCCCTCTTCAACAAGTTCCTCGTGAAGCCCTCCCCCGGATCAGAAGGAAAACGAACAATTACCGGCAGCTTAATCACCGCATCAAACTGCTCCAGACCGTACAACAACACTTCCACACCACCATTGACCACCAACAAGTTGCCCTTGAAAATAATCCATGTACCCAGTTTCGATTCTGGCAACCACAACACAGGAAAATGCCATCGCTGCCCCAAGTACCGGCACTGGCCACGTACTTGTTTTTGCGGAGACCAAAGCCGATAAAATTTTCCTTCCCGAAATAGACTACCCCAACGATGAACAATGCCAGAGAACGATTTGATCTCAACCACATACCGCGCTTGTGTCCAGACTGGGCTAACGACCAGATCAATGTTGCCGTAAGACAAGCCGCCATAAGTCATTAAAACATCAGCCTGAATGTCATACCCACCGGCCACGACCGAATCCCGTAACCGCTGTACGGCACGCTGTTCAACCTCTATCCCACGCTCACGTGCCAACCCACAAGAAACCCTGCGCAGGCCTTTCGCCGTCAACCATGCCGACAGCGCCACCCCCATAAACGAATGCCCCCAATACACCATCCCCCAGCCTGAAAACATGGCTAACACCAAGCAGGCAATTCCCCACCAATAATCAACATGCCAGGGCGTAAATTTATGAGACCGTTTCATGATGATGTCTTCCCTTCCTCTTTTTCTTCACTGGTTTTTGAACTTCCTTCACCACAACCTCTTCAGATCGCGCTGCATACAACGTGATCGCATCCGCTACAGCCATATACGCCACACCAAAAAAAGAAAGGATGGCAAGAATCGCCATCCCAATTACCAACTGTTTAAACATAAGGATTCCCCTTCATTCCCTCACTCAAAAAGCTTCACCTGCCCCGGCTCCTTACCAACCTTCAGTAGATCCTCCATCGCCGCCCTGGCCGCATCAGTGATTCCGTTTTTGCGTCCTATTGCCGTCAACTTTGCCATTGCCTCTTCAAATGGATATTCCGCATCCATCCAATTTTCAACAACCTCTTTCGCTGAAAACTTCGTCAATTTCAGCATACCGGATTTAACCTGCACCAGATAAGCGCATGTGCGCCCCTTCTTTACCACAATTGCCATGTGACGCTGCCGATGTCTCAACACCTGACCGCAGACCACATTTAGCACAGGCGGTATGAAATCAACCGTTCTATAATCCGTAAGGTCTTTTGCCATTTCCATAAACCGACTACAACGCAACCGTCCTGAATGCGCTACCCACTCGCGCCTTTTCCTTAATATGTATCAACGCCGTTTTGTGAGGAACCAGGAACCTTAATTGATCCTTATCAATAGACAACTTACGGGCCGTGCCATCCCAATACGAAGCATCAAGCGGCAAAAGAATCTTTAGGGCCACGTTCGTCAAAAAGTCATTTGAAAAATGTGTAGGTGACTGGGATGCACAAATCATTGCCAAACCGAACTTTCGCATTTCCTTGGCAATTCGATTCAAAATATTATCATCCTCGTCAGAGAAGAAACGATGAGATTCATCCAGTACGATCACTTCACGTATTTTTTCATCATCGGGAGCAACCCCTCGCTGAATGGCCGCACTGAACATTTCCTCTAATTTGAAATTAACAAATAATAATTGTTCATCAGGGGATAGGTACTTGATGTCATAACGCCACACTTGAGTATTCCTATCGAACGGCGGAACAGCTGCTCGAAAAATACCAATGGCACGCAAGTTGTCCAACCGCTCATATACCGATTTCAGCACGTCGGCAGAATCATAACGAATCACTTCCGACATTTCCCGCCCATGACGAATCGCGTCCAAATACTGCTTGTATGCATCGGCTGCTTTATCGCGAGCAGCATTCAACTGATCTTCCAGCTTCTCCTTTTCCTTCTCATCGAGATCATGCCCACGCCGTACTGCTTCAGCCACCTTACGATCATATGCAGCGGCTTTGCTGTTCATTTCCGTCAGATAATTGATTGCTACACCATTGGCACCGGTGAATACCGCTTCCAATTTTCTCCGGCAAAACTTAACTGCAT
>Ga0172379_10010692_pt1 | contig 11057 bp, 10 predicted proteins | sample GrowelOW334metaG_FD_119756 | JGI IMG/M metagenome (GOLD analysis project Ga0172379, IMG submission 119756) | Groundwater microbial communities from an aquifer near a municipal landfill in Southern Ontario, Canada - Groundwater well OW334 metaG | ecosystem: Environmental > Aquatic > Deep... | reverse complement strand
GGTGCCAGAATGACATGGGCCGCCTTGCGGCGGCCCATGTGTTCTCGATTGCCGTGAAGGGACCTTCCGCCCGTCAGCGTTAGCCGCCGATGAGCTGCATGGCGAGTCGGCCGAGGCCGTTGGCCTGGGACAGCATGGCCACTGCGGACTGGGTCAGAATCTGCTGACGGGTGAACTCCGTCATTTCCGTGGCCACGTCGACATCGGAGATGCTCGACTCGGCAGCCTGGGTGTTCTCAGCCTGGATGGCCAGGTTGGTGATGGTGTTCTGCAGACGGTTCTGCATGGAGCCCAGGTTGGCGCGGATCTTGTCCTTGGAGATGATGGCGTTGTTCAGGGAATCCAGGGCCTTCTGCGCCAGCGCCTGGGTGGAGATGGACTTGCCGTTGGTGCCGGTGGCGGCCAGGCCGACGCCCAGGGACGAGGCGGTGGAGCCGTTGATGGACACGTAGTAGTAGTCCTCAGAGGAGTCGTTGCCGGTGCCGAAGTGGACCTTCATGGGACCACTGGCCACGATGCCGTTGCCGTTGTGGGTGGTGGAGGTGCCGGAGAGGTTGCCGTTGAGCAGGTGGATGCCGTTGAAGTCGGTGGCGTTGGCGATTCGGGTAATTTCCGAAGCCATGGCCTGGTACTCGGAGTCGATGATCAGGCGCTGGTCAGACGAGTAGGTGCCCGTGGACGCCTGCATGGCCAGTTCCTTCATGCGGATGAGCTTCTCGTCGATGACGCCGAGCGCGCCGTCAGCGGTCTGGATCATCGAGATGGCGTCATTGGCGTTGCGGATGCCCTGCTGCAAGCTCGTGATTTCCGCGCGCATGATCTCGCGGACGGCCAGGCCGGCTGCGTCGTCGGCTGCGGTGTTCACGCGCAGGCCAGAAGACAGGCGCTGGGTCGAGGTGGCCAGGGCCGAATAGGACTGTCCCAGGATGCGGGCAGTCGATTGGGCCATCATGTTGTGGTTAATGGTAAGTGACATAACCATTTCCTCCTTGAATGTTTTTTGGCTTCCTTGCCATTCGGTGGTCCTCATGGGGCGACATCGCCTGAGGGGCCAATCCGATTGTTTCTACGCACACCTTTTCGGACTGCCGCCAGAATTCTTTAGGCAGTCACACACAATTTCTTCAAAGTGCCTTGGAATAATGATTGGGCGCAGCAAAGCGCCGCCCCGCCGCCCCGCCTGTGGGCGAAGAGACGGGGCTTTGTCGGGACGGATGCTCCGGCGGGTTGGGCCGGTCGGCTTATTCGGGTGGCAGGGTGCGCGAGGCGAAGTGGCTGGCCTGGCTGGTGGGCACGCCCGCAATGCCCATGTCCAGGGAGGGGCCGGGCGCGGTCTCGGCCAGGGTGCCGCTGGCGATGAGGCCCGGCGCCTGGCTGGAGCAGAACCAGGCCGTCTGGCGCGCGGCCAGATCCATGAGCCCGGCCAGGGTTTGGGTGAACACGTCGCCGGTGATCGGATTGCGGAAGGTCAGCGGACCGGACACCGAGGCGCGCAACTCCCAAAGCTGCGGCGCATAGAACAGGGCCGCCAGTTCGCGGCCCTTGGCCGGGAGCCAGCCCTCGAACTCGCGCAGCAAGCTCGCCAGGGTCGACATGCGGGCCAGGGCCTGCACGGTGCAGTAGGTGTCAAGGGCATCGCCAAGACTCCTGGTGACAGCCAAGGCGTCCACTCCGGCCATGCTGCCCAGCAGTTCCGGCGGGCAGGCCAGGGAAAGCGGCCCCTCCACGCCATTGACCACCGACCTGAGGGAGGTTTTCTCCACCGCCTCTGGCCCCCCGACCGCCACCATGTCCAGCAGCGTTTCCAGGGTGCGGTGCCTGCGCACGGCCTTGGTGCGGCGCACGGGGTCCTCGTCGTAGTAGTTGCCCGTAAAGTGATAGACCAGGGGATGGATTGTGGCATCGGTGAAGATATGCGCCACAAGCCCCACGAAAAAGGCCGTGGGCAGCGCCACGCTCCGCATGCTGAACATGTGCGCGGCATAGGACCGCAGCAGGGCGTAGGTGTCCTCGCCGTGGGCCCCGTGCAGGCGGTGCGGCAGGGCCTGGAGAGCCTCGGGGTGCTCGCCGCGCAGGTAGAAGAGCACATCGTGATACACCGCGCCGTAGCGCAGGCCATTCGGGCATTGCCTCAGGGCCGCTCCAAAGGGGCCGGAGTCCAGCAGCCCGGCTACGCGCTCGGCCACCAGCCAGTGCACCAGTTCTCTTGGCATGCCCCCCCCCACGACCGTGGTCCGGCCATCATCCGTACAGCTTGTCCCTGGCCTCTGCTTGGGCTATACCCTGCCTGTCCGCATGCGGCAACCAGGTCGAGAGAGCACGGGCAAAGCCCACAGGGAGTGCACAGGTGGCAGAGTTCATCCGGAAAGAGTTTCATGTGGACGAACCGGACAAGACCACGGTTGTGCGCCACGACACCCCGGCCCCCAGGCCCCAGATGCCCGGCGGCGGCATCCTCTATATTATTGGCCTGCCCGGCAGCGGCAAGTCCGCCGTGGCCGAGGGCCTGGCGCGCGAGCTGGGCTGCGCGGCGCACACGCTGCCGCTGGACCAGCCGGGCGAGGCCCTGGACCGCATTCTCGCCGCCGGACCGGCAGGGCCAGCCGTTGTGGAGGTGCCCCACAAGCTCTTGCTGGGCGAGGCCTTCCGCCAGCGCCTCCAGTCCACAGGCCGGGTGCTCTACCTCATGGCCAGCGCAGAGGCCATGGCCCAGCGCCAGGCCAAAACGCCCGAGGAGCAGGCCCTGGTGCGCGAACGCCTGGGCCGCCTGCGCACGTCCTACGAGCCGCTGTTCATGCAGACCTTGCATCTCATGGCCCCTGCCGACGCACCCCTGGACGAGGTGCTGGCCGATGTTTTGGAGCGCGTGCGCATGTGAGCCGCGCGGACGAACCTTATCCTCCCGGAGCCCCCATGCCCGTCAAACAGCTCAAGGTCGAACTCCTCGCCAGCACCCCGGACGCCCTGGCGCTGATCTACGCCGCCTTCCGCCAGTGCTACCACGCAGGCTTTGTGGCCGACATGTGGCCAAAACTCCTGTCCGGCAAGATCGACCGCAAGAAGCAGGCCGACTTCGTGAGCAAGGTGCTGGAGAGCGGGCACGACAGCCCCATCGAGCACGCCAGCTTCACCTTCGCGGTGGAGGGCATCTCGCGCGCCTGCTCGCACCAGATCGTGCGCCACCGCATCGCCTCCTACTCCCAGCAAAGCCAGCGCTATGTCGACGGCTCGGACATGGACTTCATCCTGCCCCCGGCCATCGCCAGGATACCGGAGGCCAAGGCCCGCTTCGAGGCCTTCATGGACGAGGTGGGCCAAGCCTACCGCGACCTGAAGGGCATCCTGGAGACCCACGGCCGCAAGGAGAAGTCCATAGAGGACGCGCGCTTCGTGCTGCCCCAGGCTGCGGAGACCAAGATCGTCATCACCATGAACTGCCGGGCGCTGCTGCACTTCTTCCACCTGCGCTGCTGCCGGCGCGCCCAATGGGAGATCCGCGCCCTGGCCGAGGCCATGCTGGCCATCTGCAAGGCCGAACTGCCCGCCATCTTCGCCACTGCCGGGGCCAAATGCGAATCCCTTGGCTTCTGCCCGGAGAGCCCGCGCTTCTCCTGCGGAAGGGCCAAGGTACGATCCAAGGATGTCCAAGAATTTATCGAGAACGAAATCAACCCAAAAGAAATTTAAGCCAAAACAGAAACTTGGGAAACTTGGAATTTCAAATTCCGTCGAGCATTCTGCTTAAATGCCGTGTCTTCCGTCAACGCGAGTAATTCTAGCATACTGGAGCGCTGGACTGGCGCCGGACCGGGATTATCTTGTGGCCTGCCCTGGTGACTTCCAGCGGATGGAGAACGATCCATGACGTGCCAACTGAAGCCCCTGTTTCTTTTGTCCCTGCTCACGGGCCTGCTCTGCGCAAGCGCCCTGGCCGCGCCAAGGCAGGCGCAGCCCAAGGCCGCAGCCCAGGCCAGCCAGCCCTCGACCAGGGACGACAACCCGCGCCGCACCCCGGTGGTGCGCGTGGTGCAGGAATCCGGTCCTGCGGTGGTGAGCATCGTCAGCGCGCGCGCCACTGCCCAGGAGCCCTTTGCCGCGAGCGATCCGCCCCAGCACGCCCCGGGCCTGCCAGACAGCCCGCAGCCGAAGCAGAAGCCCCCCACCCGCAGCCTGGGCTCGGGCGTCATCATCGACGGCAAGCTCGGCTATGTGTTGACCAACGCCCACGTCATCTCCGGCGCGGCCCAGATCACCGCGCGCCTGCACGATGGCCGCGAGTTCCAGGCCAGCCTGGTGGGCGCTGACCCGGACATCGACCTGGCCGTGCTGCGCCTGGAGCTGCCCGCCGGTGAACGCCCGGCCCTGCCTCAGGCGCGCATGGGCGATTCCTCGGACCTCATGATCGGCGAGCCGGTCATCACCATCGGCAACCCCTTCGGGCTGTCGAACACGGTGACCACGGGCGTGATCTCGGCCTTGAACCGCTCGGTGAACACCAAGCAGAGCTTCATCGCCGGGCTCATCCAGACCGACGCCGCCATCAACCCCGGCAACTCCGGCGGGCCGCTCCTGAACATTCTGGGCGAGGTGGTCGGCATCAACGCCGCCGTCTTCTCCAAGGGCGAGGGCCTGGGCTTCGCCATCCCCATCAACAAGGCCCGGCGCGTGCTGGAGGAGCTCATCGCCACAGGCCGGGTGGCGCACATCTGGCTGGGGCTGCTCGGCGAGGACATGGGCCAGGACCAGGCGGCCCACTTCGGGCTCAGCCGCGTGGGCGGCATGGTGGTCACGGACGTGTTCCCCAAGACCCCGGCCGAGGCTGCGGGCATCAAGCCCGGCGACGCGCTTTTGACCATCGGCGAGCACAAGGTGCAGGACAAGTCGCAGTTCCTGGGGCTTCTGCTCAACTACGCCAAGGGCGACACCCTCAGCGTGAAGTTGCGCCGGGGAAACGAGCCCTTCGAGGTCCGGCTGACTCCGCAGGTGCTGGACCGCCAGGCCAGCCTGGGCCTGCTCGGCTGGCGCTGGGGCTTCACACCGGCCAGGGACGCGGGCGGCGGCGTCATGGTGGGCGAGGTTCGGGCGGGCGGCCCGGCGGCGCGCCTGGGCTTCAAGCCGGGCGATGTGCTGCTCCAGGTGGGCAGCCGCCGCACACAAAGCGAGGCGGACCTGCTGGGGGCCTTCTACCGCTACCAGATGCACACGCAGCTCATCCTGAGCGTGCAGCGCAACGGAAAAATCTACAACGTGCGCATGAAGATCTAGGGATTCTGCGGAGCCTGGGCCTCGGGCCCGGTCGTCTTGCCCGACGCCTTTCCGGTCGTCTTGCCCGGCGCCTTGCCGGTCGGCAGGTCAACCTTCCCGCCGCCCTCCGGCTTCCGGGCCCCGGCCTTGCGCTCCTCGCGCCGCTTGAGCAGCTTCGCCTTGGCCGCCTTGGCCTCCTCCCTGGAGATGACCCCGTCGCGGTTCAGGTCCAGCTCGGCGAACTTCTTCTCGCGCTTTACCAGGTACTCCTTGCGGCTCACGCGGCTGTCCTGGTTGGCGTCAAAGGCCGAAAGGTAGGGCCTGGCCGGCCTGTCGCTCCTGGCCTTGGCCTTCGCCGGCTTGCCCAGGGCCAGACGGCGCGCGTCGCTCCTGGCCTTGCGCTCCAGCATCTTGGCCTTGGCCGCAGCGGCCTCCTGGGCGGAGATGCCCCCGTCGCCATTGAGGTCCATCTTGACGAAGCGCTTCTTCGTGCCTGCCAGGAACTCCTCGCGGCTGATGCGGCCATCGTGGTTCTCGTCCCGGGAACGCAGGTAGCGCTTGCCGTCGTTCTTCACCGCCGGACCGCGCGCCTTGGCCTTGGCCGGGCCCGCTGCGACCGGGCCTGCTGCGGACGGGGCTGGCTGGGCCTTGGCAACGGCTGCGCCGGAAGGACCCGGCTTGAAGGGAAGGGGCTTGCCCGTAGCGGGCCTGGGCGAAACGGGCCTTGGAGCAGCCTGGGGTGAACCGTCGGCCTCAAGGGGCGGGGCGTCCTGGGCCAGGGCCCGGCGGGCCGGGAGAAAGGCCAGAAGCAGCGCCCAAAGGATCAGCCAGGGCACGGCGCGGAGCATGCTCAGCACTCGCCGCCCTTGCACTTGAGCAGGGTCTGGGTCCACTCGATGGACTCGGCATAATTAACGGCGGAGGCCTCCCGGTCCAGGTTTTTGCTCTCCAAAAACTCCTCCACGTCCTCCCAGTTGGCGATCTCGATGTCCTCCACCAGAGACAGCCAGGTCCAGTAGGACGAAGGCTTGGACAGAAGCGCGGCCTCCACGTCCTTGTTCAGCGGGATGTTCCCGAGAAGCTTGTTCATGGGCTGGGCCAGGAGCACGTCGAGCTTGGAGAACAGACCCAGCAGGAAGAGCGTTTCGGGCGGGAAGACGTGGTCATTGAGGAGCTTGCCCATGCTCTCCAGGTAGCGGGCGCGCAGCAGCGAGGTGTAGGCAGCCTCCTGAACCTTGGAGGTGCTGTCGAAGTCGGCGATGATCACGGCCAAAAACCACTGCTTGATCTGCTGCTTGCCCAGCAGCATCAAGGCCTGCTGGATGGACTGGATCTTGGAGCGCAGGGAGAAGGCTGCGGAGTTGATGAAGTTGAGCAGGCGGTAGCTCACGCTGGGGTCCGAGGAGATGATCTGGGAGAGCTCGCGCACGTCGAAGTCCTCGCCGGTGAGGGCGCGCAAGAGGCGCATCTTGGCCAGCACCGGGGTGGGTACCTTGCTCCCGGTCACGGTCTCCGGGCGGCTGAAAAAATACCCCTGGAACAGCGAGAATCCGAAGCTCTTGGCCAGGTCGTATGTGGCCCGGTCCTCCACCTTCTCGGCCAGCAGGCGGCAGCCGTGCTTGCGCAGGTCCTCGCTGATGGCCTTCATGCTCTCCGGCGCCATGCCCAGCACCTCCACCTTGACGATGTCCGCCAGGGCGATGACCTCTTCAAAGCCGGGCTGGCCCACGTAGTCGTCCAGGGCGATGACGTAGCCGCGCTCCTTGATGCGCCGGAGCGCCGCGATCATCTCCAGAGTGGGGGTGATGGTCTCCAGCACCTCGACCACGCAGATCTCCCTCGGCAGGGCGTAGACCGAGCCGTCCAGGAGCAGGCGCTGCGGGAAGTTGATGAAGGCCTTGCGGGACTTGTCCATGCCGGAGAAGGCCAGGGAGAAGCCATCGGCGATGACCGAGGCCGTGGCCAGGTCGTCCTCGACCACATCGGCGGTCTTGGCCAGGGCGCTGCCCCGGAAGAGCAGCTCATAGGCCCAGACCTTCTCGTGCGCGTCGAAGATCGGCTGGCGTGCCACAAAGATGGCTTTGTGGTGGTCCTTTTGGACCTCTGGTTCCAGCGGGGAGGTGCTCATAGTTACATTATCCATCTTTTCACGGGCCCACGCAAGGTCAAAAGCGTGCGGCCCTGCTACTTTCCTGGACCTGGAGGCGCGGCGGGCGCAGTGGCGTTCTGCTGGGGCTGGCCGCTCATGGCCTTGTACTCCTCCTCCAAAATCTGAGGGATGGGCCGGACCCAGAAGGTCTCCTTGACCTGCTCCTTGGCGTCCATGGGGGTCTTCGCGGGGCAGGCCTTGATGGGCGCCCTGGCAGGACATTCCGGGGAGGAAAAGGTGGCGGTGAGGCACTTGCCGTCGGAGTCCGGCGTATAGGAGACGACCCGGCGCGTGGCGTGCCAGGTGCGGTCTTGCAGCACCAGCTGTCCGTCGGCCATCACCGCGCAGAGGTACTCGGAATTCTTGGAAGCATAGAAGATGGAGAGGATGTACACCCCTTCCCCTGCCTTACCCACATAGCCGAACTCATTCAGCTTTTTGCAGAGCATGCGCGACAGCACCTGCTTGCAGAGGGAGAGGTTGGCGTCGTCACCGGCGGCCTGGGCCTTTGGCGCGGCCACCAGGAGGGACAAAACAACGGCAAGGGCCGGAAGCAGCAGACGGGTGAGAGAGCGTGAGGTTTCAGGCATCGCGGTGGTCCGTCAGAAGAAAGATTTGGAAACCGTCGGGGCTGTCGGTTTCGCATTGTTGGGCGCAGCCTGCACACTGGTAGCTGCCGGGCCGGTGGAACCAGCGGGCCTTGGCCGGGTGCTCGCAACGAAAATAGGCATACACTGCGGCAGACACCGTGCCATGATACGGGCTGTAGCCCTGCTGCCGGACGAAATCAAGAAAGCGCATGCTTTGGCCCCCTGCCTGGCGTGCGGCAACGAAGCCCACAGCACCTGTTGCGATTTGTAGCCTGTCCGTCAGAAATTGCAACGTCCGCCTTGCCCTGGTTGGCGATTTGCCTTTGCAGAAGCAGGGCGCGCAGGAGCATTCCAGAATACCGCGCACTGTCTCAGGGCGTGTTTTGCGTCCTGACGCGGAGCCTGGCCAAGTGGCCGTGTGGCCGGAGACGGAATGTCGCAACTGCCCCAAAAACCTTGGCTGGAGGCCTGATCCCCCTGGCAACGGCTCTGGTAACACCTGTTTCCGGCAACCATCCCGCTCATTTTCGCTGTCGAGGATGGCTGATCCTGACTTCATCTGGCGGAATATGGGCCTGGCCCCTTGATTTTTTGGACAAACAGGCCGAAGGAATGCATAATCAGGTCAGAAACGGGCACACAGCGCCCAGGACCGGGAAGGGGCATTGGAACAGCAAGAAACCGACCAGAACTGCTCGACGCTCACCTGCGCAGGGACCAGGCCGGAATGGCCCGCGCGCCTGGAGGCCTATTTCGCCGCCCTGCGCCCGCTCAAGGAAAGAAGCACCGTGCGCGAGGTGCTGGAGCGCGAACTCCTGCTGGCCTTCATCGAGATCAACAGCGGGGGCATCAGCGAATATCCCATGCTGGAGTCCCAGCAGCAGAGCATCATCAACACCCTTTGCCGCCGCACCGACCACCCTGCCGACGCCTTCCTGCGCAAGCTGGCCGGCAACTTCCCGCTGCTCCTGAACCGCGTGGACAAGGAGCAGTCCGCCGGGGACAAGGCCGCCCTGACCCAGACCACGGCCATGCTGCGCAACACCGAGTCCCTGCTGGTCAAGAGCGTGCAGGGCATGGTCTTCGCCATGGGGCTGACCACGGACAACTACGAGGAGCTCATCATGCGCCACTTCGGCGCGCCCGGGCTCTCGCAGTTCGCCGACCTCATCAAAACCCACCAGCTGGACCAGAGCTTCTGGCGCGAGTTCGTGGAGCGCTTCATCGCCCAGCACATCGCCGAGGGCTACGAGCACCTCACCAGCGAGAGCAAGTTCCTGCTCACCAAGGAAGGCCAGCAGGTCCTCATCCGCTTCCTTTTCGACGATGTGCTGGCCACCCTGCACGACACGCCGGGAGAGATCCCCAAAACCCGCGTGCAAACCGCCTTTGAGACAGCCAGCGCCGAGGACGCCGAGTCCCAGGCCGTGCGCAAGGTGGTCCAGTCCTGCCTGCTCAAGGGCCTGTCCTTCCTGCCCGGCGACCTGTTGCTGGAGCACCTGGAGAGCGCGGCCTTCATCGTCTGCATGGACCCCGTGGCCCAGAGCCTGTATCGCGCCATGCAGGCCCGGGCCAGCGGCCAGCCCCCACAGGAGAAGCACCCCCTGCCCTTCATCATGGAGCAGGCGGTGGCCCTGGCCCTGGGCGCCATGCTTGTCTTGAGCCAGACCCGCGAACATTTCCTCACCGCCCTGGCCTCCCTGCGCTCCGATGAGCTGGAGGCCGTGCGCTCCCTGGCCCAGGGCCTGTCCATCGAGTCCCTGGAGCGCATGCTGTTCTACCTGATGGAGAGCTCCTTTGTGGGACTGCTGCGCGACAGGGCCCGCGACGAGGGGGCCAAGGTCAGCGTGCGCAGCGTGACCGCACGCAGAAGCCTGGTGCCCGCCGTGGACGCCCTGGCCAAGCACGGGCTCTCGCGCATCCGCAAGAGCCAGATATGGACCCAGGACCCGACACGCCCGGACATGCTGCTGTTCAAGACCAAGAACGCCCAGCAACTGGCGGCCCTCATGCAGCTGCTGCAGTTGGAGGAACCCCTGGCCGCCGCCATACGCGCCCTGTGGGACAAGGCCCCGATGCGCCGCGACTTCCTGGTGGTCATCGACCTGACCCAGGTGGCCCGCACCACGCAGAACATCAAGGCCAAGCTCACTGAACTGCTCTCCAAGTACGGCGTGCTCCAGCAGCAAAACACCGCGCCCGTGCCTCCGGGCTCGGCTGCGGCGGAGCCCCAGCAAGCCTGAAGACAAGAGCCTCCGGCGGCTGTGGGGCCTGAGGCCCCCCAGACCCCCCCATTGCGCCGAAAGGGCTGTTTCAGGAGGAACCTGAAACAGCCCTTTCGGCTTTGGTGAGTCTTGGGAAGTCTTGAGGAAGCGTCCTCGCCCTCTCGCCAACGCTCTAAAAAAGGGCCAACCGCGCGCGGGTTTTCGAGGGTCTCCCCTCGAAAACCCGCGCGCATTGCCAAGGCCAAGCCAAACCGACGCCTCTGCCCAGGCCACCCCGGCCCAGGCCATATGGGGGTTCCAAGGGGCCTCAGGCCCTTTGGCCGCCGGAGGCTCTTCTCCCCTCCCGGCCTTACGCGAAGACGATGGTCTTGTTGCCGTCCACCAGCACCCGGTCCTCCAGGTGCCAGCGCACGGCGCGGGAGAGCACCTGGCGCTCGATGTCGCGGCCCAGGATCTTCAGTTCGTCCAGGCGGTGCCGGTGCGACACGCGGATGACGTCCTGTTCGATGATGGGGCCCTTGTCGAGCCTGCCGGTGACGTAGTGGGCCGTGGCGCCGATGAGCTTGACCCCGCGCTCCACGGCGCGGCGGTAGGGGTCCGCGCCCTCGAAGGCGGGCAGGAAGGAGTGGTGGATGTTGATGATGCGCTGGGGGTAGCGCTTGACGAAGGCGGGCGAGAGGATGCGCATGTAGCGCGCCAGAACCACGAGGTCCACCGGGCCGCCGGGCTGGCCGTCGAGCAGCGCCAGGATTTTTTCTTCGGGCACGGTGAGGGACTTTCCGCGAGCAGGGCCGTGCGGAGCGTCATGGGCTTCCGGCACGTGCACATGCTCGAAGCGCACGCCGAAGG
>Ga0172379_10010691_pt1 | contig 11057 bp, 13 predicted proteins | sample GrowelOW334metaG_FD_119756 | JGI IMG/M metagenome (GOLD analysis project Ga0172379, IMG submission 119756) | Groundwater microbial communities from an aquifer near a municipal landfill in Southern Ontario, Canada - Groundwater well OW334 metaG | ecosystem: Environmental > Aquatic > Deep... | reverse complement strand
CGTCAGGACCCAAATATTATTCTTGTGGGAGAAATTCGAGATAAAGAAACAGCTGAGCTTGCAATTCAAGCAGCGCTTACTGGTCACTTGGTCCTTTCAACTTTGCACACCAATAATTCTATCGGAGCGATTCCACGTCTTATCGATATGGGAATAGATCCTTACCTTATTGCTCCGACACTTATTCTTTGTATGGCTCAGCGTTTGGCTCGTAAAATTCACCCAAATTCAAAACATGAAATTCCGATAGATGAAGCGACTCGAATAATGATCAATAAACAATTTGCTGATTTACCAAAAGAGTTCAAAGATAAACTAAATATCAAGGACACTATTTTTGAAGCGATTCCTTCTCCTGAGTGTGCTTCAGGAGTTAGTGGCCGAACTCCTGTGTTTGAAATGTTTAAGGTAGATAAAGAGATGCAAGGTATAATCCTGAAAAATCCTGTGGAGCAAGAATTATTTAAACTTGCTCGCTCACGAGGGATGTTGACTCTTCGTGAAGATGCAATAGTGAAAAGCGTAAAGGGGGATATCCCAATGCTAGAAATTTATAATTTCTAATTAATTGTGTTACAATTAACATATATGGAAACAGAACTTAAAAAAATTTTAATAGTAGATGATGATAGTTTTCTTCTTGATATGTATGCTCTAAAATTCAGTAAATCGAATTTTAGTGTTTCCATCGCTCTTGGTCCAACTCCAGCATTAGAAAAGTTGAGACAAGGTCTTAATCCTGACATCATTCTTTTAGATATCATGATGCCCGATATGGATGGTTTTGAACTTTTAGAAAAAATAAAAGAAGAGAATATTTCCCCTAACTCGATTATAATATTTCTATCAAATAGGGGCCAACAGTCAGACATTGCGCGCGCTGAATCATTGGGAGCTGAAGGGTATATTGTTAAGGCCTCAAGTACCCCAAGCGAAGTTATAGAAAAAGTTGTAAGTATAATTAATAATTCAAAAAAAGGATAATATGGAGTATAAAAAATTTTTAAATGAATTAATTACTAATCTTATTGATGAAGATGGGTCTGATCTTCATATGGGAGTTGGACGTAAACCTGCAATTCGGATAAATGGCCAACTTATTATGCTCGAAAAACACAATCAGATGAAAGAAGTAGACGTCCTCGGTGTTTTAGCTGAGCTGATTGGTTCAGACAGGGTTAAAAAATTTTTAGAAAATAAGGTTGCAGATTTCTCAAGTAATCTAAAAGATGGAACAATTCAATTAAGAGGTAATGCATTTTTCCAAAGAGGGATGGCTTGTATTGCAATTCGTTTGGTCTCAAAAGCGAAATCATTTGAAGAATTAAATTTACCTATGATTCTTAAAGATTTCGCCAGAAAAAAGCAAGGATTTTTCTTAGTAGTAGGGCCAGTTGGACAAGGTAAATCCACCACTCTTTCAACGATGATAAATATCATAAATAGTGAGGCCGCAGCTCATATTATGACGATTGAAGATCCTATCGAATATATTTATCAACAAGATAAATCTATTGTGGATCAGAGAGAGATCGGTATTGATATTGATAGTTTTCCTACCGCTCTCAAATCAGCATTTCGTGAAGATGCCAATGTTCTCCTTGTCGGAGAGATGCGTGATAGTGCGACGATTGCGGCTGCAGTTACTGCTGCCGAGACAGGTCACCTCGTCCTTTCAACTTTACACACCAACAATGCTTCTCAAACAATTGATCGTATTATTGATTCATTCCCAGCTGAGCAACAGGGGCAAATCAGGTTGCAGTTGGCCGCAAGTTTACTTGGAATTTTTTCTCAACGTTTAATTCCTCGTATTGCCGGTGGACGTATTCCAGCTTATGAACTTCTCATAAACAATAAAGCTATTGCTAATCTTATTCGCGAAAAAAGAACTCATGAGATAGATACAGTTATCGAAACCTCTTCCCACGAAGGAATGATAGATATGAATCGATGTCTTATCGATTTAGTTCAAAGAGGGGAGATTAGTTTAGAAAGTGCTTATGAATATGCTATTAATCCTAAGGCCTTAGAACAAATGTTTTAATATATGTTATTTATTTATGAAGCGATAACCAATACCGGGGAAAAAAAGAAAGGAACTGTAGACGCGGCCTCAAAGGATTTAGCGATTGTCGCAATTCAACGACGTGGATTAATCGTCTCATTTATAAATGAAGATACTGCTAAAAGAGGATTTTTAGGAGGTCTTCCTTTCTTAGGTAACAAAAAAATATCAATGAAAGATATTGTGATTATGTCGCGACAGATGGCCACTCTTTTTGAATCACAAGTTTCAGCTTTAAAAGCATTTGATCTCCTCTCTACCAATACTGAAAACAAGGCGCTTATTAAGGTCTTGGAACAATCCGCCGAGGATATTAAATCCGGAGTTTCTATCTCTGGGGCTTTATCAAAACATAAAGAAGTTTTCTCTGATTTTTATGTAAATATGGTTAAGTCAGGGGAAGAGTCAGGGAAGCTCACCCAAACATTTTCTTATTTAGCTGATTATCTTGATCGTCAGTACCAACTTACCTCCAAAACCAAAAATGCCCTCATTTATCCGGGGTTCGTTATTGGAGTTTTTATCCTTGTGATGATTATGATGTTCACTTTTATTATTCCTAAACTGGCTGAAGTTATTAAAGAATCAAGTTCCGAGATACCATTTTTTACTAAAATGATAATGAAAATGAGTGAGCTCTTTGTTGACTATGGGATTTTTGCATTGATTGCTGTGGGAATTTTTATCGCTTACCTCGTCCATTATTCTAGAACTCCAGCTGGAGGAATGCATCTAGATAGATTAAAAATATCAATACCAATTTTCAAAAATATTTATACTAAGCTTTATCTTTCAAGAATTGCTGACAATATGAACACAATGCTTTCCTCTGGAATTCCAATTGTCCACTCTATAGAGTTGACTAGTGCTGTCGTCGGTAATCGTGTCTTTGAACAAGTATTAAAAGATACTTCTGAAGCAGTCAAAAGCGGAAGTTCCTTGTCTGATGCTTTTGGAAGACATCCGGAAATTCCACCAATAATGTCTGGGATGATTCGTGTTGGAGAAGAGACGGGGTCCCTTGGGAATATCCTTAAAACATTGGGGCATTTCTACAGTCGTGAGGTGAATGAAGCAGTGGATACATTCGTCGGCTTAATAGAGCCGATGATGATAGTTATTTTAGGTTTAGGGGTTGGGGTTTTGTTAGCGTCGATATTGATGCCTATTTACAACATCGCAGGAACTCTATCATAGGCAAAAGATATCCACAGGTCGGTTTATTGTATTTATTAGTTGGTTATATGATATAATATAACTATATTAAAATTATTAAGGTCGCGTCTTTTTATAAAAGACATATTATTAAAGTTTCCGCCAAAAGCGGATCCGCCAAAGCGGAAAAATTAATTATGCAAAAAAATAAAGGTTTTACGTTAATTGAATTATTGGTTGTCATTGCCATCATTGGTATCTTGGCTTCCATCGTTCTTGCTTCTCTAAGTACAGCTAGACAAAAGGTGCTGATGCAAAGATTCAAGCTCAGATCTCAAATATGAGAGCTCAAGCTGAACTTTTCTATAACTCACAAGTTCCAGCAAGTTATGGAGTAGCAGCAGCAGCTTGTACTGGTGTTGATGGTAGTATATTTACTGAGGCTACAGGGTTACAGGCTCTTCTTGTAGGGCTAGCAGCCCCTGTCTGTAATTCAACAACAACAACATGGGCAGTATCACAAGAGTTAAGTACAGCAGGTTCATTCTTCTGTGCTGACTCAACTGGAGTAGCAGAAGTAGGTACAAAAGTATCAGATGCAACTGGTCTTTGTGTAGCCCCAATAGTTCCATAAAGATTTCTTATCTAAATAAGATACAAATAGCCCCCCGACCTAGGTCGGGGGGCTTTGTGTGGATAACCTATTGCCCTTTTATTTTATTAATATGATATAATATATTTATACAAAAAATTAAGGTCGCTTCTTATTTAAATAAATTATTAAGATAAATTTAATTATGCAAAAAAATAAAGGTTTTACACTCATGGAACTCTTAGTCGTCATTGCCATCATTGGTATCTTGGCTACTATTGTTCTTGCTTCTCTAAGTGATGCTCGTGATAAAGGAGCCGACGCTTCCACTAAATCCAACTTAACAAACGCTCGTTCACAAGCAGAGATTTATTATAATGATAAAGATTATTCATTTTATGTTAGTGTAGCTGATTCTGTTTGTTTAGATGTAACAGGTTCAATATATGATTTAGTTTTAGCTGCAGCAAAATCTGCAGGAGATGATACTTCAACTGTTACCAATACTCTTGCAACCGCAGGAGCATATAATCAGACAACTTGTCATGTTGCTACAGATGGTATTTCTTGGGCCGCAGAAGCACCACTGAAGGCATCAGCGAGTGGGTCTCCTGTGATGTGGTGTGTAGATAGTACTGGAGCATCGCTTAAGACAACTACTGTATTAGGGGCTAGCGGTACCGCTTGTCCTGCTTCTTAATTATTTTATGTATTGTAAGAGCTTAAATAAAAGTCGCGTCTTTTTTAGACAAATTATTAAAAATAAATTTAATTATGCAAAAAAATAAAGGTTTTACACTCATGGAGCTTTTAGTCGTCATCGCCATCATTGGTATTTTGGCTTCTATCGTTCTTGCTTCTCTTTCTAGTGCTCGAGCAAAGGGTCTTGATGCAAGAATTATTTCTCAGTTATCAAATATGAGAGCTCAGTCAATGTTGTATAGTGGAACAGGGAATGCCTTTTCTGCGGCAGCATGTGCAACAACAGCAAATTCGATATTTGAGACCACTGCAGGGAAAAACGGTATAGGTGGGTTATTGAAAGGAATAACCTTATCAAAAACTCGTTGTGCCGCTGAAGGAACTGGGACCCCAGCTGCTAATGGTAAAAAATGGGCAGTTGCAGCTGAATTAGCGGGGAATGGTGGAGGAGCATTTTGTGTTGATTCAACGGGTTGGGCAAGTACAAAAAAGAAATCTGATGGCTCCGCTTATTCCATTACTTTAACATCAGCAATTGCTGCTGGTGGGGTTACTTGTTTATAATTTAATTCTCATTAAAAACACCCTCGATTTAGTTCGGGGTGTTTTTAATTTGGGCTAGAAAATGTTACAATATACTCATGTATTTACTAATTTTTATATTTATTTTTCTATTGGGGACTATTATTGGGAGTTTTTTGAATGTTGTAATTTATCGTTTCAATACTGGCCGGACAATCGTAAGTGGCCGGTCCATCTGCATGTCTTGCAGTAATCATTTGCGCTGGTATGAACTAATCCCGTTATTTAGTTTTCTTATTCAGAGAGGTAAATGTCGACGTTGTGCCAGTCGAATTTCTCACCAGTATCCGCTTGTTGAATTCGGCACTGGATTAATTTTTGTACTAATTGCTTTTAAATTCCTCTCAGCACTCGATATCTCTTACTGGTTTTATGTTATTTTAGTAACATTCTTTGTATTTATTTTTTCACTTTTAATGGTCATTACCGTTTATGATTTACGACACAAAATTATTCCCGATGAACTTTCTTATACTTTAGCCTTTGTTTCTCTCGTTACTGTTTTTATAAATTATGGAGGAGTTGGTTCATTTTTTACGATTCCAACTCTTGGTAATTTAATTGCCGGGCCATTACTTGCTTTGCCGTTTGTTTTAATTTGGTATTTTTCAAAAGGGAAAGCTATGGGTTTGGGTGATGGTAAGTTGGTCCTTGGTCTTGGCTGGGTCCTCGGAATATCATCGGGGCTTTGCATGATCATTCTTTCTTTTTGGATAGGAGCTGTTGTAAGTTTGTTAATAATGCTTTTGTCAAAACATAAAAACAAAGGGAAAATGAATATGAAAACCGAAGTTCCTTTTGCTCCATTTTTGATTATAAGTACATTGATAACTTTCTTATTTAATTTAGATATTTTTACTTTATCGAGTTGGTTTATTTTTTAATTATAATTACAAATAATGTTTAAAATTTTCACTAAGAATAAATACGAAAGAGGAATGACTATAGTAGAACTTCTCGTTGTCATTGGTATTTTTACAATTATTTCAGTTATAATAATATTCGACTATGGTAAATTCCGCTCGACCTCATCATTACAGAATTTAGCTGATGATGTTGCTCTCTCTGTTCGTAAAGCTCAAAGTTTTGCTATTGGGGTTCGTGGGGCGGGAAGCGGTGGTTTTAGCCCGGGTTATGGTGTACATTTTTCAATAGAAAATATTGATCCTTCAGAACTCACCACTTATTCTGGTTCTAATAGGTCATTTGTTTTATTTGCTAATATTGATAATGATATATCTTATGATAATAATGGATCATGTGGTATCACTAGCTTAATTGAAGGAAATGAATGTATTGAAGAGTTAAAAGTAATGAGTACTGATAGGATATCTAGTATTATATATTCTCAAGGAGGGAGTGATTATGAAATTAGGGAAGGAGATGTTATTGATATATTCTTTTTGCGCCCTAATCCAGAACCAACTTTTTGTTATAAAACAGAATCATCTAGTACTTGCGATGTAGAAAATATTTCTTATGTTAAAATAGAAATAAAATATGACGCGAATCCAGATTATATAAAGACGGTTACCATCTACAATAATGGCCAAATAAGTGTTACTTAATATAAAAATGATAAAGCAAAAATTAAAAATGAATAAAGGGTTGATGTCTGGGTTTACGCTAATTGAGATGATGGTTGCGACATCAATTTTCATGATGATAATGCTTGTTTCGATGGGTTCTCTTATTATCACACTTGGTGCTGCTCGTGATGCTCGCGCCTTACGTTTCGCTATGGATAATGTCAATTTTGCCATGGAGAGTATGACTCGCTCAATCCGAATGGGGACAAATTATACTTGTTTTGAGGCGAATGATAGTATTACTGATAACCCAGCTCCAGCTGATTGTGAAAATGGAACGGCAATTTCTTTTATTCCACAATTAGCTCTAAGTGATGTTCGGATTACATATATGTTGAGCGAAGTAGAAAACTCAGATGGGACAACTTATCATACAATAAAAAGGATTGATTCTCGTAACGGGATTTCAACTCCTATTATCGCTTCAAGTATTGATATAGAAAAATTAAATTTTATAGTAGATGGTTCAAGTATTACTGATAACAAACAATCAAGTGTGTATATAGTAATTAAAGGCAAGGTAATGCTTGATGGTTCTCCAAGATATTTTTCAATTCAAACAATGGCTTCTCAGCGTAATTTCCAATAAATAATATGAAGATTATAAATAAAAAAATAAATAATAGAGCTTTTACTCTCGTCGAGACGATGTTTGCGGTTTTTATTTTAACTTTCGCCGTAGCGAGTTTGATGAATGTCGTAGCTAATAGTCTATTTTCGGCCAAATACTCAAGAGATGAGATTACTGCAAATTATCTTGCCCAAGAAATAGTAGATCATATCAGGAATGATCGTGATACGACTGTTTTCTTTCAAGATTCGCAAGCCTCACTAGATGCTTGGAATTCTTTTTTTGATAAATATAATAATTGCGATAGAGAAGAAAATAATGGTTGTTTTATAAATGCACGAGATAAGGGTTCTGTCCCAGCGTTATGTCCTTCTTCCGATTGGGAGGAAGAAGAACTTAGGGGGTGTTCCTTGTATTACTATGATGGTGCTCCAGGGGGAGTATTTTATAGCCACACTCCTGGGGAGGTATTATCTAATTTTAAGAGAAGAATAGTTGTCGAGGAGAATGGAGAAAACGCTGATCAAATTGATGTTGAAGTGGCGGTTTCTTGGAAGAATGGAGGTGTCACTCGATCAAGAACCTTACATACTAGCTTATTGAGATGGCAACCATAATATTATGAAAAATATTTTTTTTAAAAAACATAAAAAAGGAGGATATGCGATTTTATTTACTGTGATTGTCATAAGTGCTATTTCGGTTATTGCTGCTGGACTTTCAAGTTCAGCTTACAAACAATTAATTCTTTCTTCTCTTGCACGAGATTCTCAATTGGCATTTTATCAATCAGATATGGCGACCGATTGTGCTTTGTATGCTGACTGGAGAGTGTCGTCTGAAGTAACTCCGGATCCTTTTAAAACGGATGGAGGTTCTTGGTCGTGTGGAAAAAGAGATTTGACGATTTACTATGAAGTAAGAGCAGATGGAGATTATTTTTACAGCTTATCTCCTTCCGAACCCACTCTCAATTCTTCGAAAGGATGCTTCTATATTGATGTGGCCAAGACCCATATTCCCGAATTGCCAGGAGAATTTTATACAAAGATTAAAGCTAGAGGATACAATCTTTGTGATTTAACTAGCCCTAGAACAGTTGAACGTGAAATTGAAATTAATTACTAAAATAAGATGACTAATTTAGAAGCAAAAAACCGAATAAAAAAACTCCGGGAAGAAATTTCTCGATTACGTTTTATGTATCACGTTGAAGATGACCCAGGAGTCACAGATGATGTTTATGATTCACTAAATAAAGAGTTAAAAAAGATAATAAGTGAATACCCCGAGTTTATGGATTTGAATGCTCCCGAGAATAGGGTTGGGGGTAAGCCTCTTGATAAATTCATCAAAGTTAAACACGAAATTCGGATGCTATCACTAAATGATGTTTTTTCATATGACGAAATTTTAGAATGGGAGACTCGAATTTCTAAACTTATAAATAAAAAACCAAGTTACTTTTGTGAAGTGAAGCTCGATGGTCTTTCTGCTTCACTTATTTATAAAGATGGAATTTTTGTTGAGGGTTCGACAAGAGGTGACGGATGGATAGGTGAGGATGTGACAGAGAATTTGAAAATGATTGGCACAATTCCGCTTAAATTAAAAGCTCCATATCCAGATTTTTTGGAAGTTCGCGGAGAAGTGGTGATGCCGAAGAGGGAATGGACTCGATTGAATAAAATAGAAGAGAAAGAGGGAAGGAAATTATTCGCGAATACTAGAAACGTAGCGGCTGGAAGTTTGCGCCAGCTTGATCCAAATATTGTTAAAGAGAGGAATTTGGATTTCTTTGCTTGGGATATTGCTCAATTAAAAATTAAGAATGAAGAATTAAGAATTGAAAAACACTCAGAAAAGCATGATTTAATGAGAAAGCTTGGTTTTCAATTAGCTCCTTATGAGAAAAAAGCTAAAAATTTTGATGATGTATTCCTATTTATTGAAGAGATAGAGAAGATTCGGCCGAATCTTCCTTATGGTACAGATGGAATAGTAATTTCTGTTGATGAGCTTGATTTACAAGAAATCTTAGGTGTCGTGGGGAAAGCTCCACGATATATGGCGGCATATAAATATCAAGCTGAACGAGCTACAACAATCGTCACGGGGATAACAGTCAATGTCGGTCGCACGGGGGTACTCACACCAGTGGCGCATTTTAATCCGACACTTGTAGCTGGTTCTACAGTTTCAAAAGCTACACTTCACAATATTGACCAAATAAATCGCCTTGATCTTCGTATTGGTGATACGGTTGTTATTCAGAAGGCAGGGGATGTTATTCCTGAGGTAGTGGAGGTCCTTTCAAAGATGCGTACTGGCAAAGAAAAGAAATTTAAAATGCCAGAAATTTGTCCGGTGTGTAATGCTAATGTTGAAAAAAGAGAAGCGGGTCAAGCTTCCGCGGCTAAAATTCTATTGGATTCAAGAGCTGGTTTGGGAGAAAGTCCTATGAGCAACTGGTCTGGCACCGGCTCCCGTCTCCCTCGTCCGAGGACCTTGCGAATAGGAGCTTTCTCTCAAACCAGCTTGTCTCTTTCGGTAGCATTTTACTGCACAAATAAAAATTGTCCGGCTAGAAGCAGGCGAGGGCTTCAGCATTTTGTGAATATTTTTGAAATTTATGAAATTGGGCCAAAAATTCTAGATCGTCTGAAAGATGAAGGACTTATTAGCGATGCAGCTGATTTATTTACTTTAGAAAAAGCTGATTTGTCGGGGCTTGAGAGATTTGGAGAAAAATCTGCCGATAATATTATTTCTTCCATTCAATCCCATAAGAAAATTCCCCTTTGGCGATTTATTTACGCTCTTGGGATTATTCACGTTGGGGAGCAAACAGCTCGTGACCTTGCGAATAATTTTGGGTCTTTAACTAAGTTGAGCAAAGCAAGTGTAGAAGAAATTAATAATATCGAAAATATTGGGCCGGTTGTGTCTAAAAGTATTTATGAATATTTTAGAAATAAATCTAATCTTGGCTTTATGGATAAACTATTTGAAAATGGTGTAAACACCTATCACCAAGAACCAAACAGCAAGAAGCTTACCGGTAAAACTTTTGTTCTAACAGGAACCTTAAACACAATGTCGAGAGAAGATGCAAAGAAAAAAATTATAGAAAATGGAGGAAATGTTTCATCTTCTGTTTCAAAAGCGACTAGCTATGTGGTGGCGGGGGATAAGCCGGGGAGTAAATACACTGACGCAGAAAAGCTCGGAGTTAAAATTCTCACAGAAACTGAATTTCTAAAAATACTATAAAACTTCGCATGTTCCTGCTTCGTTATTTTTATGTTATTATTTATACATTATGCAATTAGAAGATGTTAAAAAATTAGCAGATTTGGCTCGTATTGATATGAGTGACAAGGAAATGGAAGAAATCGCCAAGGATTTTGATTCTATTTTGGCATACGTTTCGCGAGTTCAAGAGGTCTCGGCTGGGCAAGATTTATCGGTTAAAAATTCCGAAGATCATTTTCTTCACAATGTAATGAGAGAGGATGAGGTTACGAATGAAAGAGGTGAATATACCGGTAAAGTTTTGGCTAATGCTCCAGATACGCAAGATGGATTTCTAAAAGTTAAACAAATATTGTAAAAGTAGTAAGTAGTAAGTAGTAAGGAAAATGAATACAAGAAAAATAAAATGCAGAAAATTGATTTAAAAATATTGAGAAATATGTTATTCTAAAACTATGAAATTTGAAGATGTTAAAAAGTTGGCAGATTTAGCCCGTATAGATATGAGTGAAAAAGAAATGATGGAAATCGCTAGAGATTTTG
>Ga0172379_10010690_pt1 | contig 11059 bp, 11 predicted proteins | sample GrowelOW334metaG_FD_119756 | JGI IMG/M metagenome (GOLD analysis project Ga0172379, IMG submission 119756) | Groundwater microbial communities from an aquifer near a municipal landfill in Southern Ontario, Canada - Groundwater well OW334 metaG | ecosystem: Environmental > Aquatic > Deep... | reverse complement strand
TAAAAGGCAAAGATGTTTACAAAGAAATGCGCTATGAGACAGGTATTCACCGAGTCCAGAGAGTGCCACGGACCGAAAAAATGGGCCGAGTACACACTTCTACCGCCTCAGTAGCTATTTTGCCTATCCGCAAAAAAACCAAATTTGAAATCAATCCCGCCGATCTGGAAGTGGAGTTTTCCCGTTCTGGAGGTAAAGGTGGTCAAAACGTCAACAAAGTTGAAACTGCTGTGAGATTGACCCATAAACCTACTGGCCTGGTAGTGCGTTCTACTGCCGAAAGGAGCCAAAGTGCCAACAAAGAAAACGCTTTGATAATTCTTTCAGCCAAATTAGAGCAAAAACAAAGAGAAGAAGAAGACGCAAAATATTCGGCTCACCGCAAAGAACAAATCGGAGTAGTGGACCGGTCAGAGAAAATCAGGACTTACAACACCCTACAAGACCGTGTGACGGACCATCGTATAAATAAGAACTGGCATGGCCTCGAAAACATAATGAAAGGCCAAATAGCCAACATCATTGACGCCTTTAAGTAATTTTGTTAGCATTTATAACCGTATGATCCCGTAGTGAATTTTGGCAATAATTCCTGCGGAATTCGTTAATAAATTAACATTGCCAAAATCTACTACGGGATGATAGAAACCACAAAAATAGATCAAAATTTGGATGAACTCTTCAAAGCCGGAGCGCATTTTGGCTTTAGTAAAAGTCGCAGACACCCAAGCACTAGCCCTTATATTTTTGGTTCCAAAAATAAAGTGGATATTTTTGACTTAGAAAAAACGAGTGAAAGTTTAGAAAAAGCTTGCGCTTTTGTAGCTGAGTTAGCTGCCGTCGAAGCTCCTATTTTATTTGTTGGTGGCAAAAATGAGGCTCAAGAAATAATAAAAAGCGAAGCTGAAAAAATTGATCAACCTTATTTGGCTGGTCGTTGGATCGGAGGTTCACTCACCAACTTCCCTGAAATCAGAAAAAGAATAGACATAATGACTGACCTTTTGAATCAAAAAGAAAAAGGTAAACTCATCAAATACACCAAAAAAGAAAGAATTTTAATTGATAGAAAAATAGAAAAATTACAAAAAATGTTTTGGGGTGTCAAAGATATGATCGCTTTGCCAAAAGCTTTGTTTATCGTTGATCCAAGATTTGAAGAGACGGCTTTGAGAGAAGCCAAAAGTTTGAATATACCAGTCGTGGCTTTGTGTGGCTCTGACAATAACATCGCCGAAATTGACTATCCTATTTTAGCCAATGATTCTAGTATCGTCAGTATCAGATTTTTCGTAGAAAAAATAGCAGAAGCTTATCTAAAAGCCAAAAAAACAGTTTAATTATGCAAATAACCACTGAACAAATTAAAGAATTAAGAGACGAAACTGGAGTTTCGGTTATGCAATGCAAAAAGGCTCTAGAAGAAGCTGGTGGCGATATGGAAAAAGCCAAAATAATACTCCGCAAGATAAGCAAACAATCAGCTGACAAAAAATTGGGCCGAACCTTAGGGGCCGGTGTTGTAGCTTCGTATATTCACGGTAACGGCGGGGTTGGAACTATGATAGAGCTTCTATGCGAAACTGATTTTGTGGCCCGTAACGAAGAGTTTAAGGCCTTAGCGAGGGATTTAGCTATGCACATCACCGCTTTAGCTCCACAATATTTAAAAATAGAAGATGTAAAAGAGGAGGACAAAGTTACTGCTAAAGAACTCTTTGAAAAAGACATGGATATGAGTAAACCTCAAGAAATGCGTAACAAAATAATGGAGGGCAAACTGGCTGCATATTTTGGAGAAAAAGTTTTATTGCAGCAAGCTTTTATCAAAAATCCTGAAGTCACTATCGGTGGTTTGATAGAACAGGCAAACCAAAAATTTGGCGAAAGAACAGAAATCGGCAGATTCGTGAGATTTTCTATTAATTAAACTAAAAATATGACGACGATAATAGTCTTCGCATTTTCTCTTTTTGTAGTTTTAATTTTAGTGCTTCTAAAAGCGATTGAATTGAAATACGGTAAGAAAAATATACTATTGAAATTGATATATAAACTTGAACCAAGTTCAATCAAATTGGTTGCTTTCCTTAAATTTAAAAGTTTGCAATTGATACAAAGCGTTCGTTATATCGTATTGGTAGAAATGAAAGAAATGATCACTTATTTTTTTGACCAAACGCATGACAAAATAATGAACGAGTACAAAAAAAGACAAGAGGTGATACTTGTCGGCAAAAAAAATATAATAAACAAAGGTTCCGTTTCTTTTTATTTAAAAAAGATAACCGAAGACAAGGGCAGTAATGAAAGAGGAAAAATAGAAGAAATTTTGTAGGGGACGGCTAAATTTGGAGTTTTGTTAAATATTTGATAGTCTGTATAAGTAATAAATGTAAGCCGACATAGCTCAGTTGGTAGAGCGCCACTTTTGTAAAGTGGATGTCCGGGGTTCGAACCCTCGTGTCGGCTCAAAAAAGGAACTGGACAAACTTTTTATATAGTGATATAGTATAAAAAGAATAGTTTTTGCAAATCCATAAGTCCTTACCTAAGAGTGAGCAAAAGGCAGGAAAAGGAGTAGGTAGTGAACTTTAATAATCGTTCTTGGATCGTTGCTAAATACATTCTCACAATGTCTTTAGCTTTTGGATTTTTTATTTCCGGGATTAAATACTGGAAATATGTGGCCTACAATCGAACTATGGAGTTCGGTTGGTTGCAGATGCTGATCATTTTTGTTTTCCTCCTTGGAGGAATTCATTGTTTCTTCGTCGCGGAGCGTTATTACCACAAATTTGTCAACTGGGTCGATCCCGACACTGATCGACGACCAATCGTCAGAGTCTGGACCCACAATGAGTTCACAAGGGTTGCGCCTGAACTGGACTGGAAATTGTGGCACCAACTCTATGAGAGGAATCTGGCGGTCGGGCTCGCATTTGAAAACACGAAGCCGGATCCCAAATTGGTTATACTGTTCAGTGACCTGCCAACAGATCGCAAAACCGGTGATATGAAGGATTGCAATAGCCTTCTGAGTCGTTGCAAGGTAGAGGAGTCGCAGATGGTTGTCGCCAGATACGACAACCAATCCGTGGATTTTTCCATAGCCTGGAAAATCATCCACGGTTCCGACGAAAAATCTCTAACAAAATGATTTCAGCTCCGCGCAGAAAAGCCTCACGGCTCGCTGACGCGGGGCTTTTCATTTATATAAAATGGTTAATTAGATTTGGTGGAAGAAGCTGGTTTGGCTTTGAGAGCATCAGCCTCAGTTTTGGCTTTTTGTTTATCTATTTCTTTGAGGGCGGGGATTACGTCTTTGATTTCGTCAATTGATTTGAAACCATAGTATACATTGTCACTTATGAGTAACGTAGGTTGTTTATCCGCTATGTTATAGATAGAAATAAGAGTTTGCAGAGCTGAAAGGTCTAAATTATAATCAAAAGAATAGACTCGAAGCTCTGGATAGTCTTGTCTTAATTTGGTAAGTACAAAACCTTCTTTTTCACAATCAGTACAATCGTTGTTTAAATTTGAGTAGAAGTACATCAATGAAAGAGTTTTGCCCCCGCAACGCTCTTTGATTTTTTGCATCAAAAGAAAATCTTTGATTTGCAGTAGGGAATAATATTTTTTCAAATTCAAAACTTCTAGATCGTCAGAGCCACGATTTTGTTCGGTATAAGAAAGTTTGTCGCCAAGACTGGAAAGCTCTTTGGAAAGCACAGAACTACTTATCTCTTTACAAGAAAGCTCTGATATCAAAGAAAACTGAGTTTCAGAGGCCAAGATGTCTACTGCGATACGGCTCTCAATATTTTTGATCTCATTCATTTTTTGCTGACTAAAATAATTACTTATGAAAATAGCTGTAGTGAATATAACCGCAGTGATCAAGAAAGCATATGTGTATTTTTTTGTGTTTATCTCCATTTGGTTTTTTTAGCGAATATGACATTGAATATAGCACGAGACATCCAAAGTGGTGCAATTATGGTGTAAAACAAGAGGAAAAGAAGACTATCAATACCAAACTTATATTTTTCTTCGGCTAGACCACGAGAAGTAACAATTATAAATAAAGTCCCCAAAACCGCAATAATAGAGACAAAAACTATCACATCAGTATTGATATAGAAAAATTCAAAATTTAATTTTTGCCACGAAAAACCGACTGTTGAGATCTCTTTTATTTTTAGGATAGTGGTATTAATCCAACTGACGATGGACGCTCCAAAAAAATACATGGTTGATACCAATGAAAAACTAGCTGCTGGCAAAACTACCATACCCAGATTGCCATATTGTGGTCTAAAAAACATGTCTCGGTAATCAATGGTATTTTTGATAAAACCATAAACCCAACGCAGGCGTTGTTTGATCAAAGCTCTCAGAGTAGTAGGGGCGACCGTGTAAATAAAAGCGTTAGAAACGTTGCCGATTTTCATTTTATTTTTTTGCATACGCATAGCTATTTCCATATCTTCGGTTAGGTAAGCGTGGCGATAATTGCCTATCTTATCGAAAACTGATCGACGGAAAATAGATAATGGCCCCGGAGTGACATAAAGAGCGTTTAAATGAGAAAATACTTTGCGCAAGAATATACCAAAAATGTATTCGGTTTTTTGGATATAGCCCAATATGCCACGAGGTTCAAACAATACAATCGATGGGGTTACGGCCATCATGTCTGGATCCTCAAATTTGGCAGCTATTCTTTTAAGAGCTTCGGGGTGAACGAAAGAATCAGCGTCTAAACAACCAACCAAATCAGAATTCACAAACTCTAGAGCGTAATTGACGGCTGTATGTTTGCCACCGTTGGCTTTGGTAAAAAGTCTGATCTGTTTGTTTTTGGCAAATCTTTGAACCACTTTCCAAGTATTGTCAGTACTACCGTCATCCACAATAAAAATAGAAAGTTTATCTTTGGGATAGTTCATTTTGAGAAGCGAGAATATGGTCTTGAGTACAGTGGTTTCTTCATTCCAGACTGGCACTATTACAGAAACACTAGGCCATTTATAGGTATTTGGGAAGTTTTGATTCGTCAGAGGTTTAATTTTGCCTTCTTTTTCTCTGATTTCAAAATAAGTGATTAGGAAAAATACCTCCACATAGAGAGCGATAAACAAGAAAATATAATTTATAACCTCGGATATGAGATGCATGTCGCAATTATAATATATTTTTTAAAAATTAGCGAATTTTGGCTTGGTAAATTTCAGATGTTTTTTGCTCTAATTTTTTGTGCAAATTATCTACTTCAGTCGAGGTCAAAGTCTTATCTAGCGAGCGATAAATGATCCGATAAGCGTAACTCACGTTATCTTTGCCAAATTTGGCTTCATTTTCATATTTATCCAAAAGTTTTACTTCTTCAATCATATCTTCACCGATAGTTTCGCGAATTAAATCAAAATAATTGTTGGGTACAAAAGTATTGGGCACAACAAAAGAAATGTCTCTCAACACTTGCGGATATTTGCTGACTTCTTTGTATTTTTGATCCAGTTTGAGTTGCTTTTTGACTCTTTCGTCTTCTGACCAAAGCAGACGAATGTCAGGCAATTCCATGCTAATCAAGGCCAGTCTTTCTAGTCCAAAACCAAACGCCCATCCGGTATAGTTTGTGGAATTTACGCCTAATTTTTCTAAAACTCCACTTTGGATCATGCCACAGCCCAATACTTCCAACCAACTACCTTCTTTGTCTACCTCCATTTCTAAACTTGGGTCAGTGTAAGGGAAAGTATCAGTATTGAAGCGATATTTGATATCTTCACCAAAAACTGCTTTAGCAATTTTGATCAAAATATTTTCCAAATCTTTGATTACCATTATGCCTTGAGTTTTGGGTATGATATACCAGCCGTCAATTTGATGGAAAACATTCATATGGTGACGATCAATCTCGTCTTTTCTATAAACTTTGCCGTAAGATAATACCCCGACTGGTTCGTTGTTTTTTATTTTTTCCTTACCAATATCTGAAGTTAAATAATAATACCAGCAGACCGTGGTGTGGGTGCGTAAAATATTTTTATCATCTACATAATAGGTGTCTGATCGGCTACGGGCCGGGTGATTTGGGGGGAAATTGAAAAGATCAAAACTTACGTCAGCCGGTACTATTTCTGGTATTTTAATATCATCAAATTTTTCAAAATCTGGTATGCTTTTGATCCGATCAATTAAAGCTTTTATGGGACTATTTGGACTACGAGAAAGATCTGGCATAGCCAAATATCGCTTCATCCGTAATGCATCAGCGTCTTCTCTTTCATTTAGTTTTTTGAGTAGGGCTTTTTCGTCCATGTTTATATTCTATATAAAATCATGCTAAAATTCAAGAATGGATCAAGTCAATTCATCACAGGTGCCAAATTTTCAATACAAGATAGGTTTTTCCTTACAAGAATTCAATACTATATCTGGCAAAAATTTTAAAGACCAAGATGTAGAAAATTTACTTTTGGAAAAAGGTTTCGAATTCAAAAAAGTGATAGTAGAGGAAATATTGAGGCAAACGATACCACTTTGTATGAATGCTGAATACAAAAATCCGTCTAGTATGCGTTTGGACGCTCCAAATGCTTTTAGTTGCTCGTCTCTTATAAGTTATCTTTACACACAAGCCGGAGTTTGGATGCCATCACTTTCAATAGATAAATACGTTTTTGGTGTACCCATTTTGGAAGAAGATTTAAAATTTGGTGATTTGATTTTTGCCAACAGTGGTATCGGTTTGGTACGGACAGAGACCGTAGAATACTTGCCCGGTAGCTCCGTGCCAGAAGGTATAGATCATGTAGTTATGTATTTGGGCCAAAATAAAATACTGCACGCTACCAAAAAATACGAGAAAGTGGTGGAGGAATCTCTTGATAATTTAAAAAGTATTTCAAAAATAGTGGGTTTTAGAAGAGTGGCGGATACGGAAGAAGAAAGATTCGTAGTTGATATTCCAAAAGACAGAACCGATTTGAAAATCAAAATAAATCTAATAAAACAAGGTCTTTAACCCACAAATAGGCTTTCTTTTATAGTTATAATTTGCTATAATAGATATATGAGTAAAGACAAAAAAGATAAGGATTCTACTAAATACAGCGCCGATTCCATCACTGTTTTGGAAGGGTTGGAGCCAGTGCGTCGTAGGCCGGGTATGTATATCGGTACTACTGGCCCAGACGGTTTGCACCATCTGATTTGGGAAATTTTTGATAACTCCAGAGATGAAGCGATGGGTGGGTTTGCTAATGATATCGAAGTATCTTTTTTGCCGGGCAATCGAGTCCGAGTAGTAGACAACGGCCGCGGTATCCCTGTAGACACCCACAAACAAACCAAAGTTTCAGCCTTGGAGACTATTTTGACCACTTTGCACGCCGGCGGTAAATTTGGCGGTGAAGGTTACAAAATTTCAGGCGGTTTGCACGGAGTAGGAGCTTCGGTGGTTAACGCGCTTTCTCTCAATATGAGAGCGGAAGTGCACAAAGACGGCGGCATATACGTGCAAGAATATGCCAAAGGCAAAAAGAAAGCGGCTGTCAAAAAAACCGGTTCTACCAAAATGCAAGGAACTGTCATTACTTTTGAACCAGATCCCGAAATATTTGCCACTGGCGATAATAAAATAATTTTTGATTTTGAAAGAGTGGTATCACATTTGCGACAACAGGCATATTTGGTAAAAAGTTTGAAAATATCAGTTTTGGATCTGAGAGAGATAACTGGCAAAATTAAAGACACTGAAACTTTTTATCTCCGAGATTTAAATATAGAAGCTCCATCCATGTCCTTTTATTTTGACGGGGGGCTTATGTCTCTCATCAGATTTTATAATCATACTCAAAAACCAATCCACAAAAATGTTTTTTATGTCGAAAAAGTAAATGAAAATTTTGAAGGAGCAGAAGTAGCTTTGCAATATGTAGATGACTTGTCGGCTCGCATCATGCCTTTTGCCAACAATATCTACAACAACGAAGGTGGTACTCATGTCACTGGTTTCAAAACTGCTTTGACTAGGACTTTAAACAACTACGCCAAGAAAAATAATCTAACCAAAAATGGTGACGACGCTTTTACTGGTGACGACGTATTGGAAGGATTGACTGCTGTGATCTCAGTTAAACTCCGAGAGGTACAATTTGAAGGTCAAACCAAAGCCAAACTCGGAAGCATGGAAGCCCGAGGTATGGTAGAGGGTATTTTTAGCGAAGCTTTTGAGACTTTCTTGGAAGAAAACCCAGATGACGCCAAAGCTATCATAAGCAAAGTTATTTTGGCCCTCAGAGCCCGCAAAGCAGCCAAAGCAGCCAAAGATTCGATATTACGCAAAGGAGCGCTTGAAGGCATGACTCTGCCGGGTAAATTAGCCGATTGTTCGAGTAAATCAGCAGAAGAATCAGAAATTTTCATCGTAGAGGGGGAATCAGCGGGCGGTACCGCCAAAGGAGGCCGAGATAGAAAAACTCAAGCTATCTTGCCTTTGCGTGGCAAAATATTGAACATCGAAAGAGCGCGTTTGGATCGCATACTTGGTTCAGAGCAGATCAAAAACTTAGTGATAGCTTTGGGCACTGCTATTGGAGATACATTTGATCTTTCCAAATTGCGTTACCACAAAATAATCATAGCTACTGATGCCGATGTCGATGGTGCCCACATCCGCACTCTGCTTCTGACTTTACTTTATAGATATTTTAGACCAGTTATAGATGGGGGATTCGTCTATATCGCTCAACCACCACTTTATAAAATAAAAAAGGGTAAAGAGATCCACTATGCTTATAACGATGACGAAAAAGCCAAAATATTAGGCAAAGATGTCAGTAGCGAGGACGTAGTTGAAACTGACGAACCAATCGAAAATATTGAATCTGAAAACGAATCAGAAGCCGCCTCCGCAGAAGCTTCGGCGAGCCGAGGGAAGAAAATTTCAGTTCAACGCTACAAAGGTTTGGGAGAAATGAACGCTGAAGAATTGTGGGAGACCACAATGGATCCTAAACGCCGTATCTTGAAGCAAATCACTGTCGATGAAGCTGGCGAAGCTGATCAAATCTTTGACATCCTCATGGGCACCGACGTCCCAGCTCGCAAATCTTTCATCCAATCCAACGCCAAATTGGCTACTATTGACAGTTAAAATCAAATGATTACACTTAAAACAGTTAGTTAGAACCCACCAAGTGAGTTCGCTACGCTAGGCCCGCCGAGGTTCGAACTCGGCGGGCCAACTTTTTTATGTTAGTTATTACTTTTAGCGATATATCGCTATAAATAGAAAATAAAAAGAGTAATAAGACTCTTAGTAAGTAGCAGAATTATTTATAATATTTTTTATCTATTTCATAAAACCACTTCCATCTATTTTTACCAACTTTTGGAGTGAGTCCAATTAAAATTAAGGTTTTCAATATATCCCAAACATCGGCTTTATTATTTTTGGCAATTTCCGACATGTAGGCAAACTTCCCGGTATCGTATTTGAGCGATATCCTATTTACCGTAGAAGAACTCACAAACAAAGCTTCAGAAATGTGATGGATTGAGATGTTTTCATTCAACATAAAAATCACAGCCAATCTTTTGGCTAGCATAACTTTTTCTGTTGATGTTAAAAACTCATCCAAAATCAATTTTGATTTTTTGTTTTTGCCAGCATTATCAAAAACATCAGCTAATTTTTTGTAAATTTTTTCAAATTGCTCCTTTTTAATTTTCCTTTTTGAAACATGTGGCATATCTATATTATGCGATATATCGCTAGAAATAATAAAATATAATTATAACAAAATCAGAAAAAATACAAAATCTAATTTAAATATTTTTCTAAAAAAGTTTCTCGATTTATATGAGATTTAGAAATTGGTCTTGGGTCTCCACTAAAATATCTTTCTCTTTCTTCGTCAGTAATTGGACCATCTATAACAAATCCCGCTTTTTCTAAAAGACCTGGGTTTGAAGCGACAATCCAAGAATCAGCTTTTATTTCTTTTATTCTTTCATCTTCTTCTAGTTCTTTGGCTAATTTTTTTAATCCTTCGCGGAATGATCTTAAAATCAAGATTGGATTTATATCTTTCCCGGGAGCAATATGTATTCTCGCAACACCATGTTCCAAGTCAACGTCGTAATACACAAGTTCACTTAATCGTATATTACCTTTAGCTTGCATAATTCTTTCGCGACGCATTCTTTCAAATATTTCTGGGTGATTTATATTTAAGTTGATGATATCTTTTAGGATTTCAAAAGCAGAACTAACAAAATCTTCTAAACTATTCAAATCGAGACTTAATTTAAATTTTTCTATTAAAATTCCTGAATCCAATCCAGCGACATTAGCAAGATCTCTTATTTCGGAATAAAATTTTTCTAATTCTTCCGGTTTATCTTTATTATAAAAAATATTTTCAAGGTATGCTGTATACTTTTTATATTTTTCATCGCCAATTTCAATTTGTGTCTGTTGAGATAATTCTTCCATTTTAATTATCAATTATTTTTTGTCTTTGATTTGTTTTTGGAAGAGGTCTAGGAGATTGTCGGAAGAGAGAGATTCTATTTTATTACCTTCTCGTGATTCCAAAACAAATTTTTTTGATTCTATTTCTTTATCACCGATCACGATCCAGTAAGGAATCCTCTCGTTTTTGGCAGAGCGGACTTTTTTGCCGAGGTTTTCGTCTTCCAAATCTACTTCAGCCCTCACGCCGGCTTCTTTGAGCATTTCATAAACTTCTTGTGCATAAGCATTGTGGTTATCGCGCACCGGAATGACTTTGACCTGCACTGGCGAGAGCCAGAGAGGGAAGTTGCCAGCGTAGTGTTCTATGAGGATACCAAAAAATCTTTCAAATGAACCAAATATAGCGACATGCAAAACCACAACGCGATGTTTTTTGCCATCTTCACCGGTATAATCCATCTCAAAATTTTCAGGTTGAACGAAATCGAGCTGAATGGTCGTGAGTTGCCACTGTCTCCCGATTGAATCTTTAACTTTTATATCTATTTTGGGGCCATAAAAAGC
>Ga0172379_10010689_pt1 | contig 11059 bp, 9 predicted proteins | sample GrowelOW334metaG_FD_119756 | JGI IMG/M metagenome (GOLD analysis project Ga0172379, IMG submission 119756) | Groundwater microbial communities from an aquifer near a municipal landfill in Southern Ontario, Canada - Groundwater well OW334 metaG | ecosystem: Environmental > Aquatic > Deep... | reverse complement strand
TCGATATCGGTGTGCGTACCCATCATGCGGGACGGTTTTCCCTCCTTCGTGTATTCGATGATCTTGCCGACGGAGAGGATCCATTTCCACTCCCCCTGCCGTGTCGCCGATCGGAATTCCACCCGGTATTCGTCGATTGCTCCGGAGATATAATCGGTATATGTTTTTGCCGTTCGTTCCCTGTCATCCGGATGAAGCCGTTCGGTCCAGAACTCGTTGGTCTCCACAAATGTTTTGGGATCGTATCCGATCATCGTCGCATATTCATCATTCACGACGGCTTTTCCCGTCTCGATATCGAGGTCATACAAACCCTGTTTTGCCGCTGCCAGCGACAACCGAAGCCGCTCTTCACTCTCCTGTAATTTCTCTTCGGACCGCTTCTGTTCGGAAATATCACGGGACATCCCGATGACGCTGACCCCGCCGTTTTCATCTTTGATGAACGTTGTCGTGATCCCCGTCCAGACCGTCGATCCATTTTTGCAAACCTGTTCGATCTCAATCTGGCTGGAGGCTGCACCCGGCTTCCCTTCAAGGAAATCCTGCAATCTCTCCGGAAGTATTTTTTTCAACAGTCCGAATGATGCCGGGGTCATCATTTGTTCGATCGTCTGTCCTAAAACCTCATCAACCGTAAACCCTCTCAATTTTTTGATGGAAGGACTGCAATAGGTAATCCGCATCGTCTGAAGATCGAGCATCCACAGCACATCGGAAATATTGTCGGCAAGAAAATGATACTGGTTCTCTCGTTCGAGAAGGGTCTGTTCAATTACTTTCCGTTCGGTGATATCCTGTATCGTTCCGATGAAAAACTCCATCTTCCCTTCTGAAGCGAACGTGAACTGACCAGTATCGACGAGCCATCTCGTTTCCCCGTCGGACTTGCGGACAATTCTGTATTCCTTCTGAAATGGTTTTCTTTGCCCGATCACTTCTTCGCTTAAATACGCCTTCACCATCGTCCTGTCATCCGGATAAATAATATTTTCCCATCCCTGAAAACTTCTGTCATAGCTCTTATCGATGCCCAGAATTTCATCCATCACTTCTGATGATTCCCAAATTCCCGTCGCGAGATCAAATTTATACGAGCCGACAAATGCAGCCCGTTGGGATTCTTTAAAGAAGTATTCGCTCTCTTGAAGCGCCAAATATTTATTTTGCCGGTCCCGTTCCAGTTCGGATACTTCAATCGCAAAAGAAATATCCATCGCAAGTTCATCAAGCAGATGGAGTTCCTCTTCGGTGAAGAAATTCACTTCGGGAGCATATAACGTGAACGCACCGACGACCTTCTCCTTCTCTTTGAGAGGAAATGCGGCAGAGCTTTTGTATCCTAATCGAATCGCATCGGCCCTCCACGGCTTCATCATCGGTTCGGTTTCGATATCCCTGATGAAATGATGAATCCCTTTCTTTACCGTGCGCCCGGTTGGGCCCGAGGAACGGATCGGATCGTTCAGGTCGATATTGATCTTTTTCAAATAGTCGTCCGTTATTCCAGCATCAGCAACAACATCGAGCATCCGGGTTGATTCGTTCACGATCCCGATCCACGCCATCACGAAACCGCCGTCGCGGACGAGAATTGAACAAGCGTTGCGGAATACGGTATCGATCTCCTTCGTCCGGACGATCAATTGATTGATATTGCTCAACACGCGGTTCATCCGAAGCAGCGTCTCGATTTTTTTTTCGTCGTGCCGCAGCTGCGTGATATCTTCAAACACCGTCGCGAACCGGTTCGGCTGGGGAGAAAATGCGATAATGCTGAAATATTTGTTCAGTACGCCGGAGTAGTTTGTGAATTTAATCGACTTGCCGGTCAGCGCAACTTCGCCGTACGTATCGATCCAGTATTGCTCGGTCTCCGGCAGAACTTCCCTGACGGTTTTTCCAATAATGGAATGCACATCAATTTTTGTCATCCGCCCGAACGATTCGTTCGCTTCCAGGAAACGATAATCGACCGGTTTTCCCTCGGCATTACAGATAATCTCGTGCAGGGCAAAACCATTAATCATCTTATCGAATAAAAGACGGTACTTCTCTTCGCTTTGCTGTAATTCCCGGTGGATCCTGTTTCGCTCTATAGAATGCTGGATTGATTTTTCCAATAACTGGGAAGACAGGATCGATTTGTTCAGGAAATCCTGCGCTCCCCGATTGATCATTTCGAGAACGACCGTTTCGTCGGACAATCCGCTGATTACAATGACCGGTGTATTTCCGCACACCCGGCGGATAGAAGCAAACGTTTCCATCCCGCTGCTGTCCGGCAGCGACAGATCGAGCAAAATAATTTCGAATGAGGAGGTTGACAGCACTTCGAGCGCCCCGCTCATCGTTTTTGCTTTTGTCACCGACGAACGAAACAGCGTAACATCTTTCAGCAGTTCCGTAATAAGCCGGGCATCTCCCCGATTGTCTTCAATCAGCAGTATGTTGATCTTTATCATACGACCCCTTCGCCGTTCTGTGAATATCTCTCCATTCCCATACGCCGCCTGTTTGAAATTCGCGATACCGCATTTTCGGCCGTGAAACTGCCGGTCATTGTCTTGGCAATTGAACGATCGAGAGCCAAAAATCTTCGATCGATTTTATGACCTGAATGAATTTTTCGAGATTCAACGGTTTCGTAATGTAACAATTAGCGTGCAGCTTGTACGATCTCAGCACATCTTCTTCCGCTTTGGACATCGTCAAGATCACCACCGGAATAATTTTCAACGATGCATCATTTTTAATTTCATCGAGGACTTCCCTGCCGTCCTTTTTCGGCAAGTTCAGATCAAGCAGGATCAGATCGGGACGAGGCACCTGTGCGAATTGATTTCTACGAAACAGGTAATCGACCGCCTGCACGCCGTCGGTAACAATATGAAGGGAGTTCCGGACCTTGCTTTCTTTCAACGCTTCCTGTGCTAACCGGGCATCACCGATACTGTCTTCAACAAGCAGGATATCGACGATTTTGATGGATTCCATAAACACGTTCCTTTCTCTAAATTAATCTCTTTATTTCTCGGTGTCATCCTTAAGTTCCCGTCATTTCAAATCCCGGTGTTTGGGATGAGAAATCTTTGATTGTCAATTGATATGAATTTCAGATTTCTCGCTCGATGCTTCGCATCTTCACTCGAAATGGAATAGCAATTGTCATTCCGAGTCCGTTTCCCGGACGAGGAATCTGATATTACAACTTTGTTCAAAATTCTCATCTAATGTTTCGCATCATTGCTCCAAATAGAATAGGATTTTCATTATTCTCACTATCATTTTAAATGTTTCGAAATCGTAAAATGGAAAATTGTCCCGCCGTCCGGTACAGAGTCGAACCAGATCTTCCCGCCGTGGCGTTCGACAATCCGTTTACAGATCGCCAGTCCGATGCCGGAACCGTCGTATTCCTCCTTTGCATGGAGCCGCTGGAAGATCACAAACACGCGGTCGTGATATTTTGGGTCGATGCCGATGCCGTTATCTTTTATCGTGAATTCATAGGTATCGGAAGTTTCCACTGAAGAGAGTGTGATCACCGGGGAAACATCTCTCTTCCGGTACTTCAAAGCATTGTCGACCAGGTTCTGGAATAACCGGGAAAGCTGTACCGGATCGGCCGTCACCCTCGGGAGGTCAGCAATCGTAATGACGGCGGAATTTTCCTTGATCTTTTGCTGGAGATTGACAATCACCTCTCCGAGCACTTCCATCAAATCGACAGCGGTAAATTCCTTCCCCCGAGTGGAGACGCGGGAGAACTCCAGCAGATCGTTGATCAACTGCTGCATTCGGTTCGCCCCGTCGACGGCGAACCGGATAAAATCCACGGCATCCGAATCGAGTTTGTCTTTGTACCGGTGCTCCAGCAGCTGCGTATAGCTTGCGACCATCCGGAGAGGTTCCTGCAGATCATGCGACGCCACATAGGCGAACTGTTCCAATTCCTTGTTGGAGCGTTCGAGTTCTTTCAGCGTCGCGGCGATCTGCCGCTCATTCTCTTTCCGCTTCGTAATGTCGTTGGCAACGACAAGGAAGAGGCTGCGGTCATCCGACGTCATTCTCTGCAGATGCGCCTCGACGGGATACTGCGTTCCGTCTTTCCGCCTGTGCACCGTTTCGAACACGAGGAATTTTTTTTCTCCTGTTATGAGCGTATGCATCTGCGCCCGGTACTGCTCTTCGGTAAATTCCGGTTTAATCGTAAAGATATCCCGGTCCAATAATTCATCGAGCCGGTACCCGAGGCTTTCACACGCACCGTCGTTGACGAAAATGATCCGGAGTGACCGCTCGTCAAAAATAATAATCTCATTCAAGCTGTATTTGATCATTTCCTGGAGGAAGGCAAGATCGTGCATTGATTGGAGTTTCTCGCGGTAAACGTTAATGCTTTGCCGGTGCCAGAACATGCCGATGGCGCTTCCGGAGGTAATCAAGAGAATGACCATGACCGCCATGACGTACCATAACCGTTCCGAAGCTTTTGCGGCGATAACGTCCTTGCCCATCATCGCCACAATAAACCATGTCGTTCCCGGGATGGAGTTGAGGTATCCGATGACGGGGGTGCCGAGATAATCGATCCCGTCGGTTAATCCACTCGTTCCGAGTGCTGCCTTCACCCCCAGCACCTGCCGTTCATTCAGCGAAATCTTTTTATTCAACGATGCATTCTTGACGCCAACGAGATCGTTCAAAAACACAATACTGTCCCCATCTCTCCGCACGATCAATGTTTGGATATCCGGATGCAGAGCGGTTGTTTTTTTCAATAACGGGAAGAGATATGTTTCCGGATCGATCCTCAGGGAGACCACACCGATGACATTCCGCGACACAGGATCTTCTTCAACGGGATTGAGTATCCCGAGGTAGATCTTTTGATTAAATTCATTCCGGTAAAAATCGATGAAGGTAAGGGTATCAGCCGTGATCGTACCGGGAATCTGCCGGGCAACATAGCGTGAGAGCGGCTGTGTAAGCAGCGGGGCCGTCACAATTTCATTCCCGTTCACACCGATGATCGAAATACGATCGTACTCTTCATACCGTTGAACAGCGGAAAGGTATTGGTAATTTCTATTGCGGAGAACCGTATCCATGCGGCCCTGTGAGGACAATTGCAGTAATGTTCTGATCTGCACCCTTTCACGCATCACCATCGCATCATTTTTTTGCTCGTCCACCCACTCTGCAATTTGTTCCCTCCGAAATTCTCCCACGATAGACAGGGCACGCATTTCCCGTTCGATGGATTTTTCGCGGTAATCATGATAGTATAAATATCCGGCGAGCATAATACCGAGGAAGAGTCCGGCGTAGACAAGGAAAAGAATTGGAGGGACTTTTGCGTATTCTTTTGAGGTGTTCATAGGAACGGCTCTTTACACAACAGTATACATTCAATTGCTAAAAAGCAAGAAGTGCCGTTTTATTCCGTGTGTTTTTACCCGCGCTGCTGTTGTCGGGCTGGAACCGTAGAAAGGCGGTTCAAATAAAGAGCCTGTGATACACCGTTTTTACCGATGTTCTACGGCTTTGTCGATCGTGGTGGCCGGGGTTCGAAACTCGACGTAATTCCGTCAAGGATCTGGGAACGGGCCTGTACTTCGTTCAGTTTCTGCAGGATTTTCAGCGTGGCTTCGCTGCTGTGCTGCGCCAGCTCAGTCAAAAAATATTTGATATCCTCGTCATCGCACTGCTGGATCGCTTCTTCGGCAAGACGGACGATCGAGGTTTCCAGTTGGAGCGCTTTGGTCAGCGACGAGCATGTGTTGCGGCAGACGTGTTCGCACAGGAATGAATAATTTTTCATAGATTCCCCTTTAGACATGTGCATGGTCCAAATGCTCTACGGCAAATTTCCGTCCGAGATGCAGGGCTTCTTCGTTTAACGGGATCAGGTGATGATGGCGTTCCGGCAGGACTTCGTGCAGCGCCTTCAACACGTTTTCGAGGGCAACGATCGGACGGCGTTCCAGGAATGCACCGAGGATGATCATATTGGCGATCTGCCGTTTTCCCATTTTTGTCGCGGTCGCGGTTGCGGGGATCATCAGGATTTCGATATCCTGCCGCGTACACGGGGTGATGATCGTCGATTCTTCACAGAGTAATAATCCGTTCGGTTTGATCCTGCCGGCAAACTTATCGAGCGACGGCTGGTTGAGAATGATGCCGGTATCGAACATCGTCACGATGGGAGAACTGACGGTTCGCGGCGAAACGATGACCATGCAGTTAGCGGTACCGCCCCGCATTTCCGGCCCATAGGCCGGCATCCAGCTGATCTCTTTTCCCTCTTTCATCGCCGAGTAGGCGATGATCTGCCCCATGGAGAGGACTCCCTGTCCGCCGAATCCTGCAATGATCATTTCATGTGTATCGCTCATACGAACCTCGTTATGGTGTTGATTGTCGTTTCGCTTCCTGTCCGCGCACGATCACGTACGCGATCAATGCGAAAATAAAGAACAGGAGAAGAATCCATGCGATGCTTTGCATCGTGCCGATGACGGTTGAATACATTTCCAGCACCCAGCGCTCGGTGGTCAGTTCAAGAATGGCATCATCATTTTTCCCCGGCGTGATATACCGCTGCAGCTCCCATATCCGGACCCCTCCCGAGATCCCGACGACATAGATCGCAAAGGAAAGGTATCTCGACCAGGAAACAAATATTTCTTCCTTGATTAACCGCTGCAAAATTCCGTTGATCGGTTTTTCGAATATCTTTGTGACAATAAAACAGACCGCCGTCGATACGATAAAACAGACGCCGAGTAATGTAAAGAACATAGGACCTCCATTTTTAGGGATCACACCCACATCAGCCTGTTCATCCGGATTTCTCGTCCCGATAAAAAACGCCTCGGGACTCGAAATGGAAAGTTCCTGTCATTCCGAGTCCGTTTTCTGGACGAGGAATCTAAAATAACAACGTTGTACAAAATTCTCATCCGATGCTTCGCATCATCGCTGGAAATGGAAAGTTACTTCATCTCCTTCGGCACCTTGATATCGCCGATCGGGTAGTACGGGAACATATTCTTCTCCATCCACTCATTCGCTTCCAGCGGAGTCATCTTCCATCCGGAGGGGCAATTCGAGACAACCTCGATGAAGCAGGTCCCTTTTTTCTCTTTCTGGAATTGGAACGATGAGCGGAATGCCTTCTTCAGTTTCCGGACCGCATTCGGCGTATGCACGGAATGCCGGGCGACGTAATACGCACCGGGAAGCTGCGCGAGCAGTTCCGTGATCTTCAGCGGATATCCGATCAGCGACGTATCCCGTCCGTACGGTGTTGTCGATGTGACCATACCGGAAAGGGATGTCGGCGCCATTTGGCCTCCGGTCATTCCGTAAATTCCGTTGTTGATAAAGACCATCAGGATATTTTCGCCTCGGTTGACGGTGTGAATGGTCTCTGCCGTTCCGATCGCCGCAAGATCGCCGTCCCCCTGGTACGAGAAGACGTACTTGTCGGGAAGCATCCGTCTGATCCCGGTGGCGGCAGCGCTTGCTCTTCCGTGCGCCGCTTCCTGCATGTCCACATTCATATACATGTAGGCAAAAACAGAACATCCGACCGGCGCCACACCGACGGTGTTTTCGGCGATGCCGAGTTCTTCGATCGTTTCCATCAGCACTTTGTGGACGACGCCGTGTCCGCATCCCGGACAGTAGTGCATCGGCGTATCGGTGAGCGTATGCGGTTTTGCATACACACATTCCAGTGTTTCGCCATTCTCTACCAACACATTCGTTTCCATGGGTTACCTCACCGTTTGATTGTGAAGAGAATGTTTCTCCGCAAGCGCCTCGATCTCCAGAAGGATTTCTTCCGGATTCGGTATCATCCCTCCGGTTCGCCCCTTAAAATAGACCGGAGAGCGGCCGTTCACCGCGAGACGGACATCTTCCACCATCTGTCCTGCATTCATTTCGACCGTGAGGAATATCCTGTTCGGCGCTGCGTGCGATGCGATGATGTCGTACGGAAATGGATAGAGCGTGACCGGACGGATGACGCCGACCTTCAAACCTTTTTCCGCGGCAAGCTCACGTGCTTTATTGCAGATGCGCGCTGTCAATCCAAATGCGACAAGGATGATATCGGCATCGTTCACGGCACTGAGTTCGAACCGTTCTTCTTTTTTCAGCTGACGATACTTATCCTGAAGATGAAGATTCACCTCTTCCATCTTCTCCGGTTCCATATGGAGCGACGTGATAAAATTTCGTTCGCGGGAGGCCGGTTTTCCCGTTGTTGCCCAGGGATGTTCCGAGTACGGAAGCGATCCTTCTTTCGGCAAATAGACTTTCTCCATCATCTGACCCAGTGCGCCGTCGGCAAGGATCATCGACGGGATCCGGTATGCTTCGGCAAGACGGAATCCTTCGAACACAAAATCTGCCATCTCTTGAACGGACGACGGAGCCAGAACGACAATATGATAATCGCCGTGTCCGCCCCCCTTGGTCGCCTGAAAATAATCTCCCTGCGACGGCTGAATCGTTCCCAGTCCCGGTCCACCCCGCTGCACATTCACCAGCAGGCAGGGAAGTTCGGCGCAGGCGATGTACGAAATTCCCTCCTGCATAAGACTGATCCCGGGACTTGACGACGATGTCATCACACGCGCACCGGCCCCGGCGGCACCGTAGATCATATTGATGGACGCCACTTCACTTTCTGCCTGAAGTACGACGCTCTTGCTTCGTTTGGGAACTTGTTCGGTAAGATATTCGAGAATTTCAGACTGGGGTGTAATCGGGTAGCCGAAGTATCCCTGCATGCCGGCGCGAATGGCAGACTCGGCAAGTGCTTCGTTCCCCTTCATCAACTTCGGGGTCGAATCGTGTTCGATGTGAAACATCACATCCTCCTAAATTTTTGTTACGCTGTTTGCGCATTCAACACAGCCGCGGCCGCATGTTTTGCAGCTTTTGGCTGACGGTACACCGTGATCGCAGAATCAGGACAGACCAGGGCACAGTTCATACAACCGGTACAGTTGTGCTGAACGAGCTGGGCGTAGCGGTATCCTTTGCGATTGATCGATGTGGAAAGTGCAAGACTCTCTTGGGGGCAGGATGCGATACAGAGCTCGCACCCTTTACAAATTTCTGTGGCAACAACAACGGTTCCGGTGATCATGCAAACCTCTCACAGGTGATAGTAATGTGCTATTTTGTGCAATTACCATACCACAGAAAATCTCTCATATTTTGCAAAAATTCATATGTTTGGGAATTCAATTTTGCAATTCTGCGAAGGGGTAAAATTCTTATTCCTATAAAATAAAAAAAGGAGAGGGAACTAACGGAGGGAAAAGTGATTTAAGACTTGTTTATCTTTGTTGAGGCGCAGAGTATCTGATTTTGTAACGACAATTAATCCGCTGCAAGAATGATCCTTGTATCGTGACGGTCACTTCACCAATAATATTTTTTCAGTCATCGATAAATTTCCCGACACCATTCGGACAACATACATTCCCCCCGCTGCATCACCGGCATTCCATTCCACGGAATATTTTCCCTTTTCTTTTTCGGCATTGACCAATGTTTCCCTCTCCCGCCCGAGCACGTCATAGATTGTGATTGTCACAACGGCACTTCGAGGAACTGTATAGCTGATGGTGGTCGAAGGATTGAACGGATTGGGAAAATTGTGGGAGAGAAAAAATCCGTCAAGGACGATTCCTGATTCTTGAACCAGTGTCGGCGGAAATACTTTGATGACCGTAAAATCGACCCAGAAGAGAGCTGCCGCAGTTGGAATATTTGCACGGAGCGCATCGCCGATTGTTTTGGCGGGATCGGGATATTGTTTCCACCAGGAAGAATCGACCGCATAGCCGAATTGAAACCCGGCCGCATTCGGCGAGAATTTTGCTCCCCATGATTTGAACTCGCTCACCATCGCAATATTTCCTGAATACAAACCGGTGAATCCCTGGCTGTCGTCGACAAACATGATCGATCCGCGGTAGTTCGGCGGCATCCAGCTTTGGCCGTAATGTTTCAGGAAGAGCGAAAACTGTGAGCCGTACGATTTCACATGCTGCTCCCATCGTGCGGCCGACGAATCCGTTACCTTTGCATTGTTCCTGTACCATTCAACATCGATCCCGAATCCGACCACACAGGGATGCTGCTTGTAGCGGGAGAGCACGAGGCCGATCAGCGTATCCATGTCCGCTTCGCCCGGCTCGACTTGAAGCCAGATCTTCACCCCCGACGTATCGAACATCGAAAGATACGATTCGTTATAATCTGTCCCGACGGATGTGACGAAGGGGATCGTTCCTGAAACGGGAAAATTGAACTGCGTCATCCCGTTGTCCTGGTAGAGACTGACGATCCAGATTCCGGAAGGGACAGCGCCGGGAAATTTCATCGACATCTTCGTTGCGACACCGGACCAATAGGCAGCGGAGGGAAACTGCCGGTTCGGATAGCTTCCCAAAATTCTCGATGCACGGAATCCGGCGCCGAATGCGGGTGGCTGCGACGTTCCGACCGATGTCAAAACAAAAACGAACAGCGTTCCAAAGAATAATTTTTTTATCATCTGCGTTCCAGTGATTCTTTTCATGAGATTACCCATAGACGGTGTCCGAACGATCGATTATTTAATAAGCTGCATTTTCCTTGTCTGTGCAAAAGATCCGGCGCGCAGCGTGTAAAAATATGTTCCTGTTGAAAAACGCGAGGCATCGAACGAAACAGAATACGTACCGGCTTCTTTCGTTCCCCGAACGAGTACTGCAATCTCCCGTCCCGATGCATCGGATACGATCAGAGAAACGGCGACAGCGGACGGGAGGTGATACGTGATCACCGTTGAGGGATTGAAAGGATTCGGATAATTCTGTTCGAGTGTAAATGATTGTGGAACGCGATCATTTGCAACGGCAATTCCCGCGGGTCCGGCAGGATCGAGTTTCCGCTGGTAGACGCCGTTGCCGAACGTGGCGGCACGAAGCCTCCTGTCGGTCGGCGAGACCGATACATCCAGCACCATGGCAAACGGCAT
>Ga0172379_10010688_pt1 | contig 11059 bp, 10 predicted proteins | sample GrowelOW334metaG_FD_119756 | JGI IMG/M metagenome (GOLD analysis project Ga0172379, IMG submission 119756) | Groundwater microbial communities from an aquifer near a municipal landfill in Southern Ontario, Canada - Groundwater well OW334 metaG | ecosystem: Environmental > Aquatic > Deep... | reverse complement strand
TTGATTCAGCGAAGATTTTGATACCCTAGGGCGTTTGATAATAAAAATAGAGACAAGCGGGGCGCCAAGAGCCCCGCTTTTTTTAGGCTTTTTTGTGTTATAATAAGGGTATAAGAAATTAACTTTTGAACTATATGCCCAAAGCCACAAAGTATTCTCTGCGCAGCAAAAGATCATTGAAGAGCCGGCGGCAGGCCACAGTTGACCCGCGGCGGCTAAGTGATGTAAAATCTCTGAAAAGCGGCGGGATGAGGATTTGCCCCAAGTGCGGTTCAATTTATTACGACAAACAATGGTACGCGCCGGAAGAGCTGGCCCGGCATTTGGCCAAGAGAGCCGAGCTCAAGGAGGTTAATTTTGCCAAGTGGCTCACGAAGGCGAAGCAGGTGGCGCGGGAGACTCTTTGCGCGGCTGATCGGCAGGGAAAGGATAATTCCGAAGGAGTGGTTATCTTGTCTGGACTTCGGCCGGGGCTGAAGGAGCAAGTAATGAGGTTAGTTAAGAATATTGACCGCGAGGGCCGGAAGAATGATATTGAGGACAAGATTTTGTCTATTGAGGACCATGGCGAGGAAGTGACGATCTATACTTCGGAAAATCAGTTGGCTCACCGGATGGGCAATCAAATAGCGAGCGCTTTCAAAAAAGGCAAGCTCCAAATAAAATTTTCCGATCGCGAGGACGCCACGAGAGTTTATTGGCAGGCGCCGGAAAGTAGTAGCTAGTTTGCTGGTGCCTAGTAACTAGTTACTAGCAACTAGAAACCAGATAATGTTCTTTTAACTTAAAGGAGGAAATGCTTGAAAAAAAATATCAAAGCCGTGATTTTTGATGTGGATGGAGTGCTGATTGATTCGGAAGATCTCTGGTATGAGATATTCAAGGGTCTACAGAGAATGTATGGCCAAAAAACTTGGCCCAAGGACCGGTTTCGCGAGCACGCCGGAGAGTTTTTCAGCGTCTTTACCAAGGGCCAGAGGCGGGCGAAAGCCCAGGAAATGGAAGAAGAAATGGACCGATATGTTCTCCTCAATTATTTTCGTTTTTTTGAGAAGATAAAAATCTTTTCGGAAACGAAGACAGTCTTGGCCAATTTGAGGCTCGGGGGGATCAAGCTGGCCTTGGCCACTAATACCGATCATCGCCTGTCCCTGCCTACTCTTCAGAAGTTTGAGCTGGAGAAATATTTTTCCACGATGGTTTTTCGCAAGGATGTGCGCCATTACAAGCCGGCTCCCGATATGCCGCGCTTGGCTCTAAGGCGCCTCGGCGTGAGGAGGGAAGAGGTGATCTATGTCGGCGACTCAATTGCCGATCAGGGATCAGCCGGCAGCGCTGGAATATTTTTTGTCGGTCTCGGAATACCGGGCGATCGGCAAATCAAGGGAATTGGCGAAGTCCCGAGTATAATCAAAGAATTAGGTAAGCGTTAAAAACAAAATCTCCCGAATAAAACGGGAGATTTTTTTTGCCCCCTTGTTAAAACCTGTCCTGAGCTTGTCGAAGGAGGGGGTCGGGGGGATTTTTTGTCCGTCCGCCATAGCGAAAATGAGCGGGGGGAATTTAATTGAAGCAATTATTCAATTCCCAGATATTTTTTGAAAATATTGGCATAGACATGGCGCCTCGTCACGACACCAATCACTTTGCCTTGCTCTACGACCGGCAGGCGATGGATGCTGTGGGAAATAATTAAGGCCGCGGCTTTGAGTACGGGATCATCAGGATAGACAAAAGTGAGGTCGCGGGACATGAAATCTTCCACCTTCATATCCTGGATAGTCATGATTTCTTTTTCCTTTTCCTCAAAATTTACATAAGTCTCCGGGTTCTCATAGAATTCCCGATAATCGGGGAAGAGCAGGCGAAAAAGATCTTTTTCGGAGACAATGCCGATGAGAGTATTATCCTCATCCACTACCGGCGCTCCGGAGACGCCGGAGTCCTTGAGCATCTTAGCCACTTCTTTGTAAGTCGCGCCTTTGTTTATCTTGACCAATTCGGTCTGCATAATTTCGCGGACTTTCATAGAGTTAGTAGTAAACTAAATTAATTATTTTTTTCTTGTTTTTTTCAGTTAAAGCAAATAGTGACAGGACAAGAATGAATTTACAATTTTCAATTACCAATTTTCAATCAATTTATTAATTTTTTAGTTTTCAATTATTTTTATCTCTGGAAGATCTGATAATTTTGGAAAAAATTAACAAGAGTTCGTGAGTTTCTCGCCAAAGAGTTCTTATTTCCTCTTTGCATTCCGGATTACTGCCGGCCAAAAGTCTTAACTAGTGCAACGATTCCTTAATTTCTTTTTTTGCAATGCCCATCTTGTGTATAAAATCTTTTTTGCTTTCCGCTTCACTGGCCTCACAATAGTTGGCGCCAATAGAGCCTATCGATCCTATTAGTTGTTCAATAATTCTTCGATTAATAGGGTTAATATTAATTGTTCTAACAAGCCCAATCGTATTTTCAGCTAATTTTGCCGTTCTTTCTTCCAGATCGTATTTAGGATTATTTGAAAATTGGTCCATTGAAAATTTATTGAAAATTGAAAATTGTGAATTGAAAATTTATAACAGCTTCGTCTCATTAATGACCAACCCAAATTGATATCCTAAATATTCCGCGGCCAGGCGGCAGAAGGCCATGCGTTCGGTAAAGATTTCAAAATATTCCATTACCGGCACGATTTTGGTATCAATGGTTATTTCCAGGATAATCCGTTTGGTTTTCTTTTCCACTTCCAGGAATGATTTGGTCACGGCATAGTTCACTCGGCTATGAATATCGTCTTCCAAATGGGCGATATCAGCTTTGGGCACGCGCGAGCGGTGCACATCGGATTTGTCAGCCAGGGCGACAATGGCGGCGATCGGCGTGACGATTTTTATATCCTGCTTGTCATGCGCCGTGATCGCGTTGAGCACGATGACTAGGTCGTCCGGATCCATGCCCAATTCGCGGAGGATGGGGTAGACGAGGAGCGAGCCCCAATAATGATGCCAAGTCCGGCCGATGAAATTGCCTGTGTCATGAAGATAGGCGGCGATGGCGCATAATTCCTGCTCTCTCTTGTCCAGGCCGACTTCTCTGGCTACATTTCTCGCGATATCGGAGCAGAGATTGATATGGCGAAAGCCGTGCTCGGTGAAGCCCCACTGCTGGATGAAATTATCCGTGGCACGGACAAAGGCTTTGATTTGAGGATGTTTTTTGATTTGGTCCAAGGTAAGCATACGAGGAATTTAAGATTTAAGACCTGCCTGCCAGCAAGGTTTTAGATTTAAAATTAGCGCTTGAAAGCGATTAACTTAATTTAGATTATACCATAAAACAAAGGGAAATGATATAATTTAGGCATGTCTAATCCTCGACTAAATTTATTAGGCAAAGAAATAATAATATTTCTTTTGACCCAGGCGCTCGGGCTTTTTGTTGCTTGGAGGCTTTGGGAAAGAAGGGTGGTAGAGTATGTGCCAATAGAAAAAGCAGGCGGTCTTGCGCTTTATGATTTTCTTTTGGCTTTTGCTTTGGCCACAGTGCTGATTATTATTTTTCTCAAATTGCCCGGCAAGAGCGCTCTGATTTTTGAGCTAATGTTTGTTTTTTCCGTTTTCATCGGAGCGGATATTGTTTTTGAAGCTCTCTTGCCCCAGGCGCCAGCCCTGGTCCTCGCGGTGATCGTCGCTCTCTTACGATTTTTGGCGCCGAGAGTTTGGGCGCAAAATTTCGTGATCATCATCAGCGTGGCCGGAGTAGCCGCCTGGCTGGGGCTCAGCATGACGCTCCAAGTGGCAATGAGCATTCTCATCCTGCTTTCAATCTATGATGTGATCGCGGTTTATAAAACAAAGCATATGGTAGTGATGATGAAAGGAATGATGGAGCGGGGAGTGTATTTTTCTATCATCGTGCCCGAGAAAACCAAAAATTTCCTATCCCACCTGGGAGCGGCCCGTCCGGGCGAGGGATTCATGTTCCTGGGCACGGGCGATATTGCTTTTCCGCTCATTTTTGCCGCGTCGGCTTTGAAATATAGCTTTATCAGTTCAATAGCGATTGTTATTGGAGCTTTGCTGGGAATTATCGCTGTTCATATTTTATTCATCACTCAGCGAGAGCGCCGGCCCATGCCCGCCCTGCCGCCGATAGTTTTGGGGGCAATAATCGGATTCTTAGTGTCAAGGATTATTTGAAACCCCCTCACTCAAGGGAGTAAAAAATAAATACCCCTCCCCTCCCGTGAGGGGAGGTTGGGTGGGGTGATTTCCACCCAAAGGAGGCAAGTTGCTGTAAAGTGAACTTTTCTCGTTCGTGGAATAACATCCCCCTCCTATGCCTCCGGCATTAGGTCCCCCCTCCACCGCAAGTGCGGGGCAGGCAAGGGGGGTTTTGTTGTTGCCCCCTTGTTAAAGGGGCCTGCCTGCCGGTAGGCAGGGTTGGGGGATTTTTGTGCGATTGACAAAAATAAAATTATATGATAAGATATAATATTAGTCCCAAGAATTAGTCGATTTTTAGCGGGAGGTCCGCTAAAATAAGCTAAATTCGGGTAAGGGCTAAGGTTGATTGTCGTACTTCGACTAAGCTCAGTATGACAATCAAGGTACACTGAAAATGCCCAAAATGGGCAGAAAGGAGGATTGTCATGACGACAAAATTTGTTGTTACTGGCGATCAGTACCGCGGGATAGACCGCAAGATGCGGGATATCAAGCGGCAGTTGGACGGGAAGGACGGTAGTCCTTTTAATCCGGTGTGGTTGGACAAGGAATTGCAGAGGATTTTGGAAGGCAGAGATTTGTCTCTTGCCGTTCCAGAGCTGAAAGCCGACTGGCTTACGGACATTCTCGTTCGTGAACAGACGGCGCACCTCACCTTTTTTGGCCAGGAGTATGACCTCTCGGAGCTGGAAAAGAAGCTTCGCGAATACGGGCGGAAGCAAGTGAAGCGCTGGGCAAGTTTGGGGCTCGAACCCCACTTCCTGCCCCAGGTATCCATGATGCCCGGGGATAATTATTCCGGCTGGAAAATCAAGCCGGGGGAATTCTACTACCGCTCATTGGTCGAGGGTAAGCTTTTCCGCAACCAGAATGGCAACTTGGTCAAGGTGACCAACATCGGCCTCGAGGGCGTTTCGGTTCTCATTGACACCCGTCTCAAGCCCGCCTATGACAACGGCCGGCAGATGTGGGAGAAGGACAATCTCCTTGGCTCGGTCATTCAATCCCTGCGGAAACAGGGCAAGATCCAGGACTATACCGACGGTCCGCGTAATTCGCGCTTCGGTGTATCAGCGAACGAGCTCGGAGAAATCTATCGTGCTCTCGCTCCTCGGATCGGGCTCGTTCCGGATCAGTTTCGATCAGAACTGGCCATTGAGGGCAACGCCATCCCCCAGATTTACTCGCACATGCCGAGGAAAAACGACGGCGAGACCAATACCTGGGTCTGGTATGAGGAGTTTTTCGGGGGCCGTGTCAGGCGCCTCAGCGGCGGCAACTCCGATAATGGTGGTCTGGCGCGTGTCTATTGGGACCATGCCGCGCTTCATTGGGGCTACAAGTCGTTTCGTCCTCTGGCAGTATTGTAAATTTGATTTTTGTTCATTCGAATCCTTTTGGATTCTCGAGGCCTTGGAAATTTCCCCAAGGCCTTTTTTCTTTGGTAAATTTTGGTATAATGATTCATGAGAGTAGGCTGATGCATCTTGATTCAAGGATCAAGATCGCCGAAATCCTAGGTAATCTAGACGGCCAGAGTTTCCAATTTCAAGGAATTGGAGAGCGCGCCATAAATTATTTAGAGTACTGCTTGTTCGCTTCTAGCGCGGGTCGTCTGATGTGGGCGTGCCGCGGAATAAAATACAGAAGAGAGTTTCGCCTTTGCTCGAGCTCTGGCGAATCAATCTTCGGTGACTATGGGCGGAAGCGGGCAATTTTTTTCGAGGACCGTGACAGGCGCCTCAACGGCGGCAACTCCGATAATGGTGGTCTGGCGAATGTCAATTGGAACAATGCCGCGAATCATTGGGACAACAAGTCGTTTCGTCCTCTGGAAGTCTCTAGATAATTAAAAAAGGACGCCTAGGGCGTCCTTTTTTCTTAAAGCGATCGCAGCCACCCGCCCACCATCCGACCGATTTCCTGCAATTTTTCTTCCAGAATAAGATATTTTTTATTATCCAGCGCCTGGATTTCGCTTGCCAGGCGGACCAATGTTTTCAAGAAGTTTGTTTGCTCGTCAATTTGTTTCACATAGGGCAGCCGCTCTTCCTTTGGCCGGCGAACAGTTTTCATTGTGAGGTCCAGTATTTCCAAAATTAATGTTTCTATTTTTTCTCCGAGAGTATATTTTTCCGCCTTGGGAAAAAACCTCAGGAATTCATGAAATAATTTGTAAAACTCAAAAAATTTATGAACCAGGGACACATTGAATTGATCCAAGCCGTTGGGGGGGGGGCGACTTAAAAGAAAAATTTGGCATACGATTTTTGATGAAATAATTAGTTTGGAAAATATTTTTGCCGCCTGGCGAGAGTTCCGGCGGGGAAAAGGAAGGAAGCCGGATGTCCAAGAATTTGAGCTTAATCTGGAAGACAATCTCTTTGGTCTCCAGGAAGAGCTTAAGGACAAAACTTACAAGCACTCTCATTATACCTCATTTTATGTCCGCGATCCAAAGTTGCGGCATATCCACAAGGCCACGGTTCGCGACCGAGTCTTGCATCATGCCGTCTTTCGCGTCCTCTATCCGCTTTTTGATCGGGGATTTATTTTTGATTCGTATTCTTGCCGTCTGGAAAAAGGAACACATCGGGCGGTAGATCGTTTGGAAAAGTTTTGCCGTCAATTAAGCCGTAATAACCACCAAACCATCTTTGCCCTAAAATGCGATGTTAGGAAATTTTTTGATTCAGTGAATCAAGAGATTCTGTTAAATCTTATCAGAAAGAGAGTAGGGGATGAAGAGACGATTTGGTTGGTTGAAAAGATTATTGGGAGCTTCAAAAAAGTACCCCCCTTGAGGGGGGCAGCGGCAAAAGTCCCCCTTCGGAAGGGGGAAAATTCGCGTCAGCGAATTGGGGGATGTATAAACGTGGTAAGCAGCTGTAAGGATAAATTTTCTCGTTCGTGGAAATCACCCCACCCAACCTCCCCTCACGGGAGGGGAGGGGTATTTATTGCCCCCTTAATAAAGGGGGTTGGGGGATTTGTCGGTTTGCCTCTGGGCAATGTCACGAGCCAGCTTTTTGCCAATATCTATCTGGATGAGCTAGATCAATTCATCAAGCATGAATTAAAAATAGAACACTATCTTCGCTACTCTGACGATTTTGTAATTCTGAATGAAGATAAAAGGTGTTTGTTTAGCTTGATTCCTTTGATAAATAAATTTCTTCAAGAAAAATTAAAATTAGATCTCCACGAGAGGAAAATAATTGTTCGAAAATATTCTCAAGGCGTTGATTTTTTGGGTTATGTGGCCTTGCCTCATTATCGCGTCTTGCGAACCAAGACCAAGAGGAGGATCTTGAGGAAAATCAAAAATAAATTTCAAGACCTCAAAAATGGTTTAATTTCCAAAGAATCTTTTAATCAGAGCCTGCAATCATATTTTGGAGTTTTGGGCCATTGTGCGGGGCAGGGGATAAAAAAAGATATAGAGAACATGATTAGTTGAACCCTCTTTTATTTTTGGCTAAAAAATGATAAGCTTATAATCAAGGATAATGCCCTAATATTCATCAATAAAACCTATGGAAAAACAATCAAATTGGTACAATTGGCGTTATGGCAAAAAGGAAGAAGTAAAACAAGAAACCAACGAGGCAGTGCGAAAGCTGGCTGATACTATTGCCGCGATCAAGAGCCAGGCGAGCAAGGAAGATGAGCGGGAGCAAAAGATTCAGGTGAGCGATGTGGCCGGAGCCTTGGCCTTTCTCTATGAGAAATTACGCACGATTGTGGACAACAAAGAAGAGCGCTTGCTTCGCAAATACGCCATTGAAAGAATCTTGAAACGCCGATTATTAATCGAAGGTACGTCCAAGAATATCGGCTTGGCGCTCATTCAGGAGCTGATCCATGCTCACTATCTTTCCAACAAGGCCGTGCCGGAGAAAAAAGTGGAAGAAGTACAGAGCATCATCAACAAATATATTTATTTGAAGGATCGGGTAATGGCGCTGGACAAGAAGAAGGGCGGAAAAGATATGGAAAAGTGGCTCGTGGGGCTCATGGCTTGTGAAATAGAGGTGAAGCTCCGAGAAGAAAATTATGAGCAGGCGATGGTGGAATTTATGTATTCTGTAGTGAAGGATGATTTGCTTTTCCCCAAGAATATGGATGAAAATGAAAAGAAACTGCAGATCCTCATTGCCGCCCAGCGAGTGCTCGCCAAGGCGGACAGGATGATTTCCAATTATTTTATTTTTCGGTTGTATTATCCCGAGTGGCCGCGCGCGGGAGAAAAATTAATTGATGAAGTGGCGGCCAACCTATCACTGCTCCGCGAGACGATTGACAAGCAGATGTACCATCCGATGCAGGAAAAGATTTTTATTATCCTGCAAAAAGAAGTTATTATCTATAATATTTTGGCCGAGACGATTCTCGCCAATCCCGGTGAGGGGAGGGAGATTATTTCCGATCCGGAGAGGCTTGCGAACGAAGTGAAAAAGATCTGCGCCAAACGGCACAAACAAGCCAAGGGCAAGCTCGGACGGGCCGCTTTCCGGAGCATTGTCTATATTTTTGCCACCAAAATGGTGCTGGCGATTGGCATTGAAGTGCCGATTGACCGGTATATTTTGCAAGAGGGGATCAATTGGCTGGCGATCGTGGTCAACGTGGTTTTCCCTCCGCTTTATATGTTTTTCCTGGCGCTTTCTATCCGCATGCCTCTGGCCAAAAATACGGACAAGATCACTGCCGGCATCAAAGGTCTCGTCTACACCGATGCCAAGCGGACAACTTACAAAATCAAACCGCCGGCCAGGAGTCTCGTCAAGCAATTTGTTTTCAGTTCAGTCTATTCGGTTATTACGGCGGCCATTTTCTTTGGCATTATAACCGGGTTATTGCGTCTGCGATTCAATGCCGTGAGTATTGTTATTTTCTTGGTTTTTCTCAGCTTGGTCAGCTTCTTTGGTATGATTATCCGCCGGTCTTCGCACGAACTCATCATCTATCGGCAGAAGGAAGCGGTTTTGACATCAGTGGTGGATTTCTTTTTCTTGCCGATCATCAATATGGGACGCTGGCTGTCGTTCAAATTTTCTCAGATTAATGTTTTCATCTTCTTCTTTGACTTCATTGTTGAAGCTCCGCTCAAAATCTTCATCCAGTTTTTGGAAGAATGGTTCTCTTTCCTCAAAGAAAAGAAAGAGGAGATATATTAATAAAAATATAAAAACATAAAAATACAGGAATAAAAAATAAGTATTTTTATAATTTTATATTTTTAGTTTTTTATTTTTCGTTATGTCCAATCAGGAAGTAGCGCAATTTTTATACCAGATCGCGGCTATGCTTGAGATCACGGGCGAGTCCAAGTTTCGGATTGTGGCCTATGAGCGCGCCGGACACTCAGTGGAACACTTGGCCGACGACATCCGCGATATTTGGCAGGCAGGGAAATTGGAACAGATTGAGGGCATTGGCCCGTCCATTGCCGAGGTGATTGGCGAGCTTTTGGGCAAAGGCCGGTCAAGATATTATGAAGAATTGAGGAAAAAAGTGCCAAAAGAAGAGCTGGAATTGACTGAGGTTCCCGGAGTGGGCCCAAGGAGCGCTAAGCTTTTGTATTCCAAATATAAGATAAAAGGCATCCGTGAATTAACCAAAGCGGCCAAGAGTGGCCAGATTCGGCAGATCCCGCATTTTGGGGAAACCAGTGAGAGAAACATCTTACGCGGGATAGAGCTCTTGAAAAAAAGCAAGATTGAAAGGGAGAGAGTGTCTCTGGCCATTGCCGAGCCGATTGCTCGCGATCTGGTTGACCGGCTCCAAACACTGGAAGCAGTGGAAAAATGCGACGCGGTCGGCAGTTTGCGCCGGATGCGGGAGACTATAGGCGATGTGGATATTATTGTTGGTTCCGAGGAGCCAAAAAAAGTAGTGGAGGCGTTTGCCAGGTTTCCGGTTTTTCGGCGGATTTTGGCCAGGGGCCTGACCAAGGCTTCAGCAATTCATCGGCATAATGTGCGGGTAGACCTGGAGGTATTACCGCCCCGCGACTATGGTTCGCTTCTTCAACACTTCACCGGATCCAAAGAGCATAATGTGCGCCTCCGTACTTGGGCAGTGAAGAAGGGGCTGAAAGTATCTGAACATGGCATAGTGAAAAAGGGCAAGACCTATCATTTTTCCGATGAACAAAGTTTTTATCGATTTCTCGGCCTAGAATATATTCCGCCGGAAATGAGAGAGGACACGGGCGAGTTTGATTTAGCCCTGAAGCATAGATTGCCAAAGTTGATAGAGCTAAAAGATATGAGAGGGGATCTGCATGTTCACACGATAGAAAGCGATGGCAGTAATAAGCCGGAAGAATTAGTTCGTGAAGCGCAAAATCTTGGCTACGAGTACCTTTGCCTGTCTGACCATACCAAGGGCTTGGGCGTAGCGAGCGGCCTCAATGAAAAAAGATTTGCCAGACAATTTGAGCTCATCAAAAAATTGAATAAAAAATTTCGCGGTTTTCACTTGCTCTCCGGCGCCGAGGTGAATATCACAGCTACGGGCGATTTAGATATTAGAAAGGATGTGTTAGGCCAAATGGATATTGTGATCGGTTCCGTGCATTCCAGTTTCAATCAGACCAAAGAAGTTATGACCAAAAGGATTGTCAAGGCGATTAGCAATAAGGAAATAGATATTTTGGGCCATCCCTCGGGCCGGCTGATTGGCGAGCGCGAGCCCTATGAGGTTGATTGGCCGGCAGTCTTCCGCGCCGCGGCCAAGAATAAAGTTGCCTTGGAAGTAAATTCTTCGCCCGAACGCCTGGATCTGAAAGATGTTTTGATCAAAGAAGCGATAAAATACGGCGTCAA
>Ga0172379_10010687_pt1 | contig 11059 bp, 19 predicted proteins | sample GrowelOW334metaG_FD_119756 | JGI IMG/M metagenome (GOLD analysis project Ga0172379, IMG submission 119756) | Groundwater microbial communities from an aquifer near a municipal landfill in Southern Ontario, Canada - Groundwater well OW334 metaG | ecosystem: Environmental > Aquatic > Deep... | reverse complement strand
TCATATATGTTTATAAATTATTAATAATTACTCGTCACTACCTGCTTCCCCCTCATAATCCCTATAAGCTTTTTCGATCTCATCAACGGAAAACTCTCCCTTAAACTGCGGCAAATGTGCTTCATCTGCATCGCTAACCGGCATAACGAACGGTTCTCCTTCTACTCCACGTTCCTTGCAATCACAACCAGGGCGGTGTTTGATCTTCATGAAGAACGATTCTGCTAGGTCCCGAAGTTGTATCCATTGCTCTTTCGTAAACATCACTTCTCCGTATTTGTCTGTCCCTGGCGCCAACTCGGTAAGAAAAAGTGTTTTAGTGGAGAACACGTCGCTTGTATACGGGGATTCTATCATGATTTTACATTTTCACTTTTAACGAACTTTGCTAATGGCGTATCAATCATTGCTGAATTTTCAACGACACAATGCCCGCCAGTTACTTTCATGATCGGCTCTAGCACTGGTCGCACAAATTCAGGATGACCGAGCTCCTTGTACCCATCATTATAGGTCATGTTCGCCAATCTGTAAACATCTGAGAAATTCAATCCGTTTCCATCGCAATATCTTTTGACCTCTTTCGCAAATTCTATACAAACGCCGTAATAGAGCGTGTCAAAAAGCTTCATCGCCTCAGTCGTCTCCGACTTGTCGAATAGAACTACCTTAAGCCCCGCGCGTCTAAAATAATCCGCGACATCAGACGCTTGTTGTCCTCCGATAAATTTTGGAAATGTTCGAATGCCGGATTCGAGATGCGGGTGCAACCCACGTATCGGTGAGTGGGTGGCGGAACACTGAGAAGACGTTCCCACTGGAACAGATGAATGAATGACCGTATACGCTGGCTTATACTTTTCCTGATATTCTTTAACATATTTTACAAAATTATCTGAATAAGGAAAACAGATGTGCATGATATCGTATTCTCCATGTGCCTGTCGTGCGGGACCACTATCGGCCCACTGCGGCTCGTAATCAGACAACACCTTGCGCAATGCCCGACCAACTTCGCCCATTCCAATGATTATTGTGTTCATGGTTTATGCTTTATCAAGTAATCAAACGCACTTTTCAACAAAACTGGATTGTCATTAAATTTACCCAAAGCAATATTACATCCATTGCACAACAAACCGCGCACCTTCATTGTGTCGTGATTATGGTCAACGACAAGCTTCATTACATTTCCACTCACGCGACCCTTTCTTGTCTCTGGTTTAAAACAAATACCGCAAACGCCATTGTGTTTTTTAAACAACTCGTTGTACTCAATAACTGTTATTCCATATAGTCTTTTTAGGTGACTTTCTTTTATTTCCCAAAAATGTTCTTTGTCATATTTTTTCTTCTGCTCCTTGTTTCTTTCTGTCCGAGCCCTCTCCCTTTCTTTCCAGTCGGGGCGAGCCCTTGCTTTCATGTACGATTTTCGAGAAATTTCCCTTCTTCTTTCTGGTGTCATAACTTTTTCCTATTCCAATAAGGACTCTTGCACTTAGGACAAATAAGTGGCTCAACCTCCTTGCGTGGAATCCACTCATGACCATCTTTGCACCTCAAGCATTTATATTTTGGTAGTTTCATACATATAGTATATACCCATCAGAAATCAGCGTCAAGAACTTTTGCTCTTTACTTTTTCCCATACTTGTGTTCCAATGAGGCAATATAGTCGTTCACCATCTGGTTATCCTCGTCGGCCTCTCCGCCAGTGAACAGCTGATCAATTATGTCCTGCTTCTTTTTAAGAAGTTTTTTCATCGGCTGATCAACACTATCGTGACTGATTATCGTGTAAATATTGAGACACTCATAAACAGCACCTGGGCGGTGCGCCCTGTTGGTTAACTGATCTACATCCCCTGGTCGCCACGGATAATCGATCATGATAATATGAGAGGCCGCCGTTAGCGTAATTCCTGTACCCGCACTAAGCGTACCGCCGAGAAAAATTTTTGTATCTGGGTCGGTTTGGAATCTTTTTATTATCTCTCCTCGATCATTTATGGGGGTTTCGCCGATAAGCATCACCGAATTTTCTCCATATTCTTCTGCCAACTTCTTTAATGGCGAGTTAAAGGAACTAAAGATTAAAACTTTCTCCTTTGAGTCCAAAATGTTGTCCACCAATTCCCTAACTGTATCCAGTTTCCCTAGCGAATTAATCTCTCTCAACAAGTTCACCTTCACAAGTTTTTCCCCAGCGAGGGCCTTTGCAATATCGGCCGTTGTCTTCTCCTTCTTATATTGCCTCATATATGAGACAAGGCTTTCCTCGACAAGGTCATATTGCTTGCGCTCTTCTGTTGGGAGATCCATTGGGATCTCTATGAAGCTCTTTGGCGGCAATTCAGGCAAGACTTCCTCTTTTGTGCGTCGAAGAAAGTACCTTTCAATGCGCTCCTTCAGCTCAATAAGATTTGTGGCACCCTTATTTTCGAACCCCCAATAACCTTGTTTTCCACCACAATATCTTACAGAATACGAATAATAATTACTCCAAGTTTTCTGGTCAATGATGTTCAAAACATTGAAGAGCTCGATGGGGCGACTTAAAACTGGCGAACCAGTAAGCATGATGACGTGAGGAATATTTCGTGAAAGAGCCTTGAACGCCTTAGATCTTATTGCTTTTTCGGATTTGATCATTTGCACCTCATCACCAACCATGCAGTCAAAACGATACTTCATTAATTCGTTAAAGTATTTTTTCAACACGTCGTAATTAACAATGATGCAGTTCACATCGGCGCCGATGTTAGACAAGACGGTCCCTGGACCCACAACGAAAGATTTTAGTTTCGTCCATTTTTCTATCTCACTCTCCCATGCGTACCGAACCGATGCGGGACACACAATGAGAGACCGCTTATGCCCGCTATGCGCAATATAGCCAAGGGCCTGCGCAGTTTTACCTACGCCAGGCGAATCAGCCAGCAGGGCGCGTCCGCCGCTATTGAGTAAAAACTCAATGCCCTCCTTCTGGTAGTCATACAATTTTCCTTTTATGCCTCGCACTTCCATATTTTACTTCCCTTCCTTAATCTTTTTAAGCGTCTTCCCCTTCTCCTTCAACACGCCGATCTTCTTCAGAGCCGCGAGCGTCGCGCCCCTATCGAAGATATTCATGCGCCCCACTTTTGCGATCGGGGTAAGTAGACCAAGTTGGAAGTAGTACGCCAACTTGCTCTTGTTGATGCCGAGCTCAATGGCGATTTCGCCAAGGCTAATATGTTTTATCATATTTTCTTGTTGTTATTGCTATTAATCTCTCGTAGTCGGAAACCTTATCACAACACTATCTTCATCACTAATTTCAGTACACACAACGTCACCGTACCAAACCAACGCACAGTCACCGGCTATCGGATTTTCCTTGAGATAGGCAGCTGCGTACCCTGGCTCACGCTTCCTGGTTGGCTCAAACAGTTCTTTTACCGGCGGGTTCTTTGCCATCCATTCTGCTTTCGCCTTTTCGTATTCAGCCTTTGCATCAGATTCCCTCTGCGCCTCTTCTCTTCTCTCGGCCTCCTCCTCAATGGCGGTTTGCTCAGGACCCTCGACTCGGTCATAAACAAATCCGTCACTGCATTTTATTTTCCAATCAATCATTGAGAAGGTACGTGTCCTGTCGCATTCGGTATACGAGGTTGAAACCTCTGTGTACACTTCCTCTGGAACGGGACCAGAGTTAAAGAGCCCCAATATTATAACAATCGCCACAACAGACCCGATAACTCCTCCACCAAGTAGTGCGAATATTATTTTAGCTTCATTTGGCATAACATTATTTATTATCTTCCTTTAACTTTGCATGCTCATCGCACAACGTCCACACCCAACCCCTTATCTCGCGACTCTCACACGGCTTTCCGCACTCCTCGCACATCTTTTCGCTTCTTTCCATTATCTCGACCTCTTTGTCTGTCGATTCATCGCAATCACTATAGGGATATAAGCGCAGGCTCCCGTACTTCTCTTTTACTTGCTGCACAAGACCATCGGGAAATGCATCGTAGAATTCATCTATCAGACCATGCCAGCCCGGTCCAACCTGGCGCTTCGCGCTTTCTCTTGAAACACCTTTTTCGTTAGCCATGGCCTTCTGGATAAAGATCCCCCAATAAGTCCGACTGAAACACCTCTTCGCTGTCCACACCGACTAGAGACAGTTTTCCTTCCCACCCTCCGCCAGTATCCACGAAAGTAACGTTGCCACTGGTGAGCGGAATCTTGCTCTTTTTCCATATGCTTGTGTGACCAACAAAAACCTTGTTGAACCCGGGAACATAGATACTTTCCTGTGTCTGTGCCATGTGCCAGAGGCTGCGATCCCACATAAGATCATCAGGTGACTGCTTCACTATCGGTCTCATTGGATCTACGCCACCATGCACATAGAGGTTGTTGGCCTCATCAACGTAGTAGAATGGAGTTGACATCAAGAATTTTTTGTGTTTTTCCTTCAACTCAGGATGCTTCTGGTAACTGTCGAAAGAATTCTGACCACCCTGTGAGGTCCAAATTGTTGGGGTCTCCTCAAACCGCAAGTAGTCAAGAAGCCAGTTGTCATGGTTTCCTCGCACCATCACGAGATTTTTAATCTTCAAGAGCTCCTCAAAGCACTCAGCAACATCAGGCCAGCCGTCGGCCACATCGCCCAGAGATATCAGCCGGTCTTTGTTGTAGTCGAATTTTGCTCGCTTCAAAACCTGCACAAGGGCTTTGTGTCCGCCGTGCAAATCGCCCAATACGAATGTCTTAACTTTCTTTTTCATTTTCTTTATTCGCGACACTCTCCATCGCATGTTTTGCTCCACGCACACCCTTCATCGATTTTTTCTTTATCTTTAAAGTATTTATCATAACCCCACTTCTCTCCATGATTCCTCCACTGACTCACGCCCATTGGAAGATTATCTAAAACCTTTTTGTATTCCTCCAGTATGTCTGATAACCTGCTTCGCGCCTCGCTCTTGGCCATCGGCACGACGCTTGTGGCATCTCGAACAAAATTGTCCATCATTTCTTCCATATCATCATTGTTTATTACAATTTTTACATTTTTCCTTCCTCTTATCCTTCGATCTGAACTGCTCCATGCACACAATGCACACGCACTTGAACTTTTTGTTGCTCGACATTACTAACTACATTACTTAATAAGCTTCTCTTTCTATCGTCTCGCCGATCTGACTAGTGAGGTGAAATCTGTGGCATTGTGGACACTCATATATTCTCAGTCTTGCCTTCCTCTGCTTGTAACAAGACATTCTCACGCTCTCAGCTTCAGATCGACTTTCATAACCATTCTTCATTTCGCAATTACTCATAATCCCCCAAGTGTATACCTACGGGGGTTACTTGTCAAGCAATTAGCATCTTGACGACTATTTCTTTGCGTGTTCTCTTGCCCAGATAGAGGAGTCGAGCAACGAGTCGTGGGTGCCGGCATCGTGCCAGAAGCCCTCATGGAATGCATAAGCGCACTTCTTACTATTTATATAAAAGTTGTTTGTATCTGTAATCTCGTATTCCCCGCGAGCAGACGGCAGTTGCGTCTTAATCACTTCAAATACTGTCGGTGGATAAATATAAAACCCGGTTACCGCATATTCACTTTGAGGTTTTACAGGCTTCTCTTCAATTCCAATCAACGAGATTGTTCCACCTATTCCAAAAACTGGAACACCGAATCTCTTCGGATCACTAACGTGAGCAAAAAGGAAGAACGCACCCTCCATTCCGACACCCTTCGGTATTTCCATTTGACTTATGTCCTCAAATATGTTATCGCCGAGTATGACGGCAATCCCGTCATTTCCCGCAAAGTCCTCAGCCAGAAGCAGTGCGCCAGCTATCCCATTAGCTTCGGTCTGTACGCGATATGTAAGATTAACTCCATATTTTGAGCCGTCTCCCAGGAACTCCATAAAACTCCCGATGTGGTCTCCGCCAGACACGATAAGGATGTCTTCAATCCCGAGTGACTTAAGTGTGTCAAGCGGATAAAGAACCATCGGCTTATCGTAAACATTTAGCAAATGTTTATTTAAATACTGCGTCATTGGCGCTAGGCGTGTGCCTTTACCACCACAAAGTATGATTCCTTTCATCCCCCCATGATACACCCATTTAAAGATCTTGGCAAGCCCGCACAGGACTGTGGTATGCTTAGATATATTACTTAAATTAGATGATATCTATGGAAAATGAACCAATTTTTAGCACACGAGACCTCTACCTCGCAACCTCTCTCGTTTCAATGGGATTTTTTATGCTTAATATCGACATGGTTCACGAGGGGCACAAGAACCAGGCTGTGGGCTACTTCAAATTTTCAGACACACCCGAGCTTCAAGACGCCCGATCGCGCTACATGCAGGGACTTCTTTTGGTTGAACCAAAAATGTTTGTGACCAATCTAAAATCCTTGAAGAGCGAAGTTGTGAATGCCAACCAGAATCCGCACGGTTTTGGGCGCTAGGTATTGCCATTCGGTAGATTTTGTTTTGTGACCGTGCAAACGTTTGACGGCGTTCTGTTTTTCGTGTATCCTTGGGGAATGCTGTCGTACTACACTACAATTTTATTATTGAGCAAAAGGATATCCTCATTCGCCGCAAGGCGCAAGGCCGTAGTACGCCTAGCATGTGGGGGTATCCTTTTGCTATGTAATTAACTAAATATATGAAAGATGACAAAAAAATAGAAATAAGAGATTCTCGGGAAACCGGCTGGTTCTGGATAGATCGGGATTTTGTTGACAATTACGCCAAGTTGTTGAGCCCTGGTGCGATTCTTACTTATTTATCAATTTGCAGACATGCAGATGCAAAACAAACATGTTTTCAAGAGATTCGAACCATCGCCAACGAACTGAGTCTTGGAAAAAGTACTGTGATGAGGGGGATAAAAGAACTTGAGGCGCTCAACATTATTTCAGTAACGAAGCGTAGAAAAAGGAATGGAGCTAGAGGTTCTAATTTGTACATTCTGCTATCAAAAAGCGCGTGGAAAATCCTTGTCCCGCCACAGGTACTAGGTTCAAATGACAAGGTGTCACCACAGGTACTAGGGCATGACAAGGTGTCACCACAGGTACATAAGAAGCATATTACTAGTAACGTTATAATAAATAACGAGTTAGAAAATAATAATATTAGACCTCCTTCGGAGGTCTCCGAAGACGGATTGGTTAAGAAAATAGATATATTCGAAGACGAGGAAACCAAATTAAGAGCAGATCAGAAGTCAGACGTTATGGAGATAGAAAGAGTGGTTGGGATGTTTCGAGGTGTAAGCAAGAATTGGGAATCATTTTACAAGGGATATCAACGCATAGCCATCAAGAGTCTAATTAAATTGGCCAAAGCTGACGGAGAGGACGTTGCCAAGATAATCGAAAAAGCCAAATCTCTACGAGATGTTCCTCTTACCCCACAGGCCTTTACACCGCAAGACATTTTAAACAAATATGATAAACTCCTAGCCTACAAGCCCCAAAAGCCACTGGTCAATAGTGCCCCACCTGGAGGAGCACCTTACACCCCTGGGCGGTTCACGGATAAGAAGGGGATTATTATTAAACACTAGATAAAAATAAATGATATGAAAGCAAAAAAACCAATAAAACGAAAAAAGAAGATACAAACAGTCGAACTGACTCCATTCGATTGGGGGGTGTTGGCCGATGCACTTAGACGAAAAATCGATTACGAAAAAGAACGGTATATGTACTCAGCCAGATGGCCTGGGAGCGAGGGGCGTTTTGAACAAGAAAATGAGTATCTATGGCAACTAATGAAAAAACTGGAAATTTTGTCTAACGACAAACCGGTGCCCAAGTTTATTCCTAAATTCCCAAGATTCTAGCAATGAACACACAACACAAAAACAAGTGCGAAAGCTGCTGTCCCAAAATTCACATTTCGCATCCAGACTATCCTTGCCACCACGCACACCTCATCAGATGTCTACAGACGAAAGTTAATAATGATTGGATTTGGGCTTTTGTCTCAGTGCTACTTTTTTTCACCCTCCTCTTTGGCTCAATCGCGGCTGGCACCTGGGCCTTTTGGACGCTAATCTTACGATAATGAACACCCCAACACACAAATTCAAAATCCCCAAAATCTTCGAAGTAGCTGATTACGACAAGGACGTAAGCGACGAACTCAAGAAACTCTTCGAAAAGCAAGTAAGAGCTGGCAAGGGCATTTACCTGCACGGCGGGACCGGCACGGGTAAAACCCACACGGCCTACGCCATGGCGAAGAAAGCCCAGAGCCTTCCGCTAAACGTGATGTTCTTCAACGCGACTTCTTTCCTTGACCAACTCAAAGCAGAGTTCAAGATTGGCTTCGCCGAGAATGAAGAGAGCCTCTTTGACCAAGCGATGAACCTTAAGGGCATCTTGTTCATCGACGACTTGGGCGCAGAGAAGTGTTCCGAATGGGTGTTAGAAAGATTTACTTTACTTATAAACCATAGGTGGGAAGAAATGTTACCTATAGTCTTTACAAGTAACTACGATCTTGAGATACTTTCTGCAAGAATGGGTGATAGAGTCTCGTCTCGTGTGTTCGCCATGGCGGAGGTAGTGCAGCTTACTGGTGCCGACAGGCGATTAACGCAAAACTCATGACTCCTGAAACACAAAAAATGTACGATTTGGCATTGTCCTATCTCAGCAGGGGGTGGTCGGTTTTGATTTGTGGAAAAAACAAAGTTCCGCTTATTCCGTGGAAGGAGTTTACTGAGCGATACCCAACACCAGCAGAAATAAAAGGATGGTTCGAAAGATTCCCTGATGCGCAGGTAGGAATAATTACTGGTGCCATTTCTGGCTTAACTGTCGTAGACGTAGAATTTGGCGGGGACCCATCGGACTTACCCCAAGATACGATGATTGTAGAAAGTGGCGGAAAGGGTTACCATTATTTCTATCGATTCGAGCCTTCAATGACGAATAAGGCAAGAATAAAGAAACTCACAGACGTCAGAAGCACCGGCGGATTTGTTGTTGCGGCGGGTTCGTGTTCTGAAAAGGGTCCATACACAATACTCCAAGATGTTCCTCTTCTTCCATTCCCCAAAGAACTCTTTCCGGTGGACATCTTCAAGCAAGGCAAAGAATACTCAGGCAACTTCGACACAGAACTTCTGGAATACCCCGGGTATGGATCCGGCCAACGTAATAATGAAATGGCGCGATACTGCGGTTACATACTGACAAAAATTCACCCATCTGAGTGGGAGTCAAAAGGATGGCCGATAGTCGTCTCTGCTAATCAGAAGAATACCCCAGCATTGCCCCAAAACGAGCTTCTAACCACATGGAACTCCATTAAGCGCACAGAGATGTCAAACAACCCATTAGGACACGCTACGGGGCAAAATGGAGCCCCAAGTGGTAGTCCTCAGGCACCAAAAACGAACCACCCCAATTCCTCGGAGATGAAACTGATGAAATCATGCATGTTGCAGATGTTGCAGATCGCCAGAGCATAAATCAGTCGGAGGTTTATCCTCTCCAGATGCCGTGTTTCGATGACGTGATCATGGGGGGGGTGACTGCAGGCGACCTCGTCGTTATTGCGGGTCAGACAGGCCACGGCAAGACATCGCTTGCACAAGATTGGACAATGTCATTACTTCGTGGCACGCCGGGTATTAAAGCCCTATGGTTCTCATATGAAGTTCTTGCGAGTCATCTTTGGGGTAAGTTCCAGAGCATGGGCATGAATCGTGAGGATTGCGCATTCATACCAGCCAAGCACTCCACTGGAAACATCACTTGGGTTGAGGCCAAGATTAAGGAGGGAAAAGAGAAGTTTGGTATCAAGGCAGTCTTTATTGACCACCTCGGGTTTCTGTTGCCTAAATCAAGTAGTATTTTTGGAGGAAAGAACATGTCTTCAAATTACTCGTCATTCCTGACGCAGGTTGTTCGCGACTTAAAGACAATCGCGATTGCGGAGGAGGTCATCATCTTCTTGCCTGTGCACATGAAGAAAGTGCAGACTCGCGAGAGGCAGTCAGACGCAGATGACATCAAGGACAGTTCAGGCATTGGACAAGAGTCAGACCTCGTGTTCCTTATCGAACGCGAGAGGAACAAGGATGAAAACATCCGCACCTACTTTACGGAAAACACGAAGATCACCTTGGCAAAAAACAGAAAAACTGGTATAACTGTTGTGGGTGATTTTAAGATGCTTAACGGACGCTTCGCATATGACAATTCGTGGAATGAGTCACAAGACAAGTTTGACGAATTGACTGGGCGAGATGGCAGCAAAGAAGTTCATGCGACACCGGTACAACTGCCATACAAGGACGATGCACCCGAAGAAAAGAAAGTAGCAACAGAAGCTGACATGGAGAAGGCCGCTGAGTCGCTATGGCCAACCACTCATGATGGGCAAGTTATTGATGGCGTTAAGATATTTTAAATGAAATACGTAAAAAACAACTTCAAAGATGACGACTACTACGCGTGGGGAAATCTTGCTTACACAGATTACTTTGAATATTGTATTCAAAAGTATATAAGAGGAGGTGCCACCGAAAAACAGTTGGACGATTTTACTAGTGGTTGGGAAGATTCGAAGAAAAAACATGAACAAGAAACAACTCATTGAAAGGCTTTCAAGAGATTTGAGAGTAGAAACATGTGGCGAGATTAATTTCTTGTCTACAGTAGAGATGCTTGCTGGAGAAATGATTGACGATATTGAGTCGGACTTACTCAAAATTGCTGATGGTGGTGAGTATGAAGATATGCGTAGGGAGGTTACTAATTATTTTGACTAACATGGAAGACGAAATCAGAGAAATAATTGAGCAAGTTGACGCAAGTAATGAAATACCCGACGCAAGGAGAGAGGAGCTTATTGCTGCACTCAAAGAAAGGTTTCCGTTGCCACCGGGCATTGAGATGGCGGTGCTTGAATCAAATGGTGTTGAACCCGTTTTTGCTCCTGACGACTGGCGTGGTCGTGCAGCGTACCACGCGAGCAGGATTAGTAAAGATCTAAACACTTGACAAGGG
>Ga0172379_10010686_pt1 | contig 11060 bp, 14 predicted proteins | sample GrowelOW334metaG_FD_119756 | JGI IMG/M metagenome (GOLD analysis project Ga0172379, IMG submission 119756) | Groundwater microbial communities from an aquifer near a municipal landfill in Southern Ontario, Canada - Groundwater well OW334 metaG | ecosystem: Environmental > Aquatic > Deep... | reverse complement strand
GGAAACATCCAAGTAAGGCCTGGCTGGCGGGTGCCCGTGTATTTGCCAAGCGTGAGCACCACACCACGCTCGTACTGATCAATAACCCGAAGACCCCATGCGACAAAAAAGAGAATAATGATAAAAAATGTGAGGAACTCCATAGCAATTATTTATTTACTGATATTTAAAACATCGATAGTATAGCACAAACAAAAAATGCGCACAAAATGCGTCTATAAAAAAAGAAAGGCCCGCAATTGCTGCGGGCTTTGAAGGTTGATCCGGGCGATGATGCTCGGATTATTTCTTGTACTCGATGATCTTGGGAAGACCGCCGGGGAGGAAATGCTTCTGCGGGAACTGCATCGTCTCCGCATTGTATTCCTGTGCGATGTTGTTGTACGCCGTTTCGGCGTTGGAGATGGTCTTGCGCAGACCGGTGAGCTGTTCGGCCAGCTTCATGACGCCATCGTTTGCCTTGAGGTCGGGATAGCGCTCCAACAGCGCCATGAGATTTTCGGTGCTGCGCTCCTTAACGAGGTCGAGCAGTCCCTTCTCGTGGGCGATGTACTTTTCGAGGAGGTCTTTCAGCGTTTTCTCAAGATCCGTTCTCTGCCGGGTGTATACCTCGATGTTTGCTTCTTTTTCATCGATCCCTGTTTTCAGGATACAGAAGTTGTTGCGCATGGTGATGGCGCCACCGATGCACGCGGACACGAAACCACCACTGAGGAACTTTATGCACAGGCTGACGTTTCCCGCGTTGCCCGCGCCGTTCTCGACCAAACCAGCAGTGCCGCTGATGACCATGACAATGATCCCAGCAATCAGAAGAACAGGGCCCATCTCCGCCTCCTTTTCCCTAAAAAGGGAGCTCAAGTTGTTAATAGTACCCAAAAAGCACCTGCGCTATTATATACCAACAGTAATAAAAAGTCAATATATATAAATAAAAAGAAAGGCCCGCAATTGCTGCGGGCTTATGTACTGGTACGGTATTAAAATTCCTGCCATTCTCCCTTTTTGATGAGAGTGATCTTGCTGCCGTCGGCCAGCGTGGCCACGACGTCCGTGGTCTCGTCGGAGATCATCATGTCGAGGTGCGAGTTGGCATCGTTGAAGCCGATAGCCGCAAGCTCTGTTTCGGTCATGGATTTGTTCCCGTCGATACAGAATTTAAAGCCGCTGCCGATCGCTATGTGACAGGCGGCGTTTTCGTCGTACAGGATCTCTTCGAAAACGATGCCGCTCTGGAACACCGGCGAATCTATGCCCACCAGCGCCACTTCGCCGAGCCACCGCGACCTAAGATCGCCACTTAAGTATTCGGCAAACGTTTCTTGCCCTTTTTTGCAGGTGAAATTCACGAGCGCACCGCGGTCGAATTCAAGGCGCAGTCCGCTGACAAGGGTTCCGTTCACCAGGATCGGGCGCGTGACGGTGGCGTAACCGCTCGTCAGGCGGCAGTCGGGTGAGGTGAAAACTTCTTCACTCGGTATGTTGGGTTCGAAGTTGACCCCAAGAGCGCTCTTGCTTGAGCCGCCCGCAAAACGTGCCTTTTCCGACAGGACGACGGTAAGATCGGTTCCTTTTCCCGTAAAGTGAAGCGTGCGAACCTTAAGGCTGTTCAGCTTCTTTGTCCGCACATGAAGCATCCGATCGTGCTCGGCGACCCTTTCCAGAGCATCCGGCATATCGGCCCGCGCGATCTTAAAGATATTGTCCCATAGCTTGTTGTAGGCCGCGGCGGGGCTCATGTCGGGAAAAAGATTCTTCGCCCAGCTCGTTGTCGCTCCGGCGACGATGCACCAGTGCACTTTGGCTTCGCCGATACCGGCATCATAATAATACTTCCATGCCTTACGTCTGGCCTGCTGCATGCCGCTGACCGTTTTCGGATCAAGACCCACAAAGGTCTCGGGGTCATCCGTGCCGTCGATGTAGAGCCGGGCGCTATTTTCGTCGACTATCTCTTTGATCATTGCTTCCGTATAACCGGGCAAGTAGTGAAGGTGCTCCGCCGGTGAGCGAAGGATCCGTATTCTTTCCAGGCGCGGGTCGCTCAGGTTCACCGAAACATATTTGGCACCCTTTTTGTATGCCTCTTCAGCAACCGCCATGGCGAGGTCCCTATGAATGATCTCTCCGGAAATGCCCAGAACCTGGTCTTTTTGGATATTCAACCCGTGGGCAACAATGATCTTTGCATACATTTTCAGCTTCTCTTCAAAAGAAAGGCTCACTTTTCGTCTCCTTTGTTCGGATTTTAAAAAACCAGTTAGCTGCGCATACGGTATAATATCTTTCAGAAAATGTCAATAATAAGCAGCCGGTACCGAATGCCGGAAGTAAGGCATTTTTTGGGAGAAATTTTTTATGCCCTTGCGGAGATTGAATTGGAGCCAGATATTTCAAGAAATAAGGACCGGGGAAAATGTGCTCTAACCTAACTATTAACCCCCGCAAGATGCTGTTCCATCAGTTTAACGTCGTCCAAATCTTTTTGACGACCTTCTCCGTTCGCGATCCAACTTTTTTTGGCGTTTAGTAAAAAATCAATACTGTTATAGCGAATGCCATCGATAACAGTTGAATGTTGTAGTAGTTCTTCAAATTTCCAAGTTTTCCCCATAACAGTCCAGCTTGTTCCAATTTCAAACAGGTCATCAGCGAGTATTTCTCTCCCGTGATTTTCTTCTTTCTTGAAACGACGATCGCCAGACAGCTCTTTGTATTTTTCTTCGATCGCCACCACATCAATATCTTTGCTTTCTCTAAGGTTAAGAGCACTTAAAATGCCCGAACCGATAATAACGGCATTATCCGGAGTTAATCCAATTTCTTTTATTTTTTTTCGCAGTTCCATTGTTTGTATAACGTATAATAGATGCGAATAGTTTTTATTATAGATTGGTGCGCTTAATAAGATTGAATTGGAACCAAGTTATACAAGTTTTGAAACAATGGAACCAAATACTCACCAATCAAGCTTTATGTCGGGACGCCTAGATTTGATCTCTTCCCGCAATGCCTCGTCTGCCAGCATGTTGAAGCCGAACGAATCAAGTTTTGCCTCCATTTCTTCTTTGGTGCCGTACTGGAGGAGAAATTTTCTCAGGGCATCACGATCCTCAATGGTGATGTCCTGCTCTTTTCCGCTCAGATAATTTTCCCATTTTTCTTTTGCCGCGGCACGGAACCACCGCCCAAAACTTTCTTCGGTTTCTTCAAACGGCGGTTTTGGTTCTTTATCCATGAATTGTAAGATAATGGTTTGTGCCCTCGCAAGGAATTGAACCTTGATCTCAGACTTCGCAGGCCTGTGTCCTATCCGTTGAACGACGAGGGCCGTTAGAGTTTTTAGAAAACTCGAATGGCTTTAAAAACGTGAGTTTTTATGATCGTGCCTTTTTTCTCGGACCAAAACTCCAACGGCCCGAGGGCTTTTTAACTTGCCTTACTATAGCGAGAGTATGGTTATTTTGCAATATTTAGATGCCGACGACGCGATGGAGGATATCCGCAAAAGATTCTTCGGGATCTTCTTCGATCGCAAGATGCTGGATAACAATATCATGTATCTTTTCCGGATTTTTCTCTCCCAGCGGAATGCGCAATTCTGTCATGGTGGTTTTTTTGCTCAACAAAACAAGTTCGTGATATCCGTGAAGAGGCTGGTGGATCCAGAATGTTTCAAGGAGATTGAAGGGGTATAAGCGGCTGTTCACAACAATGCCCTGTTGTGTGATGCCGTAATGGAATATCTTCGGCTGCATATATCCTTTTAAAAAGACAAATCCTGCGCCGATGGCGATAAATACCAAAAACAGCCAGTCTTTCACAACGATAGCATATGTAGCGAGTGCGCCGGTGATGAAAATGAACGCAGCATACCAATTTCTCGTGCGGACCCTTGCATACGAGTTCGCGGCATCCCATTGTTCAAGGAACTGAAAGCCGGAGGGCTGCTGTTGCGGCTCCTGTTGCGGGGGAGCTTTTTGTACCGGCTGGGCGTGTGGCGTTACGTGTTCATGCAGCACGGAGTGCGCCTGTTGTGCCGTATGGATATGTTGTGCCGGGTGTGTGTGTTGCGCTGATGAGTGAGCATGCTGCATTGGCTGGGCGTGCGGTGCCGGTTTTTGTGCCGGTTGTACGGCGGCAGGTGCCGGCTGTTTTTGCTGCATCGGCAGACGGATCTCATGCTGTGGCGGTTTTTTCAGATTCACGGTATGTTGGTTTGTTTTATTTTGCATAATACTATTTCAATATTCGAGGAACGACTTACAGGGTGTCGATAAACACCGCGCATGCAACTACCGTGGTGAAGAGGCCGTCTTTATCGCCCTCAGCTGACTGGCAGATGTTCGTGGTGATGATCTCCTGGCGGCGTGCCTTATAGATCTGCTTGCGCTGATCCCATGCCTGGTTCGGGTCAAAATCAATACCGAGCGTAGTGGCAAGCATAGTGGCGGCGAGATCCTCAGCATAGTCTCCTGATTTTTTCTGGGTCTCTCCAAATGCATGATGTTCCGACAGATATCCATAGCGGCTTTTGGTTTTCGGGTTTGCAACGCCGATAGCTGCCGATACCAGCCGGTTGGGCTCGTTGGTTCTGCTGCGTGCCATTACGACAAAAGTGATCGCGCCGGGCTCAAGTAATGTCAGGCCTTTTTTTCGCGTGATTATTTCGCACTCGGGCGGGAGAATACTCGAAACGGTCACAAGGTTGCATTTTTCGATGCCGGCATCGCGAAGCGCCAGCTCAAATGAAGCGAGCTCGTCTTTATGTATGCCGACGCCCTTAGTGAGAAACATTTTTTTCGGAACGATCATCATGCTTGTGATTCAAATAAATGATAAATTATGTTTTCGGAAATATTAATTGCTATTGTACGCCGAAACGATAGCGATGGCAATGCCCCGCATAGGGCCGCACAGCGGTATTTCCCGTGTAATAAAAAGGCCCGTCGTGTCGGGCCCTTGTTGTGCTGGGTTAGCGTTTGTTTTTGAACAGTTGTTTGTGCGCGGCAAGCGCGGCATCGATGATATTGCGATCATTCGGATATTTTTCGATCAGAAGCGCCAAAAGCGATCCGGTGTTCTTTGCTCCCATGCCGCGTGGCTGTGTTGTTCGGGTGGTGTAGGCATCAATGAAATCGCAGATGGAGACGATCGCGGCTATCTCCAGAACTTTTTTTATGGTGGCGGGGTTCCAATTACTGGGAAAATCCTCAACGCATAATCCATACCCGTGGCGGTAGAGGGCGTGGTGGAGCCCTGCACAAAGCGCGGTAAATAGGTGAATGTCTTTCAAGGTGGTGAAGCCGATCATCGCGTGAGACTTCACCTCTTCATATTCCGCCTGCGTGATATCCTTTCCGTCAAAGAGCCGATAAGGAAGCATTAGTTTTCCGATGTCGTGTAGAAGTCCGGCGAAGAATGCCGCTTTTTTGTCGACACGCAATTGGTGTGCGGTTCGTTCTGCGAGCAGCGCAACGCTTGCCCCATGATGCCGTACGGCGTGGTGCTTAGCGCCCGACATCGCCAAGAACAATTCGGCTGTTTGCATCAGCGATGCGCATGTCTTGTACCGTCGCATCCGTTTTCGCGTCATTATCATGACATCCGTTGCCATCCCTTTTCCTCCCGACTCGATTTTTAACGATCCGTATGTATGGAATTATTATTACAGCATAGGTCCCCTTACTCGCAATAGTCAACGGCAACGGGCGCTGAAAAGTTTAAAACCGTTGACAACCAATCTTCATGCGTGGGATAGTAAAAATACTAAATCCGGTTCTTTTCAAAGAGCCATACACCGGGAGGAAGCCATGCAGGGAATCGAACGGGCGTATTGTGATGCGTGCCTCAAAGCGTTGGTCGGTGCCGCACGGGCTTTGATGGAAACGTCCGCTGCCGAGGCATTGCGGGCAATGAAGAATTACGGTAAGGGCGACACGTTAGGGCTGGATGCGATCCCGGAGATCATCATCAATGAACGGCTGACCGATTTCGACCGCCATGCCATTCTGGTGACCGAGGAGCTCGATACCATCGCCAAGGGGCGCTGGCCGACCGATTCGGACCCGCTGCGTCAGCCGCTAATGTTCTTCTCCGATCCCACGGACCGCTCCAAGTATCTCAAGCGCTTCATCGAAAAGATCTCCGCAGGCGATCCGCTGGCCAAGGTCGGCGACCTGATGGAAAAGCAGCCTTCCTGCATTAAGTTGTGGGAGGAGATGTTCGACGGTCCGGCACAGATCACGGGTGCCACCACTTCCATCACCTGCATCCGCAAGGGAGAGATCGTTTTCACGGCGATCCTCAACTACATCACGCGCGGGATCTGCGTTGCATCCTCGCAGGGCGTCTTTCACCAGTACTTGCCGGGGTTTTCGGGCCAGTGGGCAAATACCGCCAGCATGTTGCCGGGCATCGTGGACCGGCTCGAGTTTCTGCCGGCAGTATCCTCATGCGAGAAGCCCGAGGATTACAAGCGCTTCGTCACGTTCCTCGGTAAGAGCGGGTATCGGGAGAATTTCAACGACAGCATGATCTTTGTCGAGAATCCCGACGGATTCCTGCATCACCGGGAGCCCGGCGGTCCTTCTCGGGTCCTCTATCTTTCCGAGCTGCAGAAAGGGCACGGCCCCGTAGGGTTCGTTCTTGCCAACGGCGAGAAGATCGCCGAATGGATGCCGTGGCTTGCGTTCGTGAAGTTCGCAAGGAACAGCGAGGGCGAGCGGATGCTCCGGGCGTTTGAGATCTCCATCGACCGTCCCTGGACCAAGGAAGGCGTGTTGATGTCCTCTTCGCCTCCCTACAGCATCTTCTGCGACGAGGGAGGGAAGTCGTATCTGGACATCTCGCGCCTCAAGAACTTCGAACATCCGAGCCGTTTCCGCTCTATGCTGGTGGTCGCGCCGTACGACAATGAGCGCATCATCTACACTATGCGCCAGCACGGCTACCGTGATATCAGCGAGTCATTTTAATAACAGATCCCTGCCTGGAAAGGCGGGGATTTTATATGGACGAAGGTTTGTTGCCCGCAAAACGCTACGGCAGCTTTCGTGCGATGCGGATATTGTCGGCATTCTTTTTGTCGGCCTTCACCGTGAAATAGGTTCCTATGAACGCTCCGATCACTGCAGGCAAAAGATACCAATGATTATCGACATACTCGATCGTTATGTATGCGCCGAAAAGAATGATGATCATGGACAAAAATCCTGCCGAGGCGGCTCTGCCCTCGCCTGCGCGGCGGATATACAGCGCCCACACAACATCGGCAAGGCCCGCGCCAAGAAATACCAGCAATGCTTTTAATGGATCAAGTGGAAATATCATACCTGTTAAGTATACAGAAATTAAGAGAAATGCATAAGGGATAACCGGAATGGCTTGGGGCGCTAAGGTTTTTTAGAGCCCATTTGATTTTTTATAAATAATTCCAGCAATTCAATTTTTTTTCTGTCATTTCTTTTTTCGAGACGATAGCCGTCTTTCTCTGAAAAGCGGTAGACAAGCAAAAACTGCTCGGCAGTTGGCAGCAAAAACTTTACTCCCTCAATTTCTTTGCTGATCAGATCATGGGTTCTTAATGAAATGTCACTAAGGGCAGAGTCGCCGGCAAAAGCAATAATATCGCTATTCCGTATAAATTCATGTTCTTTCTCGTCTTTCAAAACAAACCCCATCTTATTCATTAAAGTAATGAGGCTTTGCCAATTTTTCCCTACCCAAACATCCGGAACTAAAATATCGACGTCGTTTTTTATAATTTCTTGTCCTGTGGCCACTTCAACTCCAAGGGAGCCAAAAAGAACCGGAGATATGCCCAGCTTGTTAAGTTCTTTTGTTATTGTTAAAAAGATCCGAAATGCGTTTTCCATGGTGTGATCCGGGTCCGATCGATCTTTCAGGGCACGGCATCGTTTATACTTTTTTTAGTCCGATGGCCATTTGATTATAGAGAAAATGGTGTTTTTTCTTGAGACCCTGCTTCCCGGCCATAAACATGCCAGGCCACAATTATTGCGGTCATACCACCAATAAGCTTCCCCGCGATCACCGGAAAGATCATGTCGGGGTTAACTCCCGCGGTAAAGCCGAGGTGGTCCCCGAAAACGAAAGCTGCTGAAACGGCAAAGGCAATGTTAAGCACTTTCCCTCTGTTATCCATTTCTTTCAGCATCCCGAACATGGGTATGTTGTTTGCCAGTGAGGCAATAAATCCCGCGACCGATTTGTCATTGACGCTCATCATTTTTCCAACCGACAATAATGGTTTTTTAAGGAATTTTGTGATCGCACATACCATCGGGTAAGCGCCTGCCAGAATAATAGTAATGGCGCCGATGATTTTTAAGCTGTCGGCGAGCGGTGCCATTCCGGGGACAAGAACAATACCCGTCAGCGTTTCTATAATAATGGCAGCAGCGGCAAGAGTGATCAGCGCCGTTATGAATTTCCCGAGATATTTAAAGCCGTTTATCATGGCTTCGGGGAATTTCCATAGTCCCGCTATGATACACAGGGCAACAAGGGAGATCGGGATAAGGTTTAACAACACCATGCCGACATCAAACCCCGCGAAAATTCCTCCAAAAAATGCGCCAACCGGGATAGTAATCATCCCCGATAACACTCCTAACGCCAAAAAACGATGATCTTTTTTCTCAATGATACCCAGTGCCACCGGTATCGTGAAAACAATGGTCGCTCCCATCATAGCTCCTATCAGTAACCCCGAAAAAAGTCCTGCCGATGGGTTTTCCGCAAGCCTTAGCGCCAAAGGGTATCCACCCATATCATTCGCAAAAAACGTTCCTGCGAACATTGAGGGGTCCGCTCCGAAAAATCTATACAAGGGCACAACAACGGGCTCAATAAAACGGGCAAGCACCGGTGCAAGAGATATCATCCCAAGCATCGCAAGGGCGAGTGATCCCATTGCCATAAATCCCTCCTCAAATTTTTTGCCAAGACCGAGTTTATTTCCAAGTACTTTGTCCACCGCGCCAAGCGTCATAAATCCGGCAAGCAGATAGATGATGATCTTGTTTATGTTCATAGTAATGATGATGTAGTACTATAATAACATTTTTTCGGCAGGGTCGCATCCAAGGTAGTGTATCTTTGGGTTTTGTCCTATAATCAACAGCATGAACTTATCAACCGAAAGGCGCGGGGAATTGTTCATCTTTTTTGAGGCTGCATTGTGGAGCCTTTTTCCGATCATCACCATTTTGTCATACGGGCATGTTCCGCCGCTTGTCTCTCTTGCCTGGAGCACGCTGTTTGCTGCGATATTTTTTGGCGTGGTCCTCTACGCCAAAGGAAAATTCAAAGAAGTAATAAATAAAGAGTCCCTCAAAGATAACCTGATCGGTACTTTTTTTCTCGGGATATTGTACTATTGTTTTTATTTCTTCGGACTCAATTATACGAGCGCCGGAAATGCCGGCATCATCGCGCTTTCCGAGATATTCTTCAGCTATCTGTTCTTTAATATCTGGAGGCGGCAAAGCATTCCGCGCATTCATTTGTTCGGCGCGCTGTTCGCGTTCATTGGCGCGGCCATTGTGTTGAGCCCGAATTTTGTCAGATTTCAGGCGGGGGATCTGCTGGTGCTGGCGGCATCTTTCGTGGCGCCCATCGGCAATTTTTTCATGTTGCGGGCAAGGGAAAAGGTAAGTAGCGAATGCATTATGTTCGTGAGAAGCATTATCAGTGCGCCCGTGATATTTCTTATTGCGTATTTTTTCAGCGCCTCGGTTCCTTTCGGTGAGCTCAAGTCATCGCTGGCGTTCTTGATAATAAACGGCGTCTTGTTGCTTGGCGTGTCAAAGATATTGTGGCTCGAGGGAATAAAAAGGATCAGCGTGGTAAAAGCGGGGGCTTTGGCGAGCATCTCTCCTTTGTTGACCATTGCGGTGGCGTGGCCCGTGCTCCACAATACGCCCACCCTGGCGCAGTTGTTTGCGCTGGCACCCATGTCTTTGGGGGTTATACTGTTGAGCCGTGAGCTTAGGGCGAGCAAAAAATAACAGATACAAGTTCCGATGTTCGTAAAAGAATTTACTGGGGGCTATTTCTTTTTTTCTGGGAAAAAATAGAAAAACCACACGAACCAAACTATCCAGACGGCTTCCATCCAATCACCGTTTATAACGCCGACAATTCCCTTTATTCCCGCTAATCCCAAAAATCCTAAGGCCCAATTTTTTCTCATGTGTTTTTATTTATATTTATCAGAGTTCGTTTTGCAATATCTGCTTTAGTGTTTGTTCTTTCCGTATCAAGGTGAATGTGCCGTTTGTCCTCAGCAGCACTTCTGGTGCCTGCGTGTGCGAATTATAGTTAAAGGGTGCCATCGCCGAGCAATATGCGCCTGCGCCGCCTATTATTACATAGTCTCCGATCTCCGCGCTTGCCATGGCACGCGGCACGATAGCCCCCGAGCCGTCTAGGCTCTGCGAGTCGCCTGATTCACAGCATCTGCCAACTACAACTCTGAGATCGTTTTTTCCTGATGGCCTGAGGTTTTCCGAGGAAAGCAGTTTTCCGTTTTTGGACACCACATAAAAAGGGTGCCGTGATCCATACAAGAGCGGCCGCGAGTTCAGCTCCATCCCGCCATCAAGCACCAAAAATTCAAAGCCGTTTTTTCCCGTTTGTTTTTTATCTATGACGGAGGTAATGATGTACCCCGCGTTTGCCACCACGTATGTTCCGGGCTCTATCTCCATCAGTAATTTTCTGCCTGTCTTTTTATAAAATGCGGCAATTCTTTTTTTGGCGTATGCGCCGAGGGCCGCGATGTCGGCGGGCGTTTCATCGGGCATGCGCGCTTCTCTGAGTCCTCCTCCGAAGCTTACCGTGGTGGCATCCGGAAAATAGTTATCGACAAACCCGAGCTCGCGGTCGATGTTTTCCCGCCATTTTTTCGGGTCGCCCCCTGAGCCGATGTGCGCGTGCACGGCATCTATCGTTAGTTTTTTTGTTTTCGCCAGTGCAAGGGCTTCCTTAATGTCAGAAAGATGGATCCCGAAGCACGAATATTTGTCGCCCGT
>Ga0172379_10010685_pt1 | contig 11064 bp, 8 predicted proteins | sample GrowelOW334metaG_FD_119756 | JGI IMG/M metagenome (GOLD analysis project Ga0172379, IMG submission 119756) | Groundwater microbial communities from an aquifer near a municipal landfill in Southern Ontario, Canada - Groundwater well OW334 metaG | ecosystem: Environmental > Aquatic > Deep... | reverse complement strand
CCATCCCCGGCCTCAAGAACGTGCTGCGCGAACACCTGCCCGGCATGGTGGCCTCGGCCCTGCTGCACAAACACGGAATCCTGGGCACCCTGATGCTCAACAACCGGGCCGTGCTGAGGGTCTACCCGCCCCTGATCATCGCAGAGGCGGACCTTGATTATTTTGTCACCGCCCTGGAAGAGGTGCTCAAGGATGGTCCAAAAGAATTGGTGAAAAAGCGGGTCAACCACGCCATGAGCTTTGCCGGAATCAAGTTCGTGGCCCCCTGGGTGGCCAAGCTCACCGGCGGACGCTAGAGAGGAGATACGGGATGGACCGATTCTTTCTTGCCCTGGGCCAACGGTTGCACCGCAACCGCACCGCTGTTCTCCTGCTGATGGCCGGAGTCACCCTATTGTTGGGTCTGGCTGCGGGCCGCTCCACGGTGGACAATTCCATCGGGGTCTGGCAGACCGAAAACGACCCGCACTGGCTGCACTTTCAGGAGTTCGCGGCAAAACACCATCTGGTTGACCCGCTTGTCGCCTATCTGCCAGATGCCGGGCCGGAAGCCGCACGGGAGATAAATAATGCAGCCAGAAAGATCAAGGAGGTCGAACGCACGACCCTGTTCCGGCTTGGCTCCCCGTCTCAGGGGTATCTCCTCCTCCTTTTCCCAAAGGCGCATAGCACTCCACCCCAGCTGGCCGGACTCATCCGCGAGGTCAAAGAACTCGCCGCCAGACAATTACAGGGACAACCCACGCATCTAGGCGGGGTCTGGTATCTGACCGATACTCTGGACTCCCTTTCCGCCAGCTCCACCCAAACCCTTTTTCCGCTGGTTATCGTGATCCTTGCCCTTGGGGTGCTGTTCTTTCTCCGCAGCCTGCGCCATACCGCTCTGGCTCTGGTCTGCGGCCTGCTGCCCGCCCTGCATCTCACCGGCCTTCTCGCCCTAGCCCACGAACCGCTCAACGTTATTCTTCTCTCCCTGCCGCCGCTGACCATGATCCTGGGCATCACCCATGCCATCCATCTGCTGAAAAAAACCGCCCAGCCGAAACCGTTTGCCATCTATGCCCAGGTCGCGCCCCCCTGCCTGCTCTGCGCCCTCACCACCATGCTGGGTTTTCTTTCCCTGCTGGTCAGCGCCTACACCCCGGTGCAGAAGCTGGGCCTCTGGGGGGCAATCGGTTCCGTGCTTTCCCTGCTCACCACCCTGCTGCTGCTCCCCCTTTTTTCCCAAAGCTCAACGGCAACACCTGTTATTCAACCTGAAAGACAAAAGACCCTCCTGGGCCAGATCATCATCGGCCACAAAAATCGAATCCTCCTTGTTGTGGCCGGGCTGGTTGCCCTCTCGGTCTGGGGTATGCTGCACCTTGAAAAAGGTTCGTTCATCCTCGCTTTTTTCAAACCGGAGGCCGCCATCAGCAGGGATTACCGGGCCATCGAACAGGCAGGCATTGGCCTGACCCCACTGGAGATCGACCTGGACGACTGCCCCGCACAAAGCAGAGCCATCCAGCAGGGTATGCTAACCCTGGCTGCGCGCCATCCGGAGATAACCCATTTCTTTTCCTTTTATGACGAAACCGGCAAAATCGCCCTGCCCATGGCCACCGCCAACGGGGCCAGCCTCGACACCCCGCTCCTGCCAAGCCTGGGTCTGCAAGCCCCCATCCGGTTCACCATCCTCACCCGCACCCTAGCCTCGGAAAAAACCATGCGCTTGGTGGACGCCATTGAAGCCGAGCTGCAAACCCTGCTCGGACCCAAGCCGACCCCCTATGTCACCGGCACGGTGCCCCTCTACACCAGGGGCCAGAGGGAGATGTTCACCACCCTGGTTTCAACCTTCGGCTTGGCCTTTCTCTCCGTCTCCCTGGTCATGGGGCTGGCCCTGCGCTCGCTCAGGCTGGCGGTGCTGGCCATCATCCCCAACTTCGTGCCGGTCCTCTATCTCTTGGGCACCATGGGGTTGTTCGGCATCCCGCTCAGCGTGGCCTCGGTCACCGTGGCCAGCATCGTTTTCGGGGTGGTGGTGGACGACACCATCCATTTCATGCATACCTGGCAAGAGATGGCCGCAGTCGCCGACCCGCATACCCGGCTGCACCGCACCATCTCCCACACGGCCTATGCCATGTTCACCAGCTCCATCGTAACCGCCACCGGGTTCCTGGGTTTTCTCATCTCGCCCTTCATGCCGCTCAGGGATTTCGGCCTCTTGATCAGCCTCTCTCTCATCTATGGCATCATCTGCGACCTCCTGCTTCTTCCTGCCCTACTCCTCACCTTCGGGACCGCCAAAGGAGAAAAAACATGACCATCGCCGCCTCCCTTGTCGAGGAGATCATCGCCACCCATTTCGATCCGCACACAGGCTCGACGTATTGGCTGGAACAGGAAAAAAGGCTCAGTTTCGAGGCCAGAAAGGAAATCACCTGTTGCGAGGCATTTCAGCTCTTCGGCCCCATGAACACGGAGGCTTTGCGTACCCGGCCTCTGCTGGATTTTATCCCCAGGCGGTTTCATGGCGAATTGCCAAGCATGATCCTGGCCGAGACCGGCGGCACCACCGGTGCGCCGATCCGCAGGGTGTACCTCCCCACCGAATTCAGTGCCGCCTTTGTCGATTCCTGGAAACGGGCTGCGGATCTCCGTGGTTTTCCAAGGGGCGGCAACTGGCTTTTTGTTGGACCATCCGGCCCCCATGTCATCGGCCAGAGCGCCAGAGCCATGGCCCGGATCCTGGGCAGCCTTGAGCCATTTTGCGTGGACTGCGACGTGCGCTGGATCAAGCGACAGGCCCCAGGCTCGCTGGGGTTTACCCTCTACCTCGACCATGTGCTCGACCAGGCCCTGAACGTGATCCACACCCAGGCCATCGAGGTGCTGCTCATCACCCCGCCTCTGCTCCTGGCCCTGGCCGAAAGGATGACCGCCGAGGAAAGGAACCGCATCCGCGGCATCCACCTGGCCGGCATGGCCCTGACCGTGGCCGATTCCGAGACCATCCGCCATCGGCTTTTCCCACAGGCCGTGGTGCTGCCGGGCTACGGCAATTCCCTGGTGGGGGTGCTGTTCGAGCATGCTCCACCACTGCCCGGCCAACCTCCCACCTATGTGGTCGATGATCCGGCCCTCTGGTTTCAGCTGGTCCCCTGGCAGCCCCAGGCCCCGGAGCAGAATCCCGATCTTGCCGCCACCACTCTGAAACCGGGCCAGCGCGGACGGGTAGTGGCCCATCGCTTGGACCCTTCCTTTCTTCTGCTTAATCTGGTGGAACGGGACACCGCCTGCTATGCCGCACCGACAGACAAAGGAGACTACCGCGCCGTCACGGCGGTGGAGCCGATCCGCCCGCTGATCTCCAGCAAAAGCGAGGGGGTCTACTGATGGTCGCGGAATGTCATCGCCTGGCTGTTTCCATCCCAGGGCCGGAAGGCGTGCTTGAGGGAAATCTCTGGTACACCGAGGGCAAACCCGGCGGGGAAGGCGTGCTGCTCTGTCCGCCCCACCCCCTGCTGGCCGGCAACATGGAGAACAACGTGGTCCAGGCGGTGGCCACTCACTGCGCCGGGCTGGGGTTGCCGGTTCTGCTCTTCAACTACCGGGGGGTGGGCAAGAGTTTCAAACCGGAACCGGACCTGCCGCTCTTTGAATACTGGCACCGCCTCGACCAGGAAGACTCTTTTGCCACGGTGATCAGCGACAGCCTGGCGGTCCTGACCTTTTGCCGCCGGTATTTCCAGCGGGTCCACTTGGTGGGCTATTCCTTCGGGGCCTTCATCGCCCTCAACCTCCTGGGCGAAAAGACCGAGGGACCGATCAGCTACACCGCCATCGCCCCACCCCTTGCGGAACGCGACTTTACCCGGCTCGCCACCCTTTCCCTCCCCGGCCTGCTGATCACCGCGGCGGAGGATCTCCTCCTCAAGGAACAGGCCGACCTGCTCCTGCCCCCCACCTGTCGACGCCTCGTCCTCGAAGGGACGGATCATTTCTTCCTGAGTCGGGAAGAGGTGGTGGCAGAGGCGGTCGGCGACTTTATTACAGGACTATCCTTACCCTGAAACGAGAAAGGCCGTCCCCGCGGTTATACGGGGCAAGACACGATACTACATGGTGCAATTGGCCTGTGATTAATTGGTTGACCAACACGGTATTCTTTTTTCATATAGATGATGAGAAACAAAAACTTGTCGCACCAAGCATTGTATATTCCCACTTCCAAGGTGAGCCACTATAGCAATCCGAGGACGCCGCTGGAAAATTTTCATTTGATGGAATGGACGGCATGAAGACTTACGAGAAAAAACACCCGAATCAAGGGGGAGCGATCCCGGATGCCGCCTTGCTGAGTTATGCCTTGGACCATGTGCGGGAGGCCGTCTTTTTGATGAGCGATACCGGGCAGTTTGTCTATGTCAACCGCGAAGCCTGCCGCAGACTCGGTTATACGGCAAACGAGCTCTTGGCATTGACTGTTTTTGATATCGACCCCGTGATAACTCCTCCCCTGTGGCATGAAAGGCTACAGACCCGGAAGCGCAGCAGGGCTGGGGTCATTCTCGAGACCAGCCATCGCGCCAAGGACGGTCGTACGTATCCGGTCGAGGTCTTTTCCTCATACTTCGAATACAACACTCGCGGCTATACACTTTCCCTAGCCCACGACATCAGCGAACGGAAGGAGAAGGAAGCACAGCTCCGTCAACGTGAACAAGAGTTTCGCACCCTGGCGGATAATTCTCCGGACAATATTGCCCGCTACGATCGGGAGGGCCAGGTCCTTTACTGTAATCAAAACCTGGCGTCCCATTTGGATCTGAACCCCGATGAAATCAAGGGACTATCACACCCGGACCTGCACCCAAACGGGGAATATGCCGACTACTATGCCATGCTCATGCGGTGCATGGAAACCAATTCTACCTTGGAGATGGAACTCCACATACCCGATACCGCGGATGAGGTGCATCTGATCCGTTTCACCCCGGAATACGATGAAGCTGGACAGGTTATCGGCGTTCTCGCCATTGGCCGGAACATCACCGACTACAAGCGGTCACAACGCAAGCTCTGGCAGCAGGAGACAGAACTCACCGCCAACAAAAACGCCCTCACGGTGTTGTTCGACCACAGCCGTCACGCTGAAGATGAAATCCGGGAAAACATGCAGGCTTCACTTGAGCAACTGATCATCCCCTGCCTCGATCTGCTGGAGAATTGCGTCGCGGGAAATCCAGCCGCCCAGGCCGCGCTTCAATTGACCCGGGAGAGCGTCCAGCGTGTCACCTTGCCCTTGGTAAAAAAGTTGACCTCCGCGTCCATAGGTTTGAGCGCCAGGGAGCTCCAGATCGCCCATATGATTGCGAGAGGCCGGCCGACCAAGGAGATCGCCCCCTCCCTGAACCTGGCTTTGGGAACCGTGGAGTTCTACCGCGACCGGATACGGCGAAAACTGGGAATCAAGAACAAGAAAACCAACCTCAGAACCTATCTCCTGAACTTCGACCGGTAGACAATTGTGGCGCCAGCATATATAAAAGTAGCCCCACCCGCTTGATCAATTCCCAGCGTTTCCCGGGGAAACGCTCTTGTTTCCCAAGTTGCCCGGTTTAACCGTCGGCGGCATCACGGCATACGGTGCATCGGCTATTTTGCTGCCCAGCCTTGCATGCGGCCTGATCCGGTTGTCCCAGTCCAGGTGTTGCGTGATCGATTGCCTGGCTTCATTCCGAACTCCATACCCTATACAAATATACTAGAATAACCAATGAATCATTATTGGTTGACCTACACAGCACTTCCTCTCATATAGAGTGCCGAAAATGACAACTTGTCGCACCAAGTCTCGGTGTTTCAATCCCAAAAGTGAGACACCAGAACAATGCGGGAAGTCTCCCCTGGAAAATTTCCCATTTGATGACATGGACGGCATGACTCACGGAAAGAAACACCCGGATCAAGGAAGAGCCACTCCAGATGCCGCCTTGCTGAGTTATGCCTTGGACCATGTGCGGGAGGCAGCCTTTTTGATGAGCGATACCGGGCAGTTTGTCTATGTCAACAGCGAGGCCTGCCGCAGGCTCGGGTATACGGCGAACGAGCTCTTGGCATTGACTGTTTTTGACATCGATCCATTGTATCCTCGTACCCAGTGGCATGAAGAGCTACAAGCCCGGAAGCGCAACAGGGATGGACGCATCCTTGAGACCAGCCATCGCGCCAAGGATGGCCGCACCTATCCGGTCGAGATCCACGCATCATACATCGAATATAACAATCGCGACTATATCCTTTCCCTGGTCCACGACATCGGCAAACGGAAAGAGGCGGAAGCACAGCTTCGTAAACGCGAACAAGAGTTTCGTACCCTGGCGGAGAATTCTCCGGACAATATTGCCCGTTACGACCGGGAGGGTCGGTACCTCTTCTTTAACCAAAGGCTGAGGGGACGTTTTGATTGGGATCCCGAGGGAGCTAAGGGACTCACGGTGGCGGAACTCTTTCCAGGTGGAGAGTATGCCGGCTACCAGGCCATGCTGATGCGGTGCATGGAAACCAATGCAACCGTGGAGATGGAATTCCAAGTACCCAATACCGATGAAGTACATCTGATCCGTTTCAGCCCGGAATACGATGAAGACGGGCAGGTAATTGGCGCTCTCATGATTGGCCGGGACATCACCGCCTACAAGGAGTCACAACACACGCTCTGGCAGCAAGAGTCGGAACTCACCGCCAACAAGAATGCGCTTACGGTGTTGCTCGACCACAGCCGTCACGCTGAAGATAAAATCCGGGAGAACATGCAGGCTTCGCTTGAAAAGGGGATCATCCCCTGTCTCGATCTGCTGGAGAATTACGTCACGGGGAATCCTGCCGCCAAGGCTGCTCTTCAATTGACCCGGGAGAGCATCCACCGTGCCACTTTGCCCTTGGTGAAGAAGTTGACCTCCGCCCCCATAGGCTTGAGCCCGAGGGAGCTACAGATCGCCCATATGATTGCGCGAGGCCGGCCGACCAAGGAGATTGCCGCCTCCCTGAACCTGGCGTTGGGGACTGTGGAGTTTTACCGAGACCATATACGGCGGAAGCTGGGAATCAAGAACAAGAAAACCAATCTCAGAACCTATCTCCTTAACTTCGATCAGTAGGCAATTATACAGAGCTTCCTCTCCCACATCGCCTTGCAAATCATAATAATACCGCCGGAATAATCCCAGAAAAGCCCGCGAGTGGCCATCAATCTTCCGGCATGACTTTTTTTGAAAGAGCTGTCCCGAGCAAAGGGTGAGCTGAGCCCACCCGATGTGACTATTTCGTTATTGAAACCCTACGGTAAAGAGGAATGCAGCGTGCAATGGCCCATTGGTAAACGTATCTCTCTGGTAGTTGCCGCGTTGCTGCTCATTTGTCTGCTGAGCAACGGCGTCAATTTCCTCGCATTTCTTGACCTGCAACAGGATCTGACCCATCTGCGGGTTAATTGCATACCAGGAACCAGTCTGGCGGGCAATCTTGCTGAACACATGGAAAAGTCCTTTAGTCATCTGCTGCTCGCGAGGCTCGCCTCCTCGGCGGAAGAAAGAGAAGAGATGTTACAAGAATTCAACCAGCTCATTGCTGACTATGGTGCTGATCTGGTCGAGTATGAGAAGACGATCAGCCAAACGGATGATCGTGCAAACTTCAAAAAACTCAAACTGATGGACGCCGACTACCGAGGGCTCTGCCGAGCATATATCGATTTGCTGCGGGGGGCCAAGAATGAAGAGGCGGAACGACTACTGGACTCCAAGCTGAGTCCGGCTTACGACGCCCTCTCGGCACAAGTGGCGGTGGTGTTGCAATGGAATATAGACGCTGCCCAGACAGCCGTCCAGGGCATGACCGAGGATACCCATCGCGGCAACCGTCTTATGCTGTTGGTCAGCGTGCTGGCCTTGGGCCTCGGTATTGTTTTGAGCGGGGTATCCATTCGCAGTATCAAGAAGACATTGGCCGTCGTGATCGGACACATCCAGGAAACCAGCCAACAGGTGTTGACAGCCGCCCAGCAAACCGCAGCCTCCGGCGAAACCTTGTCGCAAGGGGCCAGCGAACAGGCCGCCGCTCTGGAAGAGACCAGCGCCACCATGGAAGAACTGTCCAGCATGACCATGCTGAATGCGGAGAACGCCCGGCAGACCGACACGTTGTCCCGCGATACCCATCTCGCGGCTAGTAATGGCGCGCAGGAAATCCGGATAATGGGCCAGGCCATGGACGACATCAAGATTGCCAGCGAAGGCATCGCCAAAATCATCAAAACCATCGACGCCATAGCCTTTCAAACAAATCTATTGGCCTTGAATGCGGCGGTTGAAGCAGCTCGCGCCGGGGAATCCGGAGCAGGCTTTGCCGTGGTGGCCGCGGAGGTCAGAAATCTCGCGCAACGCAGCGCCCAGGCCGCCAAGGAAACCGCGGAGAAAATTCAAGACTCCATCGATAAAACAACCCAGGGCGTGATAAGCAGTTCCAACGTAACGGCCACCTTCTCCGATATTGTCGGGAAAACCAAAGAGATGGAAACCATTGCCTCGGAGGTCTCCCATGCCTCCCAGGAACAAACCACCGGTATCCGCCAGATTAGCGTGACCGTGAACCAGCTCGATGCCGTGACACAAGCCATTGCCGCCAACGCCGAGGAGACCGCAGCCGCCTCTGCGGAACTGAACGCCCAAGCCGAGGCGATGATAAAATCGGTAAACGAACTCATCCTCTTGGCCGGTACGGGTCCGGCAATTAGAGCGGTTGATCATGCCGCGCCGGTTGTCGGCCGTCATGCCGTGTCCGGCCTACTCGGATCATAGCTATGGCTGCCCTATGATGATCGGCCACTGCTGTTCCACAGATTTCACCAGAAAACGAGTTGATTGTTTTCAGCACGTTAAATTGCAAGTGGTTTGAAGTGGGCAAGAACATCCCGTCGTTCTAAGAAATTGCGCTGGAATACCGGAGAGTACAGCCAAAGGGTTGCTCCAGCTTGACCTTGAATTCAAGGACAGAAGGAGAAAGAAAGAAACCATGCCCATAATCCTCGAATTCGATTCAGCATATGATGTCCTACGGGTGGCGGCAACGGACCGGCTTGCTCTCGGGGAGCTCTTCCAGGCAATGGAGCAGATCGCCAATGGCGTGCATTATCCACCAACGGTGACGACCATCTGGGATCTGCGCGCCCTTGACTTTGCGAACATCGACAGTCAAGCGGTCAGAAAGATTAGCGCCATCCTGGCCGAGTTCCCCGCCAGGAAAAACGCCAGGATTGCCTATGTCGTCGCCAGCCAGCTCGGGTATGGCATGATGCGGATGCTGCAAAACCTGACCGAAACGGCCGATACCTCTCAGGTCTTCTACGATTACGCCAAGGCCGACCAATGGATCTCGGCGGCGCCCCCCCAACTGGCTGATTCACCCCAAGAACTTGATCCGTCGGCGCATTGCCAGTTTGCCAGGGCCATCAAGGAAACGGATAGACTAGCGATATAACTCCTACAAACACAACTCCACCGTCATTGGCCCGTCTCCGAACCCTGGCAGAGAGAGGCACGGAATAGCGTGACAGCCGTTGACACGAATGCCGGAACCTGGAGATTTCCTTGCGCAACTGCCAGTTAGTCCGCGTGGGAATAAACTCCCCCTACCTCTGTGAGAAAAAATTTGACGCATATGCACGACACAACCACTGCTTGCATCCAGACTCACCTGGCCTGCCCTGCCGCCCTCCCCACCTGGGTCAGCCGCCTGGTGGCCACCTTGGCGCTGGCCGGCCTTTATCCGGTCAGCCGCTATAATTATCTGCTCTTCCACAGCCTGGTGGAGATTTTCAGCATCGCGGTGGCCGGTTCCCTATTCGCCATCGCCTGGACCTCCCGCTGTTACGGCCGCAACCCCTATCTGCTCTTCATCGGCATCGCCTACCTGTTCGTCGGCGGCCTCGACCTGCTGCACACCCTTTCCTACAAGGGGATGACCATCTTCCGAGATTACGACTATTACGGCAATCAGCTGTGGATCGGCGCCCGCTATCTGCAGAGCATCTCGCTGCTGCTCACCTTCCTGTTCGGCTTCCGCTACCGCATCTTTCGACCTTGCTCGGTTTTTGCCGGCTACGGCCTAGCCACCGCCCTGCTAATTGCCTCCATCTTCGTCTGGAAGAACTTCCCGGAATGCTTCATAGACGGCGGCGGCCTGACCCCCTTCAAAAAGAACAGTGAGTATGTGATCTGCGCCATCATTCTACTGGACATTGGCCTGCTGTTCCGCTACCGCGCGCGATTTGGCGACATCGTGTTCCGCCTCCTGCTCTGGTCGCTGGCCTGCACCATCATCTCCGAGTTGGCCTTCTCCTTCTACGTGGACAACTATGGATTATCCAACCTGCTGGGCCATTACTTCAAACTCTTCTCCTTCTGGCTCATCTACCGGGCCATTGTCGAAACCAGCATTGAACAGCCGTACAAGATGATCTTTCACGACCTGGACCGAGCCAACCACCGGTTGCGGGACGAGGTGACGCGCCACCGCCAGACCGCGGAGGAACTGCGCGCCGTCCTTGACGAGGTAAAAACCCTGAGCGGGCTTTTACCCATCTGCGCCTGCTGCAAAAAAATCCGCGACGACCAGGGCTACTGGAATCGGATGGAAACCTACATCGCCAAGCACTCCGAGGTGCAGTTCAGCCATGGCTACTGCCCGGAGTGCTATCAGAAGGAACTCGACAGGCTGGATACCTACCCAGAGAACAGACAAGTTGCCAACGGCGAATACGCAGGAGAAGCGGCAGGCTGAAAAGGCCAGAACGAATTCAAGATGAAATAAACCCAGCGGCGATGAGATTGGTGAAGAACTCACCGAGATCATCAACCCGCTCATTCGAAAAATGAAATGACAGCCGTTATCGAGTTGCGGTTGGAGAGGAACCAGACCATGGTCAGTCATCTGAGTGAGGAAAATAAACAAACGATGCAATATCTAACCTTTGTCTTGCGCGATGAAAATTTTGCCGTAGACATCGCCAAGGTT
>Ga0172379_10010684_pt1 | contig 11066 bp, 15 predicted proteins | sample GrowelOW334metaG_FD_119756 | JGI IMG/M metagenome (GOLD analysis project Ga0172379, IMG submission 119756) | Groundwater microbial communities from an aquifer near a municipal landfill in Southern Ontario, Canada - Groundwater well OW334 metaG | ecosystem: Environmental > Aquatic > Deep... | reverse complement strand
GGATGACTCCATAACGGCGGAGAAACAGGTTTTACGACTCAAAGAAGAGCAGAAGCTCGTTAAGGATAAAATAAAGATGCTAAGTTCGGCGGCGACTATAAAAGCAATGGAGGAAGACTACGACAAATTAGACGATGAAATATCCCAAGCCATGCAGGTAAGAGATAAACATGAAGACAAAGTTTTCGAGATACAGACACTTATTAACTATGCCGATTATTTTATGGAACACCTAGAAGATTTATTGCTGGGAGGCTCTAATCCATTGCAAAACGCTATTTTATTTGGACTAGCATTCGACCAACAACCAACTTACAACGAAATCGTTAATGGAACACTCAATTTAGCGCCTATCTTCGAGCTAAACAAAGAGTATGCCAAGAACAAATCTCTACTTGTGAGCCCTCTGGGACTCGAACCCAGAACCGCTTCCTTAAAAGGGAATTGCTCTACCATTGAGCTAAGGGCCCATGCTCTATATCTTGGAAAAACAAAACAACAGAATTTCTTCTGCAACCTGTATTTTACTCGTTTGGAGGTAATTCCTCAAGCTTATTCTGTAAATATCTCTTCTTTCTTCGCTCTAACAAAATGAACCCATTCCTCAATTACGGCTAAAAATGCTTTTAGTGGAGCTTCAATTATAAAATCAAATATGAACCCTAACACATTTAGTTTAGCAATTTGTGAAGAAAGCCATTGTCCCACTCTTATTATCGGTAAAAAAAGAAAATCTACAAAAGAAGATACTATCCCCTCTTTGGGTTCTTGATAAACATAATCTTTAGAAATGCTCCTAACTCTATATGCAAAGAAGGAAACCACACAAAGGAAAAATATAAATATTCCCTGGCTAACAATATTAAAATGAAGTTTGTTAAGTCCCCAAATAATAAATACAAATATTCCAATAAACAAGGTGCTGTAGATTAATAGGAATATTTTTTCGAAAACACTTTCAGCTCTTTTTCTTTTACCAACCTCAACTATGTTTGTTATATTGTCTGAATAAATATATTCTTCCATCTTTTTGAGTATGTTACTTGTATTTTCAGCATCCGGAGTACGAATTCTGGCATTAAGTAAAAACATTAAACCCGGCGGGAAAAGAAGATTTATTGCGAGTGCTAGAAAATTAGTTCTACCCAAAAACAAATCAAATGGCAATTCCAAAGCTAGTCCTAAAATCATTTTTGTCAGAAAAATATAAATTATACTTCGTGTCGAAGCCCTAACGGATCTTCCGGTATTTTCAGCATACAGTTTTTCCAAAAGCTCACCCCCGGATTTTTCAAGCTCCTCTTTAGCCTCAGAATTTTTTATAAATTCTTCCGGATTTCTAATTACCATTTCACGAATTACATTAAAAGGTGCAGCCATTTTCGAAACTTCCCTGCGCATTTCAACCCTGAAAGGAAAACTTAATTTTTTGTCAATTTCTTTCTTTATGTCCAAAAATTCAGGAAAAATGTTTTTAATTTCCATTGTCTCAACCTTAAACCACTTTGGATATATTGCTTTCAGAAGATGGTAAGTAATAAAAATTTCACTATTTTTGGCAAAAGCGCGCTCAACTGCAATGTAAACCTGAATATCTTTTTCTTTTTCGTCATCTATGCCCAAAATTTTTATTCTTGACTGCAAACTTTCTGAAGTAAAATTAATAAGAAGTTGTGGATACGGATTAAAAACCAAAGATTCTTCGATCTCACAACCTGCCAACTGTAATAGCCATTCCTTTAGCTCTTTATCCTTAGCCAACTCAAAAGATATTTGATATTTATCAATGATATTTTCTATTTCTGCTGATTTACTTACCGGAACAAAATCATCTTTTAAGTATCTTGCCCAAACAAGTTCGCGGATGAGAAGCGGTGCAACCCGTTCCGAAGGGGCTTTCAAAATAAGTCTTCGCCTTAAAATTCTGACAATTGCGGCCTGACGTATAAGATGTTCGCTTCTGAATTCAACCGCGTTTCTTGCAGCCTCATAGGCAACCGCCAATGATGAAGCCGCACGAGATGTTTTTATCGTATCTTCGTATGATTCCAGTTTTTTTAGAGCAAAGTTTACTCCTTTTACAAATTCCGATCCGTTTATACTGAGGCTGTCCATATTTCTCAAAGGATAGTGGCAAACCTTATGAAAGTCAAAGACCATCCTGATATAATTACGAGTATTATGTTTAAGCTTGGCGCCAAGGATTTACGGAAGACTCGCCCCACTCCGGAAACCTATGCAACTATTAAAAGAAATCCAATTTACTTGGTATTGGATAATGTAATCGATACATATAATATCGGTTCCATGTTTCGTTTGGCCGATGCTATCGCGGCAGAAAAAATCTATATTTGCGGAGAGAGCGAATATCCACCAAATTCCAGGATTCACAAAGCCGCTGTGGGCACGGAAGAATGGGTTCCATGGGAGAAAAGCGGTTCGATAATTCGAATCATCGAACTATTAAAATCGAAGGGGATTCAAATAATTGCCGTTGAGCAGGATGAACGTGGCATATCTCCTGCTTTAATGACAACCAAAATCGAATTCCCGTGTGCCATTGTCATTGGAAATGAAACCAACGGGGTCTCAAAAAAGGCTCTGGACTTAGCAGATATGATAATAGAGCTTCCAATGTTTGGAGTGAACAAATCCCTGAATGTGTGGGGTACGGCAGCGGTCGTCGCTTATAGAGTCATAGAAGCTCTCATTTTTAGACCATACAAAAGAAAAAAGACTTAAGCAGTGTAATCCTTGTAGACTCTCTCTGTTCCATGTTCTTTTAAGAAAGATTTAACGTGTATATATTTGGTCAATCCGGAAACTTCAAGTTTTTCTTCAATAAAATCATCAACTTGGAAAACTCCGGCCTCGGTTGTCATTACTATTTTAATTTCAACAGGTTTCTCGGTTCCTTCGCTAACCATTACACTTTCAATTGCATTAGCCGAAACCGAATGAATATCAATCTGTCCCATTTTGTATGGAATACGGCTTCGTCCTTTACTCATGTCCAGTGCATCGGCAATTCTAACAATTCCCCCTTCAATGGTTGAAGTTCTCCCTGCACTACCATGACTATGACTAATAATCGCATGTAAAGTTTCAGATGTAACCACCACTCTTTCTTCAATCGGCATAAAACTTAAAATTTCTTTTAAAAAATCACGCGCTATAAATAGACTAAACATTTCATGGTTTACCCTATGAATACTCATCCCAAGATCGTGCATTATGCACGCCAAAAAAATTACAACTTCGGCGTGTTCATCGGTCAAACCAAAGTCGTGGACAATTGAAAATTGTATTTTTTTATCTTCAAAAATTCTGGCAATTTTAAGGCCGTAATTGGCAACAATATTGAAATGCATTGGACCATGATCGGTATATCCAAGCCTTTCTATGGCGTTAACATTCATTACTCTCCAGAGTGTTTTTATTTCTCTATTGGAGTTGATACGCGATAAAACTTCTCCAAGAATTTTATTGTTTTCTGTCGGAACATTTATTTTAACTTTTGAAGTTGAAGCTTCGTCGATTTTACTTCCTTGTTTAAGCATCTACTTTATTTGAGGGCTGCATCAACTACGGATTGCATTTCTTTGTAGCTATAGGCACCAGGAAAATTGGTTTCGTTTACATAAAAACTGGGAGTTCCCTGTATTCCCAATTCAACTGCAACGTCGGAATCGCTCGTCAGCCTTGAATCATATTTATCGCTTTCCAAACATGATTTCATAAAATTATAGTCAACTACGGATTTTAAAAATTCGGCTACCGTACCCGCCTTTGAGACGTCGTTTTGAACAGTGGTGTTTGATAACTCATAACCGTCATTATTCATAATAAGAGCTTTAGCTTCCCAGAATTTTCCTTTTTCATTAGCACAATAAAGAGCTTTCATTGTCATCTCGCCATTTCCATGACCAGGATAATAAACGTAAACATAAGAAGCCTTGCCATCTTTTACAAGTTTTTCGATCTCTATCCCCGGTGGGATGTAAGTTCCCCCATCTGAAGTGTACTGAAAAGTTGCTCCAACCGATTTTGCAAGCTCGGGATTATTTCCATCAGCTATATGGCAATAAGGACAACTGGGATCGGCTATTTCTACAAAAATTACCTTACTCTTTGCATTTCCAATTTTGATCAAATCTTTATCAAAAAGACCTTTAATTGTGTTCAGTGATACTGTAGGATTGGTCTTTTCTGTTACATCACTCGTTGTAGTTTTGGTTCCGTTTTCCAAATTTCTTACCTTTTGCCACAAAGTTCCGGAGAAAAATGCCAAACCTATTGCCAAAATCACCAAAACCGGTATGAAGAAATTTTTTATACCCCCTGAAGATTCTTCTTTTGACATGGAGCAATTGTGGACTAAAAAAGATAAGTTGTCAATCGTTTATTTCGCGTTATCTTCCAAATATTTGAGTGCTTCCATTCCTGCAATACAACCCATTCCTGATGAAACCACTGCCTGTTTGAAGTGTTTATCCATAACGTCACCCGCCACAAATATTCCTTTAACGGAAGTGCCGCAATGCCAGTTTACCGGCTCAATGTAGCCTTTTTCATCACGCTCAATAATTCCCTTAAAAATATCGCTTGAGGGCTTATGCCCTATTGCCACAAAAAGTCCGTCAAACGGAATTTCTGAAGTTTCTCCAGTTTGATTATTTCTAAGACTAATTCCTTCCAACTTAGACTCTCCATTTATTTTAACTACTTCCGTATTCCACATTATTTTTATATTTGGATTATTTTTTACTTTTTCCTGCATGGCAACCGAGGCTTTGAATTCATTTCTCCTATGAATAATAGTTACTTCTGAAGCGTATTTTGTTAAAACAGAAGCCTCTTCCATGGCAGAATCTCCTCCTCCAACAACAGCAACTTTTTTATCTCTAAAAAATGGAGCATCGCAAGGCGCACACGAAGAAATTCCCCTACCTATCAGTTCCCTTGCCCCCGGAACATCCAGCCAAAGCGTTTGGGCTCCGGTTGCAATAATAATAGATTTTGCAAAATAAGTAATTCCTCCGGCGGTAATTTCGAATGGATTTTTGCTAACGTCTATCCCGGAAGCGTTGACTGCAATAAATTTTGCACCAAACCTTTCTGCCTGATCCTTCATTCGTGTCATTAATTCCGGCCCTAAGATACCTTCCGGAAAACCGGGGAAATTATCAATCTCTGAAGTAAGCATCAGCTGTCCACCCCACACATCTCCACCCAATATTAAAGTTGAGGCAGCTCCTCTTGTTGTATAAATAGCCGCCGTTAACCCCGATGGCCCGGAACCAATAATAACAATATCCCAAGGTCCTTCTTCTTTGATAGGATTTTTGGCAAAAATTTGTTTATCCATATTTTAAGACAAGAAGAAAGAATCCTCGAGTTTATCCTAGGACTCTTTCTTCTAAATTTCCAGTTTTAAACTGCTGGAGGAGGTGTTGTGGGGGGCATTTGCTCTCCACCCATATCTCCACCTTGTGGTGCAACCGGTTCAACGGGTGCAACGGGCTGTTCCTCAATCGTCACGGGTGAAACAGGCTCTGCGGGTGGCATAGTCGGTTCAACCGGGGTAACTGGAGGAGTGGGCATCACCGGTTCTACGGGCGGTACCTGTACACCTGCATTGGGATCAATTCCTGTTCCCATCGGATTTTGTTGATTTGGATCCATTAATTAGTCACCCCCTTTTTAACTAACTCTTCAAATGTTTCTTTTCCTGAAAAACCAACCTCACGACCAATTTCTTTTCCATCTTTGAACAAAATTGTTGTCGGAATAGACATTATTCCGTATTTTTGAGGATTAATTCGATTCTGATCAACATTGAGCTTCACAATTGATACCTTGTCTTTGTAAATCTCTGACAATTCCTCCAAAACAGGTCCTGCCATTTTGCATGGCCCGCACCACTCTGCCCAAAAATCAACTAAAACCGGAGTCTTACTTTGAAGAACCATGGTATCAAAATCTTGATCGGTAATATTAATAGATGCCATAAATTGTTATGCCTTAACTAGAAACCAATATACATTTTCACGAGGTTGCCCGTCAATAGTCTAATTAATTCGTATCTCCCCTCCTTTTATAATTGCTGAGGATAATTTTTTATGAGCCGAGGCTAATATTCTTGCAAAAGTCGGTTGAGACACATTCATTTTTTTTGCTGCAACACTTTGATTGAAGCCGTCAATGTCGTGAAGTTTTAGAGCTTCAAATTCGTCTTTCATTATTATTACGCCATCAGACAAAACTCCTCCACTCTGAGGGGTAAAACAAGAACAACATGGTTTACTGCATACGCGCCGCGGCGTTTTTGGTCTTCCCATACTTATTTCTTACAACACTTCTCACAACAATCCTTACAACACTTTTCACAATCTTTAGAATCGCAATTGCATTTTTCGCAACATTTGCAATCACATTTGTTTTCCTTTTTATCCATTTTTAATCACCCCCTTCATCTTATTATGAATATATATTCATTATTCTCATTTGTCAATATCTTTGTTAAAATGTTTTACATGCAAATTTATTGGTTAGCATTATTAACCGGACTTACTACGGGCGGGGTATCCTGCTTTGCCGTGCAAGGTAGTCTATTAACATCGGTTATTGCCAGTGAAAAAGAAATTAATGTAGCAAAAAAATTAAGAGTTAAAAGTCTAATATTTTTTCTAATATCGAAACTTGTTACTTACACCCTATTGGGTTTTGCCTTGGGGTTTGTTGGAGAAAAATTAATTATAACTCCAAAAATTCAAAGTTGGTTCCAAATATTGATAGGTGTTTATATGCTTGTTACGGCCGCAAATTTAATTCACCTTCATCCTATTTTTAAGCATTTTGTAATAACACCGCCAAAATTTATTTTCAGGATTCTGAAAAATCAAACAAAAGTCAAATCATTCTTTACACCGATTCTTCTTGGGGCTTTGACCATATTCATTCCCTGTGGAGTTACTCAAGGAATAATGTTTCTGGCAGTTTCCGCAGGAAGCCCGATCACCTCAGCCTTAATTCTTTTTCTATTCGTTCTTGGCACCAGTCCGATATTCTTTTTAATTGGACTGGCTGCAACCGAGCTTTTCAAACACAAAGCTTTTTCAGTAATAGCTGCAACTATTGTGGCCATATTTGGAATCGTCTCAATTAATAGCGGCCAAATATTAAGAGGCTCCGTTCATACACTTCAAAATTACTGGAGTGTTGCATTTGAAAGCTCTTTAGTATCCGGTGATCTGGCACCAATTGTTAACGGTGTTCAAGAAGTTACTATCACCGTAAACACCCGTGGTTATGAAACAAATGTTAAAAAGCTCGTAGCTGGAATTCCGGTTAGATTGACTTTAATTACGAACTCCGTTATCGGTTGCTCAAGAGCGTTTACCATACCTGACTATAATATTTCAAGAATTCTTCCCCAAACCGGCAAGACTATTTTGGAATTTACGCCTGAAAAATTGGGAAACCTGACGTACACTTGCAGTATGGGAATGTACTCGGGACAATTTACGGTTATCAATTAACAGGTGATAAACATATGACAAAAAAATATAAAATTACCGGAATGGATTGCCCTAGTTGTGCATCAATGCTTGAGTGCGACCTTGAAGATGCCGGAATCAAATGTAAATGCTCATATTTTGATAATTCTTTAGCAATTGAGGGTAAACATGATTTCGACAAATTGGTAAAAATTGTTGGCAAGATGGGCTGTTCCGTTTCGCCAATTGTAAATTGAAAATTGATAAATGATAATTAACTAAGATATGTGCCCAGTTTGTACAGTTACTGTTATCGCAGGTCTTGGAATTTCCCGCGTTTTGGGAATTGACGATGTTGTTTCCGCCATTTGGATTGGTGCTTTAATAATGTCGCTGTCTTTTGTCACGGTTAACTGGATTCATAAAAAGTGGCCAAAAATTCCTTCGAAATACTACAACTATCCAACTTTTGTATTGATGTATCTTTTTGTACTCATTCCGCTTCAATTAAACCATGTAATAGGCATTTCTGGTAATACTATTTGGGGCGCAGATAAGGTTGTTTTTGGAATAGTTGTTGGCTCTGTTGCTCTGTTGTTGGGAGCGCTGGCAGATAAATATCAAAGAGCAAAATTTAAGAAAATCTTCTTTCCGTTCCAAAAAGTCATCTTTCCCGTAGTTGCTCTTCTAATTTTGTCCGTGGTATTCTATTACATAACCCTAAAATGAAAGACTATAACGATCTTATTGAAAAGGTTGATAAAATCACCAAATCGGGAAAGGTTGATCTCTCCTCTGACGAAGATCTTTCAATTGCTATAATGAACCTTATTTCAATTGAGGAGCATTTATTTTTCACTGCAGAAAAAACTGAAAAACCTCAGTATTTGGATATTCTCAATGAAGTCAGACTAATGCGAGGTGAACTTCTTAAAAAAATTGTTAAAGATTACGAAGGCGAGGTTTGGTGTATCAGCAAACACCTACTTGCCGCTTCTATGCGTCTCATGGAAGTTGGCACTAAAGAAGAAAAAAAAGGTAACCGAAAAGAGGCTTGGGATCTTTTTAAGAAATCTTTTAGACTCTATTCCCTCTTCTGGGCAATTAACCTTAAGGTTGTTGATATCGGAGATGTGCCAATGGATGATGGTGATATAAATTTTATCGGGGATAAGGAAGTTAAAATTACGGGAAAGGCTTCTCCTTTCGACAAACTTACTCAAATCTTCAAAAAAGCCGTCGACTGCTGCAAAGAATAACTTACACCCTACCCCGAAGCATCATTGCATCAATTATCCTTTTGAGGCTGATGTAGTTAGCGGCTCTTCGGTAAGAAATCTTTTTTTCTTTTTTAATTTTATCAATATCGGTAAATGCCTTAGTAATTGTCTTTTTTAGCTCATCATTCACTTTTTCTTTTGTCCAGTAATAACCATTGAGGTTTTGTGCCCATTCAAAATAACTAACAGTGACTCCGCCGGAATTACTTAAAATATCAGGAATCACATCAATTCCCTTTTTATAAAGATAAGCATCGGCCTCACTTGTGGTTGGACCATTAGCCATTTCAAATATGGTTCTTGCTTTTATATTTTTCATATTCGATTTTGTTATGGCATTTTCAAGAGCGGCCGGAACTAAAATAGTAACCGGAAGTTCGAGAAGCTCAGCATTTGTAATATATTTTGATCCTGACTTAAGAGGACAGTCCTTGAGAGCTCCGCCTGTATCTTTATATTCAACCAAGGCTTTTATATCCAGACCTTTCGGGTTGTAAATTCCGCTTGAAGAATCGGATACGGCAACTATTTTGAATCCCATCTCGCTCGCTAATTTCGCAAAATAATATCCGACATTCCCAAACCCCTGTATGGCTATTGTGGCCAATTTTGAATTTCGTTTTAGATATGCATCTAAAACATATACTCCACCTTGTCCTGTAGCCTCAGTCCTACCCAATGATCCCCCAAGCTCGATTGGCTTTCCCGTAAAAGTCGCGGGAGATTGGTTCCCAATCTTTTTCTCGTAAGTTTCTAGCATGAAAGACATTATTTGGCCATCGGTATTAACATCAGGAGCAGGAACGTCACGCCAGGGACCTATAAAAGGAGCGACTAATTTTGCATAAGCAATCGATAGATTTTTCAATTCGTCTTTTGTTAATTTGGTCGGATCAACTACCACCCCACCCTTTGCTCCACCATAAGGAATGTCGGCAACCGCACATTTTAAACTCATCAGAGTTGCTAAGGCTCTTACTTCGTCCTCGCAAACGTCTTGATGAAACCTTATCCCTCCTTTAAAGGGCCCTCTGGCATCATTATGCTGGATTCTAAAGGCCTGGAAGGTCTTTTTCTTACCTCCTCCAATTATCGATATCTTCCCCTTAATAATCTTTTGGGGTGTAAGGATCGCTTCAATTGCTTTTTTAAATCGCTTTTTGTCCAAATAGTCTCGCTCTAAAAGAGTTGATGTCTCTTTTATTTGGGACAGCGCCGCTTGAAGCATAATGTTCATGGGAAAAATGTTACATCAAAAAACCCATTATTAAAATCAGCAAAAATGAAGCCAAAATGTAGAGAGCAGATTTATGAGATCCAAATTCGACAATCGAAATTTTCCCCCAATTACCTAAATGTTTCATATCAAAAAAATCGGCGAGTTGATCAACGGAAAGATGCAAACATGAAGCTAAAACAATTCCCCTTACAAAAATTGAGGTCGACGAACTAATTATCAAAAACGTTAGTACAAAAAGTACCGCTTGAAAGAATAATGTATGAAAAACAAGATTTTTTCTTTCTTCCCTTGTCTCATGCAGTAGTGTAATTATTCTGGAAATCTCTTTCTTTTTTAACAAAAAATTCACTCTTTGGCTCGTCAGCTCATTCGTATTCAAAAAAAAGACATAAATTAGATGATCTATATCAAGAAGTACTGTCCCGATTATTCCACCAATCCAAAATGGCCAGTAATTTAAAGACACCCAACCTTTGAAAATTGAGATCAGAACAAAAAATGAAAACCAAAATGTAAAATGTATTAAAACCTCGCGCTTCATAGACAGTAATTAAATTGTAGCACGTAGAAAAATGTTAAAGTTTCTTTTTTTCGGAACTTTCTTTTTTCAACTGCGCAAGCTTCCACATAAGATTCTCAGTCTTAGGGCCTGCGCGGCTCTTGTGTGTCTACTTTTGCAGCCTTCAGCTGCGCAAGTTTCCACATAAATAGACGTCCTTTAGAATTTGCGTTTATAGCATCTTTAACAAAACTTCTTGCCCGCTCCAAAAGTATTCGCGGAGTTTCTTTCGCAAGTTTCATATAAAGCGACTTATGAGGTAAATCACCAAGTTCTACAGCCAAGTCGTAAGCGTATTTTTGAAACTCACGGCTAACATATTTGTCTGTATCATCGATCTTATATTTACTTAAAATACTACCAACTGAAGTTAATGTTTTTGTTTTGTCTTGCGACATTTTGGATTTTGGAATTTATTTGGAATTTGAAATTTGGAAATTGGAAATTAGTTTATCGCATGCTTTTTTAATTACTTCATCCAATATTTT
>Ga0172379_10010683_pt1 | contig 11066 bp, 13 predicted proteins | sample GrowelOW334metaG_FD_119756 | JGI IMG/M metagenome (GOLD analysis project Ga0172379, IMG submission 119756) | Groundwater microbial communities from an aquifer near a municipal landfill in Southern Ontario, Canada - Groundwater well OW334 metaG | ecosystem: Environmental > Aquatic > Deep... | reverse complement strand
TGCCGGCGGGTGATTTGAAAATCCATAATTTTATGGCGCTAAAAAAAGCTAAATCCAAAATAGTGAAACAGCCAAAAAGGAAACCGAAGACGTCGGAGAAAAACCCGAAGAAGTTTAAGGCCGTGAAAAAGCAGGCGGCCAGGCCAGTCAAGACGAAATCGAAAAAATCCGTATTTTTCAAATCGAAGAACAGGCGGATCGAAGCGCCGGAGCACGCCGCGAAAATGAAAAAAGCGGCCGAGCAGCCGATACCCGAACCGGCTTTGCCCGATGCCGCGAAAATCGGCGGCCTGATTTCCAAAGGCCGCTCGCGCGGTTTTGTCACTGAAACCGAAATTCTCTACATATTTCCCAGAGTTGAGGAATATATCTTTGATTATGAACTTTTTCTTGAGGAGATGCAGAAGAACGGCATCCAGATAATCGAGGATACCGGCAGTTTTCTCGACATGGATACGGACGAGCGGAAAAAAAGCCGGATGGCGGATCTGATCGGCCAGGCTAAAGATAAGAAGAAGTTCGATATTTCGGAATTGTCGTCCGACTCCATCCAGATGTATCTGCGGGAGATCGGCAAGGTGGCGCTCTTGGACGGCGCGGAAGAGATAGAGCTGGCCAAAAGGAAAGAAAAGGGCGACCGCGAGGCGGAACGGAAACTGATCGAGGCGAACTTGCGCCTGGTCGTTTCCATCGCCAAGAAATTCACCGGCGCCAAGGGCTTGTCTCTCCTTGACCTGATCCAGGAAGGCAATATCGGACTGTTCCGGGCGGTGGAAAAATTCGAATACCGCAAGGGCTATAAGTTCTCGACATACGCCACCTGGTGGATCCGGCAGGCGATTACCCGCGCGCTGGCTGACCAGTCGCGCACTATCCGCATCCCGGTCCATATGGTGGAAACCATCAACAAGTTCCAGCAGATCGAGCGCCAGCTCATCCAGGACCTTGGTCGCGAACCGATGCCGGAAGAGATCGCGGCGGAGATGGGCGAGGAGATCGATAAGGTGCGGCATATCATCAAGATTTCACAGGACACGATATCGCTTGAAACTTCCATCGGCGAGGATGAGGAAGATTCGACCCTGGAAGACTTCATCGAAGACGTGAAGAATGTCACGCCGGACCGGTCGGCGGCTTTGCAGCTCTTGAAAGATTATGTCAAAGAAGTCATCTCCCACTTGAGTCCGCGCGAGCAGAAGATACTCGAGATGCGCTTCGGCCTGACCGATGGCGTGGCCCATACCCTGGAAGAGGTCGGACGCGAGTTCGACGTCACCCGAGAGCGCATCCGTCAGATCGAAGCCAAAGCGCTTGAGCGCATCCAGAAACACGACGGCATCGCGAAATTGAGGGATTATTGAGCACATAACACATAGTACATAACACGTAACATTTTGTAATAAAAGAGGAGCGGTTAAAAACCCGCTCCTTTCGGTTTCGACGGCCAGAGAAGGCTTTTGGCTTCCTTGACCATGTTCTTGAAATGTTCGTCGGGAATCTGCTCCTGGCTGGATCGATCAACGATCTTGACGCTGTTGGGTTTGTCGCCCGGTCTTTCCGCCCTGGCGAAAGTTAGAACTGTTCCGCAGAATCCGAGGCGTGCTCGGATCAGATTCCCTTGAGCGTCTCGGGGATCACGCCCGGAATCATCGATCCTGTAACTTTTGTTCCTGTTCATCTCCCCCTCCTATCGTAAAAATTGGTATAAGATTTTTCGTAATGTTAAATCAAATCATGGAATTTGTCAAAGTTGTGTTATTATTGACTAAATTGCATATATAATTTAATATATTTGTATCTGCTCATTTGAGCGGATTTTAGTTTATTTAACAATTGATCCCGGGTAGCCCCGACGCAAGGTCGGGGTTCCGACTTCCGACAGCGGTCGGAACGTCGGAACGCAGTACGTTTATGGCATGGGTATATATATTAAAAAGCTTGAATGATGGACGATATTATATCGGCAGCACCACAGATTTAAATAAAAGGCTCGTGCATCATAAAAATGGACATACTCCATCTACCAAAAGATTCGGACAAATTGATTTAGTTTTTTCGCAACAATATGAAAAATTAAGTGACGCTCGTATTGTCGAGAGAAAATTAAAAAAATTAAAACGAAAAGATTATTTAACAAAAATTATCAATGATGGTTTAATTAAAATTAAACCATAAACAATATTATTCCCGGGTAGCGCAGCGGTAGCGCAGCTCGCTGTGAACACATGTTCTTTGCTATAATGTAATTATGGCAAAAGAAAAAAGAACATACGCTGACCGTGCAGAATACCTTAAAAAAGCCGTCGATAAACGTAGGAAAATGATCAGGAAAATGGCGGTTGAGTATAAGGGTAGTAAGTGTGAAATTTGTGGATACGATAAATGCGGATCCGCGCTCGAGTTTCATCATAAAACGCCAAACGTCAAAGACTTTGGCATTTCAGCTAAAGGTTATACCAGAAGCTGGCAAAGGGTGAAACACGAGCTCGATAAATGCGTTTTAGTATGTGCAAATTGTCACCGAGAATTGCACGAAAGCATAACGCAGCTTTCCGCCGTAAGGCGGATTGAAAAACGAGGTGAATTCGGGGAAGCCCTAACTCGAAAGAGCGGGTAATCCCGAGCCAAGCCCAATAGCATTTCTTCCTCTCCTTAATAAGGAGAGGATTGAGGTGAGGTTGGGAAGGTGTAGAGACTATCCCGAAAGGGAGTACTCAAACTTCATCCCCTCTCCTTACCAGGAGAGGGTTAGGGTGAGGTCTGGGGAAGCGCCTTGGTCCGACATCAGTGCGGATATGATATAGTCCACTCCATTAGGAAACTAGTGGGTTAGTGTAACGAGTTGGTCGTCGGTTCGAATCCGACCCCGGGAGCCATGAAGGTGTTTTTGAAAAAACACCTAAGCAAAAACACCTTTATTTTTTAAGGGTGTTTTTGTTTGTTTGAGATTTAATAAAATCTTATAATTCAAGACCTGACCCCACTTTAACTCAAACAGGAGGCTAGCCCAAAAAGCCAAAATGACCTTAAAATACCTATATTTCTCTACTTTCTACAAATTATTGTAGAAAAGCTTGCAATTCTATCTGTTATCTGATAGGATATAATAGGTCGAGGTAATAAGAGTAAAAACCTATAAAAATATGATTCATTCAATTTCATGTAAAAACTTCTATTCCTTTGGTGAGGAAACATCACTTGTTTTTGAGGTAAATGGTAATGCCCCAGAAAATAATGGTTATTTTGTAGCCAAGTCAGGTGTACGACTCTCAAAGGTCGAAACAGTCATAGGACCGAACGCATCCGGTAAAACAAATTTGCTAAAAGTTTTGCCGTTTTTGAAATGGTTGATTATTGATTCGTTCAATATGAAGCCAGAGAGTCCGATTGTAGTTCAGCCGTTTGCATTTGGGGACGAAAAGGATGGGCCAACTGAATTGTCGGTAGTTTTTGAGGTTGATGGAAAAGTGTACACCTACGCTTTTACTATTACCAAAGAAAAGATTTTAAGTGAAGAGCTAAAACTCACCAGTTTTGCAAAGGAGAAGAAATCTACTAAGAAAATTTTCTCCCGAAATTGGAACGATAAAGAAAGTCTTTACAATTTTGAGGGAGATAATTTCGATTTACCAAAAGGTTTTGAAAATTTATTGCGTTCTAACGCGAGTGTTATTGGTACTGCCGCTCGACTTAATCATGCAGAAAGTCAAACGATTGCGACATATTGGGGGCAAATAGAGACTAATGTCATTGAGGCAGGATGGATTGGTGATCACTTGCTTCCAAATTCAATTGCTCAACTCGGAGAGGCTTTTGATTTCTTTAGTGAAAACAACGTGCTTAAACAAGAAGCAGAGAAATTGCTTAGCCGATTTGATCTTGGGTTAAGTGGGTTTGAAATAAAGAAAGAAAAAAAAGAAAATGGTTTTTCTCTAAATGTCCGGGCATCACACTTGCTCAACGGACAGACACTGTATTTACCTGTTCAATATGAATCATCGGGAACTAAGCAACTTTTTGTGTTGCTGAAAAGTATTCTTGCCGCACTTGAAAAAGGTAGTATCGCCATTGTCGATGAGTTTGATGTAAATCTGCACCCTGAAATGGTGATGGCATTATTTGACTTGTTTATACAACCAGAGACGAATCCTAAAAACGCACAACTTCTCTTAAGTACCCATAGTCATATGCTCTTAAGTAAACTCGATAAGTATCAAATTGTATTGGTCGAAAAGAATGAGAACGGCATTAGCGAGGCGTGGCGCTTGGACGAAGTGTCCGATGTTCGTTCTGATGATAACTATTATTCAAAATATATCGCCGGAGCGTATGGAGCTGTTCCGAAGATTTAACGCTGAAAATCATGTCACGAACAAATCCTTACAAGAAAAAACGTCGCAGTGCCAGCCGGACCTTGTTGATGTATGGCGAGGGTCTTGGTGAGGAGATGTTCCTAAAATATTTGCGCGGATTGTATTCCAGAGATAGTGGAGTCGCTGTAACAATTCGCAATGGTAAGGGCGGTACGGCAACGAACATCATCACTAATGCAGTAAACGAACCCGGTGCATTTGATCGGAGAATTGTGATTTTGGACAATGATAAAAGTGATAAGGAGATGAATCAAGCTCGTACAGAAGCGAAACGGCAAGGAATTGAACTACTCGAAAATTCCCCTTGCTTAGAAGCAACACTCCTCTCGATTTTAAGACCCGGGCAATCTTTTTCCAATAAGAATTCAGCGTGGTGTAAAAATGAGTTTGAATCAAATTATCTAGATAAGAAAAAGCGAACTGAGCTTGACGAATACGCTAAGTATTTTTCGAAAGCAACACTTGATGCACAGCGTGCTAACGTGACTGAATTGAATAATCTTATTTACTTGATGGAAAAATCGTGAACATCAATAAGTAATCTATAAAATGAATATGAAAGCACCAAACTACATTCGCAATATTGGTAAGCACTGGACTTCAACAGAAGAGAAAAAACTTGTTCAATTAGCCAAGCAAAACACACCTACGCGAGTTATTGGATTAAAACTTGGCCGACCTGAGGCCGGCGTTCGTGGCAAAGCACATGAACTTAATGTTAGCTTACGTCCTCCGAATCAATCTCCTTACAACAGGAGACAAAAATAATTTATGAACGGACGAGATCCACATCAAGCATTGAAAAACGAGATTCTAGGACAAGTACGATCTGGTACTACAAATTTGATTTTGGCAAAACTTCAGTGGGGTAAGAACGATATTGGTTTTAGTCTGCATGTATCACCAAATTCATATAGTTTGTCTGGGGGTTATCAAATAACGGATTTTTTAAATCACTTAGGATTTCAGCGGAGTGGATGTTCTTTCATTGATAGTCGACAATGCTATGTGCGGTGGGTAGACGCCGATTTTGATTTGAATGCTTTTGCTGGTTTTTTTGACAAGGCATATAGCAATCTAACCGACGCGCAAAAAGATTTAGAAAAATGCGGTTTCTTTTTTGATAAACCAGAAGGCTTAGGTTATTTTCTCGGTGGTCATTCTCGCAGTAGACAACATGATTTTCAAATGTCGGGTGATGGACATACAGCAATGTCGGTAAAACAGATGAAGCAGAGCGAGGACGATGTATTTCAATATAAATTTACATGGCTTGAATCTGCTCATGATAAAGGTTGGGTAATTCACTACCGCCCAAAGCATTTTCCGTTATCTTCAGAGCTTCAAAGTGTTTTCCAATTTCTTGGAATCCAATCCTTTGAACAATGCCCTGAGTACGATTTTGAGTTGTGCCATTGGTATTCTATTACCTTCGAAGAAAGAGGAGATCGATTTTTTGATAGTAACGCGAATACTGCACATGGTTGGTTTGATTCTCATGCACAGCATTTTTCTTCCGGTATCCAGAAGTTGCTAACAGCTAATGTGGAGATTGAAAAATCAGGTCTTACCTTTTTGCCGTTTCAAAAACCGGCAGAACGATTAAATACTGATATTGAGAAAAGGGTTACTAGACCGAAATCCTCCACTAGGCCAGCGGACGCTACTAAATTCGATGTAGCAATTTCATTTGCCGGGACTGAACGTGAGCATGCAGAAAAATTAGCTAATATTCTGAAAGACTCTGGCTTTTCAGTTTTCTATGATGAATTTTATCCGGAGTATTTGTGGGGTAAAAACTTGGTGGACACTTTTGACGAGATTTTTAGAAAGCGTTCTCGCTATTGTGTAATCTTTATTTCAAAGGATTATAAGGAACGAGTTTGGACTAATCACGAAAGACAAAGCGCGCAAGCGCGTGCTCTCAACGAAAAAGGTAAGGAGTACATCTTGCCTATAAAAGTTGATGAGACAGAGCTAGATGGTATGCCACCCACTGTTGGTTATGTAGCTCTAAAAAAAGGCATAGATAAGATTGGTGCCCTTTTGATTAAGAAATTGGAAGTATAATTTTATAGAGAAAATAAAAGTAAATAATTTCTAACAGCATGAAAAACATGAAACAATATTTAATCGAAGAGATTGCTAATGAAATCACCGCTAAAGAGCGAGAAATTCAGGAGTCTGATCACGAGCTCGAAATGTTAGGAGCGAAGCTCAAGGTCGAGAATAAGACCCTTGGTATGCAAGATCTTAAGGATCATTTGAAAGAGGATTTTAAATATTCAGCTCAAGCTTTGGAGGGTATGTTGGCTCAAGAACAGCAGAAAAATACCGAACTTAAGAAAGACCTAGAGATGCTGAAATATCGGAAGGCAGTAACTGAGAGCCAATTTTCAGATAACGAATTGGATCACTAATATGCCCAGTGATAACGAACCAATCAAAGATGTGTCTGCCGAAGAAGCTCCGGATGAGGACGTAAAAGAGCTTATGGAAAGCCATGATCTTGATCAGGATACAGCCGAGCGTGTTCAGGAAATCATGGAAGATTTAGGTGTAGACGAGGACGATGCTGTCGAGCTCGAAGAACTTCTTTAGTTAAGCAAATATGACTAGTGATAATTTGCTTAACATTGCTTAACTTAAGCAATTCGCATTACGGTCGCAGAAATGGTTTACGTTCGGTTCAAGGTTTCTGATCGGTGCAAATCTCTACCTCTGACTCAACCGCTCGCCACAGGGGCAAACAAGTGGCAAATTGGGGTTATCCCTCTTTGCATTCGGCTAGAAGTTGGTTCATTTGGGAGAGAACGACGGTCGGATACTTGTATTCATCCGCCCAATCAAATGTTCGAAACTTGCTGAGTAGGGCGAGCAACAAAAAATAACTCTCAAGCTAGAGTTATTTTTATTTTTTCTATTAAATAAGTTCCAACATCGTTCAACAGTCGGAGCTGACAAAAAATTTCATAGTGAGATAGAATTTTTAATTAAATTATGGTAAAATTAATTTAATCTGAAATAGATAATTTATAATAAAAATTATAATTATTATGAGTTTTAATTATTAATTAAAAATATGGAAAAATTATCATCAGAACAAGCGCATGTTGAAGCAATGGCAATAAAGGCTGTTGCGCAAGGAAGATCCAAGGAAGAACCTTCTTCTAAAGAACTTGACGAGGCTGATAAGAAAATTAATACAATTAAAGAATATAACCCGCTGTTCGTAGAATTAATAGGTGAGGCTCAACTATTAAAAGAGAAGGTGGGGCCAGAATTAAATAAAATATTAGTCGATACTCAAGAGCAAATTTTTAGTAATTTAACAATGGCGGCGGAACATGAAATTGATTTATTGACGAGCGACTCCTCCAATTTTGAAGAGGCTCAGGAAAAATTATTAGCGGGTTTAAAAAATAAAATAATAGATAAATATTATCCTGAATGGATAGAATTGATAAAAAATTACCCAAATTTTACTTCGCATGAACAGACTTTTAATCAATTATTGCCTGAGATGAAGAATCTTTTTATTAGATTAGTTGAAGAAGCGATTAGGTTTATTAAAAGAACAGAATAAGTCAAAAAAAATAATTAAAAACACGAGACATAATTAAAGAGCTGCCTTTCCGTCTGGTTATAATGTAGGGTACATTGATTTAATTATTATTCGACGCACTAATTTTATTATCTAGATAAGCTTCAACCTCGCCAAACAGCCTTAGCCATAAAAACAAGACCTCTCAAAACTTGAGAGGTCTTGTTTTTTCTCTGAACTCATAGATCGCCAAGCATATTATGGGGGATTTTAGGTAATTAGAGTTATGCACCTGTCCGACTATTGACTTATTTATAAATCGTCCTAGATTCTAAATATAATAATTAATTTAAATCTATGAAAATGAATCCTGTAGTACATTTTGAAATGCCGGCCGAAGATAATGCTCGGGCGAAAAAATTTTATGAGGATGTGTTTGGCTGGACGATGGTCCAGCTCGGCTCTGATATGGGAGATTATCTTCTGGCGACCACCTCGCCGGTAGACAAAAACAATATGCATATCAACAAAGGAGCAATAAATGGCGGCTTCTTTAAAAAGGGAGATTACGGAACGATACCCCATGTCGTGGTTGCCGTTGATAATCTGACTGAGCACATGGATATTGTAAAAAAATCCGGCGGCAAGATAATGGGGCAAGTGATGGATATACCCGGCATTGGTGAATTTGTGATGTTTAGTGACACCGAAGGCAACCAAGTGGGTATGTTGCAACCGGTAAAGATGTAAACTAAACGATAAATCTATGCAAAAAATTACACCACATCTATGGTTCGACAAAGAAGCCAAGGAAGCGGCTGAGTTTTATGTTTCCGTTTTTGGTGGAAATTCTCACAGCGGAAAAATAACCACGCTTCACGAGACTCCGTCCGGCGATACGCCCATCGCGCCTTTTACTCTTCTCGGCCATGAATTTATGAGTATGAGCGCGGGTCCGCTCTTTAAATTCAATCCGTCAGTTTCCTTCATTGTGGCGTTCAAGAGCAAGGAAGAGGTTGACGCGATCTGGAAGAAATTAAGCGCGGGCGGTCAAGCGCTGATGGAGCTTGGCGAGTACCCGTTCAACAAACGATATGGTTGGACAGCCGATAAGTACGGGCTTTCATGGCAAGTTCTCCTTGACGATGGCCATTATCAATACAGACAACCCATTACCCCGACCTTATTGTTCGTTGGCGAGGTCTGCGGAAAAGCGGAGGAGGCGATGAATTTTTATGCCTCAATTTTTCCGAAAGGAAATGTAGGAGAGATCGCGCGGTATGGCGCGAGAATGGCACCGGAAAAAGAGGGTACCGTCATGCATGGCTCGTTTTTTCTCGCGGGACAGGAATTCTTTGCGATGGACAGCGCACATGAGCATAAATTCAAATTCAACGAGGCCATTTCGTTCATGGTGTATTGCGATGACCAGGCCGAAATTGACCGCTATTGGGAGAAACTTTCCGCCGTCCCTGAAGCTGAACAGTGCGGTTGGTTGAAAGACAAATTTGGACTCTCTTGGCAGATTGTTTCAACTGCGATGGGGGAAATGCTGCAAAAAGGCACGCCCGAACAGATTGATCGCGTGACCCAAGCCTTTTTGCCGATGAAAAAAATTATAATTGCTGATCTGGAGAAAGCATATGAAGGGTAGTATTAATAAATAAATTAATCATATGGCAAAATATATTGACGGCTTTGTACTTGTAGTGCCAAAAGACAAAGTCGAAGATTACAAGAAAATGGCAGAAGACGGCCGCGATACGTGGATGAAGTATGGTGCGCTTGAATACTATGAATGCCGGGGTGATGACATTGTTCCACAGGAAATGGGTGGTGAAAAAGCACGTGCATTTCCTGAAATGGCCGGGGCAACAAGTGAGGATACTGTTTGGTTTTCTTTCATAGTCTTTAAATCCAAAGAACATCGAGATAAGGTCAATGCTAAGGTGATGGAAGAAATGAGCAAGAAGATGGAAGGGAACAAAGATATGTCCATGCCTTTTGACATGAAACGAATGGCTTACGGTGGTTTCCAGGTTGAAGTGGAAGGATAGAAAACTGACATAAAATCACCCCTGAAATACAGGGGTGATTTATTTTTGTTTATTAGATTTAATACTCTTGATATTTTTAAATAAACATAGTAATCATACAAACATAACTACGAAGAAAAACGACGTATGAAAAACTATTCCGCAAAAAATGTCGATGAATACATCGCTAGCGCTCCGGAAGAAGCTCGGTCTAAACTTAGGGAATTAAGAGCGGTTATAAGATCGGCTGTGCCGAAGGCCGAAGAAGGGATAAGTTGGGGCGTGCCATTCTACAAATATCACGGCCTGCTTGCCGGATTTGTCGCGCTCAAGAATCACATTGACTTTGGCCTGGCATTCGCGCTTGAAAGTAATGACCGCGAAACGCTTTTGAAGAAGGGTTACTTAACCGGGAAAAAAACAATCCAGATCAAGTTCGACCAAAAAGTGCCGACTGCGGCGATAAAGCAGATCATAAAAGCCAAGGCAAAATTAAACGAAGCCAAAAGAGCGAAGGCGCATTAAAGTAATATTTGAGAACAAAAAACTATAGCCTTGTTATCGGGGCGGATTTTTTGTAGTATTAAAGAATGACTGGAGTGAAAAATAGAGAAAAAAAATTACCAATGGACGACAAGAAAGCCACCGCTGTTTTGATCCAACTTATAAAAAAGTTCGATTTTAATGATGAAGAGAAAGAAGCGCTGGCGGCCGCCATCGGCATCTTGAGCTGGACAGCGCTGGCAAAAAGCAGGGTCAAGGGACTCGTAACTGCGCGGAAAAATAAAGTTGAAAAAGCATGTTACGAAAAATAAGAAAGTTGGATTAATGTAAAAAAATAACAGTCATGAAAAAATTGAACATCGCTCTGATCAGCTCTTCTTTTTATGTAGCCGCGCAGCTGATCGCCAACGTGCTTTCTACGAAAATTGCCCTGATTCCGTTTTTGAATATTGCGATCGACGGCGGGACGATCATCTATCCTCTGACTTTCACTCTGCGTGATTTCGTCCATAAAACTTGGGGGAAGAAGAGCGCGAGGCAGCTGGTCATTATTACGGCTCTGCTTAATCTGGTGATGTTTTTCTTTTTTTGGCTCATCGGCAAGCTGAC
>Ga0172379_10010682_pt1 | contig 11067 bp, 7 predicted proteins | sample GrowelOW334metaG_FD_119756 | JGI IMG/M metagenome (GOLD analysis project Ga0172379, IMG submission 119756) | Groundwater microbial communities from an aquifer near a municipal landfill in Southern Ontario, Canada - Groundwater well OW334 metaG | ecosystem: Environmental > Aquatic > Deep... | reverse complement strand
TTGTTAATACAATTGTAGTAGCCTATGGCATGAATTATTTCGCCGGAGTGGCTCTGGGACCGGCATTTCTCTTTGGTGCCATGATTGCCGCCACCGACCCAATTTCGGTACTAGCCCTCTTTCGCAAGCTCGGCATCAATGGCAGTCTAACCATGTTACTTGAAGGCGAAAGCCTCGCCAACGATGGCACAGCGGTAGTACTTTTCAAATTAGTCTTAGCAATTGTATTGAGCGGTGCCAGTTTCTCAGCCGGCGCCACCATCGGTAGTTTCTTTTTAGTAGTGGTGGGCGGGGCCGCAATAGGAGCCATTATTGGCTATGCTGCTTCGCGCATCACCAGCCTATTTGACGACCATCTCCTGGAGATTACCCTTACTACAATAGTTGCTTACGGCTCGTATATATTGGCCGAACAACTGCATTTGTCTGCGGTATTAAGTGTGGTGGCTGCTGGCGTTGTAATCGGTAACTATGGCAGTCGCAATGCTATGTCGGCTGGCACTCGCATGGCAGTCAATTCGTTCTGGGAATACACGGCTTTTCTTGTCAATTCGCTGATATTTTTACTGATTGGTTTGCAAGTAAAATATGACTTGCTCTTGAAATACTCCCTTCAAATCGGTGTTGGCATTGCCGTAGTGCTAGTCGCTCGCCTCATTGTTGTGTACGGCATGACTCCTTTTCTCCGCCAGCACAACGAAAAAATTCCGTGGCAGTGGCGCCACCTGCTCTTCTGGGGTGCTCTGCGTGGCTCGATTTGTATGGCCTTGGCCCTGAGCTTGCCCGACTCACTAGAAGCCAAAGAAATGATTACCATAACAACCTTTGGCGTTGTTCTCTTCACGTTGCTTGTGCCCGGTTTAACAATTGAGCCATTAGTAAAAATATTGGGCATGAATTTAGTAGACCCGGCCAAAGAACAATACAAAGAATTGAAAGCCCGCCTCATTGCCAAAAAGCGCTCGGCCAATTATTTAACTGAGCAATTCAAAACCGGTACGGTCTCAGCTGCCTGTTACGAACTTCTGATCGCCGACTTGCAAGAACAAAAAGAATCACTAAAAAAACAGATAGAAAACTTACACCTTGAAGATGCCTCGATTAAAGAACTTGAAGTAGAAGAACTTAGACACCGTCTGGCAGAATTAGAGAATGACTGTTTGAAGGAGCTGACAAAAGAAGGTTTTATCAGCGAAGATGGCCGCCAACGAATTCAGCTAGAGCCAGAGCAAATTAAGAAATTGCCCGACAACAATGACGAAAAAACCTAGAAAAAGTTATTAGGCCCTTGAGGACCCACGCTTGAAGTTTCTATCAAAAAAAATTTCTCAGCCTAGCTTTTCACTAATACTTCTCAGCTCGCTTATGTACAGCTTAGCTAACAATGCCACACCGGCTGCAGCCCAAACGGCCAAGACCAAGTCTATAATAAAGGCAGCATCCACAGACAGCAATTACAATCTCGGCATACAAGCCTATCAGCAAGGCCGCTACAAAGACGCTAGCCGCTTCATGTACGATGCCATAGTCAAAGACAAAGCAGGAGCCAACGCCTGGCTCTACATGGGCAACGCGCAATATGCTGGCGGTAACAAGCAACAAGCTCTAGATACCTATCAACGCATCAAAACAGGTTTTCCTGGAACAGCCCAAGGGCAAACAGCGGCCCAATACATAGAAAGATTTAGCGGCGCCGCAGCTAGCACCACAGGGGCCACAGATGCAGCACCTAAAGTCGCTCTCGAACCAGTCCTACCACCAGCTAAAGTGCTCAAGGATCTGCGCGCACGCATAACCATAGTCAGACCAGTGATTGGGCATGACCCAGTTAGCCATAGAACAATAGCCGCTGTCAATGCCTGTTTTGATAAGATTCCTGCCAAAGTTCAGGCAATCTTGCACAAGAACAACATCAAGTTTGTCATTACTCCAACAATGATTGATAAATACCCAGAAGGAGCCTATCAGGTAGTTCGCGGATACGACGGGGGCACAAGCAAAAGCTGCCCAGGGCTTTTTGATGGAGATACTATAGTCCTTGCCCAAAGTACTGTTGATGAAAATACTGACCTCGTAAAAAGGGCTTCCAGTGCTGATGATTTGGAGGACACTTTTTTACACGAAACGGGCCACGCACTTGATGCTTGCCTTGGCCAATATTCGTGCACCAAAGAGTATCGCCACAATTACTATTTAGACATCGCGCACGTGCCGGATAGCGTGGCCCCCAAATTTAGCTATTATTTGCAAAAGTCTGACACTGGGCAAATAGAAAGCTGCGCTGAACTAACTTCTATTTTGCTCGGCAACGAACACAGCCAAGCGGCTGAACTGACCACATATTTTCCCAACACCGTGACTTATATCAAAAAGAAATTGGGCCTTTAGAAATAGACCTGCCTATCATCACTTCACTGTCACCTTGGGCAGACCAGCAGCAAACATAGCCTTGCTACTGGGCATCACTTGCAGCACTTTTAGGCTCTTAAACTGTTTGAGAACAGCGATTGCACGCTTGTCTAGGCCACAATCAATCACACTTAGAGTATGCAGCTTATTGAGCTTGCTCAAGAGTTTTAGTTCGCTGAGAGTGACCTTGGTATAACTGAGATTCAAATATTGCAGACTAGATAATTCAGACAATGCTTTGTAATCTTGCACCGTTAAGTGACCCCGGTGCAAATTCAAATATTCTAGTCTCTTAGCCGATTTTAGCTTAGCCAATATGGCAGCATAGTTATCATTGTGACTGAGTTGAAAATCTCGAATATTACTCCAACAGTTGGCTTTAGCTAACATGGTGCCATCTAAGCTGCAGTTATTTCCGTCAAATTTAGAGATTTGAGTAAACTTACTGAGCGAGGGAATGCATTGAGCCGTAAGGTGCTGAGTATCGTAGATCTGCAATTCATCAATACCGGGAATGGCAGTACAAGCCTCAAGTGCCGCGTCGCTATCTGAGCCGTTTACAAGACGCACGGCAGCCACATCACCTTTATTAAAGCGCAAGACATAACCTGAATGACGGGCCACAAGCCGCGATGGTAAATACATCAACCATTCGCCTTCAGCAAATTCTACAGTGCCTCTGGCTTTGACAATTCTTTCTTTTTTCGTTTTCCAATCATAGGCATAGATATTGCCGATCAAGCAGTCTTTAGGAAAATTGAAAACGCGCTTATGCCCGTTTGCCTTAGTGTCTGCATAAGCGTCTGTATCTGTCAGTGACTCGCTAGGCTCGATGTCTTCATCAGCATCTATTTTGACTTTCTCAACTTTAGGCTTGGTCACTGCTAAAACTTGCCGCGGCGGTGCCTTAGGTTTAGCACTAGCTGACTGAAAGTTCTGCCATACGATAAAAGCAATGGCACCAACTGCTAAAAGCACACCCACTGAAGCGAGACCAATGATGAGCTTCTTGACCTTCTCGGCTTGCTCTCTTGTATTTTTTGCTTGGCTGTTTTTGCGTACTCGTTCATCGGCTCCAATGTTTGCTGCTTGTTCGCTGAGCGATATACCGTTGCGCATAAGAGCTTCGCGTACCAAAGCCTTACCTTCTTCTGCCAGCGAAGGAGTAACTATGTTCTCGCGGCCTAGAGGAGGCCCTTGAAGTGACTGGGAATTTACATCGATCTTTGGTGTAGGAGATGGAGGAGATGGAGGAGGGGGTGGAATAGGCGAATTGATAGAGGTACTGCGAGCTTTTTGAACAGCGGGATTAATACCTGTAGCTCCGCCATTATTGGCAGAAACAGGTGGAAGAGCGGGTGCCACCACTGTGCTGCGCGTATGCTGCAAGTAAATATTGCCACTACCATCGATGCAAGGCGGGCTGAAACAATAAAACGGCTCGTCACCTTGCAAAATCGCAATTAGATCGCTGCAAACATTCTCCATCGTTTGATAGCGCATATCTGGATCTTTAGCCATCATCATTTCCAAAACGGCCTGAACCGCTGGCGGAAAATTGCCACCCTCAACTACTTCGTTCAAAATAGGCGTAGGCGCAGACTGATGCATATGCTTGATTTCGACAGCACTCTTAGCAACAAAGGGTGGCTCTCCTGTTAGCGTTTCAAAGAAAGTCACACCTAACGAATAAATATCGCTACGGGCATCAACGCTGCGACCCAAGCATTGCTCAGGGCTCATGTAATATGGGCTACCTAAATTCTCTTCATCGTTGTCCAACCGCCTTGCTGCAATCTCAGCGTCAGCAGTAAGTTTGACAATGCCAAAATCAACAATCTTGATTGTTGAACCTGTGGCGTCAGGCTGATCGAGTAAGACAATATTAGCGGGCTTAACATCGCGGTGAATAATGCCTTTGCTATGGGCGTAACCAAAGCCACTAGCAGCCTGCAAAAATATGTACAAGACCGTATTTACAGGTGGCGGATCATAGTCGCGCAGGCGCTCCATCAAATTGCAGCCGCGCAAAAGGTCCATCACATAAAACGGACGTTCTTGACCATCGATGGTTTTGTGCAAGCCAAAATTATGCAATCCGACAATGTTGGGGTGAAACATTTTGGCAATGGCCTGGGCTTCAATCTGAAAGCGCACCCAGGCAACTTCGGTAATTTGCTCAGTGCTCAACGTCTTCAGAGCATATTCTTTTGGCAAGCGGACATGATGCGCCTGATAAACATATCCCATGGCGCCGCGGCCGATATAATCGACGATCTGATAACTATTGCCAACCACATCACCAATGTTAAACTCAGCGCCGGGCGGCAGCTGTCGAGGCTGAGCGGGTGGCTGTAGAACTGAATCGTCTGGTAATTGTTCGTTCACTGTCTCTGGCAGTTCAGGTAGCTAAGAAAGCTGGCTAGCATCAGCTTTATATACCAAGCAATAAGAGAAGGTAATCAGCAGAAATAACGGGTAAAATACTGGCTGTTATGGCTGATAGCTATCCAAGCTAAGAAATAACAGAACTAACAGCTAGAAATCTAAACCAAGCCAAACAAAAAAACATGTATAACACGCAAGGCAAGACCTTTTTCGAATTAGCGACAGATCGCCAGTTCTGGCTGCATCTTAATCCACAGCTGAAAATTACCGATAAGGGCTCTACCGCCAGCAATTCTCGCTTTAAGCTCAGCCCAGAGCTAGGACGACTAACAAACGAGAACCTGCAACACGAAGGCTATTTTAAAATCGAAAAAGCTGTTGCTCCGGGCGACCTGGCAGCTATGGTGCAAGCCGTGGAAAAAATCCGCGACGAGCAATGGCCAGTGACATTTTCGTTTGTCTACGACGAATTTTGGCTCAAATTCCAAGAGTTATCCTCAGTGCTCAGCCTCATTCTCGGCCCCGAGTACAAAATGATGCCGACACTCTACACCTTCTGCGTGGCCCCTGGCGGTCAGGGGGCCGGCTTCCTTCCCCACCGCGATCGCTCAAGGCGTAAACTATTAAGGCCAGATGGGCAAACAGTAGCCATGAATATCTGGATATCGCTTACAGATGCCAGCCCTGACACCGGCTGCATCTACATCTTGCCAGTTCAGTATGACCCCAATTTCCCCAATAACTTGACCACCTACGGCGTCACCAATTACCAAGATATCCGCGCCCTGCCAACCAAAGCCGGCGACATACTGGGCTGGAACGAAGGGGTCTATCATTGGGGCGGGCGCAGCAGCAAGCATGGCACCTACTCAAGAATCAGTATCGCCGCTAGCTTTCAAAGGGGCGACAGCGCAGCGTTAGAAACCCCACTTCTCATTCCTAACCGACTGCCTAGCCTGAAACAGAGGCTGTCTATCATCGCCGCTCAGCTTTTACGCTACCAAGCCCAAGCCGCCCTCTCACCAACGGTTAGGCAGTTAGCTGTAGACTTACAGGCCTTAGATGAAAGGCTAGTAGTCAATGACGATGGTGGCCCATATATCTATGACGAATCCGGCGAAAAGATTCAAAAACGCCGCTAAAAGACAAGAACAGGCAACGTTCGGTAGAGAATAACCAGACCATAGCAAAGCAAACAAAAAGGGTGCAGTTAATGTCAGAAAACCAAGATAGGCAGCCTCAAATCAAAGTTACTCGCCGAATATTCTTAGCCGGTGGACTTTGGGCAGCCGGTTCGATCTTTGTCGGCAGCATTAATCCAGAGCGAGTTTTGGCCGCCACAAAAAAACCAACCTTTGACGTAGAAGCCCTGCGCAAAGCCGTCAACTGCGATATTTCTATACCAAGCGACAAAGACTTCAAAGACAAAGTCTACGGCGGTTTATGGAATAGATACTACGCTAGCCGCGCGCCTCAAGTGGCTGTGCGAGTGAAAACCGACGCCGATGTCATTGCCGCTGTCAAATTTGCGAAGGCCAATAATTTGAAAGTCGCCGTTCGCGGTGGCGGTCACAACTGGTGCGCACCATCGTTGCGTAATGGTGGCATGATGATTGATCTAACTGCCATGAATAAAGTGATTTCAGTTGACCCTGTTAAGAAAATAGCGATATCTGAGCCAATCATCAGCAATCGCGAGATTCAACAGAAGCTCAAACCCTATAACTTGGCTTTTCCCTCTGGTCACTGCCCCCAAGTAAAACTAAGTGGTTACCTGCTTAGCGGTGGTATGTCGTGGAACCAAGGCGTATGGGGTCACGGTGTTGAGAGCGTAGAAAAAATTGAAATGGTCACCGCCGATGGTGAACTAATTGTGGCAGACAAAGATCATAATCAAGACTATTATTGGGCAGCCCGTGGCGCCGGACCTGGTCTTTTTGCCGTATGCTTACGCTACCACCTTAAGCTCTACGACCTACCTAAAGCTTTCACTTGCAGCGCTTATCACTACTCGATGGACCAATATAAAGAGGTCGCTGAGTGGATTAAAGATACAGCGCCAAAACTAGAACCTTGCGTTGAATTGTCACTGTGGATGGTGACAGCACCAACGGAATTGGCAGAGCAAACAAAAGCCCAGGGTGGCAAAGTCTGCATGGTCACAGGCACTGCCTTCACAGACAGCCAAGAAAAAGGTAAGGCCGCCATGGCGTTGCTAGACACATGTCCGGTGATCAGTAAATGCTTGTCTAAATCAGTTAATCAACCATCCGATTTTGAAGGATTGTTTGACGCTTCTGGCGCTCTCTGGCAAGAGAACATGCGCAATCAAGTAGAGGCAATGTTCTCAAATACTAACCCTGCCGAGATTTTTGCAGCCACTGCTGATCATTTCAAAAAATGCCCGTCACCAGCCACTGTATTTATGTTCGCCGTCTTCACCGGACCAAATGTGCCCACCAAGCCGCCGGCAGACACAGCTTTCTCTATGACAGGAAAGCTATATGGCGGCCCCTGGACGATGTGGAAGGATGAGGCAGACGACAGTGCTAATCTAAAATGGCACAAAGAAATGCTCACACTAATCAAGCCCTTCACTGTCGGTCACTATGTGGCTGAATCGGACACAGTGGGCTATCCAGACCATGCAGTTAACGCTTTCTCAAAAGCCAACTGGCAGCGCCTTGCCGAACTACGCAAGAAGTATGACCCCACCGGTGTCTTCTTCAACTTCACCGACGGACTAGCATAAAACTAAAAAATAAAACAAATTGAGAGCGGCCGAAGATCTAAATAGATCTAATTGGTCGCTCTCATTAGTTCGAGCAATTCAGAATCGAGTTGTTCGATTGTCCACTGCACGTCATACAGCATGCGAATGCGATCGCCTAAGAGTTTGATATCTTCTCTATATTTTGTACCTGGTGGTGTCACCACCGCCAACTTGTTTAAATGAGTTTCGCTATGGTCGCGCAAATACTTGCCTTTCTTCCAAGCTTCTATCAAAGCTTCTTTGCGAGTCTTTCTCTCAATCGAATTAGGGGGCACTGAATTCAAAAATTTCATAACCACTACTGGATCATGTTCGCCAGGAGTTAACGGATTAGATCCGCTTTGATTAAGACTATAAACGTCGGCTAGAACAGTTTGCTCGCCGTCCATTTTCTTAGTACCACTGCGGCTCGCCACCAGCGACAAGGATGAGAGCAAAAGGCCTACACTGCTGGCGACAAGTAACAATTCGCCACCAGTATTAGGATGGTGCGAAAGAAACTGCGGGCCAGACAATACACCGAGTATGCCGCCTTGCATAAAGTTGGCAGTGAACAAATAGTTGAGGCGCTTCTGCCGCTGACCTTCTAGCATGCCTTTGCCGGTATAAGTCCAGGCTAGCTCTCTGTCAATGCGATCGGCTACAACTCTAACTTCTAATGACTGCTCTAAAATTTTGTCCAAGAGCTGTACACGCAGAGCCAACTGCTCATCACTCATCACTCCAGGCTCGCTATTATGCGTGGCTTTAAGCTCATAAAGCTTTTGTACATACGGCATCAAGCCCAGCAGCTGGGCTGCTTCTTTCGCCCCAGGCGTGAGTGGAATAGCACTACCTAAGCCAGTTTCAGAATTTGTTGACTGAATACGCTCTAAAGCGCATACCGGCTGCGCAAGAAATACACTCAAGGCACAGGCTATTGCAGTAATGTTTTTAATCATGGTTAGCGGCATGCATTTCTCAATTGGATCTTATTGCTTTATGTAATTCGTACAGAGCACCATCAACTTCTTCAACGTGCGTTTTCAGATCGTGAAGCAGTTCAATGCGCAAGGACAGTACCTTGATATTTTCTGCCATATCTTCATTTGGCTCAGGGCTGGCTGAAAGTTTACGCATCAACTTATCGTCATTGGGATTGAGATGCTTAAACGCTTGCCAATGCTTTAAGAGAATTTCGCGCCTGGTCAAATGCACATCAGAACCCGGAATCTCACTAGTGAAGAATTTGAACAGATAGCTATGATCAGCGTCAGGAGGCCTGTATTTGGTGTTAATAAAATGCGAAAGAATATTCTGCGACTGGGTTATTTTACTTTTCCACATTGGTGGCAGCATAAGGTTGGTCATGGCTAAGCCCATGCCGAGGCTGGCACTAATCATGATAGGCATCTGCGAACTATTAAAATAGTGACTTAAGAGAAGTGACTGTTTGGTTATGCCGAGCACACCGCCTTGAGCAAAGTTAGCGGTGTTGAGCATGTTACTCGTGGCATCGCGCTTGGCACACAGTTCAGCCAACACCACATTTGATGATGCCAGATCGCAATCAATAGCAGCACTATAATGCCGCACTTCTTCAGTCAAAGTAAGTATGCGCCAGAGACACAGTACCTTTGCGTTAAGAAGGGGCTTAGGCAATTCACTAGTAATACTAGGGTTGTTCTTTTTAAACTCGCGCAAGCGCTCAACGTAAGCAGTGACTTCAAGCAAGTCGGCAATTTCTGCAGCATCAGCCCGCAGAGCACCAGCTGCAACCGCAGCATGGTCGATATTAGGGGTCATTTTAATATCGTAAAACGAACCCGCACCATGCCCAGGCACAGTAACCAGGCCGGTGCCATTACTCGCACCATTTGCCTGTAGTGCCAGCGATGGTGGCACGGCAATAGTGATGGCCGACAAAAGGCCCAATACAAAAGATGAGTGTTTGCGATTGGATGACACTGTCAATGAAAGCCTTATTTTTGACCGTTGCAATCATAGCTCAAATTGCTCACAAACAGGCATACATAAGCTTTTCAAGGGTTAGTAAATTTGGACGAGCTCATCCAATTCTGAACGATCGTTAATCTAGCAAAAGCAATCAAAAACGGCCAAGAAAATTTCTTTTTCATACCAGGTAAGGCTTTCGACCTTTCATTAGTATTTTTACCAGTGACGTTGTAAAGAGATGCAACTACTATCGAATTGTCACCGGGGCGAAGGCAAGAAATCGAAAAAGGAGATTGCTCTTGAAAGAAAAATCCTCGAGCACAAATGTGCCAGAAGCAAAACTCCGTCAACTAACGGAAGCGGCAGAAAATGGACAATATGGCGTCTTAAGTAAATTCCTCAACAGCTTACCTAATGCAGTTGACAGAGTTGAAGTACTGCAATCAATCGAAAGACTAAATCGCGAAAATCGCTACAAAACTGGCAAACTACCAAGACTGGCATTCGTCAGCAATACATATATTGATAGCGACTTTGTCGATATCGCGCTAACCAAAAAAAGCTCTGATTGGCTGTTCCAAGACGATGTTCTCTATCGCGAATCTATCATCTGGGATATCTGCGCAGCAGCCGAAATCACCAGTCAAACAGAACGTCAAATCAATCACAGTGTAGCCCATTCGTTCCATCAACAAATCGCTCGCTCGGCCTAAAGCCAGCAGGCAATTGGCGTCACATTCCACACCGTTCACGAAAGAAAAATCTCTGCGTCACCACCCACGCCACTACACACATCCAATAGACTATGATCTATAAAGTTGTCCTCATTGAGCCTCCTTGATTCAGGAAGCTTAATGAGGACATTCGGCTACAAGCGACCAACTGGAAGGAACAATGACTAAAAATTGGCTTTTGGCTTTGAGCACTTTTATAATTTCCGCCGCCGCCTGTGCCGCAGTATCGGCAGCACCTCCAGTGAAGACCACAAAAAAGCCACCACCCCCTGATTATTTTCCCGCCCGCTATAAATACTCGTGGAAGTATCAAACCACCACAGCTGACGGCAAAAAAACAAACTTCTCAATGAAAGATATTCACGACGACAAACAAAGCGACGGTGCTATTTGGCATCAATTTCAGATTGAAACTTCACCAACTCAGAAATTCAGAGATTGGTATAGCAAAGGTAACGGCCTAGTGCTAGACAATCACATAGAATACGAGGGCAGTGGCATGAAGGCCGACTTCGTACCGCCCAAACAAACACTCAAACACCCTTTAGAAAATGGCGACAACTGGCAGTGGTCGGGCACCGGCATGATGAAAGTGGCCGCCACAGAGACCTATTCGGTGACTGGTCCAGAAGAAGTGATTGTGCCAGCCGGTAAATTCAATGCGATGAAGGTAACAAGCGAAGTTACGTCTATTGGCTCTAAAGCTACCAAAACGTATTGGTACGGCCCCAATGTTGGCCTAGTAAAATCAATCACCGAGAGCGGCCCGGTTAAATCGACAACAGAACTAGTCTCTTACGATTTTCCCAAGCTGCTGCCCGGTGAATT
>Ga0172379_10010681_pt1 | contig 11069 bp, 23 predicted proteins | sample GrowelOW334metaG_FD_119756 | JGI IMG/M metagenome (GOLD analysis project Ga0172379, IMG submission 119756) | Groundwater microbial communities from an aquifer near a municipal landfill in Southern Ontario, Canada - Groundwater well OW334 metaG | ecosystem: Environmental > Aquatic > Deep... | reverse complement strand
CAGAAATAAAGACGGTCATCTTACAATGAGCGTAATGAGGAATTATTCTACGGCGACCTTTGACAGAAGGCGCACAGATCGTCGTAGGTGGATCCCTTGGTTGAATGCTCGCTTTGAGCGCCCGCAACATTGGGACGAAACCGTAACGGTTCCCTGGTCAGTACATCGAAATGCATTTAGGCAGACGTACGAATACGCTGGTTATTTAATTCGTCATGAACCAAGCTACCCCTGCACTTTGCCCGTCCATCATTGGGGAGCAAGAGGCTGGAACGTCTCTCAAAGAGAACGTGAAGGATGGCAGCGCATCGAATGCGGAGCGGTTCCTACACATAACCAATTTTGGATGGTTCCTCGTCTGCTAGAACCGGAAGAACGTATCTGTTCTTTGCCTTCTCGCCAGTGTGAAGAATAAGGTTTAAATCTCTCTCCTTTTATGTTAGTATTAATGTATGGATGATTACATGAAGTTCCTCTCAGGCCTCGTAAGCAGACACCGGGCAGATCCAACCATTCCCAAGCTTTCTATCTTGGTTGCTGGTGGTGGCGTGGCTATTGCTGAACTGCTCAAAATTCCGGGTGCCTCGGCGTTGGTACAGGGAATTAACTTTCCCTATGCTGTCGAGGAAACCGCTCGGTTTATTGACCGAAACCTTGGGCCTGATGCAGGCGAGGAATTTCGTAAAAAGAGCGTGGATGGCCTTGCGGCCGTGAACCTGGCTGGCGCTCTTCGGAACCATGGCGAAAAGCTAAATGGTTTTAGGAATACCACCTACGTCGCTGTGACTGCTGCTGTCACGACGGACCGCTACAGACGAGGAGACAACTCGGCGCATATTGCGATTTATCGTGCTGTGCCTCTTGCTGGGTTCCTTCGCACCAGTCCTCATAGGCTAGAAACCTATCATCTTAGGCTCGCAAAGCTTAAGGAGGAACAGTATCAGGATATTCCTGAATATGTTCAGTGGCTAGTGCAGAATACTAGAAATGACGAAGATAGGAAGATTGCCAAGGTGGCTCTTCTTTTGGCAGAAACCCCTGACAGTGATGAAATTGAGGAGATGATTTCCAATGGAACTCTCACAGGCCTATGAGAAGCTGATTATCGGTTCTGAACTTGGCGGAATTTCGTATTTCGTTGTATTCCCTGATGGGGTGATTTCCCAGGTAATGCCTCACAACTTTACCTTGGGGCGAGCACAGATGGCAGTAGTCCCTGGAAGCTTTGATCCTGTTCATCGAGCACATCGATGGATGTTTGATAAGGAAAACATCACAGGAAAGTGCTTTGAAATGAGCGTTAAGCGCTGGGATAAGCCGAACGTGTCGTTTGAAGACATGGAACGTAAGCTTGCGCAGTTTAAGGGATACGCCTCGGTCCTCGTAACCAATCAGCCTCGGATGATTGGAAAGATTGGACTTATTCGAACGGTTCACCCGCACATGATCCCCACTTTCCATATTGGAGCTGACACGCTCATTCGAATGTATGACGATTACGGTAAGGTTGGGGTGGCTGGTCTTGCAGCATCCTTTATCGTCCATGATCGAGTTATGAATGGTGAGTTGCTTTCGGTTTCAAGCCACGAACATCCTGCGAATTGCCATAGCCCTAGCATGGCCATGCCGGATAGTATGCTTGATATTTCTAGTTCTGCGATCAGGGCAAAGAATAAAATCGGTTGAATTCTTCAATCGAATATGGTATAGTTAAGACAGTTAGAGAACAGAAGGAATAAAAATAGTGAGTGATAATCTAATGGAGTTTGAAGGCGTTATTATTGATCATGCACACGATATTTTTCGTGTCAAGGTAAACGATAACCATATTGTGCAGGCGAAACTTTCTGGTAAAATGCGTCTTAACAAGATCAACTTGGAAGTTGGGGATCGAGTTAAGGTTGAAGTGAGCCCTTATGACACAACTCGTGGTCGGGTCACCTTCCGTCTTCGTACTGCCAAGGAAGCCTATCGGGCTGCATCTGAAAAGAATGATGAAACCTGAGCAATTTACGGATCTAGATCCGCCTGGATGTATTCGCAGGATACAGCTTTTCAATTGCACAAGTTTTAATCGGCGTCTTCAATATCATGATGACCTAGTTTGGTGTGGCGCCACGATCCAGGATTTCAAGTATAATTTCAAGGCCGAGATGATTGAGTTCAAGCTTACCTTGAATTGTTCTCTTGCCTCTTTTATGGAGAGGCTTTATAAGACTAAAACCTGGGAGCTCTCCTCTCTGGAAAGAGGTAAGTAATGTTTGCAAAGACAGATCCACTCAAAGTATTGGCAGTAATCATTATTTCGCTTAGTTCTGGCATTTTCCTTACATTTCTGTATGTGTTTGTGCCGCTCAATTTTTTGCTGTTGATTGTTGGTATGGTCGGCACGATCTGTGCCTTGTCCTGGGCGATTGCCTATCTACTTTTCAGTCCTAGGTAAATGGAAGTTAATAAAATGGAAAAGCTTTTGAAGTTTCTTTCTGTGGCAGAGCCTGCCACCCTTATTTTTCTGTTTCTGGCGTTGGGATTGAGCCTCACCTCGCTCGGTGCTCTCGCCTCGACGTTCTTCATGCCTTCACCGATTGAAGAGTGTGTGATGCTCTGCGGCACCAACGGAGTTTCTCATTTTGAGATCGCCGACTATAACCGCCCGCAATGCACGTGCAGGGAGTGAAGCAATGTTCGAATTTCTTAAAACCTTTCTAGCTCATCTATTCTTTTTCTGTTTCTATATGCTAATCCTTTATGGAGCAGGAAATTTTGTTGCCTGGGTGCTCAGTGTTACTCTGACCGAGGCTCTGATGATGATCATCACTACATCCTCTATCTGGTATGTAGCAAACATTCCTTCTTCTAGACGTTGATAGTTCTGCCATGACCATTGGACCTGACATTTCTGATTTCTCTATTGACCAGGTGAAGGAAGCCTTGAATGAGGTTCGCCATCCTGTTGATGTAGCGGTGTGGTCAATTGACAACTACTTCAATTTTGGCTCCATTGTTCGCACCTCGCACAATTTCCTTGTAAGGAACATTTACGCTGTTGATGTTCCAAATTACTATCGCCGTGCAGATATGGGTGCCCGTAAGTTTGAGACGATCACCAAGCTGACCTTGGATGATTTCCTTGTCATGATGGACACTAGGAATGTCGTAGCTTTCGAGAAGCGCCACGATCTTAACACGCAGGATCTTCGAACCTTTACCTGGCCGGAAACCCCTATTCTTTTCTTTGGAAGTGAAAAGACGGGCGTACCTGACAGTGTTCTTAAGAAGGCTAAGGCTACAGTTTCAATTCCGATGTTTGGGCTTCATAACGATCATAACGTAAGCATTGCTTGCGGCATTGGTCTTTATGACTACGTGAATAAGCATCGATAATGAAACATAAAACCAAAGATAAGTTTATGTGGGTTACGGCCGCAGTGTGGCTTGAAACCCTTTTTATGACTGAGCTGCGTGAAGCCACCGGCTTCATGACTTTTGTGGCTGTTATTATGTGGCTGCTTGTCACCGTCTTTATTATTTTTTCTTGCCCCTTTGGGAAGTCGTAATATGACCACTACACCAAAACCTGTTCGCATCTTTCGTATCTCGATGTTTTATCGAGGTCAGACAAGAGTGATTAAGAAGACGCTTTATGAAAGCCAGAAGAGTTGGGCTTGTGTTTTGGGAAATAGAAAGCGTAATATTCTTGCCTCATACCACATGCGGGGTAGTGTAAATCTAGTCTCTGAAGAATGCGTTGAAGGAACTTGGATGTTGGTTGACAACTGGTGGAACATATGAAAACGATCATAAACATATTCAAGGTTATGTCTCCACCACCTAACAATGAAGTAGTCACGATTACAATCGCAGGTTCTACAAGAATTTTTCAATTGACCTCTGATACTATCTCAGCAGCTGAAGCAGCTGAGTTAAAAGCAATACTCAAACAAAACCTTAAGTGATGCCAGAACCTGATATTATTGTAGGTCGGCTTTATCTGCCAAAGCCTTGTGTCGATTCCGACTTTCCTGTTATTGCCTGGTTCAAAAACCTAATACAGCCTGGACTTCTTCTGGAAGTTAGGCATAAGCTTGAAGCAAAGAGTTGGACCAATCATAGTCTTACTGAAAGACATTGGGCGCATTTTTTAATCAACGAACAATCTTTTTGGATCCTAAAGCCAACACTGACTGATCCATGGTTGTATTATCTAAATGAAGTAAAATGAAACAATATCCTTCCATTCCAAAGTCTACTCTGTTCGGCATTGACGTTATTGTCTTTGACAAGCTTGATGGTTCAAACATTAGATCTGAATGGAATAAGAAAAAGGGTTTCTATAAATTCGGTTCTAGAAAGCAGCTTATAGATGAAAAACATTTCCTCGGTAAGAGCATTGAAATCATTGGCTCCTATCAAGAAGCATTTTCAGCATGGGCCGCCACGAAAAAGATTGAACAGGCTACTTGTTATTTTGAGTTTTACGGCCCTAATTCTTTTGCCGGTGATCATGACAAGGGTGATGATCATGTTTGCTCTCTTTTGGATGTAGACATCTACAAGCAGGGTTTCCTTGCTCCTGGAGATTTGGTAAAAGCCTTCCAAGGCATTCTACCGATGCCAACCGTGCTCTACACTGGTTCTCTTACCAAGGAAATCGTAGAGCAAATAGAGAATGGAACATTTCCTGGAATGTCTCTGGAGGGCGTTGTCTGCAAAGCTCCTGCTTTCAAAAAGTGGGCTGCTCCTGTTATGTTCAAGATTAAAAGCAGAAAGTGGCTTGAAGCAGTTGTTGCAAAACATGGAAAAGATACTGCTGCACTTCTTGACAAGCTTTGATGTATACTTATCCCTATGGTGTAGTGAATGAACGAACAAGATCCGGTATTCTGGGAATGGCTACGCAAGAAGGTTCGTGAGGATCAAGAGAAAGAAGCTGGCGTTCAACAGATACAACTGGAAATAACAGTTCCTATGCCGACAGAGCGTGATAAAGAAGAACAAGAAAAATACGACCCATACGTCGACTACTCAATAACACCAGATACTGTTTATGAATTTTAAAGAAGGCTACACCAGAACGGTGTAGCCTTTTTGTTTTGCAATTCAAATACTTACAAGATATGGCATCCTCCTCCAACAAGAATGACGGTCCTTCTGAGTATACCGAAGAACAAATGAAGCAAATTCTTGCTATTCTTCAAGAAATGGCTAAAACACTCAAGGTTGTAGACGCCGTTCTTACAGAAGAAAAGAAGTCAGATGAACCAGAGGATAATGTGATTTACATCATCCCCAACATTATGACTGACTTTCGAGATGTAGAAGGAAAACCAACCAAACTTGATAAACTTGTAACAGTTTATTCACGATGGTCTGAGGCGCTACATCTGGCAACTATGTTAAACAAGGGACACCTTAAAAACCCTGTTCTATTGTCTCATCTTGAACAGGGTTATAAGATTTGTAAAAGCTTGTCATATGCCCTTGAAAAAAACAAAGGCAAATGAACCTTATCAGCCCAAGCCATCATATCCATATACAGGATCAGTGTTGTATGGTTGATATCCAGCCCCAGAGCCTGTAAGCGTTGGAAAGCCTCTTATAAGGATCTGAGTAAGACCTGCAATACACTCGAACCCACTTTGAGCGCCCGAGATGGTTGTTATATAAACTGTTTTTATCCGTAGGTCACCTTGATAGGCACCTGATGGAGGTAGAGAAAATCTATTTGTCCCAAGCGTGCCAAGCTCGGTGAAACCAATAGCAATGGTGCCTGGACCATTGTTTTTTACTGTAAAAAACTTGGTGACAAATGGAAAATCAACACGGCAAGCTTGACTAACCACAGTTATACTCTGTGTAGCAAAGGGTAAACCAGACGCCATGTATTCAGCGACATTGTTGAGACCTGATGCAGGATAGTTGAATGACATTATCTTAAAATCTCCCGTGTTCCATAGGCTTGAACTTCAAAAAGGGAAATAGCACTAAGATTATCTCTTATGGTAATGGTTAATGCGTCGGTGGAGTCGGGTAAAAGCACAACAGGCTCAAGAAAAGTAATGGTTCCCATAAAAAAATCTACACCAGTAGCAACAGCAGCAACATCGGAAATTAGTCCAGGATCTGCAAAACGATAATAATCGGCTAGTATTTTAAGCGGCCGATAAAATATATTAGTTGTTATTCCTTCCTGTATTGCAATAAAATTAATTCCATTTGTCAATGGTGTATTGGCAGATGTAGCAGCGCCAAATCTTCTCGAATCGATGCTTGTTATATCCAAATTACTTCCCTCCATTGTAAATCTCACTTGCTTTATACTGATAATAGAGTTTAAAGAAGCGGTTACTTGAAACAAAACAGAGGACACAGATGCATTTGTATTTAAACCACTGCTTATTGCAGTGGTAGATCCCATAAATAAAGTTGTAAAATATTTCTTCTGTTGAACTTCTGCTGGAATAATATCCTGAGGAAATGTTGGTATAACGGAGACCAACAAAGCTTTATTAGTTCTAACGTCTGCTGTATAATCAGTGCCGGCGTTTGTTATTAATGTTCTAACAGACATAATATCTCACTCACCATTACTAGACGCAAACATTACCCAGTGAATACTTGCTGACATAAGAGTATTATTTGGTTGTGGTATAATAGACGTTCCAATTGAATTACCTGGTCCAAGAATAATTGTGTTTAGAAAGTTAAGTGGAGTTCGAGGACCGCTAATATAAGATTTAAACAGAACAGTTCCATCAGAGAGGCTGCTTACGGCAGAGCCTGAGGCGACGTAAAAGGTTACGGCTGGTGTTTTATTAGAACTTAAATTGCTACTGACAGCTCTTCCTGCTGAAGCGGACTGCACTAGAGAACCTGTAGTTGGATTTTTATAAAAAATTACTTGGGGACTGCCAGCGGTCGTTGTTGGCTGACTATAGTTGATAACGCAAAGTTCAAACACATATGTGGTCAGCTGACTTGTGTTTTTAATATAACACATAGCCGACTCGGATGATCCTGTTAGGAACACCTGTTCCATGGAGAGAATAAAATTCTCTCCATTTTCAATTGCCACAGAGCTTTCTTCTGCTGTAGAAATAGCATATGCCCTTATTCTGTTGTTACTGTCAACCTGTGCCGATACACCAGTGCCCTTACCGTCTTTAATAATTGTCACTTATTTTCTCCTTGTTTTACAAATCTTCCGGGGACTCGCCATTAAGAACATCATCGTCCTCAATAACCTCATCTGTAAGAATTGAAAAATACTTAGATATTCTCTTTAATTCAAAGAGAATACCTTGGAGTAAGGCAACATCATTAGCAACAATGTTTATAGCTTCAGCTCTTTGGACTTGATCAACCAAGCCAACAGAACCACTTACTTGGACATTTCCATGTCCTACCGTGGTAAATCCAGACATACACCCCCCCGGCTGTATTCATTGATTTAACTATTGTCGTATAAACGAAAGGTTAGTTTATTTAAATCAGCCGAGGCCTGAACCCGAGCCTGGCGTTCCAACATAACCATATCCAAGTTCAAACCTTACGGATGCGCTATGATATATAGCAGATCCGGTAAGAATAGGGAATTCACGTTCGTTGATCATTGTAAGACCAGCAAAAAGTGTTACTGCGGCACTTACACCATCGGAGCGGAGAAATATTTGTTTGCATCTAGTTGGCAGATCAATAAAGGATCCACTAACCAGAAAGTAATTCTGTCCATTCACGCCGTTCACGCCGTTTTGTGTAAATCCAAGTCGAACAGAGCCAGAGGTTGCTCCTACGATTATGTGACTTGTTACATAAGGGAAATCGACTCTCCAAGGAGTTGCTGTGAGAGTAGAGCTAGTCACCCAAGGTAAACCACTAGCCATATATTCCGCTGTATTACTTGGACCTGAACGTGGATAATTGAATGACATACTTTATTACTTTCTAAATAGTCTTTGCATATATAATTAGTGATATGTTAAAACTTGATGACCTTTTTATTACTTACGGTGATGAGCGTTATGCGGAACTTGGGGTTTTTTTAGATCTCCTACGTTCTTTACAGTTTCTGCATCAACAGAACCATTGGCAATCTTCCGGACCGGTATTTTACAGCGATCATTTGTTGTTCGAAAGATTATATGGAACCGTTACAGGACAAGTTGATAAAGTCGCTGAAAAGGCTGTTGCTTTAGGAAACTCTGGTCTTGTGAATAGCAAACATTCCCTGACTAACATGCCCAGATTTCTTATTGCTCTCGAAGACACCTCTTCTGGTTTTGGTGAGCCACCACAAACGCAGATGGTAAAAAGAAGCCTGCTGGCCGAAAAATCTTTCGTAACAGCAGGCGAGAAGCTGATGAAAATGCTTGAAAGTAAAGGATTACTTACGAGAGGCGTAGAACAGCTTCTTGGAACAATTCTTGATGAGCATGAAGGCCTCTGCTATTTGCTCAAACAAAGAGTTGGCTGATAAGTCACTGTCCTCTATTCACCACATTTGGATCTAGGCGAGCTCCTCCCATTACTCTGACATAGTCAGTGGGAAACCAGCCAACCTGTTGATAAGTGTCTAAAAACACAGGGATCATAAAAGCATAGTCATTGCCGCCGACGGTGGCACTTTGATTTTGCACATGATGAAGTTGTAAGCGGTTTACCCTAATAGGTTCTCCTGTAACAACTCCTGTGGTTCCGGATTTAACTCCACCAACCGACCTAACTACGTGGTAACCTTCAAATGTGAGTTGCGGACTTCCATCTGGGTTATTGACGGGCGTATATACGTGTAGCACCTCGTCTTTGGTCTCAAACATTAAACTAGAAACAATTTGAATACGATCCCCCTTCATAAATCACCTTTTATTTTCAATATCTCCTCATGGAGATAGGTTATATCAGCAAGAAATTCTTGACACTCATTACACATATTTGATGATGGGCAGCATTTCTTGTAAGTTCTGCGAATAAGCCAAGCATCCTCAAAAATTTTAAGGGCTCTTTTTTTTACTAGAAGTTCTGGTCTCATTCTTCCTCGTTTACAATAACAGAGTTGCATGTAAGCACTAGGCCAATAACACTAGTTGCGTGTTCCAAGGCGTATCTAGTAACCTTTACAGGGTCTATGATGCCTTCTGATACAAGGTCCAGGTACTTGCCCGTTGCAGCATTATAGCCAAATCTAAACTTTACTGTTTCTGGATCCTGGTCGCCAACTTTGGCAGCCATTTCTTTTTTTACAGCTTCGATATAAGAAACCATGTCTTCTGGTTGAACGGCTCCAACATCAACATAAAATATTTTATGATCACTGTGAGACTGTGTGAGTTTTTCTGCAACTATGTCAGAAGAAATACCGGTATTTTTCACAATGGTTCTAAGCGGTGCTTCACAGACATTGGCGATCATTTCAATTCCAGCAATGACATCAGCATCATAGAGACCGAAAAATTCTCCTGTTTTAAGGTTCTTCTTCAACTCCTGTGCAGCATAGAAGAGAGCAGTTCCACCACCAGGAACAATACCTTCCTGTGTGGCCGCTAAAGTAGCATTTACTGCATCCTCAACACGGTCTTTCTTTTCAAGAATTTCAATCTCAGTTGAACCGCCAACTCTAATAACAGCAATACCGCCTGAAAGACGAGCAAGCCTCTTTCTTGTTTTATCTACATGAAGAGCGTCAAGAGAACCATCAGCGAGAAGCTTTCTGAGCGTAACAATTCTCTCTTCAAGCTTTACTTTCTTTTCTTCGTCAGAAGTTCCAATAATGGTTGTAGCTCCACGACCTATTATAACCTTCTTAGCAGTCCCTAAGTGTTCAATCGTTGCATTTTTAATAGAAATATCAGTTGATGCGCCAAAGACAGTTCCACCTACCAAGACCTGTATATCTGATAGAATATCAGAACGGTGTTCTCCATAACTTGGAGCCTTAACAGCACAAACTTTCAAAACGCCCTTTGTCTTATTCACAATGAGAGTATGAAGAGCATCACCTTCTACATCATCAGCAATGATTAGAAGGCTTTTTGAGTTTCCAGCAACACCTTCAAGCACTTTGAGTATGTCCTGAATGGAGGAGATTTTATTTGGCGTAATAAGAATGTTTGGATTATCAAGCTCACATATTGCCTTCTCTGAATTTGTAATAAAGAAAGGGCTTACATATCCACAGTCAATCTGCATTCCTTCAACAATGTCAAGAGTTGTTTGGGTGCTTTTTGTTGGTTCAATGGTGATAATACCATCCTTACCAACTTTTTCAATTGCTTTAGCAAGAAGCTCACCAATACTTCTGTCACCATTAGCTGATATTGTTCCAACATTCACAATATCCTTCCTAGAAGAAACTGGAATGCTATGAAGCTTCAAATATTCCATAACATGATTGGTTGCTATATCCATACCCTTCTTAAGGGAAATAGAAGAGCGATTTGTTGAAATCATCTTCATGCCCTCAGCAAGCATAGAGTGCCCAAGAACTGTTGCAGTTGTAGTTCCATCACCAGCAAGGTCATTTGTTTTTGAAGCAATTTCCTTGAGTAGTTCAGCTCCCATGGACTGTAGTCTATTTTTTAACTTAATAGATCTAGCAACAGTCACACCATCTTTTGTAATCTGTGGCGGGCCAACTTCCATGTCAATAATAACAGAATGTCCGCTTGGTCCCATAGTGCTGGCAACGGCACTTGCCAATACCGATGCTCCTTTTAGGAGCTCTTCGTGAGCTTTTGGAAAAAATACAACTTCCTGTGTAGGAGCTTGTTGAGTATTGTCTTGTTTGGTCACGATCAGGACATTCCTTTAAGATTTACTTTCACACGATGGCCGCCAGGTAGAATGATTTCTTCAGAACCGTCGGGTGCTGTATGTGTTGCACCTGGGAACTTAACATCAGGATCTGCCATAGCTTCAGCTCGACGACGGAGTTCTAGCTGACCTTGAGTTGGAGAAACAGTTAGACTTCTTGGCATTGAATGCGCAGCGGGCTGATCATTCTCAATAGCGGAAATAAGATTTTCTGGATCGATTTTATCTAGCTCACTTTCTCCTTTTTGAGAAGGTGTCAT
>Ga0172379_10010680_pt1 | contig 11069 bp, 10 predicted proteins | sample GrowelOW334metaG_FD_119756 | JGI IMG/M metagenome (GOLD analysis project Ga0172379, IMG submission 119756) | Groundwater microbial communities from an aquifer near a municipal landfill in Southern Ontario, Canada - Groundwater well OW334 metaG | ecosystem: Environmental > Aquatic > Deep... | reverse complement strand
CGTCGTCAACGTCGGCATGCTCCACGGCGGACTCAACTTGTACAATAACGGATTCTCCGGAGGGATGACCGCCGGGATACTCGTGCCCGTGCTCGATTGGATCAAGGAACGGAGGAATCGTGAATCTTGACGTCATCCAGCTACTCAGAGCGGCGGACGAACTTTCAAAGCATCTTTATTCCAAGGGCTCCCGAAAAATCAGGGTCGCCTACGATTTCGGCGCGGATCGGTCATTCTGCGCGATCTCGGCTCCCGACTTTATTCTCGCCGACGCCGATAGAACCGAGCTGGAGCGCATTTTCGCGGGGCCGATCCAGCCCGAGATCGCCTCATATTACGGCAGTCTGGCGGGCAGGCGTCGCGACGAATCGGAACTCGACCTCCTGGGCACGATGACCGAACTAGAAGAACTTTTTTCGGAAGAGGGCGTGGGTACGCGTATCGTCGTAAGCCGGCGCGAGGCGGAATATTATAAGAGCGGCCGTTGAGCTTTCGGCCCCGGACCCGACGTTTCGGGTCAAGTCTCCTGGTCGGCTTCCGCGGCAGTCGGAAGCCGACGACTCAAACCGCCGCCTCGAGTCGTCGCGTCGGGCCCCTGGATCGAGTCATGGAGTCGGCGCCTCGAGCAATCGCCTCAAGTCGGCGAGAATGTATAGTCCTTCGCGGCATGGGCTCGTTCCGCGCGGCGCTTTTCCAGGAAGGCCTTGAAGCGCGCCGCGTTGGCGTTGAGCACGAGCTCGTCGGGCATGCCGACCTCCCGCAAAAGCTTTCGTACCTCGTCGAATCTGCCGACATCCTTCCAATAGTGCGCATCGGAACCCGTCGTCACGAGAACGCCGTGTTTCTTGCAGAGAAGCGCGATATTCCGAGAGCTGACGGCGCTGCCGGGGCGTATCCTGAAGGAACTGTCGTTTATTTCCAGGGCTTTGCCCGAGGCCGCGGCGGCGGTCACGACGGCTTCCATGTCCATCGGATAGGCGGGATTGTCGGGGTGCGAGAGGGCGTCGACGAAGGGATTGGCTATCGCCGCGATCAAGGCTTGGGTGTTTTCGGCGCTCGATCGCGGGGCGAAGCAGATTTCGTGGAGGCCGGCCATCACGAAATCCAGCCTGCCGAGCCAGTATTCGCCCAAATCGAGTTCGCCCATCGTACCCATGATATTGGCTTCGACCCCGGAAAAAAAGCGGACGCCCTTGATATGCGTCGGCACGACGCGCAGGTTTCCGAAGTGGTAAGGATGGGTGCCTCCGGGCAAGCCCGGGCCGTGATCGGTGAGCACGAAGCCTTTCAAGCCGCGCCGTCGGGCTCCTTTGGCCAGCTCGTCCAGGGTCGAATAGGCATGGCCCGAAGCGACCGAGTGAGTATGCGTGTCGAAGAGTATTCTCATGCGACTACCATGCCCGAAGCCGGGCGCGCGAGACAAGGAGGCCGTAAGCCGCTCATGGGCCGCGGCTAACTCTCGATTTTGGGCGGATTCGGGGAAGCGACCGCCGGCTTGGCGAAGTTCGGCATGCCGATCGCCATGAGCTTCCTGTCCCCGAGGACGAGAAGACCGTGGATCAGCATCGCCACGCCCGTCGGCAGGAGTATCCACTCTATTTTTACCATATCGGCGAGGGGGCCGAAGACGAGCATTCCGAGCGGCATGAGCGATGTGGAGAGCATGGATAGAACGCTAAAAACCCTTCCCAAGTACTCCTGTTCGACATGCTCCTGGAGCATCACCGACGATGGGCTGTTATAGAGGGGCATGGCTACGCCGAAAAGCCCCATCACCGCCAAATAGAGCCAGAAATAGGGGACGAGGCCCAGAGCTATCGTGCAGGCGGCCATGATGAGATTGGAGGCGACCATCGTCTTCATGCGATTTTTGAAGCCGCCCCACGAGGCGAGCAGCAGGCCTCCGAGCATCATTCCCGACGAGAAGAATACCTCGATGGCGGTTAGGCGCCATACCTCCGCGCCGAAGCTTCTGGTAGCCTGGAGCGGGGTAAGGAAGGCCGCCGGGCTTACCATGAAGAGGAAGAATCCGATGTAGAAGAAAAAACGCAGGAGATAGCGATGCTCGCGAATATAGCGGAAGCCGAGCCGCATATCGGCGAAATAGCCGATTTTCTGCTTCGCGGCCGCTTTTTCGTGGGGCGGGACTTGGAGGAAAAAAAGAAGGGCGGCGATTGCCAAGGCAGCAGTCACGACGTCGATGAAAAAGATGATCTCGAGCGGCGCGAAGGTGAGGAGGGCCCCGCTCACTATCGGGGAGACGAGCATTATCATCGACTGGATCGTGCCGTTTATTCCGCTTATCCGCATCAGTTTGTCTTCGGGCACTATTTGAGGCAGGATGGCGCCGACAGCGGGGCCGTGGAAGGCCGAGCCCGCCGCCCTGACCGCCGACGCGAAAAAGAGCAGCCAGATATCCCTATGACCCGACATGAAAACTAGGGCGAGCGCGAGGGTTGCCAGGGCGATTCCGCCGTCCGCGATCATTATGATTTTCTTGCGGTCGTATCGATCTGCCCAAACGCCCGCGAAAGGAGAGAGAATCAAGGCGGGCACGAAACCGAAGATGATGGACAAGGTCATCATCGCTCCGGATTTCGTTTCGAGGGTTATGTGCCACATGATGGCGTACTGAACGAGCGAGGACCCGAGGAGCGAGAGGGTCTGGCTCGCGAAAAAAACGCCGATGTCTCTTTTCCAGTTTTTCTGCATACTTCGTTCGCGCCTCCGAGCGACACAGGGTATGGTTGTATCGAAGAAGGGTCAAGCGGGCGCGTCGCGTCGCGACTGGCGGCGAAAAAGTTTGGAATATTGGCATGGGCGAAGCCATTCAGCTTCCCCCCCAACCGCGGCGCTATCCGGGGCCGTTTCGCCCATGCCGAAAAGCGTTCGTGGCGCTAAGGTTTTCGATGAAGTACACTGCTTCGAGGAAAGGGGAAAGCAATGGGTCGTTCGCTTTCGGAAATCAGCGTCGCCGCGATCGTGAAAAAAGGCGCGCTCGGGAGGCTCCTTCGCTTGGTCAGTCCCATAGTCGACCGCCTCTTGGGCATACATCGCGTGCGCAAGGTCTACGAGCGCGGCGGCTTGAGCGGCCTCGACAGGCACGGTTTCGTCGAGCGTTTCGTCGAGAGCGAAAAGATCCAATACTCCTTCGACCCGGCCGAGCTGTCGCGCATACCCCGCGAGGGACCGGTCGTCGTGGTCGCGAACCATCCGCTGGGCGGGCTCGAAGGCATCCTCCTGACGTGGATTCTCAGGCTCGCGAGGCCGGACTACAAGGTCTTCGTGAACATCATGCTTCTTTTCATAGAAGAGCTCAAGGATGGTTTCATCTACACGAATCCAATGGCGAAAGGCAGCGCGTTCAATTATAAATCCATTCGCGAAGCGAGAGCCTGGGTCGCCGAGGGCCACTGCCTCCTCGTCTTCCCCGCGGGGCGCGTCGGCCTCTATCGGCCCGAGAAAGGTTATGTGACCGATGAGACCTGGGACCGGGTGGCCCTGAGCATCGGCCTCATGACCAAGGCGACTTTCGTGCCCGTTTTCATCGAAGGCGAAAGCAGCGCCCTTTTCAGTTTCCTGAGCCGTTATATTTTCCCGATGAAACTCCTGTTTCTCATCTGGGAATTCCTCTTGAGCTTCCGCAAGCGCATAGTCTTCCATGTCGGCCGGGCGATTCCGGCTTCGCGTCTCGCCTCCGTGGACAAGAGACGCGCCAATGCCTGGCTCAGGATGCGCAGCTATCTTGAAAGCCCGGTACCGGGTTTTCATCCGGAGGTGGGCGATTATATCGAGCGCTACGGGCTCGGCGACGGCGAGCTCGAAGAGCTTCTCGAAGCCGTCGACGGGGAGAGGAAAGCGGACTTGCGAAGCTTGGCCATTGCCCGAGCGAGGCGGAGTCGCTGATTAATGACGTTATGCGGACGATATACGCCATTTTGACCCACCGCTTGGCGCGGCGAAGGTCGCGTCGATCAGGCGCTCAGCGAGTAATACAGGAAGACGCCAAGATAGCCCGCGGTGACCGCCATATGGGAGATGACGCTGGGGACGAGGCTTTTCGTCCGTTCGCGCATGACGCCCCAAACCGCGCCGGCTCCCAGTATGCCGGTCAGGAACAGCGCGACGATCGCGGGATCCCTCACGATGCTCGATACCACGAACAGGTGCTGCGCGCCGAAGAAAGCCGACGTGAGCCCGATCGCCAGGAAGCGGTTGGGGAGCGACGCGAGCCGCTCGTGGAGATACCCTCGCCAGAAGAACTCCTCTATCGCCCCGTTGAACGCCATCAGCAGCGCGCATACGAGGACTAAGTACTCTCGTCGCAGGCCCCAGGTTCGCAGAGTCGAGACGATGGCGTCGGAACCGAAGACCGAGTCTTTGAGCAGAGCCAAGGCCGCGATCATGACGGCGACCATGACCAAGCCGGAAATGACGCCTAACGCGACATCGGCGCCCCGTGCCTTGCCGAATCCGAGAACCGCGGGGATTTTCCGCGCCGGCACGCCGCGAGCCGCGACGAGATCGAAAAGGGGAATCGCGACGCAGCAAGCGATGTAGTAGAGAACGAAGCCAGCGACCGCGCTTCGGAGCAGCGTAAAGCCGATGAAGAGCGAAGCGGCGGAGGCGAGCATGGCGCAGAGCGGCGTCAGGAGCTTTCTCATACGAAGTCGGAGTCTGTCCGCTCGCGCGAGGGTTGTCAAGACGCGCCGAAACGGGGAGCGCGAGACAGTGGCCGAGGCGGCGGCCGGGTTTTTCGGCAACTCCCGAGCCGCTTCCGTCTTTTGGCGCGGCGCGTGAACAATAGTGCGGTTCATAGTAGAATATGGCGAGGCCTGGCGCGCGAAAATATGCTCAAGCGCGCGGAGCGTCGATTTGCTGAAAAGGGGAGGGCGGCGGTATGAGCGAAGCATTGAAACACGGCGAACTGGAAGGCAAAGTCGCGCTCGTGACGGCTTGCGCGCGCGGAATCGGCCGCGCTTGCGCGCTTGCCTTGGCCGAGGCCGGCGCGGATCTTATACTCGGACTGCGGGACGCGCGAAAGGATGAAGGCCTCGCGGCGGAGATCGCGAAGCTGGGCGGAAGGGCTTTCCCTGTCCAGATGGACGTCTCGCGCCTTTCCCAGATCGAAGAGGCGGTTGCGCGCGGCAAGGAACGTTTCGGCCGTATCGACATTCTCGTGAATAACGCGGGCATCGGCGCTCCCAATCCCGCCGAACTCGTGACCGAAAAGGTTTTCGACGATACGATATCGGTCAACCTCAAAGGGACCTTTTTCGTCTCTCAGGCCGTGGGCAGGATCATGATCGCGCAGAACTACGGCAGGATCGTGAACATCGGCTCGCAGGCCGGCTTCGTCGCCCTCGGTTCCGAATCCGTCTATTGCATGTCCAAGGCCGCCGTCTCCCATCTCACCAAATGCCTGGCGCTCGAATGGGCGCGCTTCGGCATCAGGGTGAACGCGGTCGCGCCTACCTTCACCGAGACGCCAGGTACGGTCAAATGGCTGGGCGACGAGGCTTTCAAGCGCTCGGTCGTGGAGCGAATCCCGCTGGGGCGTGTCGGCGTCCCGAGCGAGGTGGCCGCGCCCGTCCTGTTCCTCGTCTCCGACGCCTCGTCGCTGATAACCGGGGCGACGCTCATGATAGACGGCGGCTGGACCATCCAGTAGCCTATTTTCCCACTATCGTCGAGCTGGTCGGGTTGATCGAGTATGGTGGGCAGATTGACGCGCCAGCCAGGGACGCGCCGACATTCATTTCGATAGAGCGTGCGTTTTTCTCCCGGTCGGATATACTGTAAGCAGTCCCCGGACTTGGGGCAAGGATGGCGGGATGGACGGATCGACGCTGGGCAAGGTTCCCCAATCTCCCACGCTCCCCGGCTCGGGAGGCGCGAAGAGGAAATTCGACGTCGCCGATCTGTACGGCGAAGGCACGGCCGAAACGGGGAGCGCGGATCTCGGCTTGGACGAGAAATTCCGAAAGGCGTATTTCTGGATCACCAACTGCGCGATCATCACGCCTTTTTACGATATCGAGTACGAGGACGGCTGTTCGATCTCCTTTAAGTTAGGCGATTCCGGCGCCGATCTGCGCTTGCCCTCCGACATTAGTTTCTCCAGCTTCGTCCTTCTTCCCTTGCTGACTCTCTTAGCTAGGCGAAAATGCCTCTTCGTGGGCGGACCCGGGCGGGGCAAGACCGCCAGTTCCATCTTGATGGGCGTTATCGCCGGCTATCCGCTCAAGGAACTCAAGCGCGCGATACAGCACGGCCAGCCCCAGATGACGATCTCCGACCTGCTGGGCAGTCCCGTGCCGCAGGATCTATTGAAATCGGAGACGATGCGCGATATCAGAATCTCCTGGAAGTCCTGGCTCTCCATGAGGGTGAAGATAGTCGACGAGTACAATCGCATCCCGACGAGGACCCAGTCCGCCCTGCTGACCGTGATGGCGGACAACTACGCCGAGATGATGGATCAGGTCTACGAGTGCCCCGAATCCGCCTGGTTCCTCACCGCGAACGACGACGCGGGAGGCGGAACCTACGAGGTCATCGAAGCGTTGCGCGATCGCATCGACGTCGTCGTGCATTCCCTCCACTTCAACACTCGCTTCATCGGCGAACTCCTGTCGCGCGTCGAGTCGGGAATCAAGCCCGAGGCGGCGGTCCCTCCCGAGATAGTCTTCACCGAAGCCGAACTCGATCGCGCCTACGCCGCGATGCTCGAAGTCGTCATCCCTCCGCCCCTTTTGCGGCGGCTCGAATACTTCGCGGCGCAGTTCGAGTTTTTCGAGGCCGGCGGGCGCCAGTTCGAGTACCGTACGAAGGACAACGTCAAGCTGGCTGGCCTCGAGCTTTCCCGCCTGGAGGGCGCTGACGGCGGCAAGGACAGGACGAGGGATCTCGGCCTGCAGACCAAGAACGGCGTGTCGGTGCGGGCCATCATGACCTCGATCGTGTATATCAAGGCCATCGCCTGGTTCAGGGGGAAGGCCGAGGCGGGCCTCGACGATATGCGCAATGTCCTGCCCTTCGTCTTCCACGACAAGCTCGTCCAGAACCAGGACGCTCCCTGGTTCGAGCAGGGGTCGAACGCCGTGTATCGCGTCGATCGCATATCCTGGCTGCGCGAGCTTTTCGACCTCTCCTGCGCCGAGTACGACAGGCTCGGCCGCGACGGCGGAGACCCGGTCGCGGAGCTGCTCTCGACCTTCGCGACGGGACTGGAAGGAGTGAGCGCGGAAGCCTGCAATGCCGAGCTCGTGAAGATCGAGCGCGAGCTCGCGACGATGAGCGAGGGACGCAAGCTGCACGGTCCGATGTACGACGAGGCTCTGACCTTGAAGTATCTCCACCAGCGGTATACGAGCTATCACAAATGGCTCTCATGGCGCTCCTAGAAAATCCCGCGACCGTCGCGGTTCTCCGGGCTTTCCGAGCGGATCTGAACGCGCAGCTCGCTCGCGCCTCGCGCCTCGATGCCTCTTTCGACGGCGATTCGGCTCTCCTCCTTTTCGCGGAGCTTCTTTCCGCCTGCGAGGAGGCTTTCGGTCCGTCCCCGGCTTTCGCCGATCGGCCCGAAGCCGGGAGAGCCGCAGGCGCGCTATTGCGCGCGGGCATCGCGTTGAGCGGAACCAAAAAGGGGAACGAGGCCTTGGTCGGTGCGCTTAAAAAAGTCTTGGTCGGCGCGCCTCGCGTTTTTATCTCCGCTCCGGAGCGCTTCCTCGATCTGACCCGCCAGGCGGCATCCAAGGTGCTCGGCCATTCGGCGGCCGCGGCCGATGACTGGGCTTCACTACTGGCGTCTTCCTCCGCTTCGCTTTCGTCGATGGACCATTTTCGGCTGGCCGGCTTCGTGGCCGCCTGGCGCTGCGGTCTGACGCAATATCGCGAAGCCGCCCTGGAGGCGGTTTTCGCTTTACCAGCTAACGCGGAAGCCGCCTTGCTCGGTATAGCGGAGGACCGAGTCGCCGGCGCCGTCGCGGCCCTATGGAAGAACGAATGGCTTTCCCCCTGCGAGGCGGCTGGCCAAGAGACTCCCCCTCCCTGCGTCGCCTTCGCTGTCGGGGGGCATGAGCTTTTAGGCGGCCCATTCGATGCCTTTCCCGATATCAGGGAAGGCGCTTCCGGCCTGCCGCTAATCGTATGCGGCGAGCGCGCATTCGGGATGCTCGCCTCGCGGGAAGGCGTGCACCTCTACGCGATCCCCTTCCCCGATCGATACGAGGCCGCGCGACGCGATTCATTCGATGCCGACAAGCTCGCCGCCATCCTTCAAGCCGGAGCCGATCGCGGTTCGGCGAACAAAGGCGAGCCGGCGCGCGGCGACTTCGGAAACGGCCTCGAGATCGCGAAGAAGCTGCTTCGCTCGCCGATGGAATCGGTATTGGTGTCGCGCAACTCGTTGTTGTTCTCCGTCCGCGGTTCCTTCATGGTCTGCGTGCTGGGTTTTCCCGGGGGCTTCGATGCCCTTCGATGAAAAGCCATGGAAGGAGGCTTGGCCCAAAGCGCAGGCTCTCTGGAGCAGGTTTCTCCGTTTGCGCGAGCCGGAATACGCGGCGAGCGCGGCCGAGGCTAAACGCGAAGGCTTGGAAGGCTCTTTCGCCATGATCAGGCTCGACGATCACCGGATCGTGGTTTCGGGCGAGCTGCTGCTCGCTTTCGGGGTGCACGGCTTCCCGCTCGAGATACTGGCGCATGAGATCGGTCATCACGTGCTCTGTCCCGCAGACCTGGACGACAACGCGCGGCTTCTCGTGCGCCTACGCAAGGCCTTGAAAGGCATGGAGCGCCATGCGCCGATGGTCGGCAACCTCTACGCGGACCTGGTGATAAACGATCGCCTGTTCAGGCGGCATGGGCTGCGCATGGACGGCGTCTATCGCGCACTCCTGAAGGGCGGGACCGAGCCTTCCGCGCTCTGGTCATTCTATATGCGGACCTATGAATTGCTCTGGAACCTACCGAACGGCGATCTCGGAGGCGCCGGAGCGGGGGACGAGATCGAGGGCGGCGCACAGGTGGCCCGGGGCATCATTAGAAGTTATGCGAACGACTGGATGGGCGGGGCTTCCCGCTTCGCCATGCTCGTCTATCCCTACTTGAGCGCATTTATGCCGGACGCGAGGCAAGCGGCGCTTCTGGACTCTCTTTCGCCCTCCGCCGGCGGGGACGGCGCGATGCCCGACGGTCTGGCCCGGATCGAGGAAGGGGAGGATCCGCCGAGTTGGGATGAAATATTCGCCGATGGCGGAGCCGCAGAAAACGCGGACGAAAACGAATTGCCGAGCGGGATGACCGAAAAGCAGCGCCGGCGCGCCTTGGCCGCGAGGGAAGCCGCCATGCGAGAACGGGGCGGAGGAATCGGCGGCGGGAGGAATCGAGGCGGAGGAGGCCAGTTTCGGGAACCTTCGGAGTTTCGTGAAATCATGCGATCCCTCGGGATACGCGACGACGACGCGATCGCAGCTCGTTATTATCGAGAACGCGCGATTCCCCATCTCCTGCCCTTTCCGAGGCGCGAGCTTCCCCATTCCGTCGATCCGCTGCCCGAAGGTCTCGATCTCTGGGAACCGGGCAGTCCCGTGGATCGTATCAATTGGGTTCAAACCCTAATCCGCGGCCCTGTCCTCATTCCCGGTCTTTCCCTGTACGAAACGCATTTCGGTGAACAGCCGGGCGGCGATCGGGCCAGGGAGAGCATAGATCTCGATCTCTATGTGGATTCGTCGGGGTCCATGCCGAATCCCAGGTCTTCGCTTTCCTACCTCGCGCTCGCCGGGGCGATCATTTGTCTTTCGGCTCTTCGTTCGGGCTCTTCGGTCAGGGCCACTTTATGGAGCGGACCAGGCGAGGTTTTGACCACCAAGGAATTCGTTCGCGATGAAAAGCGGATCTTCGCCGTGCTCACGGGCTATTTCGGGGGAAGCACCGCCTTTCCGACCTTCGAGCTTCAAAGCGCCTACGACCAAAGGCCGGCGAGCGCGAGGGCGGTTCACATCCTGCACATCTCCGACGAGGGGATCACGACCATCCTCGGGGAGGGCGAAAGCGTGGAGCGAGATCGTGCTATCGCGAAAGAGTCTTTCGCCAAGGCCCGTGGAGGCGGAACGATGGTCTTGAATCTTTGCGGGGAAGGCTGGAAGGGCGATGCGGCCTTCCAAGAGCTTTTGGGGATCGGATATCGGATCCATCCCGTCAAGGATTGGTCCAGTCTCGTCGAATTCGCCCGTCGCTTCGCGGCCGAAAACTATTCCGGAAGGGGGACGTCGCGATGACATCGAGCGGGCTATCCATACGGACGCTGGATTACGTTATCCGCGAGGTTCCCGAAGGGCTTGTCCTCTCGGCTGGTTTATCGGCACGTAAAATGGTGGCTCTCGCCGGCGATTTCGCGCTGCTCTTGGGAGCCGGCCCGCTCGGGCAGGAAGCCTCGGAAAAGATCGCGTCCGACTGCGCTACCGCGGAGGGCCGGAAAAAAAGCGCGTTGTTCGCTCTCGCTCTCGCGACGGTCGCCAAGGCCGAATGCAGACGGCATTTCGCCGCGAGCGCGGAGGCGTTAGCGGACGCCCTAAGCCTGATTCGCGAGCGCTGCGGCGAGCTGGCTGCCCTTCACGATGCGCGATACTTTATCGGCGACGCCTCGGGGCGGGAGGAATTCGCGCGCACCCTGATGCGCGCCTTCGCACTGCTTCCCGAGGGGGAGACCGCGATCCAGGCCGAGGATCGTTTCACGGCCGTGGATTCCGTCGAGCGTCGGCGGGTCATCCGCAAGGCGAAGGAAGCCCAGAAGCGGACGCAGGAAATCCGGCTGGCGATTGAAGCGCGCGAGGCCGAAGAGGCAGCCAGCAAGATGAGCAGGGAGTGAACGATGGGCGAAATACCGATTCCGCTTGACATAGCGGAGCGCACTCCGCTCATGAGAACCGAATGGATGGCGAGTGTCCGCAAAATGCGCGAGCGCGACGACGCCCCGCTCTGGAACGTTTCGGTGGGCGATCGAATACGGGCCGAAGATCTCGAGTGGCTTCGAGGCTTCGACGAGGAACTAAAAGCCGGAGCGG
>Ga0172379_10010679_pt1 | contig 11072 bp, 10 predicted proteins | sample GrowelOW334metaG_FD_119756 | JGI IMG/M metagenome (GOLD analysis project Ga0172379, IMG submission 119756) | Groundwater microbial communities from an aquifer near a municipal landfill in Southern Ontario, Canada - Groundwater well OW334 metaG | ecosystem: Environmental > Aquatic > Deep... | reverse complement strand
TTACCGGAATCGGCATGATTCCGCTTGCCATGCCATCTTTAAGCTTGGCAGAGCATGTTTTACACGCCGCATCCGAATGATTACCCTTTACCGCTTCAGCAAAAGAAAGCGAAGATAATGAAACCCCCATCAACACTCCCAGAACGACTGCAAAAACTTTGTGACCTTTCATAAACATCCTCCATTTTTTATAATTCTTAAGCGTTCAGGGCCGACACCGGTTTGACAAGCACACCATAAAAAGTCCAACACCTGAACCAAAAAAACACTTCATTTGAAAATTACCGACTCTGAAATTTCTCCCCGAGTTTTTCAAAAAGCGCCAAAGCAACAATGCGCTTCGCCGGGGTACTTCTGGAAGAAAGTTCTACTTTAACACCCTTACCCGCAGGCAAAGCGGTAATGAATACACCAACTTCGGTCGTATCCACAACACCCGGGATGTTCATCACTGAGATAAACCCGCGTATTTCATCTTTCGTAAACACATAATATTTTTTAAGCTGAAACTCCTCGATGACAGCTTTAAAAATATCCGCAGAAGCGGCCTGATACACCTGGGAAGATGCATTGCCGCGCGCCGCCTCAATATCTCTGACGGAAAACCCCATCACATTTCTAGGCGCATCCTTGACGAAAGCGCAACCACCGAACAGAAAGGCTAAAAAAATAACTACCAGAGTTTTATTTTGCATGGTTCCAATTGTATCAAAAAAGCCACCGTGTTCAATCTTTACTTTCAGGATTGTTCCGGAATTTCCGCACTAACACCCGCACCGGCAAGCCTCGCACGAAAAACCTCATAAATATGTTCCAGATCCTTGAGCTGACCCCGGTTATGTTCAAGCTCAAACTGTGTTAATTTTTCCTGTTTCAAAAGTTCCGCGTTTAACCGCTTAAAGTTCTTCAGGCTCTGCTCAAGCACATTTGCCTGCTGCTTGAGTGTGGCGTTATCCTGCTCTGCACCTCGCGCTTCACGCTCCTTATCCTCAAACTGACGCCGGGCATTTTCACAGATACGCTCAATACCAACCGATTGCGCCCGGCTCTTGGTTAATTCATACCGTAAAAAATCATTTTTTTCCTGTTCATCCCGCAGCGACTGCTCAAAATCCTCAATCCTGGAAGACTGGATTGATCTTTCCTGACGCAGAACCGCAACATCCTCCTTTAGCGCTTCAAAGGCATCGGCCGTAAAAGCGGCATTACCGGCCGCAGCACCACCATCAGCTGGCTTAAGTTTGATAACTTCATTACTCTGTTTTAAGGCATTGATTTCCTGCTGAAACGCCTCCAGCTGCTTCTGATATTCCGTCCGGATATCCGCTACAACTCTCTCCTGTTCAGCCGATGAACACTCCTGTGACTTGAAACGGACATTCTCTTCTTCAAGCCGGCTAATGACTTCACTGGCTTTTGATAGCTGCAATCCCAGCTCACGACGCACAATATCAAGCTCCTCAGCCAATTTTGCTGACCGATCATTCCCCGCATCCATCTGGGTTTTAAACGCCGAATTTTCTGCTTTTAAATGCATGAGCAGATCTTCATCGGTCCGTACAGGAGCATCCTGCTGAAGTTTGGTAATATCCGCACGCAAAAAGCGGTTCTCGTCACTGATTTTATTAATAACTTCAAGTGCACTGCGCGCCTGCACAACCGCTTTCTCACGAATGATCTTAACTTCTTCCTTGAGTAAACGCACTTCAGTATTATCTTCTGCCAACGATGCAGGCACCGTATTCTGGATTTGTTCTTCAGGTAAAACAGCAAGTGATACTTCAGGCAGTACCGTCGTTTTAATCTGCTCCAGGCTTGAAACGGGCACAGCGTTTTCTTCGAGCGCTGCGATCGACTGTTTTTTCAATGAATAAAAAAGCCACAGCAAAACTCCCCCTGCCGAAAAAAGGATACCAGCCAAAATATAAATAACTGCCATAGCATTCTCCTGATCTAGATCGTAGCTTTATCCTTTAAATACGCCGCATAATCCTTAACCGCTGATTCTAAAGAGGTAAACGGCTGATCATATCCGGCCTGTTGCAAACGGGTCATATCCGCCTGAGTAAAATACTGATATTTCTTCTGAAGCACATCCGGCATTGGAACAAATTCTATCACAGGAGACTTGCCTGCAGCCGTAAAAAGAGCCCTTGCCAGGTCATTCCAGGTTCTGGCATGCCCGGTGCCGACATTAAAAATACCATTCACTCCCGATTTCTGCATAAAAAAACGCATGACATTAACCACATCTTTCACATAGATAAAATCACGCTTTTGTTCCCCATCCGCCACATCCGGCCGGTATGATTTAAAAAGGACCATTTTACCTTCAGCAACAACACGGTCATACGCTTTGGCAATAAGACTTTTCATATCGCCTTTATGATACTCATTAGGCCCGAAAACATTAAAGAATTTAAGCCCCGCAACCCGGTCGTAATAACCGTGATCAAGAACCCATTGATCAAAAAGCTGCTTGGACTCACCATAATAATTCAATGGGCGGCAATACGCTATAGACTCCCGACTGTCCGCATAACCATTTTCCCCGTCACCATAGGTAGCGGCAGAACTGGCATAAATGAACCGGGACCCAATACCCAAAGCCCACTTCAATAAATGGCATGAATATTCAAAATTATTTGTTATATAATAATTCCTGTCCTGTCCCGTTGTTGAAGAACAGGCTCCCAGGTGAAACACGCAATCGATATCACGCGCAAATGTGCCGGATAAGACAAGCCTCAGGAACTCCTGCTTATCATAGAAAACGCTGATTTTTTTCCCCTCAAGGTTGCGCCGCTTCAAACCGGACGGGTCCCAATGATCTACGACAACAAGATCATTAAAACCCTGACTGTTAAGCCACGCCACCAGACAACTTCCAATAAAACCGGCTCCCCCGGTTACAACGATCTTGCCCATATCAGTGCTGTACCTTTGCTGCGATTAAAAAGCCCATATCTTCAGCCGCTTGATCTGCTTCATTGATATTCTGAAATGACTTATTCCCGTTAATACGCGCCACAATTTCTCCGGTTTTCCGGTCACGTATTTCCCCGGAGATCTTCAATGTCGTCTCTTTCTTTCCGATTCCGAGCTTTTTAAATTTTCCACCGGTATTAAACTCGTCAATACGACCTTCGATCACAAATCGGGAATATTGCGCTTCTTCCGCGGTCAATAATTTAAATACCCCCGGGTTTTCACTCATATAATCAGCAAATCCTTTAACCATCACCAGTGCCAAATGATCCACCATTCGCCCGGCTTCGGCATTTGCCCCCGAGGTAAACGGAACAAAGACCATTTCTCCCCCCAGGATCCAGACATTTTCCTGAATAATGTCAACCGAAACAATATCAATAAACTCTACCGATGGAGTTTTATGTGCCGCCCACCCGAACCAGGAGCAGCCGCCCAGGCATATTGTAACAAATGAGATCAAGAAAAGTTTTAGATATTTCACCGGCATAACTGATTTCCTGCTCCACAGCTTTGCTTCCGCATTATGAACACTGGTAAAGCTGCGCAGGGACTGCGCCGCCGGCTAGGCCCGCTGAGCTTGTTGTGTCAGACGCAGGAAACGATCCGCAATTTCTTCTTTTAAATTCCCCTGTTCAAACCGCCAGCACCAGTTACCCGTTACCGTCGAAGGACGATTCATCCTGGCTTCTCCCCCCAACCCAAGCAAATCCTGCAAAGGAATAATACAGCAATCAGAAACTGAATTCATGGCGAGTCCGATCATTTGCCAGTGAATCATTTCTGCGTCGATCTTCGCTCCAAAATACTCCAGCGCATTTTTCTGCTCAAGTGCCGTCATGTCATTATCAAACCAGCCGCGGATCGTGTTGTTATCGTGTGTTCCCGTATATACCACACTCACCGACTTGTAATTCTCGGGCAAATCCCGGCTTTTCTTATAATCATTATGAAACGCGAACATTACCACGCGCATACCGGGAAACCCGAAATGATCCTTTAACGCGTCGACATCCGGCGTAATGATCCCGAGGTCTTCAGCTATGATCGGCAAATGGGAAAATTGCCCGCTCAAAACAATGAACAGTTCCATTCCGGGAACATCCCGCCATTCACCGCGAACAGCGGTCTTTTCCGCTGCCGGAATTTCCCAGCATTGAGCAAAAGCGCGAAAATGGTCGACCCGGACGGAATCAAAAAGGGCAAGATTATGACGGATACGCTCCACCCACCAGGCAAAGCCGGTTAAACGCAATGCCTGCCAGTCATAAACAGGATTACCCCAGCGCTGTCCGTCTTTACTAAAATAATCCGGCGGCACACCCGCCACAAAAGTCGGGTTTTTCCGGTCGTCCAGCTTGAACAACCCGGAGTTGACCCAGACATCAACACTGTCATAATTCACATAGATCGGAATATCCCCGATCAAACCGATACCCCGGGATGAACAATACGATTGCAACGCCATCCACTGGGAATAAAACAGAAACTGCGCAAATTTTTCCTTGAGAATTTCCCCCGCTTTATCCGCTCGAATTTCCTGAAGCGCCTCCGTGTGACGATCACGATACTTTTCCGGCCAACCCGCCCAGCATTCATTACGGTACGTTCGCTTCAAAACCACAAAAAGAGCAAAATCATCGAGCCATCCGGCCTGATAACGGATAAAATCTTCAAAAGATTTTAAAGGGAACTTCCGCTGCTGATAGCGGTTAAACGCTGCCTCGAGCAAAAGCTCTTTGTGCGAATAAACAGCATCGAACGACACCCCGGCCGATACCGCCGGATCAAAAGCAGGGATATCCTCCGACGCAAGATAACCATCTTTAACCAATTGTTCAGGACTTATAAAAAGGGTATTAAAAGCAAACGCTGAAAAACTGCTGTACGGAGAATTACCAAGAGCATTATCGGTGGGATTTAACGGAAGAACCTGCCACCATGTTTGTCCGCAGCTATTTAAAAAATCAACAAACCCGTAAGCCTCCGGCCCAAGGTCACCAATACCGTAGGCTGAAGGAAGAGAAGATATATGACAGAGTATTCCGCTGGATCTTTTTTTCATAATGGGAATAGTGTAATCGAAAAAAGCAATAAAGAAACCGTTTATTTAAGACAAATCCAGGCCTTACGAAAAACAGACACAGGCATCTTTCATCTGCCTCAGGTTAAAATCAGGAGTGGGACGATAAAGGTAATAGCCCTGCACCGCATCAACACCGAGTTCAACAACCGAATCCATTTCTTCGCGCGTTTCAACACCTTCCGCAACAACCGTGATCTCGTTCTCCTTACAGAACCCCACAATAAATTTTACAATACTGCGCTTGATCGGATCCTGATTCAGATCACGGACGATATGCGCATCGATCTTAACAATCTCGGGCTTGGTGGTTACGATCGACTCAAGACTGGCATACCCGGCACCCACATCATCAACCGCAAACCGGAATCCATGTTCACGATATTCGTTCAAACGATCATAATAAAGACTCTGTTCGGTGATGAGAGAACGTTCAGTAATTTCCAGCACCACATTTTCCGACGGTATCCTGCTCTGCTCAAACAGATCCCTTACGCCCGGAAATTTTGAATTCTCAACCATGTAAGGATTGCAATTAAAAAATATATGCTCATTTCTGGTATAGCTGGACACAACATCCAGGGCTTTACGCCAGCAAACCATTTCCAGAGGATAATACATATTATATTTCATGGCAGCCGCAAACAGATCCGTCGGATTATTTAACAGGGTGCCGGCTGTAGGACGGCTCAACACTTCAAGCCCATACATACGAAAAGGGTGCAAAGCATAGATCGGCTGAAAATGAGGTTCGATCAAACCATCACTGATAACTCTTTGAAGCTCATCAACAATTTGCTTCTGTTTATCCGGATTCGGATTATTCGCCGCCACCCTGCCCCTCTGCCAAACAGCTTCAATGCGTGCCAGCAACTCCTCTTTATTAAAGTCCCTGGTAACATAATCATCCGCGCAATGGAGATGCTTACGGATTTTCTGGCAATTCAGGCTGAGGATAACAACGGGAATATGCCGGGTATTTTTATAACTCTTTACGGTATCACAAACAGCAAAACCACTGCCATCCAGTAATTCTTCCGCACAGATGATCAAATCAATACGCATTGCCGCCGCCTTGTGAATAACACCCTGCGTGGAGGCAGCTGTAAAAGCAGCAAAACCATGACCTTCCAGTAAATTGACAAGTCTTTCGCAATACCCCGGATCTGACTCAACAACAAGAACTTGTTTTTTTGTTTGGGGAACGATCATGTCAACTCCTTTATTTAGCACATTAAAAGAACTGGCGCTCAATTTCGATGTCTAGAGAAGTATACCCGTCAAATTGATAATAACCCATAACAATTACGATATTAGTACACTATTTTTTCAAGTATTTTATCACGTAACAGATTAATATGTATAGGATTACATAAAAACAAAACCAGGCCAGGAAAAGGCTTTCCTGCTTTCAATAAACAGGAGTGTGATTCAATCTCATTGGATATCAGAACAACTTTCACTTTTTGTAATCTGCAAAACAGAATTTTATCCCGTTTTCATCGAATGGCGGGCTCTTATATACGACCTGGAAAGCATGAGGAATCCCAGGACAGAACGTGTCGCACATAAAATCACCCTGAATATGTGTTAAAAACAGCCTGTCACACGCCTCATGCGTTATTGCCTCGGCAAACACGTGCGCACCGCCAATAACAAAAACTTCCTCTACATCAACCCTTTCCAGGGCATATTCAAGCGCCTCTTCCAAAGTAGACACACGGTGAACGCCCTCTGGCAGAGGAAAATCGATCTGAGAGGTGATCACCACGTTCAAACGGCCAGGCAGAGGACGGAACTTTGCAGGCAGAGATTCCCAGGTCTTCCTCCCCATGATCACGGCGTTGCGCATAGAAGAAATTGATGAAGGCGCTGTAATATCCTTAAACCGCTGCATATCCCGGGATAAACGCCAGGGTAAACCGCCGGACTTGCCAATGCCCATTTTCTCATCAACAGCTACCACGATTGCAAAAGTTTTCATTGTCTTTCCCTCTGGTTAAACCGCGACAGGAAACCTGATAAATGCGTCGTGCTCATAGCCTGAAAGCCGAATATCCTCAAACTTCAGATCTAAAACATTTTTTGGAGCTATTTGCAATTTCGGCAAAGCCCGCGGCGCACGGTCGATCTGCAATTTAAGTCCGTCGATATGATTAGAATAAATATGCGCATCTCCCAGCGTGTGAACAAAATACCTTGAGGTTAACCCGCACTCAGCGGCCACCATTGATAGCAATAACGCATAACTTGAAATATTAAACGGCACCCCCAGTGCGATGTCGGCTGAACGCTGATAAAGCTGGCAGTCAAGATACCCGTTCACCACATAAAACTGGAACAACGCATGGCACGGCGGAAGGGCCATTTTCCCGATATCCGCCGGATTCCACGAACTGACAATAATACGTCGGGAATCGGGATTATTTTTAATCATCGCGATCGCAGACGTGATCTGATCTATATGGTCTTTGCGGCAGATATTAGTTTCTTCGTCCAATGTAAACCTGTCCCACTTGCGCCACTGATAGCCGTAAACCGGCCCCAATTCACCCTGCGCATCCGCCCAGGCATTCCAAATGGGCGTATGCTGCGTCAGATCATCATTAATGTTGGTTGATCCGCGCAGAAACCACAGCAGTTCCCACACCACGGCATCAAAAAGGATTTTCTTGGTTGTCACGATCGGAAACCCGTCCCGCAGATCAAAACGCATCTGATAACCGAATACCGAAATAGTACCCGTTCCGGTGCGATCTGTTTTCTGATCACCGGCATTGAGAACATGACGAACCAGATCCAAATATTGTTGCATCAACTGCTCCTGAAATTATCTTTTTTTAATAAAAGGTCAAACCGCCAGTCCACGGTCACAGGTTCACCTGGACGGTAAAAAGGATTGAATGAGGGCATTTTCTGATACACAATGGCCTCCCGGTCAAGAAAGGCCAGCAAGCCCGGAACATCGAACAATTTTTGCGGCATACGCCCCACCTCACGCAGATCCTTGCCAAGATCATACGTTTGACGGCAAAATTCCAGATACGCCGCTTTGGCGGTATCATACGCCTGAGACCCCGCACGATCAGGTAATTGACCGATCAGCAACAGCCCTCCCGGTTTTAGTACACGCATCATATCCAGGATCGAACGCTGAACATACGTATCATCCATCATATTGATCAAAACAAAATAACACAAGGCTTTGTCCAGTGACCCGGTTTTAAACGGCAAGCGGCCAATCTCTCCCTGCAAAAGAACATCACCCGCGTCAATTGTTACCGCATTGCCGATCATCTCACCGGAAAAATCAAGCCCGATCGCATAACCGGCATGGGGCCCAAGGTTTTTTAGGATCCACCCGCCCCCGCACCCGCAATCAACAAAATAATCATTAAGCCCAAGGTCCAAACGTTCCGCAATAAGACCCAGCATAAGGTCGATCTTTACCTGAGGCCAAACGACACCCTCACACACTTCCCATTTAGCCAGCAGCCACTGGCGATCGGCAAACCGCCCGTCAGTAAAATGTCCCCACTCATTAAAAGCCGAACGTAATTCCATAGGATCAAGCCAAGAATTTATAGATTAATGTACTGCCCCAATTTGTGACCGGATCCGGCATCCAGGGCGCGGCAAAGAATTTTGTATACGCTTTCAGTATCCGTTTCTGACTGAAGACATACCCTTGCGGATGATACCCTATATGCACAATTTCCATGCGTTTTGCCCCGGTGGCATCTTTGAAAGCCATTAACCCCTCCTGTGAAAGCCCGCTCGAACCCATGTCCACATACTCCAGACCCCGTTCTTTTGCCAGGCGAATGCCTTCCCACAAAAGACAGTTATTGGAACGAAACTCCAGCGCGTCCTGGGATGACGTGTTAATCTTATAATAAAGTGTATTCCCGCAGATCAGAAACAGCGTACCGCCCACCATTTTTCCATCCGGCGTAAACGCACCCAGCAGAAACCCTTTATCTTTTGCAATGAACTCATCCCAGAGCACTTCAAAGAAACGCCAGGGCTGGGCAAATATTCCATATTTGAATTTACGCAGCTTTACATGAATCGCAAAAAAAAGTTTTAACTCTGCCCTGGTGCACGGCCGCACAATCAATCCGCGCTTAAGTCCCTGACGCACCTGATTCCGGAATTTATCCTTTAACCCCATCCAAAGGCTGTCGGCATCTCCCCTTATATCCAGTAAATGAAAACATTCCCGGCTCAACTCCTTAAAACACCCGCAACTACGGGAAATTTCATCCCTGAGACTGCGGACCACGATACGAAAGCCGGGATACTCTTTTTTAATGTCTTCAAAAATAACCAGCCAATCCTCCGCCGTTTTAATATAGGCATCGTAATAATCGCAATAAGATAAAGCGCACACTTTCCATTCAAGAAAATTCCTGACCACCGAATAAACCATATAAGCCGCAATGATTCCGTCGCGTTCAATGTATTTAACATATAACTTCGGCTGATACGCGCGGTCGATCGACCTAAGCCAGGTTTCCGAAGAAAAAAGATTTTCAGAAAAACCCGGAAAGGTCAGTTCCTGCAACGCCTGTTGTAACGTGAGGGTCTTGACCACTATTTTCTTCCTTTTAGATAATCCGAATAGATCGTGGCCATCTTTGGCACAACCCCGGTGATATCATAGATCCTGATCGACGACATCCGGCCAACATCCTTGGCATACAAAAAACGGATCGACTCCGCCAGGTTTTCACTGTGTTCACACACAAAACGCTCAAGCAGGGCGTGGTTCATATGCGGAAATGTTTTGATCGGCGTCATTTGCCTGTCAATAAACCCCAGATAATCCCGCAGTTCCGGTTTAAAACGCACGCCGGTCGTCAACCCCACATAAGCTTGGGGGTCAAGAATCAAATAACGGTAACCCTTTTTGTACAAGGGCAGGATCTTGTCAAAACGCGCCGGAACCGGGATGACCCTTATATCCGGCAGAACATACAAAGATTGCACTTGATCCTGGGTTGAAAGAATTTTAGCCCCGGGCACATGCTGATCCAGGAACGCGATCGCGGGTTCATAATCAGATTGGGCCAGAACGATCTCCCCCGATTTGAACACCATGGCCAGCGCCATCACAACAATAAACCCGCATAGCAATCGCCGCTGCAAACCTGCACTCATTGATCGAAACGCGCTGATCAGAAAATCGGCCGCCACCATCACGGCAAAAGGAAGCATAACACACAAATAACGGGCGCCTTTCTCGCTGGTCAGCGAAAAAATGACCATCTGAACCAGCACCAGCACAGCGGGCAAAGCATAAGTCCTGTTCTTCATCAACAACACATACGCTCCCGTAAAAAATGTTCCGGCAAAAAATACTGTTTCCAATAAAACCAGATAGAACGGATACGTTAATAAATTAATCCAGTAAAAACTCCCCTCCGCCATTTCGCCCTGGTGAAAAACCCAGGCAAAGATCACGGTCGTATTCGCCCCATTCAACAGATTTCCAATTAACACCACGCAGGCAAAGAAAGACAAACCAAACCACACAAACTTCCGGAAATCAAAGCCTTTTCGAAGGATCACACCCTCCCATAGCTCCAGGCACAACACCAGCAAAGGCAGAATGATCAGTCGGTAATTTGCAAAGAAAGCCGCTGCCATAATGACCCCCGCCGTAAAGGTCTTCCAGCTCAAACCCCGGTGAAACACATAAACATAAAATCCGCCCAGTACAAGACAGGCGCTCATGGCTTCCTGTAAACCGATCCGCGAATAAAACACCATGCCCGGCAGGATCGCTAACAATGCCGTGGATAAAAGCGCCGTAGCCCGCGAAGAATAATAGCGACGAGAAAAAAGGTATGTAAGCGGCAGCACCAGCACGCCAAAAAAAGCAGCGATGACTTTGGGCGTCATCCAGTCATGCAAACCACCCCAGAAAAAGCGGGAATCCATTACCATAAACCACAACGATTTACCACTACCCAGGGCCGACTTGAAATAATAGTGG
>Ga0172379_10010678_pt1 | contig 11074 bp, 12 predicted proteins | sample GrowelOW334metaG_FD_119756 | JGI IMG/M metagenome (GOLD analysis project Ga0172379, IMG submission 119756) | Groundwater microbial communities from an aquifer near a municipal landfill in Southern Ontario, Canada - Groundwater well OW334 metaG | ecosystem: Environmental > Aquatic > Deep... | reverse complement strand
TGCTGAGAAATCTGCAGTAATGAGATTGGGCGCTTATCCAAATAATTATGTTGCACCAACCCATAACCCGGTAGTTACTGCTCCTGATCTTTCACTTTCGGTCTCACAGGCAAGCATTACAAAAGGCCAATCTACAACTCTGTTTTGGTCATCTTCCGACTCAGTTTATTGTGTTGCATCTGGAGGATGGGGAGGCAACCAAGTTCTAAATGGATCTCAAACTGTAAATCCAGCTACAACTACAACTTACAATCTAACTTGTACGGGCGTTGGAGGTTCAATAAAAAAATCAGTAACTGTTACAGTACTCCCAGCGTTATCCGCTACTCCGGTAGAAACTTGCGAACCTTTTAATGCAAGCGTTGCGGCAATTAGAACATTCCCAGGATGGGAAGGATATTACCTAACAGGTTTTCAAAATTATTCACGAGCATTCCCAAGCATGGAAGAAGCACAGCAAGCTTTGGATTTTGCAAAGAAAAACAATATGACATGGGCTTGCAAAACTAGTGTTCCAGGAACAAAAGATGCAATTGAATATTGGCTTAATTCAAGCAAAACAGCTCCAATCGGTAGTACAGAAAAAGACGCAGGCGAAGATTGCGTTAATTTCAATCTTGCAAACGTAACTATTAATCAAAATTACACATTGGTAGATGGCAATCACTTGATCGCCACAAACAGCACTCTTGCAGCAGCAAAAGTAATGAAGTCTGTTTGGAATAAATATGGCTTTAACGACATGTGTTATGTCGGCAGGCCTGATCCTTCGATGATTTATTATAAACGTTCAAGCACAGTCCCTACTCCAGCAGAAACATGTGATTCTCCATACGTTATGTACCAGGGAGTATGCACGGATCCAATTCCTGCATGCAAAAATCCTCCGGCAAATATCGTACCGAGCACATGTATAGATAAAATCGAAAACGGAGTTTATATCGAGCGTTACAGCTTTAGCTGTATGTCCGGATATGTTAAAAGCGGAAAGGAGTGTGTAAGAACAGCAACCCCTGCTACTACTATTTCAATTTCAGCTTCACCAAGAAGCATTGTTGCTGGTCAATCCGCAACTTTAAGCTGGTCAGCGGTGAACGCAGCTAACTGCTCGGCATCCAACGGATGGAGCGGCGCAAAAGCAACTTCTGGTTCTATAACTGTAACTCCAAGCGTTACTACAACTTATACCCTAGGTTGCTATAGCGTCGTCACAAATAACGCTTATTCATCATCAGCAACGGTTACAGTAACTCCAGCATCATCCCCTACTTCTTGCGTAAAACCTGCAAGCGTTACCAAGGCAATGTTTGGCGGAACTTCATGGGTACTTTCCACAACAAACAAGACTTACGATGTAAAAGTTGAAAATATTACAACCGACAACAAAGTTCAATTTCTTATTAATGGCGATAGACTTGTTGGAGTAAGCGCAAACGCAGTTCCTCAAGTATTCTCGGATTTCAACAGCACAAACGGTAATGATGGAACAATCCAAGTTTATTCAGTTACACGTTCTGCAAACTTGAATCAATCAATCGTTGCATTCAAGATTTCCGAAAAAGTGGCTACGGGAAGCGTAAAATGTTCAACAAGCAACGAGATTATTCGCTTGATGTACGTTAACGATCCTCAAACATACACTACATCTACCGGCAAAGTGTTCAACGTTACATTGGAACGCGTTTACGGTGGGGCTACAGGCAATGAGAAAAAAGCCGACTTGTTGATTAACGGCGACCGAATGGTTGGCGTTCCGTGGGACGACAATGCGAAACAACATTTCGGAACTGCCTTCACAGGTGCCGACGGCAACGTAACTGTAAATTTTATCAACAGCACAGTTTCTCCAAACTTTGCAGTCATTACAATTTTGGCTGACTAATTAAATAGGCCAGAAAAATTCTAAACTATTAAAGAACGCCCAAAGGAAAACACTTTCCAGGGCGTTCTTTTTTGGTGTATATTGAGGCCTTTTATGGAACAAGGAAGACAACCAGGGGAAGAAAGGCGAACTCCAGAGGCCAAACAGGTCTCCGTGGAACGTGCCAATGAAGTTTTAAGTGCAGTCATGCGCATCGCCAATGAGATGGGAGTTTATTTTCAGGAACTTGATGATGTTGCCTGCCTTGGATGGCCGACAAAAATACCACCGTCAAATAAACCTTTGAACTTAAGAGCAGACGATACGTTAGAAACTTTTAAGGAGTTGCTTCGTCATGCATGTTTATATACAAAGGCCTTCGAAATATCTGACTTAGCCAAAAGTATAAAAAGAGACGATGGAGCAAAAGCTACAATTCACAGCGCTTGGATAGATACTTGGCAAGATAGACTTAAGCCAATAGCGCCGCAACTTTTTGCAAAGGCTAGAAAAAACATTGAACAAAAACAACTTGCTAGCGAAAAAAACGAGCAATATAAAAAAGATATCGCAGAATTAAAACGCTTTGCCCATTTGATGAGGATTTGGCTCGCGGAAAGATTGTTGAGAATTGTACCGATGGGGTAATAAAACCCTGGAGCCGTTGACCAGGATTGAACTGGTGACCTCGTCCTTACCAAGGACGTGCTCTACCAACTGAGCTACAACGGCATTTTTTAAAAGCGGATTTGCCCCAGCATTCTAGCAAAAAGCCGCCTTTTTACCAGCGCAACAGTAAGCCCATAACCTTGTCACTACAAAAATCACCATCAAAAAAAACTCCACAATGTCGTCAGCTCACAGAATACGTGAATGCAAATTGCAAGTTGGTTCCGGTTAGGGAGCCACAGTTTCCAAATAAATTTGGAGACTGCCCTTCAACGAAGGGGTCGTACGCTACAGGTAAACGGTCACCACAGAGTCTCTTACTGTTTTCAGAGTAGTCTTTTTTCGCTTAGTTACAAGCAAAACCCATTGCGCTTTACCCAAAAGGTTTCACGCGCCAGGCAAAAATGCTGTATTTGATGCGATTTTCACGTACCCAGCGAAATTATTGCAATTACCCACATCGTAATTTTCACAATTACAAAATTCAAAATCGAAAATCCAAACATTTTTTCCAAAAATAAAACATCAAACAAAATAAAAATCATTACATATTTAATTCCATTCACCATGTAGTGGTCATAGGCGGGCTGGAATTTGTGCGGCACAAAAATTCCAATAATCTTGGAGCCATCAAACGGAGGAAAAGGCAAAATATTCAACGAGAACAAAAGAATGCTTATAGCGAAAATATGGCTAAGCAAGCCATATAAAGGCACGCCGCTTATAAAAGTTCCATTCAAATATTTTAGTGCGATCGCAAGAATTATTGCCGTGAGCAAATTCGACATCGGACCGGCAAGAGCAATCAAAGCCGAATCTCTTTTTGGATATTTTAAATTATTTGGATTAAATGGTACCGGCTTCCCCCACCCTATTCCAAATATAACTAGCGAAATCGTACCAAAAACATCCAGATGCCGCAGAGGATTCAAACTCATCCTACCCATAATTCGCGCAGTCGGATCGCCGAGCCTATTCGACATCCACGCATGCGCAAACTCGTGCACAGTAAGTGCAAAAATAATTGCGATAAAACTGGAAAGTAAATTTAAAAGCTGATCCATTGCATGTAAAACTATATCATTAATTACAGCCATTTTCTTCTTTATAGGTGATTGACATAGTGCCTGTATTTGCTTATAGTTAAATACCATATTTATGCAAGAAGGACGGCAAGAAGCCATAGCAGAAGTCGTAACGTTTATAAAAACTCATCCAGGAGTTGATTTAAGGGTAACGGATAGGAACTCCGAAGGACAACTAACGGTGGGAGAAAACGACGCGTTAATGGCCGAATTTGGTAACGTTGCCATGTTGGTTGATCGCCATGGTAATCAATTTAGATTAACCGAAGAAAGCGTAATTACAATTAGAGACTCCGTAGGAATGGAAGCACTTGCAGCAGCGGGATTGGCAGAAACTACAAACCCACAAAGAAAACCTCGTTTAAATGAGCCGCGACCAGAATACAACCATCTTCTCGAACCCATTAACCAAAGTTTAATCCCAGCCTTGGCCATACTACTAAGGCGATTTAAAGATATTGTGATGGGAGTGGTTGACCTAAAAGAAAGCGAAAATGGAGAAGGTCGCCTGTGTTTGGGAGAAAATCAAACTCTCCAAGCAGAATTTGGCAAAAATGCATTTGCAGTTCAAGAACATCCGGATCGTTTTCAATTAACAGAGGGAGGCGTTGCGGCCTACCTACAAGCACAACGCGACATAGAAGAAGATGATCTAAGAAATGCAAACGCCGAAGATGGGACACATGAATATTTACACGATGCAATCGCGGCAGTACAAAGAAGCAGACAAGAAAAACAGAGGCAGGCATTTGAAGCAAAATTCGAAGACTTAGTAGTGCACGGAGACTTTATGAGCCGCACCTCACATTTAATAATTAGCGGACTCCAAAGATCTCAAGTGCAAGAACTAAGGCAAGCTGCCGGCAGTGCCGGATTTATAATTACCAATAATCACAGCAAGACACCTAGAAGCAATCTTCTCGCTATAAGTGGCGACGACGTGGCAGATATAATAAGGCGCGTCCTTAAAAAACAATGTTATGGTGGAGAAATAGAAAAAATAAAAGATTACGACAGAGAAGGAGTTGGAGTTTATGCCATACTTTTTGATATAAATAACGGACAACTGCTTATCTACAACAAGGACATGTTTTTAAATAAAAAACCGTAAAACCGCCTGGGCAGGCACCCGGCCCTTAGGCCTTGGCCGGCCCCGCTTGGGCACGGCACCCGGCCCTTAGGCCTTGCATTTGTTTTGGCTTTATATTAAAGTAGGGCGGCTATGTCAAAAGTATGTGAAAAATGCGGAAAAAGGCCACAGGTAGGCCACACGATCAGCCACTCGAACATTAAAACTCTGCGCAGGTTTGAACCTAATCTGGTTAAAAAGCGCATTTTTGATCGCACTTCAGGCAAAATGGTAAAGGTTAAGGTATGCACCGCATGCCTTAGAACAATGGTAAAAATGCCTAGAACAAGGGTCAAAAAGGTAAAAACGGCAAAGGCTTAACAGGTTATAACTGGTGTTTTGGGGCCAGGCTTTGTTTTTGATGTGCGGATGCACGGGTTGGACTGTATAATGTCGGCGCTGGAGGGATCGCATAGTGGCCGAGTGCGCGCGCTTGGAAAGCGCGTATACCGAAAGGTATCGAGGGTTCGAATCCCTCTCCCTCCGCCAGAATCATTTAGAAATAAATGTATTTGGTTGTTTTTGAATTGTCGTAAACTACTAAAGTTGGATTCGAATGCCGGAGGCAAAATTTAAGCAAAATTTTGCTGAGGCGGGGTCGCAGGCCGAAGCCGCCTCGGCGGCTGAGGACCTGTGACCGAATCCCTCTCCCTCCGCCAGAACACACGAGCAAAGCGAGTGTGCTTTGTTAATGATTTAATAAAAAATAATACCAAAGAAAAATCGTACCTGCTTTGTATTAGAAGCGAGAAGTGAGTGGTCGATATCACAAATCAACTTAATTAAATTAACAAATGAAAAATATGAAAAAAACAACATTAGGTTTAACACTAGGAACATTGGTGCTTGGGCTTGGGATAATTGGCGCATCCAGCGGCGCAGCTTTAGCTTATCATGGAGATCCTGCAATTAAGGGCCCGAATTACTCAGCAGAACGTCACGAAGCCATGACGAAAGCGTTTGAGAATAAGGACTATGATACTTGGAAAAAACTTATGGTAGGCAAAGGTAAAGTTACCCAAGTCGTCAATAAAGATAATTTTGCTAAATTTGCCGAGGCTCACGAGCTAGCCGAACAAGGGAAAAACGCAGAAGCACAAAAGATTCGTCAGGAGATTGGACTCGGACTGCATAATGGGCTTGGAAAGGCATCAGGAGGCAGAGGTATGGGCAGAAACATGAATCGTTAGAACAAAGCTGTTTAATACATCGGGCCACGACTAAAATCGTGGTTTGGTGTATTTATAGCCGATACTTAGTATAATTATATTTATGAGCGATTATGAGAATTTATCTGACGAAGAAGTTGTCAAAAAAGTTCGGTCAAAAGATCAAGAACTTTATTCTATAATTGTTGAAAGATATCAAAATAAGCTCCTACGTTATGCCGGCAATTTAATTAAAGACGAAGAAAAGGCCGCAGATGTGGTTCAGAGTTCTTTTATTAAGGCGTTTATTAATTTGAATGGATTTGATACTAAAAAAAAATTCTCCAGCTGGATATATCGTATTGTTCACAATGAAGCCATTAATATCGCTAAAAAATACCAAAAAGAATTGCCAATTTTAAATGATTTTGATTTTCAAAGCGACGAGAAGATTGAAGATAATTTTGAACAAAAAGAAACTGTTGCTAAGGTAAAAAAATGTTTGGGAGCAATACCATTACTATATTCCGAACCCCTGGCTCTCTTTTATATTGACGAAAAATCTTATGAAGATATTAGTGATATATTACGAATACCCATGGGAACCGTTGCCACTCGCATGAGTCAAGCTAAAATCTTAATGAAAAAAATATGTCAAAAGAATTAAAAAATATCACCAAAATTGTGATGGAAAAAATACATCATGACAAAATAAAAATGCACTCAAAGGTATATTTTGCCATTGGGTCAGTTATAGCTTTTGCTGGATTAGTAGCTTCCATACTAGTCTCGATTTTTCTCTTTGGTTTAGTGCGTTTTTCTTTGCGAACTCATGGTCCAATGGGAGAATACCGTTTAGACCAGATGCTTGCGAGTTTTCCTTTGTGGATGGTATTAATCGCCATTTTAGGATTAATAATTGGCATATGGCTGCTCCGCCAATATGATTTCTCATATAAAATAAATTTTAAGGTGATCGCTATTATTTTTGTAGGAGCAATAATCATTGCTGGCTGGATTATAGATATGACAGGATTAAATGACACTTTATTCCAACAAGGACGGGGGCAAGGAATAATGAAACAGTATTTTCAAAAAAATAAATGAAAAATCCCGAACGTAAAAAAGAATGGGACGTACTGTTAACTCCATTTAAGGGAAGAGCAGAATTGAGGGTCTAAAGTGCCTCCACTCCCCTTTTAACATCTCCAGCAACATCATCAACCTTTTGCGAATCCGCAGCCGGCCCACTAAAACCCTGAAAAAGACTAACCGCCCTCCAAAAATTACCTACCACATCGGGCTCCTTCCCATCCGTCACTATCTTAAGAATTGCCTCTAATTGATCGGCTATCTTGCCTAACTCTTTCGGGGAAGCCGCACGACCAAGCATCTCAACTGCCAACACAGCCATTTCATTAAGCCTTTCGCCAATATTTTTCATATAAATCTCTGTCAACCCTGAGCTGGTAAATTTACTTAAATCGTCACGTAATCCTTGCCTTTGGCGACCAATCTCAGTAAATCTTCGAAATTTGTCATTCATAGTCACCTCCGGACTTCCCTGTGGACGAATACCATCTGCTCCTTGCATATATCTTTAATTTGTAAAGAGACGGCATTGTATCACAACCATGCCGCGAGTAATATTGAAACAGGTTTACTCCTTAAAATCCCCACATTATGTTAGCTCAAATAGGGCTCGTAACAATTGCCGCCGCATGGCTCGTACAATTGATTTACGCACTTTTAAACAAAAAAGATATTCGCCCGGAATTTATCGTTCTATACATGATTGGCGTGGGATTTTTGGTTGCAAGCACCATACAGTCCAATACATGGACAACAATATCTTATTTTGAAGCGAGCACTTTTGTGGCCGCAGGACTCGTGTTGATTAAAAGGCTCATAAAATAACCATGACCTCCAGCCCACGCCTTTATAAAGCCCTCAAAACCATTTGGCTATTTGCGCACGCCACAATTTTGCCAGGCGCAGTTTCTTTTTTAGTCCTCGCAGGATACACAGACAATGTAAGTACTTGGGAAGGTTTTTTAATAGCTTGTGGCGCCAGCATAATGGTAATTCTTTGGCTTATTGGAATGGCTCTTTTAATAATGTATCGCTTCCCTCTGGACCTTTATAGCGCAGCACGAATGGTTTTTATGATGATTTTGCAGTTTGCATTGTTGGCATTTTTGGGCGGCAGCATCCTGCTTTCTCTTTATTCAACATTCTTTACTTCTTTCGTCATTATATTCGTAATACTTTTTGCGATGATATTTTTGGGAGTAAAAATGGGCAAAGTAATTCCAAAGTACTGGCTCTTTATAATTCCAGCGGCGGCCACTTCCTGCGTACTTTTGTTCTTCTTATTCCAGCCAATATTGAAAAATTTAATGCTCATGAATATTTTGGCATCGGCATTTTTTGTCTTACTTATGCTTTCAAATGTAATAAGTGGAGTAATGGGAATATATAGATTAACAACCTTAAGCAAAACTTCCGATGCTCAAAAAGAATTGGACCGTGAGTGGGAATCTTGGGCTCCGGCAACTATAATTTTACTTATACTTTCTGCTGCTACAGCTTGCGCTCTTGGTGGATTCTTGCGAACGCAGCTGTAATCGGGGATAATGCCTACCAGTAAAGCGAATTCAACATGCAATTATTACCAATAATATTAACAGTAGTTGGACTTGGACTGTTCGAAACCATTTCGAGCATAGACAACGCCATAATAAACGCCGAAGTGCTGGGCACTATGGGCAAAAAGGCACGAAAATGGTTTTTATTTTGGGGCCTATTTTTTGCGGTTTTTGCAATACGCGGCCTTTTGCCATGGATGATAGTTTGGGCCGTAACTCCTTCTCTTGGATTCATCGGATCTTTAACTGCCACCTTTAGCAATGATCCGGCTGTAATGGCTGCAATCGAATCCTCTGCCCCAATTCTTTTTATTGGCGCAGCGGTATTTTTGATCTTTTTATTTTTCCACTGGCTATTTTTGGAAACCAAAAATTTTGGGCTAAGAGGCGAAAAATTCTTCTATGCAAACGGTGTCTGGTTTTTTGCAGTAGTGTCTATAATTTTGGCCGCAATAGTTTGGTTTGCGCTTAAAGAAAACTCAATGATGGCATTTGGGGCAGTGGTTGGCTCAACGGCTTTTTTTATAACCCACGGATTTAAACAAAACGCAGAGCAACAGGAAAAAAAGCTTATGGGCAGCGGCCTTTCGGACGTAAGCAAAATTCTTTATTTGGAAATTATTGATGCGACTTTTTCGATAGATGGAGTGCTTGGTGCATTTGCATTCACGCTTTCCGTACCTCTAATTTTGCTTGGCAATGGCTTGGGCGCAGTTATCGTTAGGCAAGTAACGGTGAGCAATATTGAGCGAATCAAGAAATATAAATATTTAAAAAACGGTGCAATGTATTCGGTGCTGTTTTTGGGAGTAATTATGCTGGCGGAAAGTTTTGGCGTGCATGTTCCAAGCTGGCTTTCTCCGGTCGCTACAATCGGCGCAATAGGTTATTTTTTCTATAGATCGAGGGTAGAAATGGACACTACACCGGCTGCTGCTGAGTAGAACAGTGAATTGTCCCAAGCCCCCAAACCAAATCAGTACAATCTATTCCGACAATTTTCCTTGTAGGGAAGAGTTTCTGCAAAACCGAAATAGCCTCAGCGTCTTTCGGACAATTAAAAGTTGGCACCAGCACGGCTTTATTAGCTATATAAAAATTCACATAACTTGCCGGGAGCCTTTGCCCTTCGTGAATAACCGGATCCGGCATTGGAATCTTTACCACATTCAAAAGTTCGCCAGCTTGGTCTTTCATCTTTTTCAAATCCTCAAAATTCTTCTTCAAAATCTCACAATTTTCATCTTTTTTATTTTCCTCAAACGGACAAACCACAGTTTTTGCATCGGTAAAACGCGCAATATCATCAATGTGCCCATCCGTATCATCACCAATAATCCCCTCCTTAAGCCACAAAACATTAGTCGCCCCCAAATAGTCAGCTAAATATTTCTCTATCTGCTCCTTAGTCAAATGAGGATTTCGATTTTTATTGAGCAGGCATTGTTCGGTCGTAAGAACCGTGCCTTCGCCATTAACATCAATCGAACCGCCTTCCATAACTATTGCAGGGGTAATGACCGGAATTTTAAAAATCTCGCCAATCTTTTGTGGTACAACGTCGTCCTTATCCCACGGCGGATATTTGCCTCCCCATGTATTAAAAATCCAATCTTCAATCATCCTTTTTCCACATTCAGCGTAAACAAAAATGGGACCATGGTCACGCGCCCACGAAGTATTGGTCGGAATCCGGAAAAAGAAAATATTTTTTGCAGCTTTGCCAATTAATTTGCGTGCACTTTTTTCCATCGCCTCATCATTCACGCAAATAAAAACTTTTTCACCGGCTGCAGAAAGTTCGCGAGCAATGTTCGCAAAAACAGGAGGAATCAATTCAAACTTCCCGGGCCAATGAGACTCGTTGTGGGGCCAGCTAAGCCACGTTCCCTCGTGCGGTTCCCATTCTGCCGGCATCTTATACTTCATAAACATTTTTCTTGTGATGTTTTTTTAGCTCCTTCTGATAATCCAAAAATGGCCAGTCTTTGCGCATTTGCGGAATTAAAGACAAATCGCAATCAACTATCAAATCTGTCTCGGCGTCTACGGGCGCCTTGGCAAGAACTCTCCCAAACGGATCACAAACAAAAGATGTGCCCCAAAAATTTAATTTATTTTCCAATCCAACACGATTACACGCCGCAACAAAAACATTATTGGCAATTGCATGGCTATTTTGAATTGTTTGCCACGCCACGTGCTCATCTTCAGCTACACCATATTTATCAACCAATTGATAACCGATTGAAGTTGGGTAAAAAATAATTTCGGCACCTTTTTTTGCAGTTGCGCGAGCGGCTTCCGGGAACCACTGGTCCCAGCAAACCAAAGTTCCAATAGTCGCATATTTGGTTTTAAAAGTTTTAAAGCCCAAATCCCCTTTTTCAAAATAAAAAGCCTCTCCATAATAATTCTGCAAATCGTCCGGAATGTGCACTTTTCTGTATTTGCCGAGGAATTTTCCATCTGCATCAATAACTGCAACCGTATTAAAATGGTGGCCAGCATGCTCTTCATATAAAGACGCAACT
>Ga0172379_10010677_pt1 | contig 11075 bp, 12 predicted proteins | sample GrowelOW334metaG_FD_119756 | JGI IMG/M metagenome (GOLD analysis project Ga0172379, IMG submission 119756) | Groundwater microbial communities from an aquifer near a municipal landfill in Southern Ontario, Canada - Groundwater well OW334 metaG | ecosystem: Environmental > Aquatic > Deep... | reverse complement strand
CGGCCTCCGAAGCCAAAGGCCCCGGGTTCGAGTCCCGGATCGCCCACCAATTCATAATCCATGGTCAAGATAATGTCCGGTGTTATCCACCTTAGCTTATGTATCTTCTAGTTTCCGGATAGGGAGCATTGAACATTCATTTCTTTGCATACCTGCAAAATCCCGTTCACGACAAAGGAAGGATCTTCCTTTGTCCCCGATGTAGTAACGGAGCTTACGAGAATCTGTGCGATATTGTCCTGGAGTTGGCTAACCCTGATGACCGCCTCCCTTTTGCTATCGGTGAAATCGATTTTCTTGCTTACATCATCCCTGGCTATGATTTGGAATTTCGGGTTTCCCTGAATGATCCGCAGGGCAGTTGCGTATACCTTGTTCGCATCGGTCTCCAGGAGAACAGAACCCACTTCCTGTTGCTGCGCGGCGCCGCTACCGCTGCCGGTAACGGAGTTGGTCAGATGTTGCACGGCCCCCAGGGCTTTTCTTGCAAGAAAAACAGCCTGCCCGTGACAAACTGCCGCAGACAGAAGTGTAAAAAGCATTATTGATAAGCAAAATTTAGTTTTCTTAAGCATTTCTCGTTCCTTGACCTTTTAAAGAGTTGGCCTCATTCCCTCGCAGATCCGTTTATAAGTATCTCATTTTATGGCATCAGAAGCTGAATGATTTCCTTTATATCAGGCAATTCCTTGATGGAATAGATCTTGACATAGCTCACCTTGCCTTTTTCATCGATGATGATGTTGGCCCGTTCAGAAAAACCTTCCGTGCGGAGGATTCCCAACGATTTTGCCACGGCGCCATGAGGCCAGAAATCTGCAAGCAGACGGGTGTAATGGATCTTCAGGCTTTTTGCCCACGCCGCTTTGCAGGGCACACTATCGACACTCACTCCTACGGCTATAGTATTATATCTTTCGAATATTTTACGGTTTTTCTCAAGATCCTTCATCTGGCTGGCGCAAATCGGCGTCCATGCCAGGGGATGAAAAGAAAGGAGCACCTTTCTGCCTGGATATTCAGAAAGGATAAATTCCTGACCCTTCTGATCCCTGAGAATAAAATCCTTCGCCTTTTTTCCCACGCCTATACCCTTGTTTTCCATAGATCCGATCCTCCTCCTTGTACTATATTTATAAATGAGAGGCGTTACTTCCCCATTGTTGAGATAACTACCTTTGTTACTATGGCACGTTGCCAACAGGAAAGATAGAAAATTTTATCTTTCGTAATACAAGACTTTTAGGGACTTAATCGGCAAAGAGGATGTAACCTTCCAGGGGCTTGAAATCGACCTTGTTCTCGAGGAGGGAATGGAGATTGATATGGGAGCAGAACTGAGCTGCAGGGTCCCGGAATTTACGTCAAGTTACATGAATTACATGAAATATCTGAACAAGTTGGCGGCATTGGACATTGAAATCCTCATAAAGTGCGTGTAATTGCCGAAGGGAGGTAACAGAAAACAGGCTTTGCGCAGGCTGACGATTTTCTGCAAAGTCGTCAGCCTGCGCGGAAATAATTATTTTTTCGAATACCTGAGCCTTTGTATCTATTTTTTTGAATCAGGATAGTATGGTTTGGTAATGCCCCACCAATTTCGGGCCTTCGATTTATTGACGTCATACTGATCGATGTTGCGATAGCCAATCCAGCTGAACCCCAGGTGACTCCAGTCCTTGTACACCGAATCATGTTTGAAAAACTCAGATTCCTTGATCGTCGCCCCGCAGCAACCGCAGAGCATGATAATCACCCATGCAATCAGCAGTTTTTTCATTAACATTCTCCTCTTTATTTTATCTAGTACCCATTGTGTCTGTATCGACAATCCCCGACACATCCGCCTATTAACGCTTTTTAAAGAACCCCATTAAAAATTCACTGTCTACAGGTGAAAGATCGAACTTGAAAACCGCCTGTTCGATAAGCTTCGGAATAGATTGACCCGGCTTCTCTTCAATACACTGCGAAATCCACTTAATCGCCCTTTGTACATCATCGCTGTCCGGCATGATCGTTGCCATAAAAAACAATACCTCCTTCTTTAATATTTATTGTAAATTATTTCTATGCTTCTGACCGAGAACCTCGTAAATAGCCAGATTGCCTATTTGCGGAGATGCTTCGGCAAACTCTATCTTCCTCACATCCACAACTGAACGAATCACCGACTGATAGGTCTTTTCCGTCATTAAAATCGAGTTTGGCCACAACTTCGTCATACCCTGGAGCCGAAACACGATGTTGACGGCGTCGCCTATTACGGAATAATCCATTTTTTTCTCAAAGCCGATATTCCCTACCACCGCCTCACCAGTATGAATGCTTATTCCCATTTTCAGTGGCTTGTCAATGAGCTTCTTCGCGAACTCGTTCACCTCTGTCATCGCCGCCTGCATCTCAAGGGCCGCGCTGATGGCATTATCCGCGTCGTAGGAAGAGGATAAAGGGGCGCCAAAGAGGGCTAAAAAGCCGTCCCCCAGATATTTGTCCACAATCCCCCGATGCTTGAAAATGATCTCCCCCATCACGGTGAAGAAGTGATTCAGCATCGCCACCGTTTTTCTGGGGCCAATATTCATGGAGAGGGAGGAGAATTCACGCAGATCGATGTTAAGCATCGTCAACATGCGAAGCTCCTCAGTAACGGGCAGATCCATCGTCACATTGTGAGCAATCCGGTCCACCACCTCTTTCGGAACAAACTTTTGAAACATGCCCCTGATAGAACGTTCCTGTTCAGCCATCGCGAGCGTCTTCTGATACAATCTGGCATTTTCAAGAGCAATACTTACCGATGTGCCAATGGACTGAAGAAGCTGAAGATCCCCATCAGTGAATTCTTCTTTGAGCTTATTGAGTACCTCGATCACCCCCAGCACCCTTCCCTTGGAAATCAGGGGCACACATAGCACTGATTTGGTCGTAAAACCAGTCTTCTCATCCATAAGGGGATGAAAATATTGGGACGAACGCACATCCCGAAGCAGGATCGGCTCCCCCCTCGTCGCCACATAACCGGCAATACCCATCCCCAGCTTTAGTTTCAGTTTCTTGAGTTCAGCAAGGTTAACGATCCCGTTGGAATTGAATGATTCCTTGAAAACGAGTTCATCATCTTCGAGAAGCAGCAGCGAACCTGCTTCAACATTGATAACCGTCTGGATCATTTGCAGGGTATGTTTTATAACCTCATCAATGTCAAATGTCGAAGCGGCAAGAATGCTTCCAATTTGCTTCATGAAATCCATTTCCTGATCTCTCTTGTCAACCATGCCGGAAAGACGCTCTCTCTCCAAGGCCATAGACAGGAGGCTGGCTACCAGTTCCAGCTGCTCCTGTCGTTCCGTGAAGGCGCCTTCCTGCTGAGAGCCTAGGACGAGAATGCCTGAGCATTCCCCCTTGCTGTGCAACGCAGACAGGCCGACGGATTGCAACTGTTGTCTGTGAAAGAGCTCCTGTTCGACAGGATGGGTACTGTGTTCCAGACGATTGATGATCATCGTATTTCCCTGCTGCATGACCTTGTCCAGCAGGGAACCCTGGCAGGGATAATCCATGTTCCTCACCAGATCAGCAGGCATGTTCGCGAGATAATCAAAAATATATAAAGTTGATGGATAGTCCTTTTTGGCCACCATGGCAATGGCCAGATCAAAAGGAACAGCGCTCCGCAACTGGTAAAAGAAGGCGTGGATCATATCGAGATCCATAGCTTTTGCCTCGGTCATTTTAAATCCCATGTCCATGACTTTGACAAGCTGGTTCTTTTCCGCATCGGCCTTCGTCAGCGCCAGATTGTCGTAGGTGAAGGCGGCATTGCTCAACAAAGGAGTGAGGATATCGGCATCCTCCTGAGTAAAAGGCATATCTCCCGATCTTCTCGATATGGTCAACACGCCGATGACCGCGTTGATTCCTTTCAGTGGCATGCAGAGGAATGATTTTGTGCCGTATTGTTCCCGGTTCACGCGGCTGAAACGATTATCCGTCTCAATATCTGAAACCAGAAGGGGAGACTTGTTTATCACGGCAAACTTCGCTATACTGGCTCCAAAATCTATACGGTCTCCCTTTTTTACTTTATCTCCATGGCCAATGCTGGCCTGGACAATGAAGTTTTCCCGCCGGGGACGCTCCAGAATCAGCACTGTACCAATATCGGCGTTGACGAGTTTTAAGGCCCTTTCCAGGGTTATGAAAAATAGATCTTCCGTGTCAAAGGTCACATAACAAAGATCCGATAGTTCCTTCAAGGTGGAAATCTGCGACACCTTCTCACGCAACTGCCCGAAACTTGATCTTAATTCCCTCTCGAGGGACTGAAATGATACGACAATCCCTTCCAACTCATTAGCGGCATCCTGCCGGGTTCCCGAAAGCTGATGGGCTGTAGACTCAGTTACATTTTTGGAAACCTGAGCAATAGTGTCAAAAATCTTCCGGATCATTGAGTAACCGAAGAGGGAAAAGATGAGGAGTGAAATAAAATATATAGGAATATATTCATCGTCAAGGATATCATATTTAATGGCAAAAAATAAAAATCCAAGGAGGGGAACGAGAAAGAAAAGGCTGAAGATTATGGTCAGGCGATAGTTGAGACCTTTACTCTCAATCGATATTGATGAAGACCATTTACTGAAGTTCATAACCGCTCCTGTCCCACCGCGGAAGAGATCTGTAAGTGCTTTGTAGACTTACCGGAATATGATTTGATTTTCAAGGTGATTCCTTCAAAATTTATTACTTTCACAAAATCCTTGATTTCTAAAGAAAGCTGATGTAGTAAGCGCGTTCGTTTTACATAAATTAACAGGACTCCTTGTCCGGACCCCGAGTCTGGACTTTAGAGCCGAGAGGAGGACAGATGCCAAGAAGATACGAAACCATCTTCATTACCCCCGCCGACATACCTGATGAGGAACTGCACGCCTTGATTGAAAGGTACAGCGCCATCATTACCGGACGGAAAGGGATCCTGGTCAAGGTCGAGAAATGGGGCAAGCGGAAATTGGCCTACGAAATCAAAAAGCATTTAAGAGGATACTATATCTTGCTTGATTTCGCCGGCCAGACTGATATCGTCAACGAAATGGAAAGAAACTTCAAGATTGACGATAAGATTCTCAAGTACATGACCATCAAGAAGGAAGATGCCGTTGATCTGAAGGTCCTGGAAACGGAAATCAACTTGCCTGCCAAGGAAACCAAACCCGAGGAAGCTATGGTCCCGTCCGCTAGTCCTGAAAAGACTGAAGAGGAAAAGGACTCCGTGGCGCCGGCTGCCGCCGAAACATCAGGATAATCAAGGGGAGGTAAAAAACGTGACACCCGTAAGAAGCTCAAGGCCGCAAAGGCCCCAGAAAAAATTTTTCCATCGCCGTAAATTCTGCCGGTTCTGTACGGATTCTAATCTGAAAATTGATTACAAGGACCCGCACACCTTAAGAGACTTCGTCACCGAACGTGGCAAGATTATGCCGAGAAGAATCACCGGAAATTGTTCTAAACACCAGCGAACTCTTACCCTCGCCGTAAAAAGGGCCAGAACCATCGCGCTGTTGCCTTTTGCAGTATCCGAAGGTTGACCTATAAATACGCCCGACTCTCGACCGGAATGGACGCACCCACAAGGGACCCCATTCCGGTCAGATCGTAATGAAGGCGGATGTTGCCAGTGGACGCGGGAAGAAGGGGCTTCTTGATTGCTGAGGTTTTCAGGGGTGTTTTCATATCATCCCTCGTATTTTTAACCGTTACCCAGGTTCCTTTCCTCAGCACCATGATGCTGATTCTGGTCCCTCTTCCGATTTGCTTCTTCTTTACAAAACTTGGCAGAATTAAAGGTTTCTTAGTCTTTGTCTTTTCCCTGTCGATTGTGGGGGCGGTGGAGTATGCCGTTGCTGCTCAGACGTCCATAACCATTTTATTTAGTCTGGGCGCCCTGGGAATGGTTTTGTCCGAAATCATGAAGAAGAGCCTGACTATAGGCTGGACGATTTCACTTACCGCGTTCGCGGGTATTTTCATCATCGGCGCTATCCTTATCTATAACAGCATCCTTTATGGAAAGCTTCCCTGGGACCAGATATATGTCTATGTATCCAGTATGGTTCAAGAAAACATCAAGTTATATGGACAACTCGACCTTCCCTCGGAACAGATGCAGTATATAAAGGAAAATTCGGGCAAAATCGCGCGCATCCTTACCTACACCTTCCCTGCTCTTTCCCTGATCAGCCTGTCCGTGATTATCCTGGTTAACATCCTTATTTGCCGAACACTGTTCAAGGTTGCGGAACCTGCCAGCCTCGATTTTGGCGACCTTTCCCTGTGGAAAGCGTCGGACTATGTGGTCTGGATATTGATTGTCTCCGGGGCAAGCCTTCTGGTTCCCTTGTTATGGATCAAGTTTACGGCCCTGAATTTTCTGATCCTGTGTCTCTTCATTTATTTTCTCCAAGGGATTGCGATCATTGAATTTTTCTTTAAAAAGAAAAAAGCGCCGTTCTACTTGCGTTTTATATTTTATTTCCTTATTATGATCCAACAATACTTGATGTTTTTTGTTATCGCCGCCGGTCTTTTCGATCTGTGGGTCGATTTCCGGAAAACGCCGACCCCAACAAAAGACCTAAACCAGTAATTCCAGCTAAAATATAGGAGAACCATTATGAAAGTTATTTTGAAGCAAAATATCGACGACCTCGGCAAGATTGGAGAAATTGTCATTGTTTCTGACGGTTTTGCGAGAAATTATTTGATACCTAAAGGGTTGGCTGCGGAAGCAAGCAGCAGGACCATCCAGTCCCTGGAACATGAGAAGAAGAAGATTCTCCAGAAGGCGGAAAAAGAGAAACATAACGCCCAGCTCCTTCTTGATAAACTCGCCGGCGTTAACTGCGTCATTGCGAGGCGTGTCGGCGAACAGGACAAGCTTTTCGGCTCCGTGAACACTAAAGATATTGAAAGCGCCCTGAAAGAACAAGGCTTGGACGTCGATCGTAAGGACATTGTGATGGACGAACCGATCAAGGCCCTGGGAGAATTTCCGGTTAAAATCAAACTTGGCGCCGGTCTTTCCGCCGAGATTAAAGTTCATGTTGTACAGGAAGGCTAAATAAATGAAGGGCGGAAAGGATATTGATTCAACCATCCATCGTATCCCGCCCCAGAACCTGGAGGCGGAACAATCCATTCTCGGAGGAATTCTCCTTGATAATCAAGGGATCAATGCCGTGCTGGAACTCCTGTCGGCCCGGGATTTTTACAGTGAGTCCCATCGCCGGATCTTTGAGGCAATCCTCAACCTGTCGGATCGCAGTGACCCCATTGATCTGATCACACTGAGCAGTCTTCTCAAGGACCAGAAGCAACTTGACAGGGTAGGCGGCGCCGCCTATCTGGCCGGATTGGTGGACAATGTCCCTTCTGCGGCCAATATCGCTTATTATGCCAAAATTGTGAAGGAAAAAGCAATTTTGAGAGGGCTGATCAGCACGGCTACAGAGATTCTCACCAAGACTTACGATGCCGGCGCGGATGTGGACACTGTCCTGGACGAAGCCGAGCACGCTATCTTTGAAATCTCGGAAAACAAGATCCGTCGGGATTTCTCCCCAATCAAAGAAATCATCAAGGACAGTTTTCGAACCATCGAAGACCTCTATGCCCGCAAGGAACTGGTCACCGGGGTTCCCACCGGCTTTGATAAGGTTGACGATCTGACCTCGGGACTGCAAAACGCCGACCTGATCATTATTGCCGGTCGGCCCAGCATGGGTAAAACGGCCTTTGCCCTTAATATCGCCCAGTATGTAGGCACGCAAAAATCTATCCCCGTATGCCTTTTCTCGCTGGAAATGGCCAAAGAGCAAATTGCCATGCGCATGCTCGCCTCGTTAGCCAAAGTCGATTCCCAGAGGATTCGCAAGGGATTTCTCGGAGAGACGGACTGGCCAAAGCTGACCACGGCGGCAGGCAGCCTTTCCGAGGCTCCCATATTCATCGATGACTCTGCGGGAATCACCGTCCTGGAAATGAAGGCCAAAGCGCGGCGCCTTAAAGCGGAAAAGGGTCTCGGTCTGGTGATTATCGATTATCTGCAGCTGATGAGGAGTGGCAGCAGGAAAGATTCCCGGGAACAGGAAATCTCGGAAATAAGCCGCTCCCTTAAAGCTCTTGCCAAGGAATTGAATGTCCCTGTAATCGCCCTCTCCCAGCTCAACAGACAGGTAGAGGTTCGCACCAATCGACGCCCCCAGATGGCAGATCTGCGGGAATCGGGAGCCATCGAACAGGACGCCGATGTCATCGCCTTTATTTACCGGGATGAAGTTTATAACAAGGCAGAAGACAATCCCGAAAAGGGAATCGCCGAGGTCATCATCGCCAAGCAGCGGAATGGTCCCATCGGAATGGCGAAACTGGCCTTTCTTGAAAAATACACATCCTTTGAGAATCTTGCCCGGATGGAAGACTAATTCCAAGTCTAAATCAAAGCGATATCTTCGTTGGCATAGTCATCGGCTCCTCGACATATGAACAATACGCCTGCGTCACCTCTTCCTCGCCGCCTTGATATCATCTTTTGTTTAGACTCGGAAAAGCAGCATGTCAGTTTCCCAGAAGCGGAGGCGTTTCGCCTGTATAAGGGATGGACAGGCGAAGTTTTTTCAAGGCCTGCTTTTCGATCTGCCGTGCCCGCTCCCGAGTGATTTTGTATCGGTCGCCGATCTCCTGAAGCGTCATGGGATTGTCTGCCATTACACGTTGTTTGATAATAAATTCCTCTTTTTCCGACAATTTGGACAAGGCTCCGGCTATATGTCTCGAGACAATCTCCGTCTCCTCTTTCTTGATAAGGGCCGCTTCCTGATTCTCACCGTCATACGTGAGATAGTCGATATGCGTGGCTCCACTGTCATCGTTTATATAGGCATCCAGTGAAACGTCCCGGTTAGTCATCCGCAAATCCATTTCCTGGATTTCGCCTGATTTGACACCGAGGGATGCTGCTATTTCACCAAATTCTGGATTTTTCTGCGAGAGGGCCTCCAGCTTTTTTTTGGCCTGCCCCAATTTGAAAAACAATTTTCGCTGGACTTGGGTTGTACCGATCTTGACTAGACTCCAGGTTTTAATGATATAATTCTGCATATACGCCCTGATCCACCAGACCGCATAGGAAATGAGTCGATAACCTTTGTAGGGATCGAACTTCTTGACCGCATGCATCAAACCGATGTTCCCTTCCTGAATAAGATCGGCTAACTTGAGCCCGTAATTACGATATTCATGGGCAACCTTGACAACAAAGCGCAAGTTGGACACAATGAGTTTTTCCGCCGCCGCCATATCGTTAAATTTCTTCAGACGGACGGCAATGGCGAATTCCTCCTCCGGGGTAAGGAGAGGGAATTGATTGATTTCTGCAATATAGCGATCAAGAGTGCCGGTAAGGGCTGGAAAATTCAAGGGGTTAATCCTCATATTCAAGTAATTACATAAGGTTACATTCTATAGTCTGCTTTAGGACCTCTGTCAAGGTTTTTTTCTCAGGCCGGTAATGCCTTGACATCAATGCTTAAGGTGGTTAATTTACGGCGGAATATAAATAGCAATGGGGGTAGGATATGACAACGATACAGAAAGCCATACTGGATTTTGGGTGCCGGATCGCACAGGAAGTGGAAGCCCGGGCGCTGCTTATGTATGCCGACGCCGCTTCGGAACTCCCCCTCTGCAAAGAGACGCTTCCGGGTTTCGATCTGATTCTCGTGACAAAAGATGGGCAGATACCAGAGAGATTTGAAGGCGCCTGTATCACCCTCAATGTTCCCAACGTCAATCTTACCCGCGTGGGCCAGATCAAGATCGCCATTACCAAGGGAATAGCTATCGGCCTTTTCAAAAAAGGCGATAAGGTCGTCTGTCTTAGCGGCGTTCCCAGGTTCGGATATGTGGACAGCATCTTTGTCATCGATGTGGAAAAGGAGTTTGAAATCCTTACCTCGGAACATTTGGTGAATCTTACCGAAAAGGTTTATCCGGAGGTCTTTGGGGCGATTCTCAACTTATCGATCGAACTGGCCGCCCAGGGGCGGGAAGGCCGCAAAGTTGGCACCAGTTTTATTATCGGGGATCATGACCGGGTTCTCCAGCTCTCACGGCAAATGATTATCAACCCCTTCATGGGCTATTCAGAAGCCGAGCGAAATGTCCTAAACCCGGAATTGAAGGAAACTCTCAAGGAATTCTCCGCCATTGACGGCGCCTTTGTAATCAAGGAAGACGGAACAATTGTCACTGCGGGCCGTCATTTAAGCGCTGCCCTGGAAAGTAAGGATTTCCCTCAGGGTCTTGGCAGCCGCCATATCGCCGCTGCGGGTATCACCGGTATTACTAATGCTACGGCCATTGTATTGTCCGAATCGACAGGAAACGTGAGCATTTTCAAGAATGGTAAAATCTTCGTCACCATTGAAAAACCCATAGATTAAGGGAGGATGTAAATGAGATTTGATAAGATGACGATCAAGGTCCAAGAGGCAATTCAGGAAGCCCAGACCTTGGCCAATACGTATGGACACCAGGTTATCGATATCGAACATCTGCTGCTGGCTTTAGTTCGCCAGCCGGAAGGAATTGCCGGGGCCATTTTGAAAAAGTTAGGCGCCGACCCGCTGACAGTCGAAGAATCCCTGAAAACATATCTTGAGCGATTGCCGAAGGTAGATGGTTCCGGCGCCGGACAACCTTATCTTAGTCCCCGCCTGAACAAGCTTATCGATCAGGCAACGACAGAGGCAGCCCGGCTCAAGGACGAATATATCAGCGCCGAGCATCTCCTCATCGCCATGTCCGAGGAAAAGAGCGGCGATGCGGTCCGCATTCTGCGCAGTGCGGGAATATCAAAAGACAACATCTTTAAAATTCTCGTGGATATTCGGGGAAAGCAGCGGGTGACTGACCCCAATCCGGAAGAAAAATATCAGGCCCTCAAACGTTACGCCAAGGATTTTAATGAACTGGCGAGAAAAGGGGCCTTTGATCCCGTCATCGGCAGG
>Ga0172379_10010676_pt1 | contig 11075 bp, 7 predicted proteins | sample GrowelOW334metaG_FD_119756 | JGI IMG/M metagenome (GOLD analysis project Ga0172379, IMG submission 119756) | Groundwater microbial communities from an aquifer near a municipal landfill in Southern Ontario, Canada - Groundwater well OW334 metaG | ecosystem: Environmental > Aquatic > Deep... | reverse complement strand
ACGCCTCGCAATATCGCTCCGCGTTAGTCGAAGCCTTCGCGACCGACGGGCCGGTAGTCGTCGAAGCGCATATCGACGGCTCCGAATACGGCGATCTCATCATGCGAAAGCATAAATAGAAGAGGTGAAGCATGGAACACGAGACTGATCGCGCAAAATTTCTGGTTGAGGACGCCATGGCGGCGCGACTTAAGGAAGTCCCCTTTTCCGGCATCAGGAAGGTTTTCGACACGGTGCGCGAACTCGAAGCCAAGGGCCGCGAGGTGATCCACTGGCAGATCGGCAGGCCCGATTTCGACACGCCCGCGCATATCAAGCAGGCGGCGATCGAGGCGCTCCAACGGGGAGAGGTGCATTACGCGCCCAACCTCGGCGTTCCCGCCCTGAGAAAGGCCATCGGGGAACGCACCCAGATCGATACCGGCGTCTTCGTCGACGGCGAAAAGCAGGCAGTGGTCATGGCGGGCGCGAACGAGGGAATCATCGTGTCGATGATGGCCTTCGTGAATCCCGGGGACGAGGTCCTCGTAACCGATCCTAATTGGCATCATTACAAGGCCATCGTGTCGCTCGCCGGCGGCATTCCCGTTGAAGTGCCGACCCGCGAGGAGGACGGCTTCGTCCTCGTGCCCTCCGAAGTGGAAAAACGCATAACTAAGCGCACGAAAATGCTCTGCATCACCTCGCCGGGCAATCCCACGGGCTGCGTCCAGAGCAGGGAAAGCCTCGAGGCCCTCGCGAAAATAGCGGAAAGGCACAACCTCGTCGTCCTTTCCGACGAGATCTACTCGCGCATTTATTATGGAAAGGAAAAGATCGCCCCCAGTTTCTATTCCATTCCCGGAATGGCCGAGCGCACCGTCATAATCAACGGCTTCACGAAAACCTACGCCATGGACGGCTGGAGGCTCGGCTGGACCGTCGCCTCGGAACAGATGACGAGGGCGATACTCAAGGTCCGCCAGTACACCACCGTTTGCGTCAATACCTTCGCCCAATACGGCGCGGTCGCGGCGCTCAAAGGCGACCAAACTTGCGTGGAAGCCATGATCGCCGAATTCGCGAAAAGGCGCGCGATCATGCTCGAGGGCCTGCGGTCGATCCCGAACGTGACCGTACCCGAGCCCCTCGGCGCTTTTTACGTTTTCCCGAACATAAGCGCCTACGGCAAAAGCTCGGCGGAAATGGGCGATTACCTCCTCAACGAGCACGGCATCGCGAGCGTGGCCGGCTCGGTTTTCGGAGCCTCAGGGGAGGGACATCTCCGCATGGCCTATTCATGCTCGACGGAAGAGTGTACGAAGGGTATAGCTAAACTGAAAGCGGCGCTCGCGGCTCTTTAAAAGACCGGAGCGAAGATCCAAAGGAGTCATCCGATGAAATCCTATCGCGTAGCGGTCGTCGGCGCCCTGGGCGCCGTGGGCCAGGAAATGATAAAGACGCTCGAGCAGCGCGATTTCCCCGTCTCGGAACTCGTGCCCCTCGATATTCCGGAGAACGACGGCAAGAAAGTGACCTTCAAAGGGAAGGAATTCGTCGTCAAAACCGCCAAGGAAGGCGCTTTCCGCGGCGTCGACGTCGCCCTTTTCTCCGCCGGAGCGGACGCGAGCCTCGCGCTCGCGCCTATCGCGGCGAAGGAAGGCGCCATCGTGGTGGATAACTCGAGTCACTGGCGCATGGATCCCGAGGTGCCCCTCGTCGTGCCGGAGGTGAATCCCGGCGCCCTCGACGGACACAAGGGAATAATCGCCAACCCCAACTGCTCGACGATCCAAATGCTCGTCGCGCTCAAGCCCATCCACGATGCCTTCACAATTAAGCGCATCGTGGTCTCCACCTACCAGGCTATTTCCGGAACCGGCGCGGCCGCGATAGCCGAAATGAGCGCCCAGGCGAAGGCCTGGGTCGGCGGGAAGCCGATCGAGTCCAAGGTTTATCCTCGGCAGATCCTCTTCAACGCCCTGCCCCATATCGACGTCTTCCAGGAGAACGGCTACACGAAGGAAGAGATGAAGATGGTGCACGAGACCCACAAGATCATGGACCCGGCCATTCTGGTGAGCCCGACGGCTGTCCGCGTGCCCGTTTTCCGCGGTCATTCGGAATCGATCAACGTGCAGACCGAGAGGCCCTTCACGCTCGCCGCCGTCCGCGCCCTCCTCGAAAAGGCGCCCGGCGTGAAGGTGATGGACGATCCCTCCACCCTCACCTACCCCACGCCCCTGGACGCCGACGGCAGGGACGAGGTCTTCGTTGGCAGGCTCAGGCCCGACGAAACCGTACCGAACGGGCTCAACCTCTGGGTCGTGTCGGACAACCTGCGAAAAGGCGCGGCGCTGAACGCGGTGCAGATCGCGGAAGCCCTCGTCTCGCGCGGCCTTCTGAAATAAGGGAAAGTAATGGCGCTCATCGTCCAGAAATTCGGCGGGACCTCGGTGGCCGACCCGAAGGCTCGCGCCTGTCTCGCGGAAAAAGTGGCGAGAGAGCGGCAAAGAGGGAACGCGGTCGTCGTCGTCGTGTCCGCGATGGGAAGGTTTGGGGCACCGTACGCGACCGATACCCTGCTCGGCCTCGTTCAGGACGCTAGCAGCGGGTCCGCGGCCCTCGTTCGCGATCTCATCGCTTCCTGCGGCGAGACAATCTCCGCCTGTGTCGTGGCCACGTCGCTGGATAGGCTCGGCTTTCCGGCGATGCCGATGACCGCCCACAGCGCGGGCATTCGCGCCACGGGTCCCTTCGGCGATGCCGAGCCCGTCGGCGCGAATGTCCCTAGAATCCAAGCGCTACTCGCCGCGGGAACTATACCCGTGATCACCGGCTTCCAAGCCCTCGACCCTCATGGCGAAATAGTTACCTTGGGCCGGGGCGGAAGCGATACGAGCGCAGTCGCCATCGGCGCTTTCCTAAAAGCTGACTTCGTAGACATTTTTACCGACGTACCCGGTGTCGCGTTGGCCGACCCGCGCATAGTACCCGAAGCGCCCTTCTTGAAAAGCCTCGATTACCGTTCGATGTATCGTCTGGCCTCGAACGGCGCCCGGGTCCTCCATGACCGTTCGGCCGTTATTGGCGAACGCTATGGCGTAAAAATTCGTATCCGTTCGACCTTCGACGAAGGCGAAGGTACCTTCATCGGAGCCATGGAGCAAGCCGAAAGCATTCCTACACTTATAGGAATTGCTCTTTCCAAGGATCGGCCGGAATCCTCGAGGGTAACGGCGATCTTCCGACCCGGAATGGCGTCCTCGCTGGCAAGTACCGCTCGAGCCGCGGCGACAACCTCGGGAGCGATCGTCGAGATTGCGCTAGATCCTGATGTCGCCGCTTTTCGCTGTCCTACGAATGAGGCTTGCGAGCTTGTTCGCACGCTATTTTTCGCTCTTCGCAGCTAGGGTGGCATAATAACCGTCTGAATTAGTGATCAAACGTATAGTTACGCATGCAAAGTATCCAGCTGCGGTACTATACTCAATAGATAGTATTAATTCACTATATTTTTGCTCTTGTCAACTTTTCATGTTTTTAAATTTTGTCTTCCGCAGTATTTGTCTTCCGTAAAAGTCAAATTACAAGATACTTTTGATTGCCTTTGCGATAGGCTTCGCTCAGCCATCGGCGTATGACGACTATCACGCGATAGCCTTTTGCGCTATCGCGTTCTTAGCCTTCTGTCATGCGAAAATCCCTTTTCCCCATTCGCAAAAGACTCGCCGCTAACAGCGCTCTCGCTGGAAATAGCTTCTGCTTTATGCCATACTCTCGCGATGGTCGCCGCCCTCCTCCCGGAACGGATGGCGCCGAACAGGAGGAATATCATGTACAAGCCCGTGGATCCAAAGGTCAGCTTTCCCAAGATGGAAGAGGACATCGTCCGATTCTGGGAAGAAGGCAGGATCTTCGAGAAGTCGGTGGCTCAACGAGAAGGAGCGGAGGAATACGTTTTCTACGACGGTCCACCCTTCGCGACGGGACTTCCGCACTTCGGCCACTTCGTTCCGGGTACAATTAAAGACATTATTCCTCGCTATAAGACGATGCGGGGCTTCAAGGTCGAGCGCCGTTTCGGATGGGATTGCCACGGCCTACCCGTCGAGAACCTCATTGAAAAAGAGCTCGGGCTCAATTCGAAGACAGATATCGAGAAATTCGGAATCGCGAAATTCAACGAAGCCTGCCGCGCCTCCGTGCTACGTTATGTCAAGGAATGGCGCAACATAATGACGCGAGCCGGCCGCTGGGTCGACTTCGACCACGACTACAAGACCATGGATCCAGACTATATGGAATCGATATGGTGGGTGGTAAAAGCCTTGTGGGACAAGGGCCTCATCTATGAAGGCCACTACATACTTCCCTATTGCCCGCGTTGTTCTACCGTACTCTCGAACCATGAGCTGCAACTCGGCGGCTACAAGGACGTGCACGATCCCGCCATTACGATCCGTTTCAAAATCAGGACCACCCCCGGCGCTCTTGCGCGCGATCTCCCTATTGACGGTTCCGCCTATCTTCTCGCTTGGACGACGACGCCCTGGACCCTGCCCTCCAACCTCGCGCTCTGCCTGGGAGCGGATATCGACTACGTCATGGTCAAGGACAAGGAAGAGGACGGCGAAGCGGTCCTTTTCATTCTCGCCGAGGCGAGGCTCGGCTCATATTACAAGGATCCAGCGTCGGTCGAAATCATTTGGCGCAAGAAAGGCTCCGAACTCGTCGGCATCGAGTATGAACCCCTTTTCCCCTATTTCGCCCAACTTCGAGAGGAAAAGGCTTTTAGGACCTGGACCGGGCTCCATGTCACGGCCGTGGACGGCACAGGTATCGTTCATACCGCTCCCGGCTTCGGCGAAGAGGACCAGGAAGTCCTCAAAGGGACGGGCGTCCCGACGATATGCCCCATTGATGCGGAATGCAAGTTCACCTCTGAAGTTGCCGATTACGCGGGACGATTCGTGAAGGAATGCGACAAAGACATCATGGATCGGCTCAAGGCCGAGAAAAAACTAGTCAAACGCGAGCAAATCCTCCATGCCTATCCCCACTGCTGGAGATGCGAAAGCCCGCTCATCACGAGGGCGGTATCCAGCTGGTTCGTCGACATCAAGCCCGTCAAGGAAAAGATGCTCGCCGCAAATAGAAAGGTCTATTGGGTACCATCGCACATCCGCGACGGCCGCTTCGGCAAATGGCTCGAGAACGCGCGCGACTGGGCGATCAGCAGAAACCGTTACTGGGGCAACCCAATTCCCATCTGGAAGTGCCCCGACTGCGGCAAGACCGAGTGCTTCGGAAGCCGAGCGGGGGTCGAGGCTCGTTCCGGCTCGAAAATCGACGACCTACATAAGCACTTCGTCGATGATATTACCATGAGCTGTTCCTGCGGCGGCACTATGGCCAGAATACCTGAAGTCCTCGATTGCTGGTTCGAGTCCGGCTCGATGCCCTATGCCCAGGTCCACTACCCCTTCGAAAACAAGGAACACTTCGAGGCGCATTTCCCCGCCGACTTCATCAACGAAGGCCTCGATCAAACACGCGGCTGGTTTTACACGCTTACAGTCCTCGCGGCGGCGCTTTTCGACGAGCGGGCTTACAAGGCTTGCGTGGTAAGCGGTCTCGTCTTGGCGGCCGACGGCAAGAAAATGTCAAAATCCCTGAGAAATTACACCGATCCCATGTCCGTCATGGACAAATTCGGCGCCGATGCCCTAAGGCTTTTCCTCATGAATTCGTCGGTGACGCGCGCCGACGATCTCTGCTATACAGACGATGGAGTGCGCGACGTGCTGAAGAGCGTGCTGATTCCGCTTTGGAATTCCTACGGCTTCTTCGTGACCTACGCCAACATAGACGGCTATCCGGACAAGCTCGGCGCGAACGATCCAGCGATCGCGAAAAATCCGCTCGATCGCTGGATACTCTCGATCTGCGAAGGCATGGTCAAAGATGTTACCGCGGGCCTCGAGGCTCTCGACATGCAGGCTGCGATAGCGCCGATAGTCAATCTTGTCGATCTCCTTAATAATTGGTACATCCGTCGTTCGAGGCGACGGTTCTGGCGTTCGGCTGCGGAAGGCGGCGCGGCCGGTGCCGCCGACAAGGCCGAAGCCTACGCAACGCTGCGTAGGGTTCTCGAGAGGTTAGCGCTGGTGGCCGCGCCGATCGTCCCCTTCATAAGCGAGGCGATATGGCGAAATATAAAAAAGGACTCCGCGGCCGACTCGATCCACCTCGCGAGCTGGCCCGAATACGAGGAGTCCTTTCGCGACGAAGAGCTCGAACGAAAAATGGCCTGGGCTCGACGCGCGGTATCGATGGGTCGCGCGCTACGCGTCGCCAACGACGTCAAAATACGCCAACCCCTGCCAGCGGTCCATCTTGTCACAAAGGACAAGGCCGAGCGCGCCGTCCTCGAGGAGATGGAAGAACTCCTCCGCGAAGAACTCAACGTCAAGCGCGTCGTATTTCGAGAGGACGAAGAGGAACTCGTGGAGTATTCGGCGAAGGCCAATTTCAGGATCCTTGGCAAGGAACTCGGCAAGGATATGAAAGTGGCGGCCGAAGCGGTAGAGCGCCTCGACGGTCACGCGATAGCCGGTATCATTGCAGGAAAATCCGTCTGGATCGAAATCGCCGGCAGGAAAATCGAGCTCGACTCGTCAAAAATCGAAGTGCGACGCACCGAAAAAAAAGGACTTAAGGTCCAAAACGAGGAAACGCTGACCGTCGCCTTGGATACGGAAATCGGCGAGGAACTAATTCTCGAAGGGTATGTACGCGATCTCGTGCGGGGGCTCCAGAATCTTCGCAAGGATTCCGGTCTCGAAGTAACGGATCGAATACGAGTGACCGTGGCGGGCGATGAGGAACTCAGGAAGGCTTTCGATGCCTTCTCGGATTTTATCGCGGCCGAGACATTAGCCGGCTTCGTGCACTGGGCGGAGGGCCCGGCCATCCCCGGCTCGGCGGGTTCGATGACCGACGTCGAAGCGGGCGAAAAAACATGGCGCGTATCGATCGTAAAGACCTAGATTTTCGCAAAAAAGCCTATTGATGCGGATAACAAGCCCGGTGAACCCGGGCTTGCCGCGTTTTGAGGCTACCGCCCGCTCAGTTCCTCGCCCGCGGTCGGAAACATATCGAGCGAGCGACGCGCCGAGAACGATTCCGGGCGCTGGAACTCCGCGAGAGCATCCGCGATGCGCGACATCGTCTCTTCCGAGAGATAGTGCTCGATTCGGCATGCGTCGGATTCAGAAACGGCTGGGGATACTCCGAGAACATCGTGCAGGAAAGCGCTCAACGTGGCATGGCGTTTTCGGATGCCCTCGCTGGCGGCTTTTCCAGCCGCCGTAAGGAAAACCTCGCCGTAGTGCTCGTGCTCGATAAATCCGCGCCGTTCGAGCTCGTGGAGCGCGGTATGGACACTCGGTTTCGAAACTCCGAGTTCCCTCGCGATATCGGTAACACGAGCGATGTGCGATCGATCGCGGAGAAGGCTGATGGTTTCGAGATACATCTCGAGGCTTTCGGTCACGGGGAGCCAGTCCCTCCGCCGCCGTTCGGACGCAACGCCCCCAGGCCATAAGAGTCGAGCGCTCCCGGCTTCAATATATCCTCGATATCCGCCCAGGGCAGGACAATCCAAAAATCGCCGTATACCCCGGGCGCGACTTCGTAAGAATTATAATGGAAGCCGAAACCCGAACTCGTAAGGAAAAAATTGCCTCCGAGCGGCAACGTGTCCTCGAAGAAACCAGCCTGCTTCAGCGAAGACCCCGGCTCAAGACCGAGGATGATTCTCGCTCGCGACTCGAGAAGGGACGGGATCGCCTTCTCCCATCCGTCGGCGAAGAAATCCCCCGGACCAAGGATTCGCGCATCGCGCCTGTCGATTAACGCGTATCGTATGCCGGAATTGCCGTTAGCTCCCCCAGTATATGTCGCGAGCCTCAGCCCCATTAGGAAAAGCCGAGGCGTCGAAAATCCGATGAACTGCCTTCCCTCGTAATACCAGGGATGAACGGGAATTTGGGGGTCCGCCTCCGTGAATGCCTTGGCCGCTTCGCCGAAGTCTGAGAAAAAGGCATCGCGCTCGATCGCCATAGCCTTGCCAATGGGGGATCCTCCCTGAAAAGTTGTACGATACCAATCGCGAAACGAGCGAGGCGTTTTGAACTCGAAACCCGTATAAATGAAACGCGTTGGCTCGGTGGAGTCCGCGGGTAAGCCATTTTTCGTCGTATCGCGCAACCTTAGCGCAAAAAGATCGGCAACCTCCGAGGGTTCCGAGAGGAATCTTACCTTCCTGCGTTCCGCAAGCGGCCGTGCTACCGCTGAGGGCGTCGCTGGTGCCTCGCCGACAGCCGCTTCGTCATCGACGCGCGATTCCGGGACGCTGTAGGATACCTCCCCTTCGATGACTCGTTCGCCGGATTCGTAGCGTCCTTCGAAGGTGCCCACCAGATAGCCTTGCCCCGATCCATAGAGGTGGAGCCTAATCGTGCCATCGTCCTTAGCCTCGCCTTCCGCGATTCCGTAGGTACCCCGCTCGGTCTCCTCCCAAGAGCCGAAAACGCTCGCGTAATCGCGGCTCAATCTAAGGACGAGCCCTTCTCGCGTTCTCTCTTCTCGAAAGACCATTAGACTATATGCCTTCGGATCGTATCTCGTGCCGGGAGCGCCGCACGAAAAGACAAATAAGCCTACGGCCGCAATCGTCGCGCCGATGAAGGCCGAGAATCTGAAGTATTTAACGCGCATTCTTATTTCTTCTCTTCTCGAGCCGCTACATCATTGAGCGCTTGCTCGATTGCTTTGGCGAGTTGATCGGGACAAGAAGTCGCCTTTCCGCCGCAGGGAATGCCCTTCAGCGTTCGAACCACCTCCAAGGCTTCCATTCCCTCCACGAGACGAACCAGACCGGTAAGATTGCCGTCGCAACCCCCAGCGAACTCAACGGAGCGCACCCGGCCCTTGTCTATGCGAAATGATACTGACTCCGAACAAGTTCCTTCATTATCAAAGCAAAAATTATCCGCCATGAAAGAAACTATATCAAAGCGTCTTTACCTCGTATACTGCATCGACGCTCTATAGAAGAGAAGGAACATTCGCGGACAGGAAACCAAGCATTAGCAGTATTTAACATTGTTAACTTTAGCGCATGTATATTTTTACTATCATCTATATTTGTTTCTTTGTATTCTATATTCTGTGCTTTATCTTTGCCCCCAATTATTCAGTAGCTCAAATATTTCCGAAGGTAGTTATTTTTTGAAGGTTTTTTTCATAAGTTATTCGTGCGAGGGAGAACGAATCATGTTATCATAAAGAGTAAGCTGTTACGCATCTTCAGGAGGAAGCCTATGATTCCAGGTAAAAAAATACCACTTTTACTGCTTATCAGCATCGCTCTCTTTGTGTCGTCATGCGCCTCGCCGCCCCCGGCTCCAGCGCCCGAGCCTCAGCCGGTACAAGCGCCTGAGCCTGTCCCGGAACCGCCGCCGCCGCCACCACCTGAACCGGAATATCCCCAGGCGGAACTGGATGCCCTTTTAGCCGAAGCCATGGCGCTAAGAAAAGACGCCTTCGACCTTGGCCTCGCCGAACTCATGGCGGCGGACTACAAAGCCGCCACGGATGTTTTGAATGAGGGGAAAACGGCCCACGAGGCGAAAGACGCGCCAAAGGCTAGGGCAAGCCTCGAGAAAGCCATCGGCCTTTTTAAGGACCTGATCGCTCGCGGAGTCGTGGACCTTGCGGCGAAAAAGCGAGCGAAGGCCATCGATCTGAAGACGGCCGCGCAGAAAATCGGGGCTGACGGCGAAATACCCGCTCGCTTCGAGCCGGCCGAGAAGGACTTGGCCGAAGGTGACGCTCTCGTCGCCTCGGGCAAGCATCGCGAAGCCATCGCGGTATTCGAACGAGCTCGCCTCACCTTCGAACTGGCGTGGCGTCGCGGAACCGCGAGCCAGCTGCGCAAAAAAATCGCGGACGCCGACTACGCGAAATGGGACTCGGGCAATTTCCAGCTCGCGGAAAATAAATTCGCCGAAGAGGACAGGCTTTTCGGAGCGAGCGGCGCCGTCGCCGAGGGAGTGACCGCCCTCTCCGAGGCAGTTCAACGCTACGAACTGGTTTTCGAAAAAGGTCGCGTATCCTACGCTTCCTCGCGCAAAAGCAGAACCGAAGAGCTGAAGGCTCGCGCCATGTCCATCAAGGCGAACGTTGCCGTCAAGGAAGCGTTCCAAGCAGCCCTCGCCATGTATGAGAAAGGCGTAGCCCAACTCGCCGCTAAGGAATTCGAAGCGGCCACGGCGACATTCGACGAAGCGTCGACTGCCTTCGACACGACCTATGCGACGGCCGCGGAGAAACGCGCCAAGGCTGAAGAAGCGATGAAAGCCGCCGCCAGCGCGGCCGCGCAGAGCGAACAAAAGGCTAAAGAAGCCGATAGCATCGTCAACGCGAGCATCGACGATTAGGAAAAGGAGGATTGCGGTGAAACGGCTTATCGGCATTGTATTGGTAATGGCCCTCTTTTGCGCCCTCGGCGCGAGCGCGCAAAGCCTCGCGGACAATAATTACTTCAAAAAAAGCATGGAACTCCGAGCGATGGCGGATCGCGCCTTCGACGACGGCGACTACGACGCGGCCACCGATTACGCGTCGCAAGCTCAAGAGAACGCGCGCCTATCGGATAAGTATGTCGAAAAAATGATCGCGATGAACGCCGCGGATCGTGCCATCGCGGCCGGCAAAAACAGGCTGGACAAAGCCCGAAACTCGGGAGCTGAAGATTTGGTGCCGGCGGTTTATAAGGAAGCGGCTGATGGCCTCGATACGGCCAAAGCCGCCTTCGGTCGCGAAGAGTACGCGGGAGCCGAGGAAGTCGCCAAGACGGCCGCGCTAAAAGCCGACGAGGCGGCACAAACCGCCAAAGATTTGGCAGACACCGCCATCGGGGCGAGCGCGGCCAGCCTCGAACGCGCCCGGGTTTCGGGGGCTCCAACCCTCGCCACTGTCGTGTATAAAGCCGCTTCCGATAGCCTGTATTCGGCGCGGGGAGCCTT
>Ga0172379_10010675_pt1 | contig 11075 bp, 7 predicted proteins | sample GrowelOW334metaG_FD_119756 | JGI IMG/M metagenome (GOLD analysis project Ga0172379, IMG submission 119756) | Groundwater microbial communities from an aquifer near a municipal landfill in Southern Ontario, Canada - Groundwater well OW334 metaG | ecosystem: Environmental > Aquatic > Deep... | reverse complement strand
GGTCTATTTCCGGGGCTACATCCTCTTTATTGTTCTCTGGTTTATCGCGGTCTATGCCCCGCTGTGCCACTGGATCTGGGCCCCGGATGGCTGGCTGTTTAATGCCGGAGCCAACGGGGTTATCGACCTGGCCGGTGGTCTGGTGATCCATGTCTCCGCCGGAGTCAGCGCCCTGGTCGCCGCCCTGTTTCTTGGCCCGCGACACGGTTATCCGAAAAACGCCATGCACCCGAACAATCTGGTCATGACCATGATGGGCGCCGGCCTTCTTTGGGTCGGCTGGTACGGCTTCAATGCCGGTTCCACCGTGCAGAGCGGCCTGGAAACCGCCCGCGCCCTAACGATGACCCAGATCTCGGCGGCAAGCGGGGCACTCACTTGGCTGATCATCGAAGCCATCGCCTTCAAAAAAGCCACCTCCCTTGGTTTTGTCTCCGGCATCCTGGCCGGTCTGGTGGTGATCACCCCAGCCGCCGGGGTGGTGCAGCCCATGGGGGCGCTCACCCTCGGCGCCGCCTCATCCCTGGTCTGCTACTTCGCCCTGGTCATGAAGATGCGCCTGGGCTACGACGACAGCCTGGACTGCTTTGGCATCCACGGAGTGGGCAGCGGCCTCGGCGTGCTGCTGTTGTCCTTTTTCATCCGCGACTCCTGGATGGCAAAGGCCTCCGCCGCAGCCGGACGGGCCTGGACCGCCTTTGATCAGTTGCAGGTGCAGTTGCTGGGCATGGGAGTGACCATTGCCCTGGCCGCGTCAGCCACCCTCCTGATCTGTGTGGTGGTGGAAAAAACCGTGGGCTTCAGGATCGACCAGCAGAGTGAGATCGAGGGTCTTGACATGTCCCTCCATGGCGAATCCGGCTACGGGATGGCTGATCGCTGAGCAGCGACCTCCCTCTCTTAAACAAAAAAAGGCCGGAGCCCCACAGGGCTCCGGCCTTTTTTTGTTCAGGACAACCCCAGGCCACTGATGATACAATGCCCCAGCGTCAATCCACATCCATCTTTCTCTCTGGGGGCATAATCTCCATGTTGTTGATCAAAATATCTTCTTCCCGCAAACCGAAAAATCGCATCCACTTTTTCGTTTTAACCATCCCCCTGCTCCTCCTCGCCCTCTGCCTGCCGCCAACCACAGCTACCGCAGGATTAACCATCCGCCAAGGCTATTTCTGGGATACCCAACGCCAGGAGACCTTCATCCCCCATGGCTTCGCCTATCAGATCTGGAACCCGCCGGTTTTCGCCACCCAGACTCTGGCGGAGGTGGACTACGATCTGGAGGCCATGCAACAGGCCCACGCCAATTCCCTGCGGGTGGAACTGGTCTGGGAAAGCGTGGAACCTCTGGAAGGGGTCTATCGCTGGGACCAGGCCGACCATCTGGTCCGCAAGGCTGAAACCCTGGGCCTCAAGCTCTTCATCCTCATCGGCTACCAGTACCCGCCCTCCTGGTTCGTTACCCATTACCCCCAGGCCATGGCCCGCACCGCCACCGGCCCCAGCCCCCTGCTGAACTACAGCCACCCCCAGGCCCAGGAGGCCTTCGCCCGCTTCATCGCTACGGTCTGCGAGCGCTACAAGGCGAGCCCGGCCATCGGCGGCTGGATTCTCGGCAACGAATTCGCCTTCTACGATCTTTGGGAGAATGCCCCCATCAAAAATCAGGTCGGCTACGACGAACAGGTCAGCCTGCCCTCCTACCGAGCATTTCTGGCCCAAACCTACGGGGGGAACATTGGGAGGCTCAACGGTGCCTGGGGTACCACCTTTCAGGATTTCACCGAGGTGCCCATGGCCCGCAATTACCCGGAGGACCGGGCCGAGCACGAGGCCATCCGCAACTCCGGCTACCACGACCTCATCCAGTGGCGCAAACGCACCATCGCCGATTTTTTGGCCGTTGGCGCCAAGGCGGCAAAAACCGCCGCACCCGACCAACTGATCTCCTATTCCATAGTGGCGGGAATCTTCAACGGCCTGGACCCCAACTACACCGGCGAAGATCCGCAAACCATCAGCGAACGCTGCCGGGCCGCAGGCGCGCCCCTGGATTTCATGTCCCTCAACCTTTACTCCTGGGCCCTGGCCGGGCACGAACTGCGCTCCCTGGATTTCGGCATCGCCAAGTTCCGCGACCTACTCGACATCCCGGTGCTGATCACGGAAACCGGCCACAGCTCCACGGAAACCCTGTTCCCCGGCGCAGCGTCCCGCCAGACCGAGGCCATCGTCGGCTCTACCTGGGAGGGGCTGCTCGCCGGGGCCATGGGCGTGCATCTCTTCCACTGGAACGACCGCAACAACTTCCTCGCCACGCCGTACCCACGGGAGGCGGGCTTCGGGGTGGTGGATCAGGAACGGCGGCCCAAGCCCAAGGTGTACAAGGCGGTGCGAGACATGTTCCAGCAAATGGAAGAGCTGCCCCTGGCCCGGTTTCTTGCCGGGTCGCAGCCGCTGGAGCCGGACATCCTTGTTTACTGGCCCAAGGACATCGACCTGGGCTGGAACCGGGCCAACGAGGAGACCGCCTCCCTCTGGGGCGGGCTGCGCCGCCTGGGGTTCCGACCAAAACTCATCAGTGGCCCCCTTGCCGATCTCGGCACGACAGAATCGGAAGCCAAGGGCCTGCTCCTGCCAAGAAACTTCCAGATGCGGCCGGATGACCTTGCCGCCCTGCCCAAGGTGCTCGACCGGGGCATGCATATCCACGCCAACCTCGAGCTTCCCGGCCAGTTCGACGCCAACCACAAGGACAACCCCGGCTGGACTTCGGCCATGGGCAAGGTCTTCGGCGTGGACGTGAGTCAGGCCAGGCCCGCTTGGGATACCGGGATACGGCCAGGAGCGGACTGGAGCGCCGGCTACGCCCCCTTGTTCCTCCGGCCCACGCCAGACGGCATCCTCGGCCAAACTCAGCCCAAGGCAATCCGGGCCTGGAAATACTGGCAAGGGGTGCGCCCGGCCTCGGGAGGCACAGCCCAGGCCTGGAGCGAAACCGAATCCGGTCTTCGCCTGGGCGCGGCCCTGGTCACCAAGGAGCATCCCCAGGCGCGCACCGCCATCAACACCTTTGGCCTGGGCGACTTCATTGCCCCGGACATTTTACTGAGCAGCCCAGGCGGCGCGCCCACCTTTGCCTGGGACACCCGCACCGCCTGGCTGACCGCGATCTACAAGAATTTTTTCAGGATGCAGCCCCGCGTCGAACTTACGGGGCCGGGAAGCGCCTATGTTCTCGCCGACTTACGCCGGACCACGGACGGCTGGCTGTTGGGCCTGATGAATGAGCACACGGAGCCGGCCCTGGTGAGCGTACGGGCGGACTGGCTTCTCAGGGAAGGGGCGGTGGTGCAAGATCTGCTTTCCGGCAACGGTGGGAGTGGACAGGGATTGAACAGGTTAATTCTGGGAGGGGACGGCTACCGGCTGTTCCATATCACCCCGGCGGATAAGAATCCGGAGAAAGAACAGCCGCAAGGGGAAAAGGAAACAAACTAGGACAGCCGGGACTTATAGTCCTCGTAACCGAATGATCGCACCACCTCGCTCTCGCCGGTGCGCGAATCGCAAACCACGATGCTGGGCAGCCGCACCCCGTTGAAGGTGGTGGTCTTGACCATGGTGTAATGGGCCATGTCGCCGAACACCAGCCGCTGGCCGATGGCAAGGGGTTCGGGGAAGGAATAATCGCCGATCACATCCCCGGCCAAACAGGAAAGCCCGCCCAGCCGGTAGGTATGGGCAAACTCGCCGGGCTCCCCCGCGCCGAAGAGCACGGGCCGGTAGGGCATCTCCAGGACATCGGGCATGTGGGCCGTGGCCGAGGTGTCGAGGATGGCGGTGCGCATCTCATTTTCCACGATGTCCATCACCCGGGTCACCAGCACCCCGATATTGAGGCCGATGGCCTCTCCCGGCTCCAGATAGACCTGCACCCCGTATTTCTCCTGAATCCGGCTGATGGTGGCACAGAGGCGATCGAGGTCGTAGCCCTCCCGGGTGATGTGGTGGCCGCCCCCGAAATTGACCCATTGCATGCCGTGGAGAAACTCGCCGAACTTTTCCTCAAAGGCCGCAACCGTGTGCTCCAAGGCATCGGCATCCTGCTCGCAGAGGGCGTGAAAATGGAGCCCCTCGATGCCGTCCAGCAGCTCGGGCCGAAACTGGTCGCGCACCACGCCGAGGCGCGAAAAGCGACCGCAGGGGTTGTAAAGATCCACATCCACCTCGGAGTACTGCGGGTTGACCCGAATGCCGCAGGAGATCTTCTTGCCGGCCCCAGCTACCCGCTCCTTGAACTGCTCCCACTGGCGGAAGGAATTGAAGACCAGATGGTCGGCGCAGCCAAGGATTTCAGCGAACTCATCGTCGCCGTAGGCCGGGGCATAGACATGCACCTCCTTGCCGAACTCCTCCGCCGCCAGCCGCGCCTCGGAAAGCGAACTGGCCGAAGCGCCGTGCAGCACCTCCCTGATCTGACCAAAGAGGCTGAACATGGCAAAACCCTTGAGGGCCAGGAGAATCTTACAGCCGGTGCGCTGCTGGACCTGGCCGAGGATGGTCAGGTTGCGGGCCAGACTGGCCCGGTCGCAGACGTAGCTGGGGGTGGGCACTTGACTGATATCGCAGTCTATATTGATTACCTTGTGGCTCATTATTTCTTTTTTCCCTCACACGGCACGAACACTGGATTCCGGCTTTCGCCGGAATGACGGGATAGCCTTACAGATCATGATACAAATCGCGCCATGCCGGATTGACTTGCTCGATCAACTGAAGTTTCCAGCGTCGCTTCCACTCCTTGATAGCCTTTTCGCGAGTGATCGCCGAGTCCATGGTGTCATGAAGTTCATACCACACCAGAACATGCACCCCATATCGTTTGGTAAAGCCTTCGACAAAATTGCTCTTATGTTCCCACGCCCTCTTTTGCAGGTCAGAAGTCACGCCCACGTACAACGTCCCGTTCCTACTGCTTGCCAGAATGTAGACACAGGGTTGTTTTACCATTTCTCAAAAACCATTTATTCCCTGTCCCGTCACCCCGGCGAAAGCCGGGGTCCAGAAAAAAATCTTGCGGCACGGAAAGACACGGAATAGGACCTTCAGACCATAACCTTTTCCAACCACGGCAGACCATGGATATTGAGCTTCTCCATGAAGGGGTCCGGGTCCAGATCCTCCATATTGAAGACCCCTGCGCCCCGCCATTTTCCGGTGAGCATCATCATCGCCCCGATCATGGCCGGGACCCCGGTGGTGTAGGAGATGGCCTGGGAGCCGACCTCGCGGTAGCATTCCTCGTGGTCGCAGACGTTATAGATGAACATCTTCCGGTGCTTACCATTCTTGACCCCTTCCACCTCGCAGCCGATGCAGGTTTTCCCCTTGGTGCGCGAACCCAGGGAGGCAGGGTCGGGCAGCAGCGCCTTGAGAAACTGGAGGGGGATGATCTCACGGCCCTCGAATAGCACCGGTTCGATCCCGGTCATGCCCACATTTTGCAAGACCTCAAGATGCTTGAGGTAGTTGTCGGAAAAAGTCATCCAGAAGCGGATGCGCTTGAGCCCCTTGAGGTTTTTCGCCAGGGATTCCAGCTCCTCATGGTACATGAGATAGGCGTTCTTGGGACCGAGCACCGGAAAATCGTAGCTCTGCTTCACCGAAAGCGGCTCGGTCTCGACCCAAGCCCCGTTCTCCCAGTATTTACCACGGGCTGTGACCTCGCGGATATTGATCTCGGGGTTGAAATTCGTGGCAAAGGGGTGGCCATGGTCGCCAGCGTTGGCGTCGAGGATGTCCACATAATGAATCTCGTCGAAATGGTGCTTGGCGGCGTGGGCGCAGTAGACATTGGTGACCCCCGGATCAAAGCCGCTGCCCAAGAGGGCCATGAGCCCTTTTTCCTTGAAGCGCTCCTGGTAGTCCCACTGCCATTTGTAGCAGAACTTCGCCTCATCCGGCGGCTCGTAGTTGGCGGTATCCAGGTAATCCACCCCGGTTTCCAGGCAGGCATCCATGATGTGCAGATCCTGGTAGGGCAGGGCCACGTTGATCACCAGCCTCGGCTTAAAGCGGCGGATCAGGGCCACGGTCTCGGCAACGTTGTCGGCATCGACCTGGGCGATCTCGATATCGCGCCCGGTCCGCTCCTTGACGGATTTTTGGATATTTTCACACCGGCTCAGGGTTCGACTGGCGAGGCAGATCTCCGAAAAAACCTCCTCCACCTGCGCGCATTTGTGGACCACCACACTGCCGACCCCTCCGGCTCCGATTATCAACACCTTGCTCATGGATTCTCTCCTTTGCCTTGGCTCTGCCATGCTCCGACGCAAGCCGAAAAAAAATCTTTCCCCTGAATCCAGCCACTATACCTGAAACCCTCCTCTTTTGCACCTGCCGGGCTGGTTTTATCGACAAAAAAAACGGCAATCACCACCTGAAAAGATTCCAACACAAGCGAAAGCGATCGGCGACGATGGCCGCCTACACCCATTTGATTTCTGTCACGGCCCTGTGACTTTTTTTCATTTTTGCGAATTCATCCTGGTTGACAAGGCAAAACGGAAGGTGTATATCTTGCCACGACATAAAGAGACGGGCCGTTAGCTCAACTGGTAGAGCAAGTGACTCTTAATCACTAGGTTTGGGGTTCGAGCCCCCGACGGCCCACCATCTTTCTCATGAAACCCACGGCGAACCCATCAGCCAACGTGTTCGCCTGCCCGCCTTTTTTCCATGACCGTTCATCCTGCTCCTGCCCGAAAAAGTTTCTCAAACGGTCAGGCCCGGCATATTTTCTCGAAGGTTCCCTGCGGAAAAACCTTTTTTCATTCTCCCCAAATATGCCATGGTTCCCTGGCAACCATCCGCGACTCCGTCATAACCCACCATCTCCACTGAGAGGATATTTTGGTAAGAAAAATCATCAATCGCTTCCGTGACAAACTGAAAAAAATCATCACCGGCCGGGCAAAAAGCAGTGCCCCTGCCGTCGCCCCGCAAGAGACGCAACGCCCCACCTCTCCGCGCCGGGGCAAAAAAAAGGAGCCCAAGCCGCCCCATATCCCGGAGAATCTCCGACCGCAGGCAGCGCTCCCCGAGACCGACCCAACCCCGCCCTGGGATGCCTCTCAATTTTTGGTTCCCAAGGTCGAGGGCAAAACGCGCTTCCACGACCTTGACCTGCCCAGCGAGATCATGCATGCCATCTCCGATCTGGGCTTTTCCTATTGCACCCCCATCCAGGCCCAGATCCTGCCCCACACCCTGACCGGCAAGGATGCCACCGGCAAGGCCCAGACCGGCACCGGCAAGACCGCCGCTTTCCTGGCCACCATCTTCACCCGGCTGCTGCGGACCACGCCCCCTGGCAAAAGGCGGCACGGCTCACCCCGCGCCCTGATCCTGGCCCCGACCCGCGAGCTGGTTCTCCAGATCGTCGAGGACGCCCGCGAGCTCACCAAGCACTGCAACGTCACCACGGTGGCGATCCTGGGCGGCATGGACTACCAGAAGCAGCAGCGCCAAGTCACCGAACATCAGGTTGACATCATCGTGGCCACGCCGGGCCGGTTGCTGGATTTCAAGCGCCAGCAGTACGTCCACCTCGACCAGGTGGAGATTCTCGTCATCGACGAGGCGGACCGCATGCTGGACATGGGCTTTATCCCCGATGTCCGCCAGATCGTCCACTCCACCCCCAACAAGGACAAACGCCAGACCCTGCTTTTTTCCGCCACCCTGACCCCGCAGGTCATCAGCCTCGCCTCGCAGTGGACCACGAACCCAGCAACGGTGGAGATCGAGCCGGATCAAATAGTGACGGATACCGTGGAACAGCTGGTTTATCTGGTCAGCAGCCGGGAAAAATTCGCCCTGCTCTACAACATCATCACCCGACAGAACCTGGAGCGGGTCATGATCTTCTGCAACCGCAAGGACGAAACCCGACATCTCGCCGAAAAACTGGCACGCTACGACATCCATTGCGCCATCCTCTCCGGCGACATCCCCCAGCACACCCGCACCAAGACCCTGGAAAACTTCCGGGGCGGCAAGATCCGGGTGCTGGTGGCCACCGATGTAGCCGGTCGGGGCATCCATGTGGACGGGGTGAGCCATGTCGTCAACTATACCCTGCCCCATGACCCCGAGGATTATGTGCATCGCATCGGCCGCACCGGCCGGGCAGGCGCCCTGGGCACCTCGGTGAGCTTTGCCGACGAATCCGATTCCTTCCAGCTTCCCGATATCGAAGAGTTCATCGGGGCCAAGCTGCCCTGTATCCAACCCGATCCGGAGTGGCTGTCAACCCCGCCTCCATCCAGGCCAGCGGTTAAAAGAGATCCCTCTTCAGAAGCGCCCCGCAGTCGGCCCAGCGGCAGCAGACCCCGCCCCGGCGGAAGAAGGCCGCCCCCACGCTCGCCGAGATCCAATTCCTCACGCTGATCCCATGGCCACTATTACTTTAAAGGATATCGGCCTGAGCTTCGGCGGGTTGCCCCTGCTCAACGGCATCGATTTGCAGATTGAACCCGGCGAACGCCTCTGTCTGGTGGGCCGCAACGGCGAAGGCAAATCCTCGCTCATGAAGATCCTGTCCGGGGAGATCGAACCGGACAGGGGCGAAATCACCCGGCAAAAAGGGCTGCGCGTAGCCCGGCTCACCCAGGAAGTTCCGGCCACCTTAAACGGAACCGTCTACGAGGTGGTGGCCGGAGGGTTAGGCGAGATGTTCGCCCTGATTTCCCGCTACCACGCGGTGAGCCACCAACTGCAAACCGACCACTCCGAAGCGGTCCTGGCCGAACTGGAAGAGGCCCAGCATGCCCTGGATGCCGCGGACGGCTGGCAGGCCCAGCAGCGGGTGGACACGGTGCTTTCCCGATTGCAGCTCCCAACGGACCAGGAGTTCACCACCCTTTCCGGCGGGCTCAAACGCAGGGTCCTCCTGGCCCGCGCCCTGGTCAGCGAACCGGACCTGCTATTGCTGGACGAGCCCACCAACCACCTGGACATTGAGGCCATCAACTGGCTGGAGGAGTTTCTCTTAGGTTTCTCCTCCACCCTGCTCTTTGTCACCCATGACCGGATGCTGCTCCAAAAAATCGCCACCCGGATCGTGGAGCTTGACCGGGGAAGGCTCACCAGCTGGCCCGGCAACTTTGCCACCTATCTCCAGCGCAAGCAGGAAGCCCTGGACGCCGAAGCGAGCCAGAGCCATAAATTCGACAAGAAACTGGCCCAGGAAGAGACCTGGATTCGGCAGGGGATCAAGGCCCGCCGCACCCGCAATGAAGGCAGGGTCCGGGCGCTGATCGACCTGCGCCAGGAACGCTCCGAACGCCGGAGCCAAACCGGCAAGGCCCGCATCCAGATACAAGACGCCGACCGTTCCGGCAAGCTGGTGGCCTCGCTCAAGGATGTCTCGTTTTATTACGACGGCACCCCCATCATCAAGAATCTCTCCGCCACCATCATGCGCGGCGATAAGGTGGGGATCATCGGCCCCAACGGGGTGGGCAAGTCCACCCTGCTCAAGCTCCTGCTCGGTCAACTTACCCCCACGGAAGGGTCCATTACCCTGGGCACCCGCATCGAATCCTGCTATTTCGACCAGAACCGCGAACAGCTCGACCCGGAAAAAACCGTGGCCGACAACGTGACCGACGGCGGAGACACCGTCATGGTCAACGGGCAGCCCCGCCATATCATCAGCTACCTACAGGATTTCCTCTTTGCCCCGGACCGGACCCGTTCGCCGGTGCGCGTTCTTTCCGGCGGGGAAAAGAACCGGCTCCTCCTGGCCAAACTGTTCACCCAGCCTTTCAACGTGCTGGTGATGGACGAACCCACCAACGATCTCGATGTGGAAACCCTGGAGTTACTGGAAGAGCTGCTCCTTGATTTCGAGGGAACCCTGCTGCTGGTCAGCCATGACCGGGCTTTTTTAAACAATGTGGTCACCTCCACCCTGGTTTTCGAAGGCGAAGGGAGGGTGGAAGAGTACGCAGGCGGCTACGACGACTGGCTCATGCAACGGCCCCAACCCCAGGCCCCATCACCGACCACTAAGCCCGAGAAAAGCGGCAAAAAAGAACCGGCCAAAAAGACTGCGCACCGGAAGCTCTCCTACAAGGAAGAGCGGGAGCTTGAGGCTCTGCCCAAGCGGCTTGAGGACATGGAAAAGGAGAAAGAGGAGCTGCACTGGCAACTGGCCGACCCGACCCTGTACCAGAAGGACAGCTCCGCCATCCCCAAGACCCAAAAACGGTTGGAAGAACTTGAGCTGGAGCTGAAAAAGACCTATGGACGTTGGGAAGCGCTTGAGGCGGTCAAGACCGGCGAGGCTTAAGAGCCAACTCTATATCAAAGCGGCAATAATTATGCTGGATGTAGGAGCGGCTTTAGCCGCGAAACCAAAAGACATCGCGGCTAAAGCCGCTCCTACCAAGAATATCTTTTTAAGCTGGAAAGGGTCATGCCGATGAAGATCATCCTCATCGCCGCCATGGCCAAAAACCGGGTGATCGGCAGGGGCAACACCATCCCCTGGCACATCCCCGGCGAGCAGCAACGCTTCAAGGCCCTGACCATGGGCCACACCCTGATCATGGGCCGAAAGACCTTTGAGTCCATCGGTCGCGCCCTGCCTGGCCGCAATACCATAATCATCAGCCGCAACCCGGAATATCGGGCCGCAGACTGTTCGGTGGCGCAAAGCCTTACCGCCGCCATCGCCCTCTGCCCCACCGAGGAGACGCTTTTCATTGCCGGGGGCGGCGAGATTTACCAGGAGGCCCTCCCCCTGGCCGAATCCATCTATCTTACCGTACTCGACCGGGAGGTGGAGGGAGATATCCTCTTCCCTGAGTTTGACACCAAGCAATTCCGCACAATCTCGACAGAACGGGTGGAAGGCCAGGAGCCTTACACCTTCACCGTTTTCACCCGCCCCTGATCATTTCTGCTTCAGCACCTCATCCACATCGATAAACTCGCCATAGAGCTTCTGCGCGCAGTCCGGGCAGATCCCGTGGCTGAAGGTCACGTCCGCATGGACGCTG
>Ga0172379_10010674_pt1 | contig 11076 bp, 13 predicted proteins | sample GrowelOW334metaG_FD_119756 | JGI IMG/M metagenome (GOLD analysis project Ga0172379, IMG submission 119756) | Groundwater microbial communities from an aquifer near a municipal landfill in Southern Ontario, Canada - Groundwater well OW334 metaG | ecosystem: Environmental > Aquatic > Deep... | reverse complement strand
TCAAAGTGTTCAAAATCCACATGTTCTTTATTCTCCATCAATTTTTGAAGTTCTACTGCACGAGCTTTAGCTTTTTCAATTTTTTCATCAGAAAACTCTCCGATATGCTCTGCAAAATCCGCCAAAACAGCGACTTCAGTTACTCCATTATCTCCATGTTTTACTTCCAAAAATCCACCAACTACAGCCATTGGCACATACTCACCGTTTACGAGAGCAACAACATCCCCTGAAGCAAGTTCGGTGATAAGTGAAATGTGCTCAGGTAATACTGTAATTTCACCTAGAGTAGTCGGCAAACTAACTTGATCCACCATTTCTTCGAGAACAAGTTTTTCTGGAGTAACAATTTTTAATTTAAGTTGTTTTGCCATTTTTTATATAGCGCCCTTCATATAAAAATCTCCTTCCGGTTTACTATCATGTTTTCCTTCCAAAATTTCTTTAAATGAACGAATCGTTTCTTTTAATGGGACGTAAACACCTTTTACCCCGGTAAATTGTTCAGCTACGAAGTTGGGCTGTGAAAGAAATTTCTGAATCTTTCGAGCACGACCAACGAGTTCTTTATCTGCTTCTGAAAGTTCTTCCATACCCAAAATAGCGATAATATCCTGTAAATCTTTATAGCGTTGAAGTACACGTTGTACTTCACGGGCAACTTCATAATGTTCTTTTCCAACAATGTTTGGATCAAGAATGGTAGAAGAAGAATCGAGTGGATCAACAGCTGGATAAATACCAATTTCGGAAAGCGAACGATTGAGCACAACAGTTGAGTCTAGGTGAGAGAATGTTGTCGCTGGAGCCGGGTCAGTAAGATCATCTGCCGGCACATACACCGCCTGTACAGACGTCACCGAGTCTTTGTCTGTCGAAGTAATACGTTCTTGCAAAATTCCCATTTCTGTCGAAAGGGTCGGCTGATAACCCACCGCTGAAGGAATACGTCCCAGAAGAGCCGATACTTCGGAGCCGGCTTGAGTAAAGCGGAAAATGTTGTCAATAAAAAGAAGCACGTCTTTACCTTCAGCATCACGGAAGTGTTCGGCCATAGTAAGACCAGAAAGAGCCACACGTAGACGCGCGCCCGGCGGTTCATTCATTTGTCCGAAAACCATGGCTACTTTTGGTAAAACACCGGAATCTTTCATTTCATGATATAGATCATTTCCTTCACGAGTTCTTTCTCCAACTCCGGCAAAAACAGAATAGCCTCCGTGATTCGAAGCGATATTATGAATTAATTCTTGAATGACCACAGTCTTACCTACGCCAGCACCTCCGAAAAGTCCGACTTTTCCTCCTTTCAAAACCGGACAAATAAGATCAATAACTTTTATGCCGGTTTCCAAAATTTCCACTTTCGTCGCTTGCACAACATATGAAGGTGCCTGACGATGAATCGGAAGTTTTTTTTCTGTCGTTACTTTTTCTCCATCATCTATAGCTTCACCCAAGACATTAAATATACGTCCAAGCGTCGCTGCACCCACAGGAACAGAAATGGGGGCACCGGTATTCACCACGAGCATGCCACGGGAAAGACCGTCGGTAGTATCCATAGCGACCGAACGTACAAGTCCACCTCCTAAATGTTGTTCGGTCTCAAGAACGATTTTCTTACCATCCTTCATTACTTCAAGTGCTGTGTAAATATCTGGCAAATTTTCTCCGAAATCTACATCTACGACCGGTCCGATAATTCTTTTAATTGTTCCTGTGTTTTGCATAGTAATAATTTTAATTAATAATTTTTAATTGACAGATGCCATGCCGGCACTAATTTCTGATATTTCTCTAGTAATATTTGCCTGACGGGCTTTATTAAACACTAATGTCAAATCATCTATCATTTCTCCCGAAGCATCACTCGCATTTTTCATCGCCATCATTCGAGCAGATTGCTCCGAAGCATTGGATTCCAATATCATTTGATAAATTTGCATTTTGGTAATTTTTTCAGCAAGTGAATTCAAGAGTGTATTAAAATCTCCTTCGAATAAATATTCAGTTCTTTGTTTATTTATATTCGGTAAATTTTCCAAAACTTCATCTTTAGAAATAGGCAATAATTGCTTGACGATAGGTTTTTGAGTTAAAGCAGAAGCAAAATGCGTATAAGCTATAAAAACTTTTTTATATGTTGATGCTCGATATTCACCCATTATTATTTTTGCAAGTGCACCAACATCCGATAAACGAATATTAACGTCTGGCAATTCATTAAATACGCTAGTGATATTCTGATTTATTCGTCGCATAGCCATATCACCCTTTTTACCGACAGTCACCAAATCTACTTCCTCACTTGTATCTAGCTCTACCAATTTGGAAAGTGTTTTCTTGATAATTTGAGAATTATAGCCTCCACACAATCCGCGATTTGATGTAATCAAAACAATAAGTGTTTTTCCTTCGTCTTGTAAATTAAAAAATGGATGAATAGATTCCTGTAAGTTCATAGAAATAGAAGAAAGAATTTCAGAAGAATAAGAAGCGTATAAACGTGAAGCCAAAGTAGCCGATACGGCTCGCTTCATTTTAGAAGCAGAAACAAGTTCCATCGCTTTGGTGATCTTTTTAGTGTTCTTTACACTCTTTATTCTTCTTTTAATTTCTTTTGTCCCAGCCATTTTTATTTAAAACTATTTTTAAAATCTGTAATAACTTTTTTTAATTCTTCTTCACCTTTATCGTCCCATATTTTCTTTTCGATAACTTGTTTATAGAAATTTTTTGCATTATGTTCGCTATATTCAATAAGTCCAATTTCAAATGTCTTTATTTTATCTATAGCAACATCATCCATATAACCTTTCGTCAAAGCATACAATACAACTACTTGATGTTCTGTTTTCATTGGAGAATATTGCAGTTGTTTCAACACTTCCACCGCTCGTTTACCCCGTTCAAGTTGATTTTTGGTTGCTTCATCAAGATCTGAACCGAATTGAGCGAAAGCTTCGAGTTCACGAAATTGCGCAAGATCTAGCTTAAGTGTACCCGCCACTTTTTTCATAGCTTTTATTTGAGCACTGGATCCCACGCGGGAAACGGAAAAGCCGACATTTACCGCCGGACGAATACCCTTATAGAAAAGATCAGTCTCCAAGAAAATCTGCCCATCAGTAATGGAAATTACATTTGTAGGAATATAGGCAGAAATATCTCCGGCTTGAGTTTCGATTATAGGAAGTGCAGTGATAGATCCTCCACCATATTTTTCATTTCGACGACACGCACGTTCTAACAAACGTGAATGTAAGTAGAAAACATCTCCTGGATACGCCTCACGACCAGGCGGACGACGAAGAAGTAAAGAAATTTCTCGATAGGCCACGGCATGTTTGGAAAGATCATCGTAAATAATCAAAACGTCTTTTCCTTGATCCATAAAATATTCAGCAATAGACACTCCGGTATAAGGAGCCAAATAGGCCAAAGAAGCAGCTTCGGAAGCACCGGCAGAAACAATTACTGTATATTTCATCGCACCTCCTTCTTCTAGACGAGCTTCGATTTTACGTAATTTCGAATCTTTTTGACCAATAGACACATAAACACAAATCATATTTTGTCCTTTTTGGTTTAAAATTGTATCTATGGCAATAGCTGTTTTTCCTGTTTGGCGATCACCAATAATAAGTTCTCGTTGACCTCTTCCGATCGGAATAATTGCATCGATAACTTTTATTCCGGTTGCAACTGGTTCAGACACAGACAAACGTGTCACTACGCCAGGAGCCACTTTTTCAATCGGATAAGTTTTGTCTGCTTTTATTATCCCTTTACCATCTATCGATATACCGATAGCATTTACCGCACGTCCTAAAATTGCATCCGATATGGGTATTTCAAGAATACGGCCAGTGGCTTTAACTTCATCTCCTTCTTTAATTTTGGAAAAATCACCTAAAATAATTACCCCAACTGTATCTTCTTCAAGATTAAGGGCCACTCCCGTTTCTCCATTCGGGAAAGTAACCATTTCAGATGATTTAATATCAGAAAGTCCGGAAACTTTAGCAATACCGTCAAAAACCTCTAAAACTTTTCCAACTTTTTCAACTTTAATCTGCGCGGAAAAATTTTCTATCTCTTTTTTTAAATTTTCTACAATATGATTGATACTCATTTATTATGCGGTTAAATATGTTTGTAATTTTTTGATCCGATTTTTAATTGAAAAATCTATAACTTCATCTTCCACTTCAATTTTATATCCTCCGATTAATTTATCATTTAAATTTTCTTCAAGAATTATGTGTTTATTATTATATCGTTTTGATAAACTCTGAGTTATTTCTTTCTTGGTATTTTCACTCATTTTCTCTACACTTGAAATTTTAACTATAATTTTACCTTCTTCATTGTTAACGACTTTCTGTAAACGTTCTATGATGTCTGGCGCCTTGGATATTAATTTTTTTTTAACTAAAAATCGTACCACATTTTTTAAAAATACAGATTGTTCAGAAGAAGATTTTTCTTTAATTGCAAGAAAAATGGCTTTAGCTATGTCGTTGTTTGAGATATTGGCCATATTATAAATTGTTTAAATCTTTCTTATCCTTGATTAATTTTTCCGTAGCTTGCATTGCTAGGGAAACAATCTCCTTTTTTGCTTCTTCTACCATTTTACTTTTCTCCACTTCAAGCATTTTCTTGCCATTATTAATAATACCCTCCACTTCTTGCTTAGCTTCTTCTAACATTGCTGTTTTCTTCAATTCCGATTCTTTTTTACCTTCTTGAAAAATTTTGTTTGCTTCATTTTTTGCTTTAGACAATGTTTCATCATATTCGGTCTGCATTTTAGCTAAAAGAGTCGCGTTAGTTTTCGCATCATCTATACCTTTGCCAATTTTTTCACTTCTTTCAGCCATTAATTTAGAAAGTGGCTTAAGGGCATAAATATATAAAACTACAAAAACTACACCAAAATTTATCATTTGGGCAATAATAATTTTCCAATCTATGTGAAATGTGGAAATAATTGAATCCATTGTTTTTAAAAAAAACTTACAGAACATAATTTATAACTAAAATTATGTTCTGTGGGTTTTGTTTAAATCGAAAAGGCAATAACCAATGCGTAAATGGCGATAGCTTCAGCGAAAGCACAAGCGAGCAACATCGGCACCAAAATCTTACTGGCTGCTTCAGGATTGCGTCCGATTGATTCCATGGCTTTTGATCCAATCCAACCAATTGAGATAGCTGGGGCGACAGCTCCAACAGCCATGACAACTGCTTTTGCTAACGGAATCATTACTTCTTTTTCCATATATTTTTCGTTAATTAATAATTAATAATAATTTTGACCTTTAATAAAATTAAACCATATTTTCTTTTAATTCATTGTGAGCATGTTCTTCATGTTCGTCATGATCACTGGCTGCAATCGTAAAGTAAACCACCAGTAAAATTGAAAAAATGAGAGCCTGAATAAAACCCACTAATAATTCCAAGAAAAGAAATGGTATCGGAACCAGGTATGCAACCAAGGCTGCCATTGACACTAAAAGCACTTCGCCTGCAAAAACGTTACCAAAAAGACGAAATGACAAGGAGGCCACCTTCGCAAATTCTCCTACTATCTCTATCAAGCCTACAAAGAACGTAATTGGTGCAACGAGAATTATCGTTGGCTCACGACGAATCTTGGTAAAAATTCCTCCGAGCACTTTTAGATTAACATATTTGTTAAAAGTTTTCCATATCCCGATAGAAAAAACACCAAATAGGTTCGCACCAAGTACTGCCATAGCTGCTAATGCAACTGTCATATTTATATCCGCCGTTCCCCCTCGCAAAAAAGGAATGAAGGCAAGTCCATGCTCCCCTTTTTCTATAATTCCGAATCCTCCAAGTGGTAATATACCTAGCCAGTTATTTAGCAAGATAAAGAAAAAAACTGAAATAGCGATTGGAAAAATTTTTATGGAAAGAGTTCTATTCCCAGTTACTTGATCACATAGACCTAAAGCACCTTCTATCATTATTTCAAAAATATTTTGCAATTTACCAGGAATTTCGCGGAACTTGGAACGCAAAGCATAAGATAAAATAATGATGATTGCGACTACCACCCAACTGGTCAAAAGCGCATTGGTAATTGTAAAACTTCCAAAATGAAAAACTGGTTCGGCAAATAATGTAATTTCATGAGCTATTTCTCCTTCAACAAAGGATGTTTCTCCTTCTAGGATTGTTTCGGTTGTTGATTCTACTTTTATTTGTGCACTCATAAATTATTTTTTGTTTTTTCTGTTTCTTTTAATTTATTAATGTAATTTTTTACTACTCGATACATACCAAAACAAGTGACCAAAAAAGCAAATCCCGTTATAGCAAGGAAAAGAAATGGTTTGGTATTAAAATAACCGTCTAAAGCTTTACCAACAATTAAAGCGAGAACAATCGGCACCACAATCCAAGTGGAAATTTCACTCATAATCTGCATCGCCGGTGCCCAGTTATTCATTTTGTTCTTTTCTTCTTCCATGTGAGCGTGGATGGGATCGAACCATCGACCTCTGTCTTATCAGGACAGCGTTCTACCACTGAACTACACGCTCAAAACCTAAATTAATATAGCATAAATAAAACAAAAAACCACTTTTTTAGAGTGATTTTTTGCTTCTAAAATACAAATATGTTTTATTAGTATTCTCGGCGTCCGCCTCCATTCCCATATCCACCGTTTCCACCAGTTCGTGGTGGTCGAGCTTCCATTGGACGAGCTTCGTTGACTGTAAGTTTGCGTCCTTCAAATTCTTGATCATTGAACATCGAGATAGCTTTTGCAGCCTCTTCTTGCGAAGACATTTCTACGAATCCAAAACCTTTTGAACGACCGGACATTTTGTCCATAATAATCACAGCGGATACTACTGATCCAGCTTGTGCGAAGTACTCTTTAAGAGCATCTTCTTGGGTACTGTAAGGGAGTCCCCCTACATATAGCTTTGTAGCCATTTTTTACTTCTCCGGTTTTTTAAAAAGTCCGGCAAAAACTATTTATAAACGTAGAAACTTCATTTCGCTAAATGAGACCCTACAAAAAAACTATAACATATCAAAAATAAAAAGCAAAACTGGACCAATGCGCGATGGCATTGGTCCAGTGATGTAAAACAGATATGTACTACTTGTCGAACTCGTCGCTCGCGATGAACTTCACCGTGACGACTTCGAGAGCCTCCCTGAGCTTGTTGATCTCAGCCGTCTGGTTGTCCATCTGACCAGCGAGATCGTTCAGTTCTGCTACTCGAGCGTCTTTCCCGTTAGCCGTACTGGGGTCGTAGTCGACGACTCGACTCTTTCGAACGCTGAGAGCAGTGTACGTTGCCTGAGCATCCGCGATGTCCTTCTCCAGCTTCAGCATTTCCGGGGATTTCTTGTCTGCCATTGATAGCTCCTTTGTTATCGAACTGAAGATAATCTCCAGCTGACAGGTATAGTATAGCACACATTATGTATGTTTGTCAAGTAAAAAAGCCTTATCGATTAAGGCTCTTTTACCAAACTTTTATAATTTTTAGATATTTTTAGATTCAACCAACCCAATCCAACCAGAAACAAAACCTAGAGCGTCTTTATTTCCATCTTTTGCTTGTCTTAATGCTTCTTCTATTTTAGGTAATTCTTTATACCAATCATTATCGCCAAGCAATTTATTCAACTCTTCTACCATCTCTCCTGCTTGATCATATGTCGCAGCTCCTTCCTCTTTATAAAGTTCATCAATACACTTTTTTAATTTTTCAAGTATTTCTTTTACTTTTATATTCATATATTAAAATAAATTATTAATAATCAAAATTTATTCTTCGTCTTCATCTCCAACTGCTCCAGATTCGATATCGGTAATAATATCATAAATATCCCCTTCCATGATTTTCGACAAATTGTGCCAAGATTTTTTTATACGATGATCGGTAACTCGATCTTGAGAATAATTATAAGTACGGATTTTTTCAGAACGATCACCAGAACCGATCTGCCCCTTGCGTATCCCTGCATGCTTTGCCGCTTCTTTTTCTTCTTCAAGTTGTTGAAGTTTTGCAGTTAATATCATCATCGCTTTTTCGCGATTAGCAAGTTGGCTTCGTTCATTTGTCGAACGCACATCAAGTCCGGTAGGCTTGTGAATGATACGCACAGCCGTCTCTACTTTGTTCACATTCTGTCCACCCTTACCACCAGAACGAGAATATTCCATATCAAAATCTGCTGGATTTATTTGAAAAGTTATTTTTTTACGAATCGGTAATACTGCCACAGATGCAGTGGAAGTATGTACTCGTCCATTTTTTTCTGTGGCCGGTATCCTCTGCACCCTATGCACTCCAGTTTCATAACGCATTTTTTTATACACATCCTTACCTTTAATTTCAAAAGAGGCTTCTTTGTAACCATTCAAATCACTTTTGGATTCATAGTTTACTTTCCATTGCCAACCTTGCATTTCTGAAAATTTCTCATACATATGTGCGAGCTCCCAGGCGAAAAGACTAGCCTCATCTCCACCGGCACCCGCTCGTACTTCAAGTACTATTTCATTTGGAAATTCTTCTGCTTCTTTGTCTTTGTTTAATATATCTTCTATTTGTTTTTCTATTCTTTCACGTTCTTCCTGAATAAATTTAAGTTCCTTAGCCGCCATTTCATGTAAAGTATCATCACTATCAAGCATTTCTCGTACTTCTTTTTCTTCACGTACCAAGCGCTCAAGCTCACCTACCAAATAAGCCGTGTTGTGATTCTTTTTAAGTTCCTCTAGATCTAAACTCATAAATTTATTATAACATTTAAATAAAAAGACTTTTAGAATTTTACACTTCTGTGGGACCCACCCAGTAATCTGGGAAGGGATGAAGAATGTAAAATTCTAAAAGTCTTTAATTCCTTATTTCTTAGCTTTAACAGATGCAGCTCTACGCTTGTTGAATCTCTCTACACGTCCAGCCGTATCCATTATTTTTTCATTTCCAGTGTAAAAAGGATGGCAATTACTACAAATTTCCATCTTTATTTCAGACATAGTAGAGCCAACCAAAAAAACCGCTCCGCAGGCGCAGGTAGCTTTTGTTGTCGAATCATATTTTGGATGTATGTCTTTTTTCATCGTTATGGGATATTAGCACGACTTTTCTCTTAAAGCAAATCAATGTTGGCCTGTATGCCTGATTTTAATTTCATTACACTTCGACTATAGGAACACGAAGACCCCCCGGAACCATAGTATCGACAAGCTGCTTTGTTTTGAGCACTAGCACTAGTACCTACAGCTCCCAAATCACTTAAATACATCCCGGAAGCCATAAAAGCGTCTCTGGGTGCCCAGGGATTGGCTTCATAACCTAAAATAGCCTGCAGGCGTTCAGCAAAAATCTTCCAAGTGGAAGGAATAAATTGGGCCGGCCCCATTGCCCCTCCATAACCTTTCACTTTAGCTATCGGACAAGAAATTGCCGTTTGAAAAGCATTCAATCCTAAATCATTTGTAATACTTAAAAACACCGGCACGTCACGAGTAGGATGCATAACATTTTCAAACGACGTGCCGGTATTTTTTCCAACGCCTGAACCAGTTTCTGTATTGGTTAAATAACATTGACCAACATTAGAACCCAAATTACTTTCTTGGGTCATAATCGCTAAGAGAAAAGCCGGGTCGACTCCGAGTTTACTTTTTACTTCATTTGCATAACCAAGTGCGGTTCCAAATTCAATTTTTGTAGAAATACCAGCCAAACTAAACAAAGCGCTACGAATTTTATCCGCCTGAATCTTTTTTTGAGTTGCCAGTTTTTGATATTCGGCTTCTTTATTTTTAGAAATTGTCAAAAGTTGTTTTTTCTCTGCTTCTGATTTAGCGACGGTTTTTTGCGCATTTTCCAATTCAGCCTTGGCGTCTGTCTCAGCATTTTTCTTTTTTTCTAAATCTTTTTTGGCAACCTCGGTTTGCACTTTAACACCATTTATTACATCTACCGAAGCTTTAATCGCTTTCTTAATGGAATCATAAGATTCAAAATCACTATAAAAATCAGAAATGTTGTTATTGGAAAAAATTAAACCGATCAAATTTTCGTTATCAAATTCATTGGTATTACGAAGTAACTGAGCTAATGATTCATGTTCTCGATTAATTTTATTAGAAAGCAAATTAATCTTTGTCACTTTTTCAGCTATATTTACCTTGAGTTGAGAAATCACCAAAGCCCGAGCCTTTATTTTAGTTTTTAAAGCATTGATCTGAGCAGTTAAATAATCAACATCACCCTTCAAGGTACCGGTCTGTTTTTGTTGTTCTGCTTGTTTATTTAATAAATCCGCCAACTGAGCCTCTATTTGTTTTAACTCATTTCTACAGTAATCTTTGTCTGTCTGGTTTGACGCAGGATTTAATGTAAGACAATCAAAATCAGCGTATACTTTTGGTACCGAAAAAGTGTAAGTCAGAATATAAAACAACAAAATAAAAAATATGGATTTCTTACCCATGGTCTTATTATAACATATTTTGTTTATTTTTTGATCGGAGAATTTTATGTTAATATAAACACGATATGGAAGGATTAGAAAAAAAGAAGACCATTTCAGAAAAATTTCCAGCATATATGCAAATGTATGAAATTTCCGGTCAAGATCCTATTAACACTCATTCTTTTGAAAGATACCTAAAAGACAAAGAAAGTGAATCGGCCATCATAGAGGCTGCCACGCATTCTACTTTTTCTAAAATGCATGAAATCGAAGAAGCTCCTCCGGAAGAAATAGCAAAAAAAATAGAACAAGGAATCGAGAGTAATGATTTAGTTTTACAAGAATTATGCATAGAATCGATTCATCTTGCTCCAGCCGACAAAAGATATGATTTATTGGTAAAAGGTTTAGCGACGGGAAATGCAATGATTCAAAAACTCTGTGCAACCATGTTTTGGTGTGTAAATGGAGAAGAAATAGAAAAATTGGGACAAAAATTATTTATTCTAATCGAAAATGGATTGGCTTCAGATGATTATACGGTAAAAAGATCTTATGCCGAGATACTTTCTCGTG
>Ga0172379_10010673_pt1 | contig 11076 bp, 13 predicted proteins | sample GrowelOW334metaG_FD_119756 | JGI IMG/M metagenome (GOLD analysis project Ga0172379, IMG submission 119756) | Groundwater microbial communities from an aquifer near a municipal landfill in Southern Ontario, Canada - Groundwater well OW334 metaG | ecosystem: Environmental > Aquatic > Deep... | reverse complement strand
ATGATCGGTTATGGTCGCCGCACGCCGGAAAAATGGTTTATCGATGAAGTGACCTTAACTATACAGGGGGGCAGAGAAGCGAAAAAACTTTTTGGCCAGCAGCAATCTTTACCATTGCATTTAGCAAAAGCCAGACGGAAATAATAATTTTCAGGAAAGAATGATCAAAAAGAACACAAAAGTTATATTTGAAGACGGCAATAACAAGACGACCGATGAAATGATCGGCGGAATACCTTTATCAAAAGGTGAAATGATCACCGTCCATAAAGACGGCAAAGCGGTGCACTATGAGGTGGCCGATAAAGTCGTTGATTGCTACTATGAGGACCAGGACCAAATCGTAGATATTACCTATATCATCAAAAAAAAGATTAATTAACTTATTTTATACCTATGGCCATCCCAGCGAAAGTAAAAAACTACCTGCAAAAAAATAAAATTAAATATGAAGTCCTGAAACACAAGACGGTTTTTACCGCCTATGACATGGCCCAGACCATGAAGCGGAAGCTCAGTGAGATAGCGAAGACGCTGTTGGTCAAGGTCGACAAGAAATACTACATCGTGGTGGTGCCGGCGCATTTCAACCTGGATTTCAAGAAATTGAAAACCATGCTGAAAGCGAAAAAAGTGGATATCGCGCGGGAGTCGGACATGAAGAACAAATTCAGCACCAAGCCCGGGGCCATGACCCCGTTTGGGACTCTGCACAAAGTGGAGGTCATCGCTGACAAGGCGCTACTGAAAGCAAAGGACGCGATTTTTTCGGCGGGTAGTTTTACGGAAAGTTTACGGATGAAGGTGAAGGATTACCTGAAGGCCGAGGATGCCCAAATGGGTAATATCGGGAAAAAGAAATAGATTCGTCGTACAGATCAACTCTACGTCGATAATTTTTAAAGCAATATAAATATCATATGGATGTCATTTCACACGCCGCTTGGGGCGCAACAATAATCAGGAAACCTCATATTTTTTGGTGGGCGGCTCTGGTCGGCTTATTGCCCGATTTGATTATAGCGCTTTATGGCGTAACCCGGATCGGATGGGATTACGCGAAATATTTTGGGATGATGGCAAAAGGCGGGGAAGTGGGGAATACGTATTATCGGGTGTATAATTTAGCGCATAGCTTTATCCCGATCTCCATCGTTTCTGCTGTGATATGCATTTGGTGGCCCACCTATTGGTATATTACCTTGCCGTATTATCTGCATATCTTTTTGGATATTTTTACTCATTCTGACCCCTGGGGGACGAAGTTTTTGTACCCATTATCGAATTACAGTTTCCAGGGGTGGGATTGGTGGAAAAACAAATGGATTTCAATTTTTAACTGGTCGGCCGTTGTTGTGGTGAATCTGATTATTATATTATTCGCAATTAAGGACATTTAATATATGGACACTGTTTCACACGGGGCGTGGGGCGCGCTCATTGTGCGCAAGACCGGGTTAGTCGGATGGGCACTGTTGACCGGCGCGCTTCCCGACATCCTGCCGGCACTGTATGAATTGGCCAGGCATCCGGTGAAGTTCATTCGTGGCCTGATTAACAAAAGTCTGGCGGATAATCCGAGCCGTATGTATTTGACCATTTACCATTGGGCGCATAGTTTATTGCCGATTTCATTTGTTACGCTCCTTGTGCTCATATTCGCGCCAGCTCGGAGCATATTGGCCGTTCCGTACTATATGCATATTTTTTTGGACATATTCACGCACCGCGGAAAATGGGCGACGAGGATTTTTTATCCATTTTCTGACTTTCATTTTGACGGCACTGACTGGTGGCGGCACAGCTGGATTTCCATCGCCAATTGGGCGGTGATCGCGGTGGTCGGAGTTTTTATTTTTATAAAACATTAGCCGATGGCTTACAAGTTCAAATTACAGCAGTTCGAGGGTCCGTTGGATTTGCTGTTGCAATTGATTGAGCAGGAGGAAATGGACATCAACCAGATTGCGTTGGCGCACGTGACTGATCAATATCTCCGGTACCTGAACGATTCGAAAGACATCCTCCCGGAAGAGCTGGCGGATTTTCTCGTGGTAGCGGCAAAACTCCTGCTCATCAAGTCGAAATCACTCTTGCCCGGCTTGCAGGTGGATGACGACGAGGGGACCGACCTGGAACGTCAGCTGAAGATGTATAAGGAGTTTTATGAAGCCTCAAAAGTCCTCCATAAGATGATCTTGAAGAGGCATTTTTCTTTTACCCGCGAGAAGATGGTGGTGAAGATCGACAGGGTATTCAATCCGCCCAAGCACCTGACCTCGGAGAAATTACGCGAATTGTTTTCTGATGTCCTCGCAAGCCTGGAAGTCTGGGTGAGCATGGAGCACGACGTCATCATCAAGACGGTCTCCATCCGGGAACGGATCAGAAATATCCAAGAGATGATCGGTACGAAAGCGACGCTGCATTTCAATGAGCTGATGAAAACCGCAAAAAACAAGACCGAAGTGATTGTCACGTTTCTGGCCATCCTGGAGCTGGTCAAACAGCGCTGGGTGGGCGTGGTGCAGGAGGGCACGTTTTCCGATATCGTGGTCAGGAAGATCGAAGGCGCCGAAGGCGAAGTCGTCAAAGAAACAATTTAATATTTTTTACATAATCAGCGCATATGACTACAAAACAACTTATTGAAAGCCTCTTATTCATTTCAGGCCGTCCGATGTCGGAGTCCAAGCTGGCTGAAATCACCCAGAAGGACGTGAAAGAGGTGCGGGGTGCGGCAGAGGAACTGATGTCCGGGTGGAATGTGCCGGAACGCGGCGTCCATATCATAAAAACAGGATCGTCATACCAGATGGCTACCAACCCTGAGCTGGCGTACCTGGTGAAGGATTTTGTAAAGGCGGAACAGAGCGGGGAGTTGAGCCGTCCGTCGCTGGAAACGCTGACCATCATCGCATACCGGGGGCCGATCACAAAGGCTGAGCTGGAACAGATCCGCGGGGTAAATTGCAGCCTGATTTTGCGGAATTTACTGATCAAAGGGCTGGTGGAGGCCCATGAGGACCAGGAAAAGATGGCGACCGTGTATACGATCACGTTTGACCTGCTGAAATTCCTGGGCATCAACCGGGTAGAGGAGTTGCCGGAGTATCAGAAGCTGAATTCAGACGAAAATTTACGCAAGCTGTTGGAGCAGAAGATCGAACAGGCAAGCGACGAACCAGTTCCGCCTGCCGTGAGCCAGGCTGAAGAAAAATAAAAATAATTATGCCAGTATTCCTGTTGGCGACCATTTTGCATATTTTTGGTTTGTCATACCTCGGGCCCATAACCACTCAACCGGAGTCGGTTCAGTTAGCCGCTGCTCAGACACTGATCGGCCAGACGCGGGTGGCCGGATCCGCTTCAGTCGGTCCGCTACTGACTTCGCCGATGGTCAAGCCGCCGGTATCGTTGACGGCCGATGCGGGGATCGTCCTGGATATCGACAGCGGACTGGCTCTCTGGAAAAAGAACATTGATCAGCCGCGTCCGCTGGCCAGCCTGACCAAACTCATGACCGCGCTGGTTTTTTTGGATACCCAGCCGGATTGGGACAGGGAGGTGGCTTTTGAAAAAAGCGACATCGACACAACGGAGGGCAATACCCTGATCGTGAAACCCGGCGAACAGGCCAAGGTGCGTGACCTGTTCATGGCCAGCCTGGTGGCTTCCGCAAACAATGCGACCAAGGCGCTGGCTCGGTCGACTGGACTTTCGGAACCGGATTTTATTCAGCGCATGAATGATAAGGCGAAATCCCTCAATTTATGGCTGACGACATTTACGGATGTCACCGGATTGGACGCAGGGAATGTTTCGACCGTCCGTGATTATATCCGGCTGGCTCAGGTCGCATTTGACCAGCCGCGCATCAAGGAAGCGGTGACCACGAAAGAATATGCCTTTACTACCACGGGCGTCAAAGCTTCGCATCGACTGTTCAATACAGATCAGCTTCTGTCCGACAAGACGGTATCAGTCAAAGCCGCAAAAACGGGATTCATCAATGAATCTGGGTATAATTTTGTCGTTTTGGCGGATGCCAATGGGCATGATGTGCTGTTGGTTGTCCTGGGAAGCTCATCCAGTGAGGCCAGGTTTTCTGAAGCACGGTCACTGATTCAGTGGACGCAACAGTATTGGCAGTGGTGGTAATTTTCCGCCTGGTAAAAAACCGGAAAAAATGCTACACTGGGAATCAGCGAACTTCTTTTATTGCGGAATATGCCTAAAAAACCATACATCATCGCCAATTGGAAAATGAACCTGGACGGCCACGCGGTGGAGCGTTTTTTTGGTCATTTCCAGCCGACAGCCGAACAACTTGAACTAGCGAGGGTTGTCATTTGCCCGTCCTTTGTTTTTATTGATACCGTGAGGCACCTGATCGGAGAACGCCAGATCGGCGTTGGCGGGCAGGATATATCATGCCAAACCAGGGGGGCTTTTACCGGAGAGGTGAGTGCGGAACAGCTTCATGGCGCCGGAGCTACCTTCGTTATCGTCGGTCATTCGGAACGCCGGTACAATTTTCACGAGACCGATGAAATGGTAAACCGGAAAGTCCGATTAGCCCTGCAGTTCGGGTTGTTACCCATTTTGTGTATCGGTGAAAACAGCGCCGAGAAAGAAGCGGGCCTGACGAAGAAAACGGTGGAACGGCAACTGCGCCAGTGCCTGGCGGAAGTGCGCAGCCATGAGGCGCGACGAGTTATCGTGATGTACGAACCGATGTGGGCGATCAGCACCAGCCCCGACAATCCGGGCGGGGTAGCTGACAGCCCGGAATCAGCGCAGGTGGTGCACCGGTACATCCGTACAGTTATCAAGGATCTCTATGATGAACATACAGCGGAGACTCAGGATGTAATTTATGGCGGCTCGGTCAATCCGGAAAACGTACGGGGTTTTATCCAGATGGATGACGTCGACGGCGTACTGCCGGGGGCGGCCAGCAAAGAAGCGGCAAGCTTCCAGAAAATCATCAGCCAAGTAGTTAGTAAATAATTAATTTTATGCTAGTTCACTTGCAGGAACTCCTCAAGGATGCCAGGGAAAAGGGCTATGCGCTCGGCGCATTTAACATTGAAAATTTAGAAACGACTCTCGGTGTCGTCCGGGCGGCAGTGAGGCAGCGGTCGCCGGTGATCCTCCAGGTTTCCGAAACAAGCATTGAATATGGCGGGCTCAAGGCCATTACGGCTATTGTCCAGAATGTGGCCGCCGCCGAATCCGGCAACGTCCCGATCGCACTGCATCTGGATCATGGCCGCAGTTTTCGTTCGGTGGCCGAGTGTGTCCGGGCCGGGTTCTCCTCCATCATGATGGATGCGTCCGAGATGCCATTAATAGAAAATATCATTTTGACCAAGCAGGCCGTGGATTTTGCGCATCGCCGCGGCGTATTGGCCCAGGGCGAACTGGGCGTGGTGAAGGGGTTGGAGGAAGTAGAGCCGGCCGAACGGGAAACTCTCATGACCAAGCCGGAGGAAGCCCTTGAGTTCGTCACGAAAACCGGCGTGGATACGTTGGCGGTCGCTGTCGGAAACGTCCATGGCATCATTAAAATGAGAAAAGGGATACCGGGTCTGGATCTCGAACGGTTACGGAAAATACACAGCCTGATACCCAAAACGTCACTGGTGTTGCACGGTGCTTCCGGTTTGGCTGCAGATCAGATCCAGCAGGGAGTAAGGCTGGGAGTTACTATTATCAATATTGATACGGAGATGCGTATCGCTTTCACCCAGACGCTACGCAAGACACTCGATGAGGATCCGACAATTTTCGACCCGCGGGAGCTCCTGAGCCCTTCGATCATGGCTATCCAGGCTATCGTTGAGGAAAAGGTCCGGATGTTCGGCAGTGCAGGCGTCGTCAAAAAAACCCATATTGTCTAATTCATAATTTTTATTTTTTATGCCCATGAGACTTGCCATCAACGGATTCGGCCGGATCGGCCGGGCCGCATTCAAAATTGCCCTGACCAAACCTGATGTGGAAGTTGTGGCAATCAATGATCTGACTGATACGGCCACTCTGGCCCATCTGCTGCAATATGACACGGTATACGGTAAGTATGACAAGTTGGTCAAATCAAATGACAAGTCCCTGCTGGTCGATGGCAAGGAATATCCCGTCCTGGCGGAGAAAGAGCCGAATAAATTGCCCTGGAAAGATTTCAAGGTTGACGTGGTGATTGAATCGACCGGACGGTTCGTCAAGCAGGAGCAGGCCGCGCTGCATCTGGAGGCTGGGGCAAAACGAGTGGTCATCTCCGCGCCTGCAAAAGGCGGCGGGGTGGATACGTTCGTCCTTGGGGTCAATGATGCCAAGCTGAAGGACCAGAAGATCATTTCCAACGCGTCATGCACCACCAATTGCATTGCGCCGGTGATCGAAGTCGTCAACCGCGTTTTTGGCATCAAGAAAGCGATGATGACCACCATCCATTCATACACCGCGGATCAGAACCTGGTCGACGGGCCCCATAAGGATTTGCGCCGGGCCCGCGCTGCAGCGGCGAATATGGTCCCGACATCTACCGGTGCGGCGAAAGCGACCGGAGAGACGGTGCCGGAGGTCAAGGGTAAGTTTGACGGTCTGTCCATCCGCGTCCCTACCCCGGTTGTTTCGATATCTGACATTACGATGGTGGTCAGCAAACCCGTGACCGTCGAGGAAGTAAACGCGGCGTTTGCCGCAGCCAAGAATGAACCGAGGTACCAGGGCATATTGGATGCCACGGATGAAGAGCTGGTATCCTCGGATTTTATCGGCAATCCGCATGCGTCCATCGTTGACCTGTCACTGACTAATGTAGTCGATGGAGACCTGCTTAAGGTTGTTGCCTGGTACGACAATGAGTGGGGATATTCAAACACGCTCGTCCGTATTTGCCAGTCTATCGGCAAAAAGATATAATATATACAATGCTTTTATCTATCCGTTACGGATAGTGTGAAGAAAGGGGGTGAAATCATGTTAAAACACAAATATATCCCGATTGCCTTTGCCGTTTTTGGCTTGATGTGCGGCGTCTTCGGTTTTTTCAATGAAGTTCGCGATACGATCGTCCTCATTTCGTCCTCTTTTTATCTTCAGATGGCCATGGTTTCTTTCCTCGCGGCAATCTATTTTGAACAGTATAGGAAGAATTAACAATAAACTGCCAACCCCGATTATACCGACAGGCGAGCATTCAGTCATGCTATTGACTGGAGGTTGTCTGCCGCAGACCGTACGCACTGGGTGTTGGCTGTTTGTTTCTTGATTTATTTTTGCGCTCGTATACAATATGGTGGAGGTGACGAACCCGCTCGCTACTGCAGAAAACAGGCCGGCGCGTTCTCTGTTAGCCCGTATGCCGCTATCGTCTAGCCCGGTCCAGGACGCATCCCTCTCACGGATGAAACTGGGGTTCGAATCCCCATAGCGGTATGTATGTTGTGAAAACGCCGGGGTTCACTCCTCGCGTTAGTCACTTCAATCAACTTCTCTGTGTTGAATTGCTCATTCCGAAGCAACATGGGATTGCAAACGAATAATTCAAAAATAATATGTTTATCTTACTTCGTTGGTTGTTAAATGCCTTGGCACTGATGGCTGTTGCGTATTTAGTCCCCGGTTTTCACGTGGATTCGTTTTATACGGCGATCATCGTGGCATTGGTGCTCGGTATCGTGAATGCCATCATCAAGCCGGTTATCATCATCCTGACTCTGCCGATAACCATCCTGACTCTCGGGTTGTTTACGTTTATAATCAATGCCGGACTGATCCTGCTGGTATCGACAGTCGTCAAGGGATTTACCGTTGATGGGTTCGTTACCGCGCTTATTGGCGGCGCGATATTGTGGGTATTCTCATGGATTACAAGCGCATTAACTAAAAAATAATTATTCTAAAAATATGGTTACTGCCTGGTACACGCTCGTGGTCGGGATTATCCTCAGCCTGAACGGAATTATTTTTTTGATTTTTCCGATGGATGCATTCCAGATGCCAAATTGGTATTTAGGAATATTGGTACTGATCGGTGTGGTCGGGATTATTTTGGGAATCTCCGGCATCAAAGGGCAAAAAAAAGTTATTGAACCGGAAAGCACAGAAAAAAAGGTACAATAATTTACAGATCCAAGGACGGCAAGGCGACTGGAAAGTCCTTTGACTTTTTTGTTTTTTTATGTTATAATCTGGTTGTAGAATGAAAAAAGACATACAAATAAAAAATACATATCAGCAGAAAAACACTAAATATCGGGTCCTTTGGATCGTACTCGGTACGCTTATATTTATTTTTTTGCTTGCCTTCAGTTTTTCGTTATATATTCCCCAGCCGCAATTACGCGTCACGATGCGCGATGGCCGGGTATTAGTGGATTCTCAGGTGGCTATTGATTTTGGACTGCCAATTACCCGACAGGTTACGATCGACATTACACCGGACACAACCGGCGAAATCGGATATACAAATTTTGTCACCTCACAGCACTTGGCCCGGTCAGTTACCTATTCGCCGGAAGTGACCTGGCTGCCGGATACGACGTACCAGGTGACCATCCGGGGGGTAAAGAGCGCTTTCCCGAATTTTCGTCGTCCCCGTTCGGCTACATTTACTTTTTCGACCGAACCAGCACCGAGCGTAGTGTCAGTCGAGCCGACTGTTGCGACTACGGTTTCTCCGGAAGCAGTCTGGCGCGTGGCGTTTGACCAACCGATCGAGAGGACGGCCAGTTTTGATTTCCGTTTTATCCCAGAGATACCAGTAACCGTCACCCCGTCTGAGGACAAGAGATCAGTTACCATTACGCCGGTGGAATTATTATCCCAAGGCCAGAAATATGATCTGGCAATTTATAAAACCGACGTGCGGTATGACATGGGAAGCCATGAAATCGCCCTCCAAAATACGCCTCAGTCTGTCTGGACGGGACAGTGGAGCGTACCGGAAGCCCCAGGCATCGTCAGTTTTACCCCATCGGGCGCGAATATCGGCCTGCAAACACCCATCACTATTGCGTTTTCTGAAGCCATCGACCTGACATCGCTGCAGGACAATGCAACTATTACACCGGCGTTGAGCGGGACTTGGGTAAAACAGAATGATACGACTATCCAATATTCCGCCGCGACATATGTCAAAGACACACAGTACACCGTAGTATTGAAAAAAGGATTACAGACGGCGAGTGGCGGGTATCTGACTGAAGATTCTGTGCATACTTTTACGACCATTGGTGCTGTAAAACTGAGCAAAACATTCCCCGCTGATAAGGCCGCAGGCGTTGGGGTCGACAGCCAGATACAGCTGACATTCAGTCAGACAGTGGATCATGCGTCGGCGACTGCGCATTTTGCCATCTCACCGGGAGTGGCCGGGGAGTTTTCCTGGGACGGAAATACCCTGGTGTTTACGCCGTCAGATTCTTTCAGTTTTAATACTACATACACGATTACGCTGACGGCCGGTATAACCGGAATGGAGGGATTTACTACGGAGCAGGATTACACGATCGGTTTTTCGACCGAACAATCGGTGACAAAATTAAATGTAGTGTTCGACCGGCAGGATCATAATTTAAGTTGCGAATTCGCCTCGTTGTCCATGGCACTGAAATACAAAGGAGCCAATGTCGGTGAAGCGCCATTGATCAATATTGTCGGTTTCGATAGGACGCCGAAAAACAACGGTGTATGGGGGAATCCAAATGTGGCATTTGTCGGTGATATCGACGGCCATCAGCCTTCGACCGGGTATGGGGTGTATTGGGACCCGATCGCCATCGCAGCCAAGGAATATCGGACGGCCCGGGCTTTTTCTGGGTGGACTGTGGCCCAATTGGCTGCTGAAATTAAAAAAGGCAATCCGGTCGTCATCTGGGGCACGGCCGGATCCGGCAAGCGCATCGACTGGAAAACGCCGCAGGGCGGCAATGTCGTGGCGGTCAGCGGCGAGCATGCGCGCGTCGCTATCGGTTACATCGGTCCGGCGGAAAACCCAACCAAAATAATTACCATGGATCCGCTCTATGGTGAAAAACATTTTACCCGTTCCAGTTTCGAATGGAACTGGGGAGTACTCGGGAACAGCGGTGTGGTGATTGAATAGCGCGAAGGTTAGTGCTAGGCTATACGACTATGTCAGAGGTCCAGACACAACAGAAATGCCCTCATTGCGGCTACCCAATAGAAATCGGGGAGCATGATTGGAGTTTGCATCCTGGGGGGCAGCCGGAACGGATTAACCGTGAGGAGGTGCATGCAGTTCCAGAGACAGAACATGCTGACAGCGGTCAAAATGGTGAGGATGAAAAATTTTTTCAGCGTTTCGAAAACGCCCGAATGCCGATTTCCCATACCATGGAATCAATGGGCTTAGTGTTGAAAAAAATTTATATCAAAGGCGTTCAGGACGAAACCGCCAGCCAACAAGTACAGGAGCTATTCGGCGAATTCGACGAAGCGGAAGCCAGGCAGAAATATGAACAATACGTAAAATCCAGGTCGACCGCTCAACAGTCTATAGGAGACATGCGCAGTAAGTTTTTTGTGTTGGAGCACTTGGACAGGGAAATTCCCAGATTACAATCAGAACGCGATAAACTGAAGAGTGATTATGATACAGAAATGATTACATGCAGGGAATTATCCGACCAAAAGTTTAAGGCGGAACACGCGCTTAGCCAGGAGGAAGATCGGAATCCCATAATGAAACTGCTTGCCCGCGGAAAAAGACATGAGTTGGAAAAACGGATACGGGAGTTGGATAATGAATGGCGGACACACTCTACGACCGGCGATACCATAAAAAAACAGAAAGATGAGATTTTGCAAACACTTTGGCGACAAGAAAATGACCGAAGCGAATTTTGCAGTTCATTTGAACATGACCTGGTTTATTCTGAGCGGCCAAGGGTTAAAAAGATGTTTGCAGATACGTTAGCTGGCCAAGATGTCGATGCATATTTATCAGCCAAATTGACGTCAGGTACTTACGCTGACAGAGTAATTGATCGGGAAGCAGGTGCCTTGCTAAATGAATTACAGGCAAAAGGCGAGTTGAACGCT
>Ga0172379_10010672_pt1 | contig 11076 bp, 11 predicted proteins | sample GrowelOW334metaG_FD_119756 | JGI IMG/M metagenome (GOLD analysis project Ga0172379, IMG submission 119756) | Groundwater microbial communities from an aquifer near a municipal landfill in Southern Ontario, Canada - Groundwater well OW334 metaG | ecosystem: Environmental > Aquatic > Deep... | reverse complement strand
TTTCAAATGAAGAAAAATTCCAAACTAATAAAAAAACAATATAAGAACATGCCTTGCGGCATTGACTACGAACAAATTAAGATTCGTTTTTGTTGGTAGTTAAGCCCGCAAGGGCTGTTCTTTCCTTTGTTTTATGAATCTGTTTGAAATTTGGAATTTATTTTGGTATTAAAAGTTGCGGCCCTTTGGCCGCCTAATTTAAGTTTCTTATTGATAAAACTGCGGCCACCGCAGTAGGCCGCTGTATTCTGACTGCCATGCGGCGCATCCGTATTTCCAAAGTGTTGTCAATCAGCTGGTTATCCGATTAGAAATTCCTGGAAACGACAAGGCGGTCAAACGGAATAAAGTGGTGCGCCCGTAGGGATTTGAACCCCAAACCTTCTGGTCCGTAGCCAGACGCTCTATCCAGTTGAGCTACGGGCGCATAAAAAGAAGACAAAATCTTTTCGTTAAAGGCCAATACAATAATTTTATAATCGGCATCTTCAAGCGGCTTTCCGATAAAAAACCGGATATATCTGCTTGCTATTGGCACCCTTGATGATATAATACACCCCTTTTCGTCCCCGCAGAAGGGCTTTGACTCTTCCGGGAATAATTTAACCAAGGCATTCTTCCGGGATAAAAACAACCCCAGGCAAAGATGTCGGAAACAGAGAAAGTCGGAGGCTGATTTATGGCGAAGATTACTATCAAGGATCTGATGGAGGCCGGTGTCCATTTCGGACATCAGACAAAACGCTGGAACCCCAAGATGAAGGACTATGTTTTCGGGGCCAAGAACGGAATTTACATCATAGACCTCACCAAGACGATGCGTCAGATTGCTGAAGCAAGCAACTTTCTTCAGAGAAAAGTCATGGACGGCGGCCAAATCCTGTTTGTCGGAACCAAGAGGCAATCCCAGGAAGTAGTCAGGGAAGTCGCTGAAAAAACTGGAATGTTCCATGTCACCGAACGCTGGCTCGGGGGTACTCTCACAAACAACACGACCATACAGAAAAGTGTTGCCAGAATGCTTGAAGCCGACAAGATCATCGCCAATCCCGAAGCTTCGACAATGAAGAAGAAGGAAATATCATCCCTGTCCAGGGAGAACGGAAAGCTCCACAAGAATCTCGACGGCATAGTGAAAATGAAAAAGCTCCCGGCCGCCCTGGTGGTGGTTGACATAAGCAAGGAGGAAATTGCCGTAAGGGAAGCGCGCAAGCTTAAGATACCGGTCGTTGCAATTGTCGACACGAACTCCGACATAGACGCTGTTGACTATCCAATCGTCGCAAATGACGATGCAGTGAGATCTATCAAGATTATCGTCGATGTCCTGGGTGAAAGTGTCAGCTACGCCCTCGAAATCTACAGTAAATTCGCCGCTGAAAGACAGGTCGCTGCGGAAGCCGCAAGAGCCGCAAGGGATGCGGAGGCCAAGGAAAGAAAAGACAGCGCACCAAGAAAAGAACGCGCACCAAGAAGAGGCGGGTCAAGAAGAGATGAAGGCGGACAGGGAAGAAGGGCCCAGGCTCCAAAAGCCGCTGAGAAAAAACAGGAAGCCGCAAAAGCCGCTCCAGCCCAAGAGGCAGCCCCGGTTGAAGCCGCTCCTGTAGCCGCCGCAAAAGCTGTCGAGGTAAAAGACGAGCCGAAAGCCGCAAAAGCGAAAGTTGCCGAAGTGGCGGCTACAGCTAAAGTCCCTGCGGCAAAAACTGCAAAGGCGGAAAAACCAAAGGCCAAGAAAGCCGAGTCAAAAAAGCAGGATAAGACGGCTGAGAAAAAAGCTTAATAAATAACGGGAGATTAATATAAAATGGCTGAAGTAAGTGCGATTCAGGTAAAGGAACTCCGCGAAAAAACCGGAGCCGGCATGATGGACTGCCGCAAAGCCCTTGTTGACGCTGACGGAGATATGGAAAAAGCTGTTGATGTGCTCAGGAAATCAGGGATAGCCAAGGCTGAAAAGAAAGCAAGCAGAACTGTCAAGGAAGGTCTCATATCCTCCTGCATCAGCGGTAGCGCCGGAACTCTCGTGGAGGTTCTCTGCGAAACTGATTTCGTATCCAAAAACGAAAAATTCAAAGACTTTGTAAGAATGATTTCCGCAAATACGGTGAAAGTCGCAGGTGACGGGGATGTTCTTTCGAAAGTTCTTGAAAAAGAAAAGGATGCCCTGACTCAGAATATCGCAGTGACAGGCGAAAACATGCAGATACGCAGAGCCGTCAGGTGGGAAAGCAAAGGTACATGCGCCACATACCTGCACATGGGCGGGAGAATCGGTGTTCTGCTCGATGTCGAAGGCAATATTTCCAATACTGCCGCTCTTAACGACATCTGCATGCACATCGCCGCTTTCAAGCCCCAGTACCTGAATCCAGAAAATATTCCGGCTGAGATTATTGCCAAAGAAAAAGAAATCGCGGCAGCACAGCTCGGCGACAAGCCAGCTGCAATGCTCGAAAAGATTCTTGCCGGCAAAATAAGCAAATGGTACACGGAAGTCTGTCTGACGAAACAGCCCTGGATAAGAGACGACAAAGTCTCCGTTGAAAAGGCGAATCCGGGGGTCGTCATCAAACGATTCCTCCGCTGGGAAATCGGAGAGGAAATCTGATTCCTGCGAAATTCGCAAGTATCATAAGATAATTAAAAGCCCGCCCGAAACGGCGGGCTTTTTTTTATTTTTATTTGAAAAATCACCTTAAATTGATATTTTAATGCCATGAGTAACACAATGGAACAAGTAATTGGTCAGGCTCTTGGACTCCCTTCTCAAGCAAGAGCCTTTATCGCAGAAAAACTTCTTGAAAGCCTTGATGCCGGAGATATTTTCGAGATATCCCCCGAATGGAAAAAGGAAATAAAGAAAAGATGTCAGGAAATTGACAAGGGGCTTGTTGATTTGGTTCCAGCAGAAAAAGTTTTTGAAGAGGCTTTCAGGAGAATCGGATGAAATCCGTCAAATTTCACCCTGAATCTCAAATAGAACTGTTTGAGGCGGTTCAGTATTACGAACACCAGCAGAAAGACCTCGGTAAAAGATTTCTTCTCTCCCTCCAAGACGCCATCTTAAGCATTCAAATAAATCCACTTGTTTACCAGTTCGCCGATGACAATTATCAAAAATGCCGTGTCAGCAAATTCCCTTATGGTATTGTCTTCCGTGACGGAAAGGAATTTATAGAAGTGATTGCTGTAATACACCTGAGACGAAAACCCGGATATTGGAAAAAAAGAAAGTTGTAATTCCATGAAGATTGAAATCAGGCAACCGGTGAAGTTCGGATTGAATGAGGTTATAATAGCCAATCTTCTCTCAGTCGCACCTTCGTTCCTGGTGGGCGTGCTGATACCTTTTGGGGTTGTGCCGCTAATTTTCTACCTGCTCCTGTTTGTCACAAAGTCAACGCTCACAAATTTCCCCTTCTCTCTGGAGTTCAGTGTGATTTGCTTGCTGGCAGGCTTCTTCATCTTCTTCTTCTATCCCCTGCTGCTGGGTGTGAACTACTATATCAAGCTAATCGTAGGCAGGATTATGTCTCCTCCAGAAGGCGCTCATGTCTGCCAGATATCCATGACTCCCAAGCTCTGTTGCGGACTTCGCGCATTCCTGGAGGATGCCGACGATATCGGCTACCTGACAATTTCAAGTGACTGTATCGAGTTCAGGGGAGACAGTATTGAGTTCTCCATCCCAAAGGCGGAAATTTCCAATTTCAGGAACTACAACATAGGTTGGCGCGGATGTTGGATCATCGGCAAGAGGATTAAGTTCACGATCAGCGGGCACGACAAGTTCAAGGAAATAGAGGTCTGCGAACGCCATACCTGTACGATACCGAATTCAAGATTCCTATCAGACCAGATCTATGCACAGATATCTACCCTGTCGGGTCAAAACCCTGATAAAATCCCCAACATTTCCGATTTTTCTCCGAAGTAAAATAGAAATTCCGTCAATACTATATACATTAACCAGTTTTTTATCTCGAAAACATCCCTGGCAGAACGGCCGGAAATTAAACTGCAGGCAGGAATGCCTGCGTTACTTAATAAGGAGCTATAATCATGTCTTTTGAAAGAGGATCTTTTGCTTTGACGGTTTTCCGTCTTCCTGAAAAACTCCCGGATGACGCACTCGAGCTTTTCGAGTCGAAAGCGGCGGGAAAACTCGATGAGCTCACAGGCGACCTTTCTGTCGGATGGGTCAGCGGCAGACATCTGCTCGAACGGAACATCAATGACGGAACCGCTTTCTGCGGAGGTCATTTTTATCTGAATCTGCGAACTGCGCAGCGCAAAATACCGTCAGCCCTCCTGAATGCGGAATGCAGAAAGGAAGAGCTCGACTACATGACCATGAACAAACTTGCCTTCGTCCCGGGAAAAGTGCGCAGACAGATTAAAAAGGATGTCGAGGAAAAACGACTCATGCAGATGCCTCCGCAGATTTCCGGAATCCCTTTTGTGATTGACAAGGCGTCAAACATGCTTTATCTCGGAACTTCGTCCACCAAGAAAATGGACACTTTCCTCGCCTATTTCCATGACACCTTCAAGATTGAACCGGTACAGGTGGGGCTTGGCGACATGATGTTCAGGCTCTTCAAGGAGGATGTTGACGCGCTGAAGCCCGTAAGGTTCACTAAAAACGTCAAAGGCGAATCAAATCCCGGAAGGGACTTCCTCACATGGCTCTGGTACTACAGCGAGGAAAAAGGCGGAAAACTCGGAACAAGGGAGTTCGGAGATTTCGAAATCATGATCGAAGGTCCGCTCACTTTCGCGCTCAGCGATGAGGCCGAAGGTTCGGGCGAGACGGTTGTCCGCAAAGGAAACCCCCTCAGAAGCGCTGAGGCGAAAGCCGCCCTCGAAGTGGGCAAGAAACTCAAGAAATCGAAGTTCACAATCGCACGCGGCAAGGAAATATGGTCGGGGACCTTTGATGCGGATCTCTTCACATTCAGCGGACTCAACCTTCCCGAAGGCGAAAAATTGGATGATCTGGGCAGCATATTCGCGGAAAGGGTGAACCACCTCCACATATTCAACAACGTGATTCAGGAATACTTCAAAGTCTTTGCCGCGTCCGTCAGAAGCGACAAGTGGTCAAAGGAGGAAGCTGAAATCATCAAGTGGAGCGAGGACAAACACACCTGCTGAAGATGAGACGGATAGCCTTGTTAATTTAACCATGGTCGGAGACGGCTCCCTCCGCACGTGCGGAGTATATTTCAATTTAAACGGCGGAATTCAACTTATGGATGAATTTAATGAGGAATTAGCCCGGATTCTTGATATATGCATCAGGATTGACGCCCAGGCGTTCAGCCTGTATTCCAAAATAGAAAAATCTTGCACGGACGATGTTTTCAAGTCCTTCTGGAAGTCAATGGCCGAAGAGGAGAAGGAACACGTCCTTTTCTGGAAAAAGGCGCATCAGCTTGCGGAAAAAAACCTCCTTCCGAATGTCTTTGAAGATCCGTCCGCAACGCTGAAAAAGTTTGAAAAACTTCTCGCGAGAACATGCGAGCTTATAAAAAAAGTGAAAGACCTGTCGAACCCGTCCGAAATCCTTACCATTGCATACAGGCTTGAATTTTATATGCTTAATCCCGAATTTGCCACCATGTTCCATATTTTTAAGACATTGGACGGAGTTGAAAATATGGAAGAAAGATATAATCAACATGTAAATGAATTCATTCAGGGGCTTATGAAATACGGCGAGACAATTCCCGACGCGGAGTTGCTTGGGGACACCCTCCAGAGCCTCTGGACAGACAATAAGAGGCTTGCACGGGAAAATACGCTGGATCTTCTCACAGGGATATTGAACAGGCGCGGATTTTTCAATGCGGTTAATCCAATGCTTCACCTGGCGCACAGAAGGGATGTCAAGGTTTCCATAATGATTGCGGATATTGATTACTTTAAAAGGGTGAACGACACCTATGGACATCACAGAGGCGATGAGGTTCTCAGATATGTCGCGTCCATAATAGATTCAACGATCAGGAAATCTGATGTTGCGGGAAGATACGGCGGCGAAGAATTCATCATTTATGCGGACTGCAGGGATGTGGGTTCAGAGCAAGTTGTTGCTGAAAAAATAAGAAAGAATGTTGAGGCAAAAACGGAAGCCGCCCTCGGCATCAAGGTCACAGTCAGCATTGGCGTGGCTTCCGCCTTTATTTCCGGATCCACAGAAAAAGACATAATGGCGCTCGTCCGCAAGGCCGACCAGAATCTCTACAGGGCAAAGGCTGAAGGAAGAAACAGGGTTCTCTGCTGAGCTCTTATCGGTCAGGAGTCCCCTTTTTTATTTCCAATCAGGAACAAATCTGCGTAACTGACTGCCCAGATTAAAACAAGAAGACCCACGGAAACAGTTAGATTCTTATAGTTGAATAACCTGAAGTCGATATTCTGATCGTTGAGAGCGTTCTGCATGATCAGATATAATGGAGAAAGAGCTTCCCAGGTGAACCATAAAAAGCAGGACATCCCGGTTGAAAGCATGATTGAACCGCGTATCCGTCTCCCGGCTCCGAACTGACCCATGCCCGGTGCGATGAGATTCAAGGCGAGATTTTTGATTTTGTCATTCAAGAAGGCACGGTAATTCCCAGTTTGCGGGTCGATCCGTTCGTCGCGGTTTTTCCGATTCCGCCATTACCAGCGAAGCAGGTTCGCACCCCAGGTGATTCCGGCACCGAAAGCGGTGAGGAGTATGTAGTCGCCGCGTTCCAATTTTCCGGATCGGACTATTTCATCGAGGGCTATAACCACTGAAGCGGCGGAAGTGTTGCCGTACTTGTGGACATTGATATAGACTCTGTCTTCGGGTATCCCGAGTTTATTCCCGACAGCTTTTATTATTCTCAAGTTTGCCTGATGCGGTATGAACCAACGAACCTCGGAAATGTCGACCTTCGCCTTGGAAAGAACATCTTTGCACGCCTTGGCCATTTCATTTACCGCAAGTTTGAATACCTCCTGACCCTCCATTGAAAGATAATGCATTCTTTTCTTTATGGTCTCAGGACTTGACGGAATCGCCGAACCCCCGGCAGGTACTTTTATTATTTCACTGAATTCGCCGTTGGATGCAAGCCTGCTTGCCAGTATTCCCCCGATGTCGTTTTTCCCGGCCCGCTTCTCAAGTATGACGGCACCGGCGCCGTCCCCGAAAAGAACACATGTGTTGCGGTCTTTCCAATCGGTTATCAGGGAAAGCTTTTCAACTCCGATGATAAGGGCTTTTTTGTATTTGGGGTTGGTGGACATCAGGGCGTTGACTATTTCCAGAGAGTAGAGGAACCCCGTGCATGCCGCCTGAAGGTCGAAGCATGCGGCGTTTTTAGCCTTGAGTTTCCCCTGGAGAATACATGCGGTGCTGGGAGTGATCCTGTCCTGTGTGATTGTGGCAATTACGATCAGGTCAAGATCCTCCGGCTTTATTTTAGCCATTTCAATGGCTCTGAGCGAAGCCTTGAGGGCCATCTCCGAACTGGGTTCATTGTCCGCAGATATTCTTCTTTCCGCTATTCCGGTTCTCGTAAGTATCCACTCGTCCGTCGTGTCCACCATCTTTTCGAGATCGCGGTTTGTCAGTACACGTTCCGGAACATAAGAACCGGTTCCTATTATTTTTATTCCCATAAATATCCTTAGTTCAGTTAAAGATAAACGGAACACTTATTTATTAACAGTTATACCACACTCGGCGATTCTGGCTGTGATATGGTCGTTAATCCTGAATTTTATAAATTCTCCGGCCACCCTTATGGCATTCTTTATTGCCTTGGGCGACGAACTTCCGTGTCCTATTATGCATATGCCGTTCACTCCGAGAAGGGGGGCTCCCCCGTATTCCTCGTAGTCGCATATTTCCTTGAGTTCCTTGAACGCGTTCTTGGCAAGCATTGCTCCGGCCTGGCGGAACGGGTTCTTCGTGAAAGCCTGCTTCAGCCATGTCATTAGCGCCTTCGCAAGGCTTTCGCTCGACTTGATTACAAGATTCCCGACAAAGCCGTCGCAGACCACAACATCGGCGACTTTTTCGTAAAGAAGCTTGCCCTCGACGTTCCCTATGAAATTAATCGGCATGTTAGAGAGCATCTTGAATGTCTCTTTTGTCAAATCGTTGCCCTTCACGTCCTCTTCCCCGACGCTCAGGAGTCCGACTCTCGGCTTGGCGATGTTCAAGGAACATTTCGCGAACATTTCGCCCATTATTGCGAACTGCGCAAGATGTATCGGTTTGCAGTCAATGTTCGCGCCAGCGTCAATCAGTACGAAATGGCCTTTTGTCGAAGGCATGATAGTTGCGATGCCGGCTCTGTCAACGCCTGGAAGCAACTTCATCTTGAAGTTGGTTGCCGCAACCGCCGCTCCGGTGTGTCCGGCGCTGACAACCGCATCCGCCTCGCCCCTGTGCACAAGATCAGCACATACGGTTATAGATGAATTTTTCTTGCTTCTTATTGCCGCAGTAGAGGGATCGTTCATCGCCACGGCCTGTTCAGCGTGGACAAGCCTGAGGCGCGGATGCTGCGATATCCTGTGCTTTTTCAGCAAGGGCGTGATTATCTCGAGATGGCCGACAAGAACAATGTCCATGTAAGGGTACTGTTCGAGAGCTTCAGCCGTTCCCTGAATCACAACCTCTGGGGCGTGATCTCCGCCCATTGCGTCAACAGCGATTCTCATTATTCGGAAACCGTTATTATCTGCTTTCCTTTGTAAATCCCGCAGGAAGGGCAAACTCTGTGAGTCTTTACGGCCTTTCCGCATACGGTGCAAGTCGTAGCCTGCACCCCTTTGTAATGATTGGCGGAAACGCGACGGCGTTTCTTCATCTTTGACATTTTACGTTTTGGAACACCCATTTGAGTCTCTCCTTGAAATTTATACCTGCCGCACCCGCTTTTTATCTTTCAGTGCGTCAGTTGCCTTTGTTTTTTTTCTGTTTCTGCCGGCAAAAGTAAGCTTGTCAAGCTCATTCCAACAGCTGGTTTCCAGCCCGGAAACATTGCACCCGCAATCGGTTATATTCTTGTCTTTACCGCAAATTTGACACAATCCCTCGCATTCAGCACTGCAAATGAAATTCTGCGGCAAAGATATTATAATATCTTCTCGTAGCTCAGGAGTCAAGTCAAATTCAGATTTAGAGCCGGTTTCGTAAAAATGACATACGTCCTCGCAGGATATCTTCTGCTCGTAATCCCTGAGACATCTCACGCATCGGCAGCCTATTGTCATTTCAATCCTGCCCGAAACAACTATCCCCCCGTTTACGAGCATCGCAGTGACATCATAAAACACCTTGTCAGGGAAACGGATGAGATCCCCCTCGGACTCAAACCCCATTTCAGAGGCCTTTTCGTATCCGGTGAGCCTCAATCCGTTGTAGTCAATCTGGTTTTCATTTAGTTTTATCATTGCTGTCTCAACCGTGTTTATGTTTCCTTTTAAGGGCTTCGGCAATCGCAGGAGGGACAAAAGGTGAAACATCGCCCCCAAGCTTCACTATCTCCTTTATCATCCTCGAACTTACAAACGAGTAGGAAGGACTTGACATGAGAAAGACCGTCTCGTAATTCGGATCCAGCTCGCGGTTCATCATGGCCATCTGAAATTCATATTCAAAATCGGATATGGCTCGCAGTCCGCGCACAACCGCCGATGTCCCATATGTCTTGACGGCGTTCATCAGAAGACCCTCGAAACAGATGATTTCTACGCGGGGAATCCCCTTGCACGCCGCTTTAAGAAGTTCTGTCCTCTCCTCAAGCGTGAACATCGCATCCTTTGACTCATTAATGGCGACGGCGACAATGAGTTTGTCAAAGAGCTTGCCAGCCCTCCGGATCACGTCAATGTGCCCGTTTGTCACCGGATCGAAACTGCCTGGAAATAAACCCGCCTTCATTGTATATGTCTTTGTCCTGGAAATAAGAGGTGTATGAAAACTTGTATTGGTCGCAAATATAGCATAATATCGGTAAAATAAAAAAAATCACCTAATTTTGTTCTTTTGCCGTATCGCCGAAAGAAGACCAGGGAGATTCATTGTTTTTCAGGTTTTCCCAAATCCCAGTCCGTTTCAATCCACGCCTCCCTCGCGGGAGGCGACTTCTGCGGTGTTTGCTGATCGCTCGGACTGCCGGTTTCAATCCACGCCTCCCTCGCGGGAGGCGACAAAAAAAGGATAAGCACCAGTGTCCGAGAAGTTGTTTCAATCCACGCCTCCCTCGCGGGAGGCGACCGAAATACACAAGGACTTGAACCGCAGGGAGATGGTTTCAATCCACGCCTCCCTCGCGGGAGGCGACTGAGTGTCATGTCCCCGTTGATCCGGGGATGCATGTTTCAATCCACGCCTCCCTCGCGGGAGGCGACTTTTTGCGGTGTTTGCTGAGCGCTCGGACTGCCGGTTTCAATCCACGCCTCCCTCGCGGGAGGCGACTAAGCCTTTTCAAATAACAAAAGGAGATGTAAATGTTTCAATCCACGCCTCCCTCGCGGGAGGCGACTGGGGAAATGGTACAGGTTCATAAACTCCTCGGCGTTTCAATCCACGCCTCCCTCGCGGGAGGCGACACTATAACGTTATGCCTATTATAATCTTTTTCAGGTTTCAATCCACGCCTCCCTCGCGGGAGGCGACGCGAGATTCACCAGGCTCGCCTCCGGACGGCGGTTGTTTCAATCCACGCCTCCCTCGCGGGAGGCGACAAAAGGAGAACGACAGTGAGAGCAATTTTTATTGTTTCAATCCACGCCTCCCTCGCGGGAGGCGACCACCGGCTTGTCCATCAGCGGCCAGAGCTTGTCGGTTTCAATCCACGCCTCCCTCGCGGGAGGCGACAATAAACGTCAAGATAGCCTGTCTTGTCATCCCCGTTTCAATCCACGCCTCCCTCGCGGGAGGCGACCTGGGCAGTTCCACAGTGATGGCGGCGGCGCAGGGGTTTCAATCCACGCCTCCCTCGCGGGAGGCGACATCGTAACAATTGCTTACAATAAACATTGTCAGGGTTTCAATCCACGCCTCCCTCGCGGGAGGCGACA
>Ga0172379_10010671_pt1 | contig 11077 bp, 6 predicted proteins | sample GrowelOW334metaG_FD_119756 | JGI IMG/M metagenome (GOLD analysis project Ga0172379, IMG submission 119756) | Groundwater microbial communities from an aquifer near a municipal landfill in Southern Ontario, Canada - Groundwater well OW334 metaG | ecosystem: Environmental > Aquatic > Deep... | reverse complement strand
GGAAAATTATTCGGGAATGAGAGTTATCAAATCTTACGTTCGCGAAGAAAGCGAAATTGACGAGTTCGCAACTCTAAGCAAAGATTATTTGCACAGAAATATGAAGCTTGTAAAAATTCAAGCGTTGTTTCAACCGATCTTATTTTTGATAACCGGGTTATCAATCATTATTGTTATTTGGGTTGGCGGTTCGGAAGTTATTAACAATAAATTAATGCTCGGCGATGTTACTGCACTGATCATTTATTTGGGCATGCTCATTTGGCCAATCATCGCATTCGGCTGGGTGATAAACATTATTCAACAAGCGGAAGCGAGTATGAAACGATTAAATAAAATTCTTGCCGAACCGTTTGAAATTGTTGAAACAGAGGAAACTGATTTTTCACTAAAAGATTTAAAGGGGAAAATTACATTTAGAAATGTTTCATTCAGTTATCAAGAACATCTCCCAAAAGTTTTGAATAACATCAATTTGGAAATTCCGGTTGGAACAACGCTTGCCATTATGGGATTAACCGGCGCTGGTAAAACAACGATGATCAACCTACTTCCCCGATTGTACGATATTACCGAAGGAGAAATTTTACTTGATGATATACCGATCAATAAAATTCCCCTAGCGACATTACGCAAACAAATCGGTTTTGTTCAGCAGGAAACTTTTCTTTTTTCCGATTCAATTGCAAACAATCTTACTTACGGATTAAAAGAACACAACAGCGATAAAATGATGTCGGCTTCGCGCATTGCTCAATTCGATAAAGATGTAAAAGATTTCCCAAATGGTTATGAAACCATAATCGGCGAGCGGGGCATTACACTTTCGGGCGGGCAAAAACAACGCGCAACGATTGCACGGTCGTTAGTGATCGATCCTAAAATATTAATTCTTGATGATTCCTTCTCCGCCGTTGACACACACACGGAAGAGGAAATTCTCAAGAACTTAAAAACGTTTATGAAAGAGCGGACGAGCATTATTATTAGTCATCGAATTTCCACGGTAAAAGATGCGGATAAAATTGTTGTTCTTGATAAAGGAACGATTGCCGAAGAAGGAACACACGATGAGCTACTTGCGCTAAATAAATTGTACGCCGACATCTATTACAAACAACTGCTTGAAAAAGAAATTGAAGAATTTAATTGAGGAGAAAAATCATGGCAAAAATAAAGATCGCTTTCTTCGAAATAACTGCTGATGAAAAGAAATATGTAAAAAAACAGTTCGACAAAAATTATGAACTTTTCTTTTACAAAGAAAAGTTGGACGAAGAGAATGTTGCGCTAATAAAAGATGTTGACGTTGTTTCCATCTTCATTTATTCAAAAATTACCCAGAAGATAATTGATAAAGCAAAAAAATTAAACCTGATCGCAACACGCAGCACTGGTTTTAATCATATCAATTTGAAAGAAGCGCAGAAAAATAAAATTTCGGTCTGCAACGTTCCGTATTACGGTGAAAACACGGTTGCAGAACATACGTTTGCGCTTATACTTGCGCTCTCAAGAAATTTACACAAAGCTTACGTCCGTACTATTCAAGGGAATTATTCGCTTGAAGGACTTCGCGGATTTGATCTTAAAAATAAAACACTGGGAGTTATCGGCGCCGGAAGTATCGGAATGCATGTGATTAAAATGGCAAAGGGTTTTGGAATGAAAGTGATCGCTTTCGACCCAAATGAAAATCATATAATGAAAGAATTACTCGACTTGAAATATGTTCCGCTTGAGGAACTTCTCTCAACTTCCGATATTATCACCATTCACTGTCCTTACTCCGAACAGACGCAGTATCTCATTAATATGCGCAACATCCATCTGGTAAAGAAGGGTGCGTTGTTTATCAACACCGCACGAAGCGGAATAGTAGAACCATCTGCCCTTTATTACGCAATTGATAGCGGCATTTTTGGCGGCGCCGGACTTGATGTTTTTGAAGGCGAAGAATTGGCTCTTGAAGAAAATCAAATGCTTACTAAGAATGTTCCACTTGAACATCTCGAAGCAATAATGAAAAGAAATATTTTACTTCGAAGAGAAAACGTTATCATAACTCCACATATGGCGTTTGATTCCGTTGAAGCTGTTGAAAGAATTTTGGATACAACCATTAAAAACATTAAATCATTTATCGCAAAAGAAAATTATCATAAAGTGGTATAGATGATTCTAAGAAATAAGATTGTATACTATGTATGAGTGAATGGCTGAATGATTGCATGAAAATTATAAAATCATTTTATTATATCTGCCGTCATTCATCCATGCAATCATTCATTCATACTAAAATCTAAATCGTAATTTCTATAAACATGTTCGAATAAAGACTAAGGCGACGATCAAGAAATACAGCCTATGGCACAAGAAAAAAACGAAGACGAGATACTCGGTAAAGCGTATGACGCAAAGTTAATGAAGCGGCTGTTAACCTTTATTAAACCATACAAGCGCTATGTTATCTTTGCTATTCTTCTCAACATCATTGTTGCAGCGTTGGGACCACTCCGCCCCTACTTAACTAAAATAGCTATCGATGATTACATCGTCAATAAAAACTTTACCGGTTTACTTTGGATAACGATTGCCCTTTTTGCAACGTTGTTTTTTCAATCGGCTATTCAGTATTTATTAACCTACTACACACAGTATCTCGGACAAAAAACGATTTACGATATCCGCTTAAAATTATTTTCGCATACGCAAAGACTTGCCATAAAATTTTTTGATAAGACCCCGATAGGAAGACTTGTTACTCGCGTAACCAACGATATTGAATCGCTTAACGAACTTTTTTCCTCCGGCATTATCATGATCTTCAGCGATGTGTTTATCATTCTCTGGATTCTCGGTTTTATGTTTTTCATGGATTGGAAACTATCCTTTGTTTCTCTTTCAATTTTGCCGGTGCTTATTTATGGTACATTTCTTTTTAGAAGAAAAGTCCGCGATAACTACCGCGACGTCCGCTTTCATCTTGCAAGATTAAATTCCTACATGCAGGAACATATTACCGGAATTTCCGTAATGCAGCTTTTTCATAAAGAAAAGGAAGAACTGCAAAAATTTTCCGGTATTAACGGCGACCACAAAAAAGCCAACATCGAATCAATTTTTTATTATGCGGTTTTTTATCCCGGTGTAGAATTTATCAGCTCAATCGCTTTAGCTTTAATTATTTGGTACGGCGGGGGCGAGGTTGTTCATAACGTACTTACGCTCGGAACGCTTTTTGCTTTTCTTCAATATACAGAAATGTTTTTCCGTCCGATACGTGATCTTTCTGAAAAATATAATATCATGCAGACGGCGATGGCTTCTTCGGAAAGAGTTTTTAAATTGCTCGATGATGAAACGTTTATTAAAAATCCGGAAGACCCGAAATTTCTCAATTCGGTTAAAGGATCAATTTCTTTTGAAAATGTTTCCTTCGCTTACAACAAAGATGAATTCGTTCTAAAAAATATTTCGTTGAATGTGAATCCCGGCGAGACCGTTGCTATTGTTGGCGCTACCGGAGCGGGTAAAACGAGCATCATTAATATCCTTACGCGGTTTTATGATATTAACAGCGGATGCATTCGCGTTGACGGAATTGATATCCGGGAGCTCAATAAACATGATCTTCGAAAGCAAATATCAATTGTTCTGCAGGATGTTTTTCTTTTTTCGGGAACGATCAAATCAAATATCGGGATGAATAATCCGGAAATTACCAATGAACAAATTCAACGTGCTGCCGAACTTGTCGGCGCAGATAAATTTATTCAACTTCTTCCAAAGAAATATGATGAAGAAGTAAAAGAGCGCGGAGCCACGTTAAGCGTTGGACAAAAACAATTAATTTCTTTTGCTCGTGCGCTGGCGTTCAATCCTCAAATATTAATTTTAGATGAAGCAACTTCAAGCGTCGATACAGAAACAGAAATTCTTATTCAACAGGCAATAGAAAAACTACTTGTGGGAAGAACGGCGATCGTTATTGCCCATCGGCTATCAACCATTCAGAACGCGGATAAAATTCTTGTAATGCACAAAGGTGAAATTAAAGAAACCGGAAATCACCAGGAGCTCCTCGCAAAACGAGGGATCTATTACAGACTTTATCAATTACAATACAAAGACCAAGAAATAAGCAAAGTCATCTAACCAAAAGAAGGAGACCGTGTGGAACATATTCGCTTTATGACGTTGGAGCGTCATATCATTGAAGGGGAACGCCAACACCCGGAAGCAACGGGAGAACTTTCCGCTTTACTATCCGACCTTGCGCTTGCCGCAAAAGTAATTTCTCGTGAAGTAAACAAAGCTGGACTCGTAGATATTCTTGGTTTTACCGGAGATGAAAACGTTCACGGCGAGAAGGTAAAAAAACTTGATATCTACGCCAACGACATGATGATAAAAGCGATGGACCACGGCGGACACCTTTGCGCAATGGCTTCTGAAGAGGAAGAAGATATTATTCACATTCCAACTCAACATCGTATCGGGAAATATATAATTCTTTTTGATCCACTAGACGGCTCTTCCAATATTGATGCGAACATCAGCATCGGAACGATCTTTTCAATTTATAAAAGATTATCGCCGGACGGAACTCCGGGAACAATGGAAGATTGTTTACAGCCGGGCATCAATCAAGTTGCCGCGGGATATGTAGTTTACGGCTCAAGCACGATACTTGTTTATACAACCGGCGCCGATCACGGTGTGCACGGCTTTACGCTTGATCCTTCCATCGGTGAGTTTTTACTTTCGCACGAGAACATTACGACTCCGAAAAAAGGAAAGATTTACAGCATTAACGAAGGGAATTATTTATACTGGCATCCGGGATTAAAAAAATATATTAAATATTTGCAGGAAGAAGACGCAGCGACCGCTCGTCCATATTCTACGCGTTATATCGGTTCAATGGTGGCGGATATTCATCGTAATATGTTGTACGGCGGAATTTTTATGTATCCTGCCGATTCCAGAAGTCCATACGGAAAATTACGCTTAATGTACGAATGCAATCCAATGGCGATGATTATCGAAGCCGCAGGCGGACGCGCAATTGACGGTAAAAAAAGAATCATGGAAATTGTTCCAACTTCTTTGCATCAACGCACTCCTATTTTTATCGGCAGCGCGGAAGATGTTACTATTGTTGAGGAGTTTATGAGGAAGGAAGTGAATGGATGAAGGAATAGTATTCTCACTTAAATTCCTTTAAAAAATTTACGAACAGGGATTAACGATTTTAGAAGTACGAAGATTTAAAACAAAATCGCAAATCAAAAATCGTTAATCTTTCCCGCCGCCGCGGACTGAGATCAAAAAATGTTTTCTTCTACTTAACCTAAAATCCCTGGTTACTCGCGTCTCTTCCGTCATCAATGCTTCTTTCTCTTCTATCTTTAAAATCATTAATCATATACGTAAGCCCAATTGATATACTCCGGCTTCGGTACGGAGTGTAAATGGTGTGATAGAAAAAATCGGTGCCAAATGTTTTTCGATCGTAATTATTTGTGTTGAGTAAATCGGAAACCGAGAGATTAATTTTTAATTTTTTATCCCAAACCGACTTACTTAAATAAATTGAAAGATCAGTTTGCCGGTTGTTTACATATTTTTTGCTTTCCGTTTTTGGTGTAAAGCTAAAATAAAAAGTGGCGTCAACTTCCCACCACAATTTCAAACCTAAATTAACATTCATCCATTTTCTGTAACCCCAATCGGAAAGGTCTTCGCCAAGATAACTTCCGATTTTCTTTTGATAAGTATAACCTATCTGCACATTAATCATATTGATAAAATCCGGAAGATGAAATGGCATCATCGGACTGTTGTAATAAGGCAAAGTAAGTTCAACGCCATACGTTTTGTTGGAAGAAAGATTTACGGGACTATTGAAAGTAATACTGTCGTTCACATTCGCAATTACGTAATCGAACAATCCGGTTGTGTAAACGTAATAGACATTAACGTATTGCGACAAAGCGATAGCGTAGGAATTAATGAACGAAGGTTTTATTGTTGGATTACCTGCGGTATAGTTATTTGGTCCGTTGTATGTTTTAAAAGGATTAACATAATACATTTGCGGATACCGAACGCGCCGGAACGCGTTAAACGTTAGTTGCAGCAGATCGCTGAATTTGTAAGAGAGATTGATGTTCGGGAAAAAGTTCAAATAATTTCCAGAAAATTTTTCTCCTGTCGTTTTTTGTTCACCGTTGGTGTTAAGATTCTCTGCTCTAAGTCCGGTTTTAAGTCCGATATTTCCAAAGTTGTTTGAATACGTTACATACAGCGCGTGAATGTTTTCTTTATAGCTGAAAAGATTGCTTAAGCCCAAACTGTCATTCCAATTATTTATCGAGTACAAAAAATCGGAACTGTTATAATCGTTCTCTCTTGTTCTCATCGTTAAATGGTAACCGGTTTCAAATTTTCCAAGAGTGGAAGGAATAACATATTCAACTTTACTTATGAATGTTTTTGCTTTCTCATCGGTAACGCTTTTGTGAAGTTGAGGATAATTCAAGTTGTAACTATACGCAGTGTTTACCTCTGAATTTGAAGGATTCGCAATGTTCGTAACGTATGCATCAAAAGTCAGCTCGTGCCCCTTTGCATCGAATTTCTTTTTATAAAAACCATACAACGAATAAGCGTTTGAACGATATAATGAATTGTTATTGTTTTCATAACTGTATTGCGGAACAAAGAGATTATTCTCGGCAGAGCTTCTGCTTGTGCCGCCGTTAGTAAATTTGTATTGACTGAGCGTACTGTAAAACGTGAACGAGTTGTTGTCGTCCATGGTATAATCGAATCCAAATTTGTAATAGCCCATGAAGCCGTCAAAGCTTCCCCTGGTATTCGTTCTTAAAGCATAAAGATTATTGCTGTTATAATTATATTTTTCCGAAGCTGAGTTGTTAAGCATATCGGCATACCCGCCGAAAAACGAACCGAAAAAATTTAACTTACCTGTTTTATAGTTTAGACTTAATCCCCCATACGTTCTATTATTTGTGGATGTGTTTAAGTTGATGGAGCCGCTGTAACTATCGGGATTTCCTTTTTTAGAAATGATGTTGAGAATGTACGCTCCTTCTTCGGCGCTTTCTTTTGCCGAAGGAGACAAAATAACTTCAACCTGATCAACCATTGAAGCCGGAAGCTGTGCAAGCATGTTGGCAGGCATTTCAAACGGATGACCGTCCATTTGAATTTTAACCGCTTGTCCGCGAACGGTAATTGCATTTGTTTGCGGATCAACATCTACCGAACCGGTATTTTTTAATGCGTCGGTTAGAGAACCGGAACTCCCGGGAACTTGATCCATATTTATTACTTGTTTATCAACCTGGAATTCGATCATCGGTTTAACGGTGCTGATCACCGCTTCGGGCATGAGAATAAAGGTCGAGCGGAGTTTTATCACTCCCAACCGGTAAGTTTTTTCTAACGGAATGGAATCAATAACTTTGGTTTGATATCCGAGCATCGAAAATTTTGCCCGGACATTTTTCTCCGAAATGTCGTTGACCGTAAAAAATCCTTTGTCATCGCAAGTTGCTTGCGTTATGGTCTTTCCATCCGCGCGGGAAATTACGGTTACATTTGCCCCCGTCAATCCGGTTCCCAATATTGAATCGACTACTCCGCCTGAAAGTTTATAATTGTTTTTACTTTGCGGATAAATGATACATGATAAAAATATAAGAGAGAAAATAAATGCTGTTTTTTTAACCATACCCGAACCTTTGTAAAAAATATTTAGTTTAAAAGCGCTAACCAAATATAAATAACGGCAAAATATTATTCATACCGCTTACCATAATGTTTATGCATCTTAACGCGACGAATCCGCCAACCTCCGCCTCAGGCGGATTGATCTCAGAACAAGGATTAACGATTTTTGATTTTAGAAGTTAAAAAAAATCAAAAATCGCATTTCGTTAATCCCCGTCTAAACCGGGCAGGCTTGTTCGTAAATCGCGTCAAAAAAAACAAGAATTTAACCGAGGATACTATTCATCAGAAAATAAAGGTTTTTCTTTATTCATTTTGAAATGAGGAATAGTAACTTCTGTAAATTCATCTCCAACAATTTTGTATCCTAATTTTTCATAAAACGGAACAGCTGTTTTTCTTGCATGAAGCGTGATAACTGAAAAACCATTTTCCGTAGCATACTTTTCCGAATAAAGAACAAGCCCTTTACCAACACCTTTCCCTTGATAATCTTCATCAACGGCAACCTGCCGCATTTTTATTTCTTCTTTATCAATTGCCTTCATCAGCAGACAACCAGCAAGTTTCTCTCCATCAAAAGCGGCAAAATGAAATTCGTCTTTTTCGGCATCGAGTTGTTCTTGCGTGTAATTTAAACCGAGCGGTTGGCGCAGAACTTTGTAGCGGAGGTCTATTTCCTTTTTATGTTCTGCTCCGCCAAATGCAATGTGTTTAATTTCAATTTTCATAGTTCATAATCTAGTAAACCGGAATTAAATAAGTTAAGATCAATTATTGAATGTTTGCATGGTTGAATGAAAAGCATTTAAACATCAATCATTTCTAAAATCAAGCCATTCATCCATTCATTTCATTCATTCATTCTGCAAAGTTTTATTCAAACAAATATTCTTGCCATTCTGTATAGTCCGCCGCTGCGGATTTTTACTAACTATTTAAAAGTGAATTCATAAATTTTTAGTAGTTTAATTTAGTCAATCACAAAGAGTATTTAAAAATGAAATTACCTATTTATCAAGTTGATGCTTTCACATCAAAATTATTTGGCGGGAATCCTGCTGCTGTTTGTCCGCTTGAATATTGGCTTGAAGAAAGCGTTATGCAATCGATCGCGGCCGAAAACAATCTTGCCGAAACAGCTTTTTTTTTAAAGAAAGAAAATTATTATGAGCTCCGCTGGTTCACTCCCGAAGCTGAAGTTGATCTCTGCGGACATGCAACCCTTGCTTCCGCATACGTGATTTTCCATATCTTAAAGAGCGAAGCAGATAAAATCACTTTCCAAACAAAAAGCGGAAAACTTGAAGTGACGAAGAGAAATGATTTGTTAGTTATGAATTTCCCTTCCCGTAAACCGGTTGCAACAGAAATTCCCGAAGGATTAGTTGAGGCAATGGGTAGAGCCCCGAAAGAAGTTTTGCAATCACGTGATCTTTTGATGGTTTATGATTCGGAGGAAGAGATTCATTCACTGCAACCTGATTTTTCTCTGCTAAAAAAAATTGATTGCTTCGGTTACATTGCGACTGCCAAAGGAAATGAAGTCGATTTTGTTTCCCGTTTCTTTGCGCCCAAAGAAGGAATTAACGAAGACCCGGTAACAGGTTCTTCACACAGTACGCTTATTCCGTTTTGGGCAGAACAACTTGGAAAAAATGAATTACTCGCACGTCAAATTTCTAAACGCGGCGGGGAATTATTCTGCAAGCTGCTTGGCGACCGCGTGGAAATTGCGGGAAATGCAGTTCTTTATTTAACCGGTTCGGTTGAGTTATAAACCGGAAACATTTTTTCTATAAAAAATTTCATTCCCATTGGGCTATATTACGCCGATTGATTAATTTAAAATTGTAAATTTTATTATTAGGAGAATGAAATAGAATGCAACTCCTTTTACTGCCGCATTGATATTCGTGTTGTTGTAATTTTCGGCTCGCGGGTTAAAAATTCATTTAATCACCCTCATTCTCCCGGCTTTATATCAAATAAATCATCTAAACAAATCAGGAGAAATTATGAAAAACTATCATAAACCCTATGTTCCCAATCTTTTTCTACAAAAGATACAAAAACTGACTTTTTTTTCTTTCTTTGCTATTCTCTTTTTTACCCCCTCAATAGTCGCGCAAGAAATACCCGAAGACCAGTGGTTCTGGATTCAATCTGCACAAGAAGTAGGAAAAACTACAAACGGATGTTGGGACGTTCCCGGATATCCAAAGACTATTAAAGAAGGGGAAAAACAAAATGTTACCGTTTACACAATCGATAACGGACCCGACAGACTTTATAAATTCGAGCAAGTTGACGAGAACGAGTATAAGATCCTTCCCAAACATGGTGGAGATGATTTCTGTGTTCAGATTGAGCCTGCAAGTAAAAAAAATTCTATCAATCTTTTAATAACAGATACCGACGAGGAAGAAACTCTTGAAATTTTTGTCTTCACCCACAAAGGCAATGGCGTTTGGAAAATTCATACACTTGACGGTAGAGTGGTTTGTTTAGCCGGAAAATCATCCGCAAACAAAACCAATATTCAACTTACGAATGAGCAAGCCGGCGCATGGACAGAGTGGGCGTTAATTGATCCTAATACGAAGAGGCGCTTCATTCCGGATACCGAGTCGGAAGACAATGATACTACCGATAATGCTTCATTAGAAGGAGTTGTTAAAAGCCGTGATCTTCTTCCGGAATTAACTAATATAAAAGCTGATAAACTCACCGGTCCCGAGGCTACAAAAGTTGTAACAAGTCTTGATCAAACATATCAAGAGGTTTACAAGTTTGAATCCAGGTTGGCTAAACTGAACGCTAATATTGAGAAAGTGAAAAAAATTCTTGATAAAACTACAGTTGTCTCAAGCAAACTAAATGCACTTAACGCCAAAATAACCCGAACATATGATGCGCTTCTCGTCTTTACAAAAATTCCTGTTGTTGGTCCTGCGGCAACAACATTAAGAACCACAATAGGACTTTCAAAAGGAAAAATTGATCTTGTAAATGCTAAAGTTCAAAAACTTGAAAAACCGGTAATCCTTCCTGCAACCGATGGATTCGGTAAAATGTCCGATATCTCAAATGCGTTTGACGAAAAAGTAGTTTCACTTGCTGCAAAACTGAGCAGCATAAAGAGTCAATATTCAACCGCTTCATCTTGTGCCGTTGGAACGAATGATAAGGCGCTCATCGGTACTTTTGAAAAAAAATCTTCCGGTGTTAATAAACATTTGAGTGATGTTAATAACGAACTTGTTAGCATGAATAAGGAAATCTCAAAACTCGAGACGATGACCGAATCAAT
>Ga0172379_10010670_pt1 | contig 11077 bp, 2 predicted proteins | sample GrowelOW334metaG_FD_119756 | JGI IMG/M metagenome (GOLD analysis project Ga0172379, IMG submission 119756) | Groundwater microbial communities from an aquifer near a municipal landfill in Southern Ontario, Canada - Groundwater well OW334 metaG | ecosystem: Environmental > Aquatic > Deep... | reverse complement strand
TATCGTAATTTTTCTCTCTGGGATCCGATTTGGAAATTTAATTCGTGGGGTTTAAATCAGATAATAATTTGGTTACTTAATGGAGACCTCTTTGATTTTAACAGATTTCCATTTTTAACAATCTTTATCATTGGTGGAGTATTTTGGGGCTTAGTGTCAAGTAATAAATTTAACCGATATTTGGTTTTTGTTTTTAGTTCGTACTTTATTTTGTTTCTTGGTAGAGATGTATTGGGTCCGTTAATTAGTCTTATTCCCGGGATGAGCGAATATCATATTCACCGGGTAATCGTCATGGTTCAGTTTATCGGATTGTTCATAGCTGCAGGATGGATTTTGGATCTATTTCAATTAGCAAAAAAATTCATGGATTCCCGCCTTCGCGGGAATGACACGGGGTATTTTTTTATAATATTGTCGGTGATTAGTTTGGGTTTATATTCGGTCTATTTGATCGAAAAACCAATCATTAATTATGTCAAGGATAATGATGTTTGGATCGCCAGATCAAACGCTGATTATCAAAAAAACATCAATGACTATCAGGCAATTGTTGACAGGTTAAAAAAATTACCTCCTGCCCGCGTTTATGCTGGCCGTCCTGGTAATTGGGGGCGTAATTTTAAGATAGGGGACACACAAATTTACATGGCTTTATCCAGCGACGGATTTCCGACTATCGGCTTTTTGCCCGAAAGCTGGTCGCCTAATTCCGACGCCGAGCAATTTTTTGATGAAGAAAATATAAAACACTATGATCTCTACAACGTTGGCTATATAGTCTTACCGGCTGAAAAGAAGGCGCCCCAGTTTGCCAAACTAATAATAAATAAGGGTAAATTTAGCTTATATAAAGTAGAATTTGAAGGTTGGTATACGTTGGGTCAAAGCAACTTACAGGTTACATCCGATAAAAATAATCTAGTTAATATTGTCCATCTTTGGTTTAATAGTCCGGCATTTATGAGTAAGAATTATCCGGCAATCGCTTTGAATGACGAAAAATTTACGTTCGTTAATCAAGCAATCAAAATGTACGGACAAAATAGTTTTGACGAGAATATACCTATTTGGCGCGAAAATCCTATGTTTGGGGATCAGGAAAAATTTGAACAAACTCTGTCTAAAAAGGTTGAAAAAAATTTTTCACAGGGATATTCCATAAATTTTAAATTAGAAAAGCAATGTCAAAATTGTGTGTTAATTTTGAAACAAACCTTTCATCCGAACTGGGAAATTACTGTCAACGGAAAAAAACAAAAAGCTTTTCCGGTTTTTCCGTTTTTTATCGGTATAAAAATTGACCAGCCAGGATATTATCAGATAATAGCGACTTATAAACCCTCAAATTTGAAAATATTCTTGCTAATCCTAAGTATTCCTGTTTTTATTTTTACCTTCAGATGGCTTCGTAAGAGCATTTAAAAGAAATCTTAAATCTATAAAGCCCCGATTTTAAATATAAAGTGCATGTAGTAGATGTAATAGAACAAAAAGAACATTAAGAACATGAAGAATATGTCCTTGACATAGAATGAATGCATACTTTATACTCGAATTAGTCCATGGATTTTATCGAAGATGTCATTCACCATCTGAGCCCTTCTCAATTGAGGGCTCTCTACTTGTTGTCTAAGGCCAAAAACGGCATAATCTCTTCTACTGTATCAAGCGAAAAAATCGGTAAATTAGGTAAAGCATTGGGCGGAGTATTTTCTTCATTGGTACGTCATAAAATTAACGGAGAACATCTGATTATCCCTTGGGGAAAGTCAGAAACCGGGCGGGGTTTACGTTGGAAACTAAACACTAAAATTGTCAGCCAAAAAAAATTATCACTAATTACAAAGGAGTTGCTGATATGAAAAAATCGATTAAAAAAACATTTTACAAAACTGAATCAGTGATAAATAAAAAAATAATAACCATCTTTTTAGCTAGTTTTGTTATCTCACTCATTGTTATGTCAAGCATTTTCCGGGTTTCTAATAAGAAAAATAATTCTGACGGTCAATCTAAGCTTGAGATAGGGAAAACAATAACGGAAATTATCTCAAAAATTACCAAGTCAAGATATAACTATTATGAATCAAAAAAAACGACGATTGACCCGGTAATGGTCAAAGAATTAATTGATTCAACTGAAAAGGATTATTTAATCGTCGATATTAGGTCGTCAATGGAATATAAATGGAGTCACATGAAAGGGGCGATTAATATGCCGGCGTATGAAGACCCTAATAACGTTTATCAAACACAAAATAAATTAGATGATGTTTATAAAAAAGTATCAAAAAAATTTGCAGGAAAAAAATTAATGATAGTTTACGGTTATCGTCCCGAATCTGATATCACTGATAAAGTTTTTGAATATTTAAAAAAATATAAATATCCGGTCAGAGTTTTATCAATTCCATGGTATGACTGGTTGCATAATTTTGCCAGTTGGATGCCGGGAATTCAGACGGGCGGATTTGATAATAGTAAATATATAGAAGGAGGCAGCAGTTTGTCACAACCAGTTGCGCCAGGGGCGCTGGGGGTACCGATGGTTCCCGGAATACCTATTATTCCGCAATAAAAAAATATGATCAAAAGAAAAATATTTAGAAAAATGAAAAAAGCCCTTTACCAGGCGGGGATAATCTTTATTGCATTAGTCGTCGTCGTTGAGTCGATGTTCTTTGGATTGCTTCCAGGACAGAGGTCGCCGCAATTAGCTTTAGCTGCGACAACTTTAACCAAGACGACTCAGGCGGATTTTCAGGCAGGAAAATATGAATTCAATAATATCGATACGGTTGGATCAGCCGGCGATGTTAAATTACAACAAAATCTTGGGAGTTGGGACGCTTCGGGAAGTGCTAATTTGAATCACTATATATATGTCAATAATAAGATGTTGATGATAGGTAAGTTTATGTATGTTTTTAGAAATCGACAAATAGGACAATTTTTACGGTATGATTTTGACACACGTGAATATAAAGAGATGAGCTATTTACCCCTTCAGCCTTATGAAATACTTGATGCAACTACAAATGGAACCGATACAATCTGGGCTTTAGCCGGAAGAACTTCAGCGACCAATTTATCGAGATATTTCTTGAAATACGATATCCCAACTGATACATGGTCGTATTTAGCTAATACTCCTTCGACAATCCTTTATTCACAACAAGCAAGCCTTGAGTTTGTTGGTGGAGACACGATCTACGCCATGCGTGGAGAAGGTTATGATACTTGGAGATATACGATAAGTACTAATACTTGGGATGTCATCCAAAATACAACTGCTTATTGTTCAGGTTACTGTGATTTAGTTTATGATGGGAGTCGATACATGTATTTAGCAACGGCTTATGCCAGTCCCGATAGAATGTATCGCTTTGATACAACAAATAGAACCTGGTTGCAAAGAGCCAATGCTCCTCTTGATGGATCGATTAGCACAGGTGTTGATATGGTAATGGTTGGCGATGACATATATATGATGAGAGGATTGTCAACAAAGACATTTTATAAATATAACGCCTATTCAAATACATGGACGACGATGGCAGATCTTCCATATATGAGTTATTACGGAGCCTTGGCGTATGATTCTACTAATAATAGAATTATAGTCCAGACAGGGTTAAGTGAATTTTTATATTATTATATTTCGGATAATGACTTTAGTAATTCACTAGATGGTCCAACCGCCAATGCTTGGGCGACTGCAAATACGATGACGTCGGATGGAACTGGTAATTTCTATTTGTGTCGAGGTCAAAATACAACTACATGTTATAAATATGCAACTGCAACAAACACTTGGACAACTTTAGCCGCTGCTCCAACACTAGGTTATTACGGAAATTCTTTAGCATATTACAATAATGCTTTCTATGTTAATCAGGGAAGCAATGGATCTGCGCTTTATAGATATAACATTGCTGATACTTGGACAACTTCGGGGTTGACCGCTTCTACGGTTACTTTGGGAAACGGTTCAAACATGATCGCTTCGTCCTCTGGTAGTTTATGGGCTTTGCAACCAGGAGGAACAGGCTTCTATAAATATGATATTTCCGGAAATTCATGGACAACAAAAACAGCAATTCCTCAAGCAACTAGTGTTGGGTCAGGCATGGTTCAAGCGGGAATGTATACTTACGTGCTTCAGGGAAATACTCGTGGAAAATTTTGGAGATATCATGAAACAACCAACGGCTGGTATGAACTAACCTCACTTCCGGTTGGAAGTTATTATGGAGGAAATATGACTTATGATGGAAGTGATTATATCTATGCACAGGTCGGAGGAGAAAACGATATCTGGGGCAAACAGTTTTACCGTTATTCAATTTCAGGAAACACTTGGACGCGAATGGCTGATACGCCGGAAATAATTAGATGGGGAGCTGATTTGGAGTATTACAACGGTTATATATATGCTTATCAAGGTTATGATGGAGGATTTTGGAAATATACTCCGCCGTCAGGGAATACATATAAAACAACAGGTAACTGGTATTCACCGGTTTATGATTTAACAACTGCGACAGCATTTAATACTTTCAGCACTACAGAAACAACACCGAGCGGGACGTCTATCGCTTATTATTCACGGACGTCTGCAAACCAGAATACTTGGAGTAATTGGCAGCTAATTTCCGGGGGGTTGATCGCATCAGATCCGCATCGTTATGTTCAAATAAAAGCAACATTAACAGGTGATGGAACCAATACTCCGACGCTGTCAAATTTTTCAATAGATTATGAATCGGACGTAACAGCTCCTGACACCGGAAGCATAAGTATTCTTGGATATTCAACAAGTGGCGGAACAGCGCTAACAACGGGAGGAAGTTATCAGCACCGCCATCCGTACTTTACCTGGTCGGGAGTGACTGATACTGAATCGGGAGTTGACGGATATTATGTTTATTTTGGAGATAGTGCTGTGGCTAATCCTGAAGCCTCAGGTTCATATCAATATACAACCAACTATACGACAGCAACGGCAATGACTAGCGGGACAACATATTATCTGCTCATTAAAGCAAAAGATAAATTAGGAAATGTCTCAGATACCGTTACCGGTTTTACCTATGTTTATACCGGTATTTCTCCGGCAACAACGACAACTTTGACAACAACTCAAGCTGATTGGGATGATAATGAGGCAACAAAAAGTGCTGTTTATTCAGGAAATTCTACTTGGTGGAATCAGAAATATCTGTACAGAAAACAATTAACCATAAGTCCTATTTCATATATCGGTCCCAATTCGGTCGTGAAGCTTACCCTTGATACGGCAGCTCTTGAAACAGCCGGAAAACTTCGATCAGACCGCAAAGACTGGAGGGTGGTTTACTGGGATGGAAATCAATTTAGGGAAATTGATCAGGATTACGTCGATACCTCAACCACTTATTTCGTTTTGCAAAAAGGAATAAACACATATTCAACAGACGCAAATTATTATGTTTATTACGGGAACGCCGGCGAAACCACTTCGCCACAAAGCAATATGGGCGGAGAAAAAGGCGGGGCAAAATGGGGCGGAGCACAATCTTTCGACGGTGGAGACTATGTGACAATTCCTTCGATGATTAACAATCAATCACAGTTAACAATTGAAGGGTGGTTCAAATACAAAAATTCAAATGCATATAGATATATTTATGGATCAGCCGGAAATCAGGTAGCTATAGGAATTTACAGCGCTCAAAACTATATGTCGTATTATTTTAGAACGGCGACAAGCGGACAATTTAGCAATGTTACCGGAACAACTCAACTTGAAACCGGAAAATGGTATCATTTTGCCGTCACCTATAATTCTACAACAGGAGATTATAAAACCTACATAAATGGTCGATTAGATTATTCTGTAGCTTCAATTGCAGGTAATGTCGCTGTTACTGGTCAGCAGTATTTAGGATACTCTCCTGCCGGATATTATTTTGGTTTTCTTGATGAAATTAGAATTTCAAATAATGTCAGATACACGGCAGATTTCACTCCACCTACAACAAAATTTACGACCGATGCAAATACTTTAGGTCTTTATCATTTTGATGCCGATCCCGGTCAAACATTAACCGATTCTTCGGGAAATAGTAACAACGGGACTTTAGGATCGGCGGCAACCGTTGATGGAGCTGATCCGACTTGGACGTCAGGAACGTCAGGGTTGTCATTTGATGGAAATGACAATTATATAAGAATTCCGTCTTCAATTAATAACTTAGCCAGTCTAACAATTGAAGGATGGTTCAGACATAATAGTGCCAGCGGTAACCGTTGGTTTTATGGAGATAGTACTTCCGATCAAGTGGCAATCGGAGTCAATGGAACGGCAAATACCATGATGTACAATTTCAAAACGGCCGGAAGCGGAACCTTTACCGGAGGGTCAGGGTCAACGGTATTAACGCCGGGGACTTGGTATCATTTCGCCGTCACTTATGACTCGACAACAGGAGACTATAAGACGTATATTAATGGTAATTTAGATTATTCTAGAGCCTCATTATCTGGAAATGTCTCAGTTACGGTCCAACAATGGTTAGGCGCTTCTAATACCGGCTACTTTAATGGTTATTTAAGCGAATTAAGAATTTCAAATAGTGTCAGATATACTACCACGTTTACCCCACCTAATGGCGCATTTGTTACAGACGCAAACACAAAAGCCCTTTATCATCTCACCGATAATGTCGGTCAATCAATTGCTGACTCGTCGGGGTTAGGAAACACCGGAACGTTAGGATCGGCGGCCGGAGTTGATACAAACGATCCAACCTGGTGGGTGGGTCAAATAAATCTAACAGTGGGATCGGAAGAAAATGTTCCGATATCTCCAGCCGACAATGGACTTACCCTTCAATCTTTAAACGACGGATCTTGGGCGGGAAATCAGTTACCATCGATGCCGGTTGGACTTAGAATGTATTATGGTGCATCAACTTACGTGAACAATGTTCTTTATGTGTTACGTGGTTACAACACAAAAACGTTTTATAAACTTGATCTTTCTACTTCAACCTGGACTCAGTTAACAGATGCTCCTGGTCTAATGTATAACGGATCAAGTATGGTTTCAGATGGAGCGGGAAATATTTATGCGACTCAGGGTCAAGGATACAATTTGTATAAATATAATATCGCAACAAATACTTGGAGCTCGTCATTGACTGCCTCAACGGTATTGTTTTCAACAGGAGCGGTGGCGACAATGGTTGGAACAGACACGATCTATATATTTGCTGGAGCATCAACGAGCTTTTTAAAATATACAATCTCAACTGATGACTGGGGCAACGTTTCAGCCGTACCTTATTCTGTCACGGCCGGATCAGGAATTTATTATGATGGAACAAATACGATATGGGGCGTAATGGGGGGAGGATCGAGCTTTGCAAAATATACAGTTAATACTGATACATGGGATTACACAGTACCTCTGGCTCCTTATACTTTAGGACCGGCTGCAAATAATTTAATTTTTTATAATAATTATCTATATAGTTTTTCAAACTACGATTATCAATCTAACACCGAAGAAAAACGATATTTGTGGCGCTATGGTCTATCCAACAACAAATGGGAATCTGTACCGGTCAATATAAATTTCTGGACTTATACCGGAGCAACGGCTTATGATGGTTCCCGTTATGCATATTTATTTCAAGGTTATGCTTCAAGTAATGCCTCAACCGCGGTCGCCCGGTTTGATCTATTAACCAATAAATTCATGCCAGAAACTCCGCCGTTACCTGTTAATCGTGACTATTCGAGCGATGGAGCACAAACATTTTATCAACCATATCTTGGAACTTCCTTGGCTTATGACAATTCTGACGGTATTTATTTTGTCTTAGGAAATAATAACCGGGTTGATAAATATAACACAACAACAAAAAAATGGTCAATGATACCTTACATGCCCTGTGTTTATTATGGAGGTGGGTTAATTTATGCCGGCAGTAGTCTTTATGCAGTTTGCGGAAGTAATACTATGTCAATGTACCGTTATAATCCGGCCAGTCTCGATTGGACACAGTTAGCTGACGCTCCAAATACAATTCAGGCTGCCGGATCTCAAATCGCCGTTTGGGATAATTCTGACACGATTTACGTATTAAGGGGTAACTCAACACAAACTCTTTATAAATATTCAATACTGAATAATACTTGGGGAACCGAATCAAGCACTATTCCTGCACTCATTGGTAATTCTTGGGGTGCTTCAATAACTTATGACGGATCAGGTAATTTATACGTCGTAAGGGGAAACGATACTAACAGTTTTTATAAATATAATATTTCAACTACTACTTGGACGACTTTAAATAATACTCCGGAAAATAATTATTACGGTTCAGGGACAGTCTATGACAACGGAAAAATATACCTGCTTTCCGGTGATTACAATGAAGGGTTTTACATATACGATGTTGCCGGAAATTCCTGGACCGTTGCTCCTTCAACGATGTCCCGGGTTTATGGAGGCGGTGCAATAACTCATGGACCTGGTAATACTTTATATTCTTTGTATGGAAATTACACCAATACATTTGTTAAATACAATCTCCCAACCAGTACAACCTCATATAAACCGTCAGGAACCTTTACAACGAAAACTTTTGACCTAGGAACCGTTTTCGACTGGGTTGGACTAACGGCAACGGTTGCCTCGCCATCTGCTACGGCGGTTTCTTTTGACACCAGAACATCAACTGACTCTGCTTCCTGGTCGTCATGGGCGGCCACTTCAGGAGAAAAGATTGCACCAACTAATCAATACACTTATAATATTAATTCTGTAGTAAACAGATATCTGCAAGTAAGAGCAAATTTAAGCTCTGAGGAAAGCGCCAGCACCCCGACAGTTTCTGATATCAGCATTTCATATTATAAAGATGAAACGGCACCGGTTAATCCAACAACCTTGGAATCATATGCAACTGCCACCGCAGGTGCGTCAACCATTAACACCAATACTTGGTATAACTACTCTTCGCCGCATTTTGACTGGTCGGGAGGAACTGATGCGACCGGCTCAGGAGTTTTGGGCTACTATGTTTACTTTGGTACAAATAGTTCTGCTGATGCAGCAGTTTATGGTACTCTACAAACAGAAGCCTCTTACAGCGCCAGTTTAACAACTGACGGAGAATATTACCTTAATATAAAAGCGAAAGATAATGCCGGAAATATTGCCGCTTCCAACTGGGAAGCTTTTCATTACCGTTATGACGGAACAGCTCCAAGCCCGCTTGGAACGATCAGTATCGACCCAAGAATATATACTTCGACGAACAGTTTTACTATGTCTTGGACTGCCATTACCGATACTTTATCGAATGCGACTTCTTCCGGGCTTTTAGGGTATTTTTATGAGGCGACCAGTTCAGCCGATATGCTTCATGATAGTTTTGTCAGCATAGCAAGTGTCAGTGGAATTTTAGCTTATCAGGAAGGATCAAACACATTTAATATCCGTGCGGTTGATGCGGCAGGAAATACTTCGGCTTATAAAACAGCCACCTTCTATTATAATGCAACTCCACCATCAGCGCCAACAAATTTAGGAGTAGATATCTCTGACGCCGGAGCCAACAAATTTTCCTTTACTTGGGATGCCCCAACGACCCTAAAAGGTTCTGTAAGCGCTTATCATTATTCGATCAACAGCGTGCCAACGGCAAATAATACCAGTTCAACAACCAGTACTTTGGTCACCAATCAAAAAGGAACCAAAAGCGGAACGAACACTTTCTATGTAGTTGCTGTCGATGAGGCAGGTAATGTTGATTATGATAATTATGCCAGTAAAGATTTCGAAGTTAACATTACTGCTCCTGGAGTTCCTCTTGCTCCAGAATCATTTGATAATTCAATTAGAAATACTCAGTCTTATCGAGTCGGTTTGACATGGGATACGCCAACCGATTTGGGAAGCGCCTTTGATCGATATGAGGTTTATGTGTCAGAAACTGATGTGGAATGTTCAACAAGTATGGACTCATACACTTTAGTCGGATCAACAGCCGGCACTTCAGATGGCGGTTCGTATGTTGTTACCGCTCTAAATAACGAAAAACTCACGTCAAAAGATTATTATCTGTGTGTATTAGCTTGTTCATCAAGTAATCAGTGTTCAAGCCCTTCGACAACCGTGACAATGTTGCCAACCGGCCGTTGGTTGGTTGCCCCCGATATGGTTGATGAACCAACAGCAACGGTTAAAACTAAAAGTGCCACAGTGTCTTGGTCCACAGCTCGTGCAGCTAATTCATTTGTAAAATACGGAACATCATCCGGAAATTACGGAAATGAAGTTGGGTCATCTGATCAAGTAATGGTTCATACTATAAATTTGTTGAATTTAGCCCCCGGAACAAAATATTATTATAAAGTTCTCTGGTCTGATGAAGATGGAAATCAAAGCGAATCTGACGAATACAATTTAACTACAACATCTGCTCCTTATGTATCAAATGTAAAATTTAGTAACGTCAATATAAATTCTGCGTACGTAACGTTTACGATAAAAAATGCGACCAAAGCGACCGTCCAATTTGGTAAATCTCTGTCATATGGAAATACGGAAACCATATCGACTTCAACCAGTGAAACATCATATACGATTGCTTTAACTAAATTAACCGAAGGAACTACTCATCATTTACGGATTGCCGGTGAAGACAGTGAAGCAAACATTTATTACAGTGATGACTACACTTTTGACACATTGCCGACACCGAAAATATTAAACTTGAAACTTCAACAGGTATCAGGAATGGCGACCGCAACTCTAAGATTACTTTGGACATCAAATACCTTAATTTCCTCAATTGTCACATATTATCCTACCGCCAGCCCGGAACGGGCGGTTGATTCAATCAGTCTGGCTTTGAAAAAAAGTCATGAAGTCATCCTAAAAAATTTAAATGATGATACAGACTATACCTTGATTATCAAAGGAAAAGACAGCGCCGGAAATGAATCTCAGATTGAAACCAGAAAAGTCAAAACATCAAACGATATGAGAGCTCCAGAAATTCAAAATATGAATGTT
>Ga0172379_10010669_pt1 | contig 11078 bp, 14 predicted proteins | sample GrowelOW334metaG_FD_119756 | JGI IMG/M metagenome (GOLD analysis project Ga0172379, IMG submission 119756) | Groundwater microbial communities from an aquifer near a municipal landfill in Southern Ontario, Canada - Groundwater well OW334 metaG | ecosystem: Environmental > Aquatic > Deep... | reverse complement strand
GAAGGGAAGCAATGCTTCATTGTCACCCGATCTCCTGCGCCTCCGAAGAAGCATCTCATCTTTTTTGATAAAGGATTGATCCCCTTGGTCCACGATCTTCAAAATCAAAACGGTAACACCATCTTTGTCGATGGAGGAGCGGAAATCGTCAATGAAATAATGAAACATCATCTGTTCGACGAATACATTATCTCGATCATTCCCGTTCTGCTTGGCGGCGGCATTCGGCTGTTCGACGATGCCCGGCCGGAGGAAGAGATTCACCTGGTTCAATCAAAGAGCTATCCAAATGGATTGGTACAGCTTCACTACACCGCTATTCGATAATAAAAACAAAAGGAGGATACAATGGAGTCATTAACGCCGAATATTTTTGTCCGCGACATGAATACCACGATTGCATTTTATTCGCTGCTCGGCTTTACGGTGACGATGTCAGTTCCCGATGAAGGAGATTTCAACTGGGTGATGATGGCGAACGGGAATGTGATGATCATGTTCCAGACATTTGAAAGTTTAGGAAATGAATTGCCCGGGATTGCACGAGCGGACGGCGGATCGCTGCTGCTGTATTGTAAAGTAAAGAACATCCGCTCGCTGTTTTCTGAGATCAGTGGAAAGGTGAGTATTGTGAAAGGGTTAGAGAAAACATTTTACGGTGCGACCGAATTTTCCATTAAGGATTGCAATAATTATATTCTTACATTTGCAGAGGATGAATAACATGAAAATAAAATATCGATGCGGATGGGCGGGGACCGATCCGCTCTATAACCTGTATCATGAAACCGAATGGGGAGTACCGGTCCATGACGACAGGAAACTGTTTGAGATGCTGATTCTTGAGGGAGCGCAGGCAGGGCTCAGCTGGATCACGATTCTTCGCAAAAGGGAAAATTATCGCAAGGCATTCGACCGTTTCGATCCGAAGAAAATAGCAAAATACGATGCTGCAAAGGTCAAATCGCTGATGAAGAACGAAGGGATCGTCCGAAACCGTTTGAAAATATCCTCGGCGGTTACCAACGCCAAATTATTTCTGGAAGTACAAAAGGAATTCGGCAGTTTTGATAATTACATCTGGCAGTTTGTCGATGGGAAGACAATTAACCACAAAATCAGGTCAATTCGAGAAATTCAGCCGACAACGCCGGAATCCGACGCGATGAGCAAGGACTTGAAGAAACGGGGATTCAAATTCGTCGGGTCAACAATCTGTTACGCCTTCATGCAGGCATGCGGTATGGTGAATGACCATGAAATGAAATGTTTCCGGCACACATCGGTATAACTGCGGCACCGCTCCCGAAATCGTAAAGATTTCGGGAGCGTAAATATTTAAAAATCTACAGCAACTTTTCTTCTCTTTTCCCATCTTATAGGTATACAGACTCTACGAACGAGGAGTACACGTTGAATCCCGGGCCCGATCCACAATTGTTGGAGCAAATACGCAGCGGAAACACGCAGGCGTTTGCTCATCTTTACGATCGGTACCGTCACCGCGTTTTTCAGTACTGTGACCGTTTGCTGAATGATCGTCAATTGGCCGAAGATGTTGTGCAGAATGTCTTTATCAAGTTCCACACACAGCAGAGTACGATCCGAAACGGCGAATCGCTCCAGCATTGGTTTTTTACCGTGGCGCGGAACGATTCGTTTGCCGAACTCAGAAAGAAACGGCTGGAAGCAGTTCATGACGATATCCTGTGGGATGGGGAACTTCCCGATGAAGCGATACAAAACAAAGAACGGCGTCAAATAGTTGAATTGGTGCTTCAACAGCTTCACGCGCCATATCGGGAAGCAATCGTCCTCAGAGAATATGAACAGATGTCGTATGAAGAAATCGCTTCGATCACCGGAACGACGGTGTCTTCGGTAAAATCGCGGCTGTTTAAAGCCCGCAAAGCATTGATTGAAAAGTTAAAACCATATTTATGAGCGAGAAATCCATGAAAACATGTGAAGATTACCAGGAAATGATCAGTGTCTATCACGACAACGAATTATCCGACGGAGACACTTCGAAGTTATTTTTTCATCTCGGAGAATGTTCCGGGTGCCGAATGTTCATGAGGTCGTTGATCGAACTTCGGTCGGCGATCGGAGAAACAAAAGATCCGATCGGGCGGAAACAATCTGTGTGGAAAAGGACCCTTTCGATCTCCTATCCGGTTGCGGCCGTGATTTCGGTGATGATCCTAGTATCGAGTTTCTTTCTCTTCCAGAAACTGTCCGAACAGCCGCGGATCATTGAAAAAACTGCGACTGAATATGTCTATATGACGGCATTTCCTCCGGTATATGCAACCGTAAATTCTACAACGGAATCAAAATCAAATTGAGGTGAATTATGAAAATATTCTTTGTTTTTTCAATAGTATTGCTTCATCTGGCATCGGCGCAGGATACGCTTCTCGTATCGTCTGCTGTTCCTCAAACCGGAGATGCGGCGTATGTTCAGGGAACATCTCCGACCGGAGAGCAGAACTCGTCGTATTCGGTCTTTGGGACGGTAATCGACCGTTCATCGCGTGAACCGATCGCGAAATCTAAAGTGTCGATTCTCGGTACAAAATTTACAGCAACAACGATGGAGGACGGCCAATACAAAATTGATCAGATTCCCGAAGGCATTTATCAATTGAAAGCAGAAGCCGACGGTTACGAACCGAAGATCATCAACAATGTTTCTTTGGTTCAGAATAGAAGCAAAGAAGTCCTCTATTTCGAATTACAGAAAATTGAACAGGAACCAGCAGATTTTGTTGCAGTAGAAAAGCAGCCGCAACCCGTCAATGGTTCAACCCCTGCGCCGGTTTATCCCAACCTTGCGCGAAAAGCGGGTATTCAAGGAACTGTGTGGGTAAAAATATGGGTTGATGAAAAAGGAAATCCCCGAAGGGCTGATGTACTTAAGTCTGATGATGAAATTTTCAATAAGCCCAGCATTGACGCAGCAATGAAATGGAAGTTCACGCCTGGCGTACTGCAAGGGAAACCGGTGGCCGTCTGGGTAACGATCCCTTTTAAATTCAAACTCAATCCCGATGTCAAGAAATCCGAAGATCTTGACGTTCAGCCGAAGCCGGTCAAAACAGTCAATCCGAAATATCCCAAAAGTGCTCGAATGATGCAGCTTGTCGGCGAGTTCTTTCTCGATGTCACGATCGATGAACAAGGGAATGTAGTGAATACTTCGGTTCATCATTTGCATGTCACGGACAATAAAAAGATTACGGTCGAAAAGCTCTCGATAGAGGAAGCTACAAAAATTTCCGACCGTGCATACGCAGCCATTGAAGCGATGAAATCCGAAGCGGAACATGCTATTAAACAGTGGAAATTTACACCCGGGATGAAGGGTGGAAAAGCAGTAAAATCGAAAGTCACTATTCCGATCAAATATTCTCTTGAAGATAAAAAGGAAGGGAAGACAAAGTAAAAGAAAGATTATGACAGCGAGAGAACGATCATTTGTAAAAACGGCAACAGCATTTCTTCTGTTGTCGTTTTTTATTATTCCGATGTATGCAGATGCGGATGAGATTACCAACAAAGTAACCCGAACCCAGGATAGTTTGACGGCCATTGTGTCGCGACTTTACTCCGAAGGGAATTATCAGAAAGTGGTCGAATGTGCTGTACAAAATGATTCTATTTCGTCGTCGTCCAAACTTCTTTATTACTATGGAATGGGATGTGCAGCCCTGTACAATTATCCGAAAGCACAGGAGTATTTTCAGATCATCACCCGGCAGGATTCGCAAAACGTGAATTATCATTTTCAATTTGCCCGTCTGTTGCTGCAATCCGGTTTCTCTGACGATGCAATCGTGGAATTGAAAACATGTATCGCATTGGACAGCTTGTACCTTCCAGCCTCTTTTCAATTAGGTTTGATGTACAACTCTCTGAAGAAAGATCCTGAAAAAGAAATTGAAATATTTTCATTTCTTGTCCGCCAAAACCCTGACGATTTTTTAAGTTTATATTACGTCGGGGATGCCTTGCGAAGGATCGGGTTATCCGATTCCGGAATTATTTATGTTCAGCGATCGATCGACAAGAATCCGCGCTATTTTCCCAGTCTCGTGGCAATGGCAAATTATAAAAACGGGAAGAAGGACTATGCGGAGGCGAAAGAGTATTATCGGAGTGCAAACACGATCAGGAGGCGGGACAAGGATGTGATATTTCAAATTGGAGAATGTTACCGGAAACTCGGATTCCTTCCCGAAGCGATTCAGCATTACAAGGAGGCTATTGCGATCGATTCGTTAACTGCGGTGTATTTTGCTCAGCTCGGATATGCCTACTATTCACGGGGATCGTATGATTCTTCAATAACAGCGTACGAAAAGGCCATTGAACTGGACAACGATAATGTTCAATACTATCGGAATCTTGCACTGGTGTTTCAGAAAATTGATTCGGTACAGGGAGTTGTTCAAACATACAACCGCGGCATAGCGGCACTCCATCCCGAGAACATATCCTATGAGTATAATTCCCTGGCGGCATACTATTTTTCAAAACACTTATGGCGCAAAGCGGCAGAGACATACAGCACTGTGTACGACTTTAACCCAAAGAATGTCGATGCGCTCTATTGGTGCGGATATTCATTCATGCAAGTACCGGAAAAAAAATCTGCCCGCCGTTCGTTTGAACGGTATTTGAAGATCATTGAAAACGATTCATCCAAAGTTCAGGAGAGGAAGTCGGCGGCTCATCTCATTGGGATCCTCACTGGAAAAAAAGAATAGGGAAAATCCCGGCTCGACCGTAATATCTCCATCCATTTCTTGAAACTCTCACGAATTTTCCGCATTTTCTAATAGGGACGCACACCAGCGCCCCTATTTTTCTTTCCAAAATCAGGTTTTTATGCGAAAATCAAAGGTAAAACGCAAAACGAAAGAAACGAATATCGTTGTGTCGGTAGAATTGAACGGGACGGGAAAATCAAAAGTCTCAACCGGTATCGGTTTTCTCGATCATATGCTCGATCTTTTTGCAAAGCACGGAAGGTTCAATATTGAGGTACAGTGTAAGGGGGATCTTCACGTGGACGATCATCATACGACGGAGGATGTCGGTATTGCACTCGGATTTGCGTTTGCCGAGGCACTCGGCGATAAAGCCGGCATTACACGGTACGGTCATGCATACGTGCCGATGGATGAATCGCTTGCCCGCTGCGTGGTCGATCTCAGCGGACGTTCCGCTCTCGTATTTCATGCTGAATTTAAAAGCAAAAAGGTCGGCGATCTTTCGACGGAAATGATCGAGCATTTTTTCCTGTCGTTTGCTGATAATGTGAAGGCGAATATTCACGTGGAAGTGCTGTACGGGAAAAACACGCATCATAAGATCGAAGCGATATTCAAAGCGTTTGCACGGGCAATGCGTATCGCCTGTGAACCGGATCCCCGCGTCAAAGGGGTGCTTTCGACAAAAGGGAAACTGTGAACAATTAGCAATTAACAGTGAACAGTAAACAATGAACAGTGATCAGCAAAGCGCCAAAGGAAAATTGCCAAGCCGAACACTGGAGAAAATTAGTATCGATTTTCATGATAGGAATAATAGATTACCATCTAAATAATCTGCGGTCGGTGCAGAAAGCATTCGAAAAAGTCGGTGTGCAGTCGTTCATCTCCGACGATCCGGATGAATTACGCGCCGCGGAAAAACTGGTGCTTCCCGGTGTGGGGGCATTCGGCCAGGCGATGCAAAACCTCCGTCATTTAAAGCTTGAACCGTTGATCCGCGGTCATGTTGCATCGGGAAAACCGCTGCTGGGAATTTGTCTCGGGATGCAGCTGTTGTTTTCAAAGAGCTATGAGCTCGGTGAATATACGGGGCTGGAGATCATAGAGGGTGCGGTAAAGATATTTCCGAATTCCGTCAAAGTGCCGCACATGGGCTGGAATCAAATTGAGCTGGTGAAAAAGTCCCCGCTCCTGAACAATATCCAGGAACAGTCGTTCGTCTATTTTGTGCATTCGTACTACGTCGAACCGGAAGAGAATGTGACGCTGACGAGGACGGAATACGGATTTCGCTTTACGTCGATGGTAGAAAAGAACAATGTGTTCGGAATTCAATTCCATCCTGAAAAGAGTCAAACGACCGGATTGCAATTGCTCAAGAATTTTTCGCAACTCTAATTTAATCGTCCATACCCATGATCTTAATTTTACCTGCAATCGATTTGAGAGAGGGCCGTTGTGTCCGGCTGGTACAGGGAGCGGAAGGAACGGAAAAGATCTATTCCGACGATCCGGTGCAAATGGCGATTCTCTGGCGGGGTGAAAATGCGAAGACGCTTCACGTGGTCGATCTCGACGGCGCGTTCCAGGGGTCGATGAAAAATCTCGATGTCCTGCGTAAAATGATCGAAGCGATCGATATTCCGATCCAGGTCGGCGGGGGGATCAGAACGTACGAGCAGGTGAAGCAGCTGTTCGACAGCGGCATATACCGCGTTGTTCTCGGCACCGCTGCGATCGACGATCCTGATCTTGTCTCGCGATGCGTAAAAGAATTTGGACAGCGGAAAATTGTGGTCGGTATCGATGCAAAGAACGGTGTGGTGATGACAAAAGGATGGAAAGAGAACACCGGCATCGAAGCGGTTTCGCTTGCTCTGAACATGAAGCAGCTCGGCGTGTGCAGGGTCGTCTATACCGACATTTCACGCGATGGTATGCTGACGGGACCGAATTTTGATGCGATCAAGGAAATGGCGGTCAAGACCGGGCTGCGCGTGACGGCGTCGGGCGGCGTCTCGGGATTCGAGGATCTGATGAAACTCCAGGAACTCGAAAAATTCGGCGTCGATTCCGTGATTGTGGGGAAAGCGCTGTATGAAAATAAATTTTCCTGCCAGGCCCTGTGGCGGCAGAACGAAAAAGAACTGGACGATCTCGGTCCGACGAGAAGAATATAACCGATGCTGGCAAAGAGAATTATTCCCTGTTTGGATGTCGATAAAGGACGTGTCGTAAAAGGAACGAATTTTATCGATCTGATCGATGCGGGTGATCCGGTAGAACAGGCGAAATATTACGACTCCGAAGGAGCCGATGAGCTGATCTTTCTGGATATCACGGCATCGTCCGATGCCCGGGCGACAATGATCGATGTCGTCCGGCGGACGGCGGAAGAATTTTCCATCCCGTTCACCATCGGCGGCGGGATCCGAACGACGGACGACATGCGGGAAATGCTCCGGAGCGGTTCGGATAAAGTGAGCATCAATACCGCCGCGGTGAAGGAACCGGAATTAATATCGTCCGGTGCCGAGAAATTCGGAGTGCAGTGCATCGTGGTTGCCGTCGACGCGAAAAAGACTGCCGACGGGAAATGGAAAGTCTTTACGCACGGCGGGAGGGTCGAAACCGACCTTGATGCGGTCGAATGGGCGCAAAGAGTTGAGGAACTTGGTGCGGGAGAAATTATGCTGACAAGCATGGATCGGGACGGCACGAAAGACGGATACGATATCGAATTATTGAAGCGGGTGACATCATCCGTGCGGATCCCGGTGATTGCCAGCGGCGGCGCTGGAAATCTTCAGCACTTGTACGATGCGTTCGCGCAAGCGGATGTCGATGCGGTGCTGGCTGCATCGATATTTCATTTCCGCCAATACACGATTGCAGAAGCGAAGTCATTTTTGGCAAAAAAAAATATTTTGGTGCGAACGTAGTTTATCCGAGACGGCATTGGAAAAATAAAAGAGAGATATGAAAATACTTGAACAATTGAAATTCGATTCCGACGGTTTGATCCCCGCCGTCGCACAGGACGATGCAACCGGCGATATTTTGATGATGGCATGGATGAACCGGGAAAGCGTCGCAGAAACCATTTCGTCGAACTGTGCCGTCTATTGGAGCCGGTCGCGGAAGAAACTATGGCGCAAAGGGGAAGAGTCCGGAAATATTCAGGAAGTGAAGTCGATCCACATTGACTGCGATGCCGATGTCATCCTGCTCCGTGTCAATCAGATCGGGGGTGCCGCATGCCATACGGGACATCGCTCCTGCTTCTACAGAGAAATTATTGACGGAGGGGATGCCGTGAAAGAGAAAAGCGATATCGTATTCGATCCAAACATCGTCTATAAAAAATGAAAATAACACTGATCGGACATTTGTGCATCGATGTTTTTCACCAGGCCGATGGAACGGAAGTTCAGGAGTTTGGGGGAATTTACCACGCCGTTGCCGCCATGGCGAATCTGGCATCGGACAGGGATGCACTCTACCCGGTCTTCGGCGTTGGGGCCGATCACTTTGAGAGAGTGATGGCTGCCTTTTCGGTGTACAAGAATGTGAATACGAACGGGATCTTCCGATTCGAGGGGGAAACGAATTCGATCCATTATTACGCTGACGGCTCCGGAGAACGGTCCGTTGCCGTTGCAAAACCGATTGAGTTCTCACGGATCAAAAATAGTCTTTCGGTCGACGGGGTTTACATCAATATGATTTCCGGAAACGACATTACGGTCGATACGATCGATGAAATTCGCCTTGAGGTACGGGCTAAAAAAGTGCCGATTCATCTTGACATGCACTGCCTAACGATGCAGGTGAATCCGGACGGGACGAGGCTTCACACTCCGCTGCCCGATTGGCGGCGCTGGTGTTTCATGACGGACAGCGTGCAGATGAATGAAACGGAAGCGGCCATCATTTCGGCAGAAAAATTCTCGAACGAACTGCTGGCAAAACAGATGATTCCCTTGATGGTCAAAGCGTTCGTCATCACGCGCGGTGACAAAGGGTGCACGTTGTACCAGGCAGAGCATAAACAGCTTCTGCAAAATGACTTTCCTGGCGAAAAGATCGAAGAGCCCGAATCGGTGATCGGATCGGGGGATATCTTCGGCGCATCGTTTCTCTTGTCGTACATCAAAAAGAAAACGTACGGGGAGGCGGCGCGGTTTGCGGTGAAAGCTGCCGGCGTCTCGACACAATTTTCGGTGAGGGAAAAGCACCGCCATTTGACGGAAGTGAAGTAACGACTATGAAACGTGTGCTGGTGTGCGGAAGCAACGGTCTGCTTGGACAGAAATTGGCATGGATGCTTCAGTGCGAGAATGCGTTCGAAGTACTCCATACATCGCACCATCGGTATTTTCATCTCGGAAATTTCCCGTTCGACTATACACAGCTCGATATTTCCGTCCGGAGCGATGTAAAAAGTCTTGTGTCAAGTTTCCGGCCCGACGTGATCCTCAATGCGGCGGCAATGGCAAATGTTGATCTGTGTGAAAAAGAAAAAGAACAGGCATGGAAAGCGAACGTTGTCGGAGTTGAAAACCTTGTCGAAATTTCACGGAGGATTGGAGCGAAATTTGTCCATGTATCGACCGATTATGTCTTTGACGGAAGGATGCCCCCCTATTCCGAAGAATCGCGCGTGAATCCGGTGAATTATTACGGGAAGACCAAACTGGCGGGGGAAAATGTCATCCGTAAAGGTGGGATCGATCATGCCATTCTTCGAACGGTTCTCGTGTACGGAAACGGCATTCACATTCGCGAGAATTTTGCATTGTGGGTCATCAACAGTCTGAAGCAGGGGAAAACGATCCGGTGCGTTGACGATCAGATCTCGAATCCGACGCATGTGACCGATCTTGCCCGGGCAATGATCAACATCATTCAACACGAACGAAGCGGTATCTATCATATCAGCGGGCCCGAAGCGGTGAGCCGGTTTGATTTTGCTTCACGTATCGCCGGGCATTTCGGGCTGGATAAAAATCTCATCGAGCGTGTGAAGACGCCGGTGCTGTCTCTGCCTGCGGCGAGGCCGTTGAATACGACGTTTTCAATAGACAAAGCGCGCAGAGATGTATCGTATCATCCGATGACGATCGATCAAGGACTTGCAGCGTTGAAGGAAGAAATTCAAAATATTCATCTTAATTAGCGGGGCGGAATGAAGAAATCATTTTTTTCAGTACTGACAGCAGTCATACTCTCCATCGCGGTCAATTCATGCACGGCTCCAAAAGAAACCGCGGTTCGTGAACCGGCAAAGGAAGTCAAACCGATTACCAGCACCTTTAAAATGCTTTCGATCAATACATCGCATCAGCTTCGCGATGCGGGGGATGTGAAAAAATTTGCACAATGGGTGAAATCAACCGGAGCGGAAATTGTTGCGGTGCAGCAGATCGAACGCGCCACGGATATAAAACCGGGATTCGATGCCGTGATGGAGTTGACGAAGAAGCTCGACATGCGGTCAACGTTTGCCAAAGCCCGGTACCTTGACGGGTGGGATTCGGGGAATGCTTTGTTGTGCATGTACCCGCTGCTGCAATCGGATGTTTTTATGCTTCCGGTCGGGAAAGGGAAAATCCGGAGATCGCTTTCATTCGGGGTGTTCGAAATGGGATTGAAATCGATTGCCTTCGCATCGACGGAACTTGACGAAAGCGACCATACTGAACGGGCGAACCAGGTTGCGGAAATTCTCTCCATTCAAAGTTCGATGAAGGAATATCCGATCGTGGTTGCCGGCAATTTTAGTGAATCGGCAAAGGGGAAAACAACGTCACGGCTGCTGGGGAAATATTTGTCGGTCAATGAAACGACAGACCAGACGGCGCCGCTGACGCAGCAGATCTTTGTGCCGAAAGAACGAAGCATGAACATCCTTTCCGCCGAAAAAGTATCGTATAAACCGTTTAGCCAAAACGGTGTTCTCGTCACCATCGAAGTCGTTCAATAAGGAAATAGTCCAATGCTTGATCTGAAATTTATCCGCGAACATACAGACATTGTCAAACAGGGAATCAAGGCAAAGAATGATGTTGATAATGTCGATGCCATTCTGGACCTGGATGCAAAACGCCGGAGCTTGATCGGAGAAGGGGAAGCTTTAAAGGCGAAACGTAATGAGGTCTCAGCAAAAGTCGGAGCGATGAAGAAAAAGGGGGAGGATGCCTCGTCCGTGATCGAAGAAATGAATCAGGTGAAAACGAGGATCCAATTGATTGATGAAGAGTTGAAGGTGATCGAGGAAGAATTGGACGGATTGCT
>Ga0172379_10010668_pt1 | contig 11078 bp, 2 predicted proteins | sample GrowelOW334metaG_FD_119756 | JGI IMG/M metagenome (GOLD analysis project Ga0172379, IMG submission 119756) | Groundwater microbial communities from an aquifer near a municipal landfill in Southern Ontario, Canada - Groundwater well OW334 metaG | ecosystem: Environmental > Aquatic > Deep... | reverse complement strand
TTTGCCGGGGACCAGTGGGCGCTTGATCCGGCGGTTTTTATGGATGTTAATGATGAGCTTAGGCGCCTGCAAATTTTGGAAAAGATAATCATCATGCTAGAGCAATCGCGCGAGGACATGAAAAGCAATATCCTGGCTGTCACATCCGGCGTGTCCACCCAGGGAGACGCGGATTATATAAAAGCTAACGTGAATAATGTCCATAAGGTCCAGACCCAGGCGGTCGACTTGAAAAAGGAAATGCTCCAGGACATTATCGCGGCCCATAACCAGGTCGCGGCTTCGGACGAGTCCTTTTACCGTTCGATTATTTCGGCGGCGCTTTCCGCGTTTTCGGCGGCGGCGGGACCAACGTCCGGTATTGCCAGCACGGTTTTGAACGCGGTTTCAACCATTTGGAGTTTGGTGTGTGCCATTTATGACCGCACGCTGGATAATAATGTCTTGAACCAGAACCAGCAGGAAGCGATCCAAAAAATTATTGAACAAATCGTTGAAAGGAATCGCCGGCAGGGGGCAAAAACGGCGGCGAATGTTAGGACGGAGCAGGAAGTTTACGCGGCGATGAATAGTGCTAACCTGGTGGTGGGTATTGGCGGCGGGCGGGTAACGGTAGACACGGCCGCTTATTATGCACTGCGGCAGGAAGTGGATGGGATTTATAATAACCAAATTATCCATGCTAACCTGGTCCAGGCCAAGAGCAAGCTGGCACGGGCCCTTGCCCAAAGGAGCGGAGTTGGAGTTTCCGCCGATGACGGGACGTTCGTGGAGTCGGTTTATCAAGCCAAAGATACGGCCATGCGCCAATTGGAAATTCTCAATATCAACCTGCGCAACTATTGTGACCGGTCCAACCAGATTTTGGAAGCCAGCAAGGCCCTGACAATGGCGGTGGTTTCGACCATCGCCCAGGCGCTCCAAATTGTCATGAAACATGTGAAAGTAGATACCGGTGGACACAATAATATTTCTCTCCAAGACGCCCTCCAGAACGCCTTGCGGCGCGCTTTCAGCACAGAGAGAAGCGCCAATCTGCTGGGGGGCCTTAGCGGGCGTGCCCGGGAGATCCTGACTACTTGTTTGGTGGGCGGCAATTGGGACGGCCGGATCAGTGTGGGTGATATTGCTAATGCGGCGGTTGAACTGCTCATGAGCTCGGAATTTGTCCGGTTCCTGGCTTCGGTGATTTATGATGCGGTCCATGATAATGAGGACAAGGGCCAGCAACAGACCAGTGCTATTGTTAACCGGGCAAAATCGAAACAAATTGCATCTTCCAACCTTGATTATTTGGAAAACCAGGCTTTTGAAGAAGAAATTAATCTTGGCCATATCGAGTTCGAAGGTGAAAAAGAGGAAGTGCTTGAAAAACTGCGCCAGGAATTGTCGAATGCGTTGATCAATATCGGTAAGAAAGCCAAAGATTCAATTGGTTCTGTCCGCCAGCCCCAGACCAGTGGGACGGCAATCATTAGGGACCAAAACCAGGAACTGCGCGATCTAGCCGCGGAACGCGATCGCCAACCGGAACCGGCTGTCACGGCGACTGTTCCTGTCCCTGTCCAACCGCCAGTGGTTCCCCAAAGCACCCCGCGCGTGGACAGTCCACAACCCACGACAAGGACGGCGGCGCCGATAGCGCAACAAAAACAGGATAAACCGGACTCTCTGATGATTGTAACGGCCCGCAGTATCTTGCGGCATGCCACCACGGCGCAAACTGCCGGGACAACCTTTAATGGGGAAGAAACTGCCAGTGAGCTCACGGCCATGCAGTCGGAGCTTTTACGGTTGGCGACACAAATGCCGGGCAGTACCAATCCGGAAACCAACCGTGAACTGACCCGGATCCGCATGGAACTTTGGCGCAATGACCTGACACCGCAAGAATACGAACAGCTGACCCGTGACCTGGCCGATGTTTCCCGGACTTTAGGCTTAACAGAAATTGAACCGATTTTACGCCGTGCCACTACTGAACTGGGTGATGTTGGCCGGAACAGTGAAACTATTGCGCTGATCGATCAAAGGGCCGAAGCTTTGACACGGGCCGCGGGATCAGATGATCGTTCTCAATTGGAGACCCTGATTTCCCAGGTGACGGCCAGCGGTTTATCGGAAAGGGCCAAAGCGGAGATTTTTAGCCGCGCCAGGATAACACCGGATACGTTGCAGGTGGCGACCACGGCTGTTGGTGCCCATATTTTTTCTGATACCGATGATAACCAGCGGCGCGACCAAAAAGCAGTTTGGGAGCATGCCGCCGAGCTGTATGAAGAACGCAGCCAGGCCCGCGGCCAGGCGGTTTAAAAGAGATAAAAAATGACAGAACCAAACTTAATTATTAGAAGAATAAATGGCAGTGACCGTACTCGGTCGACAGCCAATACTTTGCATCAGCGAGGGTTGCTAATAGACAATTTACGCCGCTGGCTGGTAAATGCCCGCTTACGTTTAGGAGACATGCACCCCTTATCCCGTTTAATTGAAGATGCAATCCGGGTGCTGGATGGAACGAATGGATTAAATGGCCGGGACTTGACTGCGACAGAAAGGGAAGCACTGCTTGGGAAAATTGAGGAATACCGCCGTTTTCTTTCAAATCAGATGCCCGGCCACCAACGGGCAAATGAACGTACCATTTTGAATAAGATTGCGCATTTGCTTGGCGGGGAACAGCAGGGAATTAAACCTCAAGACCCATTGGCTCCCTTGCATAGCCTGCATCAGATGTTGCCCACGGCGGTGGTTGCCCAAGAAATTCATATTGCAGCGGTTCCTTCCCCGGAAGTACGCGTTGCAGGCCGAGCCAGCCGCACTGCTTGGGAAATAACTTCTTCGTCTGCAAGGCAGTCTTCCCTGCATGGGGAGATGCTAATCCGTTTCTTATTGTCCGCGGCCTCCCGTCCGGCATCGATCGAACGGGGGACGACGGGTTCCACCCCCAAATTAAGTGAAAAATTAATTGCAGAAATCAACTTGTTTAATAAGCAAGTTGAAGATATGGTTATTGCCTTAAATGTTAGGCGGTCGGTTAATATTGCCGCTACCGCAGAAAGCACCCAGGTTGCCGTTAAGGAAGAAGAAATTGAGTATGTCCGTGCCCCACAAAACCGTGAAGGGATCAAATGTGTTATTGTCTTGAATGCAAAAGGGGAGATTGTGCGGGTTGAGGTTTCCGGGCAGGTTATCCCGCATGCGCTGACGCGAGCTTTTCAGGCGTTGGTTGAAAAACAGCCAGCCCAAACGCTCCCGATTTTACTGAAGTTGGCTAAACAACCCGCCATCGCACCCCTGGTAGCGGAAATACTAGAACAGCCGGAAGCGGGAGAAGGAAGAGCGGCAAAACTAACACCCATCCAATTGATCAGTGCGATTACTCGTGAAAATCCCGTTTCCATCGGCACCACTGCACTTGCCGCACGATTAGAACATATTCCGCAGGCGATCAAAATCGCTGAAACGCTTGGTATTTTAGCTAAAGCCCCACAAGCCCAGCAACCGCAGCTGCGTGGAGATTTTAGGGTTGCGCAAGCTGTTAGCCGTAATGTTGCGCCTATGAAAGCATCACTCAACCGGGCGAAGCTGGTTGAAATGCGCCAAGCTTTTCGGGAGATCCAGGCAAGCGGTTTGGCTTTACCTAAGAACATTATTGAACGGTTCTCTAAAGAGTTGAACCAACAACTCCAGCCTAAATTAGCGGAAAGGTCGCAAGCTGGTTTAGCGACGGCGAATGTGACGCCACGCTTGGCGCCAAGGCTTGCACCCCTGCCTTTGCCCCAGGAATCAGGGGCCGCTAGCAGTTTACTCGCGATTGTCCAGGTCCTGGAAGCCCAGATTACCAATACTTTCACCTCGAAAGTCCAGCCTTCACCGGAGGTTTCCCGTACAGTGAAGGCCGAGCTTTCCCGTTATCTTGCCGATATGGGGACCCCGATTAAATTACCGGTCCTGGAACTCCTGGTGGGCATGATTGCCGCTCGCGTTGGTTTGGCCGCGGCCGATAATGTTAAGGCGGTTTACGATGCGATTAACCGCAACCAGGTGGTCCGCGGCCTGCTTGACGTCATAAAAGAGATGCTCAATGCCGGCCAGCACGAAGATGTTTCCCAGTTCCTTTGCGACCTGGTCTTGCGGATTGAGCGCGGCCAGGCATACACCCCGCAATTGGTTGAAAGGGCGATCCAAGCGATTGTTAGTGAAGTCAAGGGTCGCCGCCGGCAGGACCCAGATTTAGACCCCGCGGAAGCCGCCTAAAATATTTTTGTTTTCCATGCAAGTTTTCCATGGGTTGTTACGATAATATGTTTGGAGAGACAAAAAAATATGGATCCACAACAAGTAGTAACAACAACAACTAGTGTGCCAGCTATCGTTCCCCAACGGGGAACGGCTGCGCCTGCAGTGCCTGCAACTCCTGTAACGACTACAAACCGACCGAGTCCAAGCGTAGCTCCTGACGCGGTAGTAAATGTTGGTTTGTATGGTTTTATCCGGGAGTGTGCCACTAACCGAGACATTTCTATGGGTAGAGCATTTGAACAATTCCTGGGACTTTTCCGGGAAAGGGACGAGGGAGAAAGTTCGGCATCGACAGCAGAAGAGAGGGAAACCGGAAGAGCCGTAACCTTAACGCCGCAAGAAGCTTATGACATATTGACGACTGAAACGCGCTACGCGGATGATTTTAACAGTGTTGTTTCCGCCGCGAATTTGCGCAGTTCAAACTGGACGAACCTGGCGGTCCAATTAACTAGAGAGTTAATGAATAGTAACGATCCGAGAGATCGGGCCATTGCTGAAGTTTTACCGCAGGTCCTGGTAGAGTTTGAGGGTGATGAGTATGCAGGGCTTGCAGAGAATATTGAATATCGAACTACCATGCTAGAGAGCGCTATGGCAAATAGGCAATATGCAACCGCTTTCCGCTATGCGAGAGAGATTAACTCAAGTAGGGAGAGAGATGATGTTCTTGGCCGCTTATTTGATGTCTGTTTACGCGGCGAATCGGTTGATGCCCAGGATCCGACTGCCCAGCCCGAGCCTCCGACCAGGGCTGGCCGTCTTGAATTAGCGCTAGATATTTTCCGCTTGATGCAGACCCGAACCCAGGAACAGCTTCAGGACCTGGTTAGGGGCATTGAAGATTATAGAATGGAGCCGGAAGAGCGGGAAAGATGGGAACAAGAGATCAGGGCGGACAGGGCGGCGGATGCCACGACCCCCATTATTTCTAATGAATCAAGAGACGCCCTGTCCAGGGCGCAAACCTTTAGGCAGAGGGGCATTTCGATGTTACGCGAGTTTTATCGCACCCAGCCGCGCTTGATGGTTAGGATTGCCGGCAACCAAGAGATTTCCGTCGCTGGCTATTTACAACAGGAAAGTGATAGTGTCAGGCGGCCGATGGAAATTCAAATGTTATCCGAACTGGTTTTCCCTGGCGTAGAAGGCCAGGAAGCCGAATTAGAATATGCTGATCTGGCAGTCCGCCGGCTGGATGAGATTGTCCGTTCGACTGCTTCAACCGAAATAACCGGGACAGAGGCAGAGCAGGCCCGGGCAAGTGCCGCGCGGGACGAAAGAATTATTCATGCCTTTACGTTAATTTCCCAGGTCCGTTCGGCGCAAGGACAGGTTTATTGGACGGTACGTGCCGGCCATACAACTACCGAGGAAGAACAAAGAGAAAGCTTCCATTACTTTATTGAATCGGCGGCAGCGTCGCGCCAGGCGACGGTCCTGGCCATGGGCTTAAGGGATCGAGCTAGAGAGGCCGGAAACCGTAGTGCTCGATATTATGACAATCTCCATGTTTTATCCAACAGTGTTGTTGGTAATATCGTTGGTGAAAACCGCAGTTTGTGGTACAACGAGAATCGCAGTAACGACGGTGCTGGTGACCTGACACGGCAGGGACGCCACTTTTTCCGAACACTCTTCAGAAGCATTGTCGATTACCTGCCTGAAGAATCGTATCTGGACAATCCGGATGAACAAACTCGTGATACTCATCGAAGGCTCTCTAGCCTTGAGTTTAGGAGCTGGGTGAGCTTACGCGATATGCGGGATGAAAACGAAATTGTCCGTGACGAGGAACACGGTTTTTATTCTATTGAAGCGCTTAGGACTTACAGTAGTGATCACACTGGGACGAGCGATGTTGAGGAACGGGCGGCAGAAAGTGAAAGGTCAACTAGACGGATAACTCCGCCTCCCCATGATACCAACACAAATCCAGGGGGTACGAACGAGGTTCGCAGCACCGAACCTCTTGCAACGCCTCCCACGGCAGAGCGAGTGCATGCCGCGATGAATAGCGTCGCAAGCGCCGCTCACCATACGGAAGCGTATTTTAATGATCCCACTGAAGGTGCGGCTCGCCGGAGAACATTGCAAACTTCTATCAATGCTTTAGTTGCGTTGTTGAGACAGGCAAACTGTCCTCCTCCTACTCGAGAGGATAAAGCTTCTCTTTATACAAGATTACACGTTCTATTTAGTAGGAATATTCTTTCTAGGGATCCTAGTGGGATAAATAGCGTGACAACGGCAGGCGCGTTGGCTAATGTTGTAGAGGGGACACGCGTTACCGCAATGGCGACAACAACAAGTGCAACCCCAGCAGGGGGACGAGGTTCATCTAAGGTTTCACCGATTGCTTCATCGAGAACAGCTCCTGTATCAGGAACAGTTCCGAGAGCTGTTCCTACACCGCTTCCGTCTCCATCTCCGGCTCCAGTGCCTGCAACGGGATCTCAAGCACAGGGAAGTGGGCCTACGGGAGTTGCAAGTCAGGTTCGCGCGGCACGCGATCGACTGGGAGGCGTTTTGCGCTAACGCGACTAGGGTACAATAACGTTTTTTTTCATTTCTACGCTAAATAATAACCACTTTTTAATGCAAGTTTACAGCCTCAAAACTCGATAATATATAGGGAAGGGGGATAGAGCTTTAAGCTTCCCTGTTTCCCTGGGTTTTTATTTAAAAAATATGGAAATAGAACAAATTCCAATTATTGGTCGGATATACAGCGCGGTTACGGAATCCATTGATTCTTTATCGGAAGAATCAAGGACTAGCGCTGCGCCCGGCTATTCAACGCAAATTGATCTTCCCCCAATGTGCGGCAAAGAAATTACCAAAGAAGTCTTAACGGGGGATCAAGCACGAGACGTAATCACCGTCCTACTGGGCGAAACCAGCCCTCTTTCCGTCAGCCAGCTCTCCGAAGAAGATTTAGCCAGGATTATCAACGCGATCAATGAGTTTGTTACTAGGCATGAGTTTGATACTAAGCCTCCTGCTAACACCATCTCTGTGGTCTTGGCGCGGCATATCTTCGGAAACAACATGGCTTACCTACAGGAATGCTTGCGCTATGTCATTTTGGGAACACTTGCGGAAAGAGGAAATTCAATCATTCCGTCCGCTCCGCTGGCACAACCTGCTTCAGAGCCAACGGGGCTTGACAACCTGGCCTTGGGTACAGCCGCCGAAGGTGTCCTGGATCCAATGATCGTTGACATGCTCCAGAGCGGAACAATCCGATTCCATGTCAGGGAAAACCGCGACCGTTCTAATAACCTGGAAAGCTATAGTGTCAGGCTGCAAATCGGCGGATATGAAGAAACGATCGTTGAATTTCAGCAAGGCCAGTATTATCGCGGCAATCCGGACCAGGAGGAAAGCCGATTGGACCTTTCCACTGTCCACGCCAGCGATGCGCGCCGCCGCGCCATCCAAGAGGCGTTAATCAGGGCCCATTATATTGACGCTTCTGGACGCATCCTTACCGCGTACAGCGGCAGTATTGATGACCTAAGCGAAGCGAACCTTGGTTTTGAATTGAGCGAAACCGAACGCGGGGAAGTGTATTCGGCCCTGCACAATCGGGACCTTCACAGCCCGGCGCTTGCGCGCGGCATTATCATTACCTTGCAGAGGGCGCTGACCATGGCAGGCGTGCTTAACCCGCGCCAGTTTAACTTCCGGGAAGGACATTTCTGTCGCAATACGCTGGAAGCGTTTACCTCGTTTTTAGGCACTGAAAACCTAATGGTAAATCTCGAAATTACTTCGGCGACCAGCGTCCTTGACCAGCGGGAACAAGAGACAGAAAGGGCCTTGGCTGCTTATGAAAGGCTGGCCATTTCTTCCTCCGGGCGCGGTCGGTCTGATATCACGGTGCAAAGACAACTGCGCTATGAAGCGGGCCAGCGAGCCCTGAGCCGGATCCAAATGCTGCTGCAAGACGCTGGTAGGTACCGAAGTATCGACCGGAGAGATCCCAACCTTTCGACTGAACAGCTCGCATTTTTGGAGCGCTGTGACCGGTTAATTCTCCAATATCGCGGCCGAATTGATGAAATTCTGGGTGAATTTTTTCAATCAGGACAGCCGCTGGCCGAAATTTCCCGGCGCACAATCCTTTCCCGTTATGATGTCCTGGAAAGATTGGAGAGAAGGAGCCATGATCCGAATGAGGATCCTCCGGACCCGCGCCTGACCCGTCAAGCCCTTGACCGGCTCCTGTCTGAAACCAGTGATTTTATCGCTAATCTTAGGAACTGGCAGTCTCTTGCCGAACACAATGTTGAATTAAAAGATACTATTCAGGAAGAGGTCCAGCGTTGGATCGGTTTCTTGAGGGAAAGGGAAGAAGGCATCCCTAATTTTCCGGATGGCAGCCATGAAGGCCTCCGGGAAATAATGCAGACACGGATCTCTAACCTGGATGAAGAAATAACCAATGATATCGCCAGCGAAAGGATTCCCGAAGGCTTAACCTTTGAGCAGTTTACCGAAAGGTATCAAAGGGTTTTTAATGTCGCGACGACCTTGTCACAACAGCCAACATCCGTGGTCCATGCGCGCTCTGTTGTTGTTTCTTTCGTCAACGGTTTTATCCAGGATGGTAGATTACCGGAATTAGAGACCTTGTTGCACAGTTTTGAGAGGATGGTTGGGGCCGATCCTTCCTTATTACAAGAAGCCGCTTTGTTTTACATCCAAAGTAATATTATTGAAGCGCAAACCGGCCGCTCCGGCGGCGGCGAAGATAATCCTGCCTTGACCGATTTAAACTGGCAATACGCAGAACAAGGGATTGAAGGTAGGGAGCGTGACCGGATCGTTAATCTTGCCTACACGATTTATTCCTATAACCAGGGACAGCCTGAAGACCAGCGTTTAACGGCACAACAATTTATCCAAGCCATCCGCACGGTCATTGACGGTTTAAGGACAGAACCCGGAAGCAGCCGCTTCTTATCGGTCATGGAAAATCGGCAGATAATCAGGATCCTGGAATCGGTTTCCGATGATCTTACTACTGCTTCGATTAGAATTGCCGAACAACGGGATGCCGCATTGCATGGCTTTACCGTTAGGCACAATCGCCAGTTAAGCGGGGGACGGGACTATGTTTTGTCTCCCCAGGCGCTGTGTCGGATGGCCAGGAGAGCGGTTGAGAATTCCGCTATTCGCGGTATTATTTCCGGCGCGGACCTCCATGCGATGGATTTGACCCACACCTTGCCCCAGTCGGTTTCTGATCGCTCCGATATCTATTATTTTATTACGCCTTTAGGTTTCCACCAGGTGGGCGTTGGATTAACGCCTGAACAAGTTTCTGAACATATCCATGCCGCCGGCATTCCAATTATTCGGCCCAGCCGGGATGCCAGAAGCCTTTTTTCCCGCAATCCGGTTGACTTTGTTAATACCGAAGTTTCCGGCAGCTTGGTGCTTGGTGCGCATGCTGTCCAGATCAGGGAAGCGGAACGAACTGGCAGTGCACTGCCAGCACTTTCTGATGCCGATGATGTAGACATGGTCCTTAACGGTATATCAAATGGACGTTTAACCGGCTCTGGTTTGACCCGCATCGCTCAAGCATTTGGCGAAGGTCCGGACTGGGTTTTCATGCCTGGCGCCCTCCAGCTTACGTCGAATGAACGTACGACGTTATCGGCGATTGCCGATCGCCTGGATGCTCCCGGTGACAGCCAAAACGGCGTTGCCGCTCTCTTAAGACGAATTTCTGACAGCGGGATGGCCGAGATCCGTTTCAGCAGTGAAGAAAGGGAACGGTTGATCAGCTGGCTCAATGAAACAGCCGGCAATATTGACCCATTCCTAGATCATAATTATAGCGATCAGGTCCATTATCGATCACAACGCCGCGATATCCGGCGCACCATACCTAGATTGAGGGACCTGGCGACCGGCTATATGCGGCTAAAAGGCGGTTTTGCCGGCGAAGATAGGCAAGCCGTTGAAGAGCTGGCCCGTTACTTATCATGGGACAGCACCCTTTCAATCAATAATTACCGTTTGACAGTACGTGAACCGGAAGCGAGCTTGGTGGACCGGCTGGAAACTTTGGCGCGTGAACGGCATGAAACATTTGACCGGGAACATTTCTCGGAAATTTACGGGCGGGCAATCAGTGTGGTAAGACGCTGTCACCGCGGGCTACGGACCTTGGCATCCAAGTTCCCGCCGGAGGAAAGGGGTTGGGAAGGCCTATTTTCTAATTTAGCTTTTAATCTCGAAGAATTATGGCGCACCTTGCCGCAGGGTGTTTCCACGCCGGGACAAACGACTTACCTTAATGTTGGCGCGAGCAATGACCAAACCCTTGAACTAAAATTTAATCTCCATCGTGACCAGGTAGAGGAGTTGGGACGGATTAACCGTCAATTTGAAGAATTCCAGACCAGGATTGATGGTAGCCGGGAATTACAACAATCCATTCAAAGCTGTGTCAGAACGGCAGAAGGTTTATTAAGTGGACGCGCAGGATTGGAACGTGTCAGGGATGAGGAATTGACCCATTTTCAGAACGCGCATGAAGGCCGGATCAGGGGTTTTATAAATTCTTACATAGGCCTGTTAACCGATCTCGAAGGGCTAAATCGCGAACCTATGGGATATCTTTATAATTCTGATGCCCTTTTGGAGAGAGCACAGGTCATGCTGCGGCAAGCCGAAAGGGAATTAGAGGTCCCAGAACGCGAACGGCAGGTTGAAGGATTGGATAATTTACGCCAAATAGTCGAAGGTTTGCG